>Ga0081455_10000469_pt1 | contig 52450 bp, 42 predicted proteins | sample TabmetS3T2R1_FD_70207 | JGI IMG/M metagenome (GOLD analysis project Ga0081455, IMG submission 70207) | Tabebuia heterophylla rhizosphere microbial communities from the University of Puerto Rico - S3T2R1 | ecosystem: Host-associated > Plants > Roots > Rhizosphere ...
CCCAATAGATCGTAGGATCCCCCCTTGCTAACAAATCCATTTTGCATATCGACTACCAATAATCCAAAATTGAATGCATATTTACCAAGCTGGACTTCGAACATTTGAAGAAAATTCTCTCGAGGTGTTTATAAGGGTATTGTCAGTGCCGTGTTAAAGTGGAACCTAATTTCATTTGTCTCTATCTATTTTATCTATTTAGAGCTTTTTCAAGATAAAGTAGCCTAAGTGCTTCGAAGGTTAACCTCACCAATAATGGTAAAGACAATGAAATGGAATTCCTTTTTATTACTACATCGGTATGAGGATATAAGATGCTTCAGTGCAGGAAACGGATGGTCGTCACAACTGCTTTTGTTCGGCAATATTCAGGGCTCTTACCGCAGGCCCACGCATAAGTACTACAAGTATTGTAGCTACAATTGCCAAGCCTAGGCCCACGATGAAAACAATATTAAATGCTGTAGGGCTGGGATACTGACCGGTAACACCGTCCACATCAATTGGTATCAGAATAGATGTTATGATAACAGTTGCTATTACAGGGCCTATAGCTCCTCCAATTATTCTCATATCGCTGGTTGCAGCTGAGGATATACCTGTTAACTCCCTTGGAGTTAGTGCTATGATAATGTTAATCAGTGTGACAGGCAAAAGTGCAGCACCTATTCCAAATAAAAATAGTGAAGCTGTAACGTCAGCTGACGTCTCATGGAATATTGTGGCGAGCAAAAAAGATACTGACATTATTACCATGCTTGGAACCAGCAATTTTGTATTAAGTTTACGTTTCTTAGCTAACATTACTCCAAAGACTGGACCAAATATCAATACTGCCAATGATAATGGGAGCTGTAACAACCCCACTAGGTCCGGATCTAGTCCCAGACCCGATCCTTGAGGTGCAGCACCTAATTGTGGAATAGCAGTAATGATGATATATTGTATGATACCGAACATTAGCATTGCTATATTCCCGGCAAATATAGGTGGTAGAAGTAATAACTTCAGGGGCACTAGTGGTGATTTAGCCCTTTTCTCTACTAGAATGAACAATATAAGTGAAATAGCTCCTATAATTAGCGGCACGACGAATCCCAGGGGATTTTCTGATAGAGAGCCGCTGTTAGTTATTGCTATTAGAAATGATACTAGTGAAACAGACATGGTAATTATTCCTTTGATATCCAAACTTAATCTGGCTCTCTTCTTATTTGCTCCATTCGGATTTTCTGATAGAGAGCCGCTGTTAGTTATTGCTATTAGAAATGATACTAGTGAAACAGACATGGTAATTATTCCTTTGATATCCAAACTTAATCTGGCTCTCTTCTTATTTGCTCCATTCTTGTCGATGACGCCATCCTTTCTACCAGGATCAACATTATTAGTACTGGAAGTACCAGGTTCCAATATCTTGGCAGATTCATCCACTGGCAATACTCGCCAGCACAAAAAGAGTAGAATGGCCGCAATGGGTGCACACATGAAGAATATTGATTGCCAACCAATAGAAGCCACTATTATTGGTCCTAATACAACACCTATTGCCATTCCTCCTGAGTATGCAGAAGTTACAATACTCTGTCCAATTGAAAACTTTCCTTTTGGAAACTGATCCCTTATTATTTTCAGAGCTATTGGTGTATTAGCAATAGCAATACCCTGAATTGCTCTTATAGTTAATAAAGTAGAAATATCTTGACTGAAACCAGCAACTGCGGTAGCAGCAGTATAAATTACCATCATAAGCACCAACATTTTTTTTGCTCCAAAGATGTCACTGAATCTTCCTATGAGTATAGTCATGACCGCCCCTGTTATCATGTAAATCGACATAACCCATGAAGCAAGAGTTTGATCCACATCCATATCTTCACCTATGGCAGGAATAGCAGGTGATAGAGAAGTATGCATAAAGAGAATGAGTAATGTAGTTCCGGTTAGTATAATGGCCGACTTCCACGCGGCAAAAGATATTTCCTCAGATTTAGTGGCCGTACTGCTATCGTGTGCTGTTGATATGTCGCCGGTTAAGAAGGTATAATATATTAATCTTGTGTCAAGGTTGCAGGCCGGCGAGATACTTATATAGGACCGCCTGATGCTGTGGTACTAGAAGAATAAAAATAATGCAAATTTTGAGGACCCCACCTTGGTTGCGAATGCTCCAGATTGTACTGGGTTCGATTTCTGTTTTGTTAGCTGCGATTATCTTGTTTGTTCCAGGCTCCTCTATTTCAACGACTGTTCTCATTTTATCCATTACTTTACTAGTCATAGGAATTGAAAGAATTTGCTTTGGGGTGGTTAGTCCAACATCGACATCTACGACATCTACGACATCGACATCTTCGACAACGGCAACAGCTACTATAAAGCCGTCTAGGTACAAATCATCTAGAATTGCAAATATAGTGCTCGGACTTTTAATCATCGCCCTATCAATCGTGCTTATGGAGTTTCCATTATTTAGTGCAGCCTTATTGATAGTTCTGGCCGCAATTGCCCTCTTGGTTATTGGAATTGCTCGCATTATACATGCGTTGAGGGATGAAGATATTCATCGAGCCACTAGAAAATACCTCGGCATAGGCGTCGGGATTCTTTCTATTGTAGTAGGCATTCTGATAATTGCAAATCCTACCACTTTCGGCTTGATGCTTCTTGTCTTCATGCTTTCTATAACCCTCATAATAGTAGGGATCAGCATGATAGTGAGAGGGGTAAAGGGCGAAGGTCGTCTTGCGAAGAAGATTTTCTGAGAATTTTCAATTGAAAAACTAGTATATCGAGTTACTCAGTGTGGCCATCTCGCAGAGCTGCAGTGTGGCCAGCAGAGGTGAATGTGGGATAATAGATACCCTAGACGCATTTTAATGGGTGAATCCTGGGTTTAGAATGTACACTAACTCATTTTACAATTAATCACCGTTAACATTTCCCTCCCTTTCACTCAAATCTTCCCGAAGGAGTCAAAGTTGAGAAGACCCCGCCGACTTCTTTAGGAAGTTTACTGACCTGGACGTCATCCCTTTCTGAAATGGCTAGAATGTTATTGTCCATCTCCTTGGACGGCTTCCAGTACAAAAGTTGGTCATCAGCATCCCATTCTACAGACTCTTTAGTAGTTGAAGTTGACCAAACATAGAATCCCTTCTGATAGTGAGTATTTTTAGGCACAAATATTATGGTAGGCTCATCAATTGAATTACCTTCAAGCATCAATGAAAAGTATTTGTGTTTGGTATCAAAGGAAAGAAATATTGGTTTGGCAGAACTAAGCAAAGGATAAGGTCTGGTCGCAAGATCTAGGTGTCTGGGTTTTCTTTGAGGACCAAGTAGAGAAAAATTCTCGAGATTCCAATTATCCTTACCATCCTTGGTATTATAAAGGTCATAATTCCAGTAGGTGGAATTCAACAGCTGAGATTCAACTTGAATGTATTGCAAATTAATGTATGGTCTAATTTGTTCCGACTCTTGAGTTCCGCCGAACTCTGTTAGAAATGGGATTAGATCTCTTTCATACCCCGCTGATACAATCGTTTCAAATACGTCAGGCCAATCCTGCTTGTATTTTGATATATTGTCGGGGATCATACCAAAGGATGACATTATAGCCCGAGTATCGTAATAATGGAACGAAAATACTCCTCTTTCCAAAAATTCAACGGGCCACTCGGATTTCCCAGGAAGATAAGTATTTATCTCCTTGGGAGCATCCATGAGTCCCTTCTTTGTATAGGTGCCTTGATCTAGAGGCGAGCGTACCATTTCCATATCGCCAATGCGCAGAAATCTTCTGAGATCGAATTTCTTGGCCTTGTCCCAACCCGTTAATTTCTTGTTCATCTCTTCCGAAGAAAATGCAGTCCAATCAACTCGGGGCTCGACGAACACAAAAATCTTGTCATCATATTTCCTTATTTCATGGAAGGCATTTAGATAATACTCCTTTAGCAACTTTGATTCAAATTCAAGTTTGTCAATCCCTGCAGGATGCGGCTCGTTAAACAGGTCGATACCTAAAATGGCAGGGTGACCTTCACCACCATTCACGTTCTTGAAGAATTTTATAGTCTGTCCTATGGTTTTTTCAAGGTGCGTCCTTATCGGATAATGAGAAAGTTTCATTTCATCATTGGTTAAATCGTTATGATAAAACGAATATAGCGTGTTTTTGACGAGTTTATTCATTTGGTATGACATAGCCCACAGTTTATTATTTTTCACTGGCTTCTCTGGCCTTTTGACATCATTGTTCAATGCCAGAGCCCAATCCGGGAATCCATCTCCGCCACACACCTCATGAGCGATATCCTGATGGAAATCAAGCAAGACTAGAAGATTACGTGAGTATAGCTCGTTAATGATCTGCAGTACGAGTCCTAGATATTCCTCTCCATCTGGCAGAATCCGATCTAGGTCCGGATTTGGCACAGGTTCAATGGCTTTCCAAGAGAGAACCAATCTAACTATATTAAACCCCGATTCTCGCAAGAGGTCAAGGTCTTTGGCGACAGACTCAATTTCACTTTTAAGCTCTTGCGCAGATATCTTGTTAACATTAAGTGGGGAGATGGGTAGGTAAGGAGGAAGCTTGCTCCTTGATCCAAAGTTTACGCCCCTGAACATAACATATCTTCCGAAGGAATCCCGAAACCAGTTATCTTTCTTATAAAGGAGTCGGGAATCAAGCAAATTTTTCTTATTCATGCAGGTACTGAAGTAGTAGATTGTAGGCGTTAGATATAAATTTCTATCAGAATGAAGGTGTCAAAACAAATCCATGTAACCTAAAATATTACGTTAGAAGAGACAAGCTAAATCCACGGTCAAGCAATAGGTTTTTTATCTATCATCGAAGTATGAATGAAATGTAGGTAGATCAATAAATAAATCTGAAGTGTCGCATGATAATCCAACATACGAATAAAAAAAGCGCTTTGTATTGTAAATTTAGTACAGTTGTTATAATGCTTGTTCTTTTTCTAGCTCTTGCTAGAAACAAAGTTGTATATTCCTTCTTTTCGACTTTGAATAATTCTTATACTCTGTCATTTGAATTTATGATTGAACTGGAATGCAAATGACCAGACAAGAGGAACAGGCGTTATGTTGTGTGCTTAGTACATGAATAATAATAGTGAGGCCTCAGATTCTACCCAAACCAACGAGTCTGCGAATGGTAACAGTGATCAAAGACCTAGCAACGACACGAGTCAGTCAGATTCATGGAACAACAATAGGGTTATAGTACATGTTGATCTAAATTCGTTTTATCCTTCATGTGAAGAGCTACGTTTGCCGCTGTTGGTGGGTAAGCCGCATGCGGTAATTATGACACATGAAGAGCAAGGCCGAATCACAAAAGGAGTGGTAGCCTCGTGTTCCTACGAGGCAAAGAAACTGGGAGTCAAATCTGCTATGTCCCTAACTGCAGCATTAAAAGCCTGTCCAGACCTAGTCCTAAATCGGGTAGATATTCCGTACTATGCAACTATCTCTGAGAAAGTGATGAATGTTTTGCACGATTACTCCGATATTTTGGAGCAGACCAGCATCGATGAAGCGTTCCTAGACTGTTCTCGCAAGATTCATGCTCTGGGCGTACATAAGGATAAAGCGATAGATATTGCTGACTCAGACCTGGAACTCGGACCCTTGAAGAGAGAACATGATTCTGTACGCAATCTGAGCTATTATTATCCGATCGAGGACTTTGCGAATTCGATCAAGAATAAGATAAAATTAGAATGCGGTCTTCTAACTTCTGTTGGGGTAGCCCCTACTAAATCACTTGCTAAGATTGCTTCGGACTTCAGAAAACCAGACGGACTTACGATAGTTCCTCCAGCAGCAGTTCCTAATTTTCTTGAAAACCTTGAAGTAGAGAGAATTTCAGGTATCGGGACTATAACAAAGAAATCATTAAAGCAAATGGGTATCGAAACTATCGGCCAACTTGCAAGAACTGATGTCCAAACCCTTGTACATAGGTTTGGAAATAAGTATGGAATACGCATGTGGAAAATTGCTAAGGGCCTAGACGCGGATCCAGTTAGACCCAGAGTTGAACATGTTTCCTTGAGTTCCGAATTCACTTTACCTAATTTTACTAAGGATCAACAAAGGTTACTTGTTCATTTAAACGGACTAACAGATGAGCTGTTTGCTAGGTTACAAAGGAATGGGTATCAATTTCGTACCGTAGGTATCAAACTGGTTCATGCAGATTTTGTAGTAGAAACAAGAGAGAGATCATATTTGCGTTTTCAGGATACCCGAGAAAGTATTACTAGCGCGCTACCAACCCTTCTACAAAAGTTCTATTCTACAGTCCCGCAAAGACAAGAAGCGCAGGTCGATAGTGATATCATGGAGAATGCGCTCTCGCATAGAGGGACAGATCTCATCATTAACGTTCCTATAAGGAAGATAGGCATAAAGCTATCGAATCTGATACTAAATAGTGGATCTGGCCGGGAGGAAGGCCAATCAAGTATACTTGATTATCTTTAAATTATGCCACCTTGATCTAAATACCAAAACCAGAAAAATTTTTAAAATTCTAAGTCATATACCTGTTATCTCGGGCTTCTTCAGCTCGATCAAAACCTTATCGCCTACCTTTAGCCCCAGATCTTCATATTCTCTCATACTCAGCTTGAATGTTGGTGCATCAGTTACTCCCATACCACCGCCCAGCACGTTTGACATAGCTTTTGGTAGGTTTTTCATTAAATCTTCTGGAGAGGAAAAGGTCATTGCCTTAACGCCAAAAGGGTTCATTGCCTGTTGTCTGTCTCCTGATGTCTGGTCCATGAAGCTAACGTTCACGTACGGCGTCCCATCATGAGAGGCTTCTATTCGGGATACGACAAATTCTTTAATCATTTAACTATAATACAAGACGAGAAAATACCTTATAAGCCTTGACTATGGCAGGAAAAATAACTAGTTGTTATCTAGAAATGTACATTTGAGATCGATGACAATTGAGATGAATTGTGTTGGTTGATCATTATTTTTTGGAAGAGTACTACCGCTACTCAGTATGAATTTTGAAATGCTTTTTCAATTCTTTAGTTGCGATGTTGATTGCAATCCTCAATTGTTCCAATAAAATTCAATTGTGTTTCCCTTTTAGCAGGACATTGGTCATTTTCATGTTATTTGATGGAAATTGGTTTCTTTAGGGATTATAGGCCAAACCGGAATTTCACACTTATTTGAATAAATATTTGAACAAGTATTTGGATGGCACTCGTAGAAGCGATAACAATTTCAAATCTACTCCGAACTATGTGTGTTTAAACACAGCTGCTAATCTTGAGGAGGAATTTAGAAGACCCAATCAGCGAGGTTAGTTAGCGTGCAACACACCTGATGTCTTATCTCGCCCTTGATTGATGATGGATAATTCGGTAGGTAATATTGTAGTATGACGTCCTATTAAACAGATTAGAAATTATCACGCCGAATAAACCCTCCATCGAAATAAACATTTTTAAGTTATTTATTTGAGCTGCAGACGGGTCGTAAAATGATTGAATCACAGTTTGAATTAATATATCCTAACCCTTCATTGCCTGATTGTAAATTCCCCAACCTTGTTTGTGGTTTTCCTGGAAGTGGGTACGTAGGCAAACTTGCAGTAGACCATCTAATACACGAATTGAGTGCAAGACATTTAGTAGATATTTACTCTAATACATTTCCACCACAAGTTTTGATTAAGCAGGATGGGACCGTAGATCTTATTAGAAACGCAATATTCTATCATGAATCACAGATCTCACCATCTTTGAACATGATGTTATTGACTGGAGACTCACAGCCTTCTAATCCTGATGCGGAGTACTTATTAGCCGAAACAATTCTCGAAATTGCATCTAGATTTTCTGTTTTACATGTGTATGCACTGGCAGCCTATGTCACTGGAGTTTTTGTCCAAAAGCCTCGAGTATTTTGTACGGCTTCAGACATGGAAAGCCTGAAAGATATCAATACTCATGATATTGCTGTTATGGATGGTGGAGCAATAACAGGGATGAATGGACTAATCGTAGGATTGACCAAATTGAAAGGGATGAAAGGTACATGTTTATTGGGCGAAACCTCTGGCTATGTTGTTGACGCAAAAGCGTCAAGGTCGCTATTGGAAGTTTTGACTTCTAGACTGCGGGTAAAGTTAAGTATGGATGCCCTGGATGCGAGAGCGAAAGACACAGAAGTGTTGATAAGAACGGTTGAACAGCAGATGGGTCAGGCTTCCGGTGGAAGGTTTGAAGGCGGAGAGCAAACCAACCAAACTAATCCTCGTAACACAGGATATATCAGCTAAAGGCGATTAGCTGTTACTAAAGTTGGACTCCGACTTTGAATGCCATTCTGTGGCGTTTAGATGCGTAAATTGCTATACCTTTCTAAGTTTACCATAACGGCCTATGTTTAGGCTGTTATCTCCCCTAAAAGCTTGGGTATAGCCATTCTCAATAACGACCGTATCACCTTCTTGAACCATATCTATTTGGTCATCCCAAAGTGACAGTTTTATACTTCCACTATCGTCAGTAATGACAGCATCTGCGACCCGTGCAGTGCCTCCCGCCCTTAGGTTTACGGTTCTTGGCTCTGCTATGCTTTCTATCTTACCTTCTACACTTACACCCCTTATGCCAGGCGTTAATTCGGTTATCTTCATTTCTTTATCTAGCTGTTTCTCATCCAAAATAAATATTACGTCCCGAATTAATGTCAATTGGTCAAATTTGAATTTGATTAAATTTTTATCGAGGTACATTCCCAGTATACTGGAAACAACATCAGATGCTTCAAGTCATGCATCGAGGAGGGGTAGCGAAGCCTGGTCAACCGCGCAGGACTCAAGATTACATGATTCAGATGGGTGATCCCGTCCCTAAGGGGTTCGTGGGTTCGAATCCCACCCCCTCCACTTCAACCACGGTCAGAATGCCTGACGCGAAAATTACCCGAACTGATAATGTAGAACGAATGTGTGCCGAAAACTAGAGGTGTTATTAGAGATGTCCCACGCCGTACTTATCAAAGAATTAAGAAACAATATGAGAGACATCTACAACTGGGAAAAGAAACTAGCGGACTGGAAGAACAACTTCATACATGACTGAGACCGCTGACAGAGAATTTGTTTTATTGGAAATTCTATGAATGTACTTAGTCATATCCTTTAATGACAGGTGAACCAGTGAGGCAAATCTTCTATAAGATAACCCTCGTCGGTATAATTCCAGAACCTTCAGTTCCTTCATTTTCTTTCCTGAAGGGGTTTGAGATCCTATCGCATACCTTGTGTATCCAATATAGTTTTTGTACGCACGAGATAAATAAGGCGTTACCAGTTGTTTCCGTCTGTTATCATTTCTTTTTCTTGACTGACATAAAACATCCGTGCCGAGTTAGGCGACATAAAAATGGTGTTTGTATTTTTGTAGATTGCGCGCGCAGGAATTGAAAATTAACTGAAAAAATGCAGTCCCATGACTTCTTGATACGCATTATTTCAACGAGGCTTCCAAATATTGAACCATTGTCTTAGTAACCACACGCAAAGATTACAGTACTGAATTGAATCAATCCTTGAATTCCTATTTAACTAAATAAATGAGATCAATAGATGGGGTGTGTATAAAGACAAGCGAGCACAGTAATCCTTACTTCTCAATGACGTAGAAATCATAGACAGGCGTTCCCTCATGTCGGTTGTTTCTAAATATATATTCTATAATGGAATAAAAAGCAGGAAATGTCTCTACGAGACCAATAATAGGACATAAAAATAAAGTTTGAAAGTGAAAGAGAATTTTTTTCGATAATGATATCTGGCTAAATCGAAGATTCTGGAATAATCCGAATTGATATGAGAACAACCAAATAAGTGATGAGAACAGAAGTAGTAGTCCCGTAGCGAATTCGATTGGTCCTGCAGTGGTCCAATTATGCAATGCAGAATTTGAGTAAAATTGCTGGAACGCTAGGTTAAGATTGTCTATAAATGAATTTACGATACTGTCGCTCGCAGCGCCATTGCCGGTATGAGTATCAGCAAAGCTAAAAAATGATAGCACGATTGGCAGATTTACATAAATGGAGATAATTGTCGAGAGGAGCCCAGCAGCAAATCCTAAGAAATATGTCATGAGCTTATATGACAGCTTGACTCTGTGAATAATTGAAAATTTATCAATATTTTGAAGGCTTCCTAGAACCCATCTTCTACGCTGCATAAAATGGTCTTTGATGTTTAGGGGAGGCTGTTCAAGTAAGATCCCACCATGCCACCCCATAGAATCTGAACCGTATTTCTCATATACCAGGTAGCCAAACAACTGATCTTCAGCTAACGTGGGACCAAAATTCCATCCAATGTTGTCCTCCACATCAGATCGTACCAAAAGGTTGCTACCGTGCATATGCAATGGTGGAGTTTTGATGACGACTTTATTTGTCATTTGAGAAACACAATCATAACATGTGAACGGTCGAATGGATTCCGCTAGTGCAGTTAAGACATTGGCGTTTTCAAATTTAAGAGGGTAAAAGATTGGTCCCTCAGATGCTACTCCCTTTCCATCTCGTATGAACTTTAAGAGGGACAAGATTGTTTGAGCTGTAGCAAAGCTCTCATCATCCATATGGTAAATCCAGATCTGTTTCTTGTTCTCTTTCTTGGATTTTCTATAAGAAAGCGCATATTGGAGCGCTCTTCCTTTCTTTATAGCAGAAGTTTTGAACGATTTCGGCACGACTACCACCTCACAATCGAATTCGCCAAGTTCCAATTTATCTGAAGGGTCATCTGTTATGATTGAGATCTTAAATTTATCATACTCTACCTTTTTACAGGATTCAATTATTGATCGTATTCCTCTCTTGACTACCGGCGTTTTTGTTGCGGACCTTGTAGTAATCTGAAATATAATCATTGGATCGTTTCTGATCCTTCTAAGATCAGAAGTTATAAACACACTTCTATTTGTGATAAATCTCGAGACAGCAAGAATGGCAATTGGAATATTGACCAACCATAGAAAGGTTAACAATCCAGCTAAAAGAGTTTCTTGCAATCTGCCTCTCATATAATCTATAAGTAATAAGAGTACATCTTTTCTAGAATAGAGTTGTATGAATTTCTTCAACCGCGTATCGTCCTAGATTTGGTTAGAATATCTAGGTTCAGTGCGATTCAAACAAGAAAATGATAATAGAAGCTCAATTCCATTAGACATCTCTGATTTCTAGAAAAAGTATGGATAAAAACCGTTGGAGCTTTTTTCCGAGTGGAGCCCTGTGACACTTTGGTGCCGTCTGAAAGTAAGCTAAATGGCAATATGGATGCGGCATTTTGTAATCAGTGCCAAAGTTACACAGTCATCTTTGATATGGTATCAAACGAGTTCGTATGTAGCTCGTGTGGATGTGTTGTTGCAGACGAGCTGTTGAGTTCTGAACATGCTGGAAGTTTCTCATCAAGGTCGGGCTACAGCGATAGGGCAAGGACTGGCATGCCTGAATCTCTTGCAGTCCATCATAAAGGCTTATCCACCTTAATAGGGATTGGTGATACTGATGCACGGGGCAAAGCACTCGAGCCGTCCCAAAAGGTGAAAATGCAAAGGCTAAGGACGTGGAATAATAGATCTCAGCTAAACGACTCTATTTCTAGAAATCTCGAAAAAGCTCTGAAATTCCTAAATAACTTTGGGGATAAGCTATATTTAAGCCAGGCCGTTATTGAAAGTGCAGCATACATATATAGAAAAGCGGCAGTGAAGAAGCTCGCGAAGGGAAGATCTACACTTGGGCTTGTAGGGGCAGCACTCTATGCGGCATGCCGAGAAACAGCTACACCTAAGACTATATCGGATATTGCAACAGTTTGTAACCTTCCTACTAAGGACGTTATGACACACTACAAACTCATTTTAAAGGAATTATCGCTACAAGTGCCAGTTTTACATGGCCCTGATTACGTTACGCTTATTGCAAATAGACTAAGTCTCTCCGAAAGAACAAAGAGGGAAGCCTTGAGAATCTACTCAGACGTTCAAGAGAATCGGATATCTATCGGCAAGAATCCAAGAGCCCTAGCAGGGGCTGTTATTTACCTAGCTTCGCAGAATTGCAATGAATTTCTGCGCCAAGTTGAAATATGTCAAGTGGCCGACATATCGACAGTGTCGCTTAGGAAACGCTGTAAGGAAATCAAAGTCACCCTTAGTATTTAGCGATCCAACCTCATAAGTAATTCATATTTTGGCGGAGATCGTATCCGTTTTTTAAGTGAGTCATTTGGCGAGAATAGATGTCTAAATAGGCTGCCTTTGACTTCGGATATGACTCTTTGCAAGTGAAAATTGTAAAGACCAGTCCTTGATGATTGATTTTGTATCCTTCACAAGGTTCATGTCCCCTCAAGATCACTTTGGCATCGAGTCTTCTCAACCAAGTCTGGCTCACTGACCGGCCAAAATGCTTACCAATACCTCTCCTAGATCGTTCAGAATTCCCATTATCCAATATGATTTCTCGTGGATCATTCCAGAGTATTTCTTCCATTGTTTGCCTAGTCATATGGTTGGCCTGAGCGTTAGACAAAGTCTCAATAGCTTCTGTTCCATCATGGGGAAGCTGGGTTGGTACACCACCATGCACAATAAAAAAACAATCTTCGATCACAACAGATAGGCAAAGTGCATGAAAAAACGGCAAGATCTTCTGATGATATAAAGCCATCGATCGACCATGACCAAATAAATCCATGATTCTATAAGGAAAGTCATGAGAAGGAAAAGGGAATTCATCGGGGGCTTCATGATTTCCACGCATTAGAATTACCGACTGGGGAAATCTGGTTTTGAGGAAACATACGGTATACAAGACTTCCGGGGACCTTCGACCTCTATCAATATAATCTCCCAAGAAAACGAGCTTGTTATGATCGTCTGACAAATATCGCTCGTATCTTATCTTAGACAAAATAGTGTGTAGTGCATTATAGTCGCCATGAATATCCCCGATCACAACTAGCCTTTGAGGTATCTCCAATTTGATCAATGATCCAAGTACTTTTCCTCCTGAAATTTGACCACTTTCATTTTGATTTTTTAGTACTCTGGTGCTGGCATCCAGTACATTACAGAAATCTGTTAGAGGAAGATCCTCATTTAGTTCTTCGAGACCTCTTACCAATTAGCGAATTGAAGCGTTTGGCCAGCCTGACCAATAAATATATTGCTGATCTTTATGCGGGTGCCAAATAGTCACCTCCCACTCTGATTATTAGCAGCAATTAACCTCGGAGTCTAGCACGCAATTTGAAAGCATGGAAAGGAAAGGAGGATAGCGATGGAGAGATAGGTGAACATGATAACAAAGTAGTTTTTGATATAACATCATTAAATTTGCCCAAAATGAATGTTATCAGGACTTTACAATTGCCGCTAGCAGCTGCCCTGTTCGAAATTTCATCTACACCATAACTTGAAGATTTACACGAGGAATTCCATCTATCCTGGATGGAGTCAGTCCGAATATAGGTCCTATCGGTGAAATGGGTCTTAAAAACAAAGTACCATTAATTAGATTGATCTCAAGTCTTAAATCTGCATGAGCTTCTAAAGGAGGATAGCCTGCTTCTCCAGTAGAGCCCACAAAAATCGAAAGATCAGTCTTCTTACTAAGAAACGAGATCACACTTGTTTGACGTTGCATGAGTTCGGCTTCAAGAGATTTCAAATGATCGCAATTAAAGATACTTAACATTAAGGATTCCGGATATTTCTTTCGAGCCATTTCTATACCTCTCTCAATCAAGTTAAATTGAGAGCTTTCCAGGAGAGAATACTTAGTAGGATCTATGTGCTGGTTGATATCTGAGTCCTTGATATCAGTCCACAATCCTCTGAAAACGCTGTTGTTAGGGAAATATCCCAAATATGACTTTATGATCGTCAACATCATCTGCGGATTTGCTTGGCTCATTGGTTGGAGAAGGACTGGATTATTTCTTTTTATGAAATTGGATATTACCTTTGCAAGAAAAGTTGATATTGCAATTATGTTGATCCTGGGATCAAATTTGATGATCACGATTCCCTTTCTTGGAAGCCCACCTTCCAACACTGCGTCCAACTCAGGATAGCCTGTCTGAATCCGTCCAGCTCCTTCGACAGGGTAAGGCTTCAGTTGATAATCCTTTCTCTTAGCAATGTCATTTTGTGAAGCTGCCCTGCCAAGAACATAATCAGAGGGTTTGTAAGTTTTAAAGCTTGTAAAGATACTATTATTTAGTGAAAAATTATAAATCTGGTTTAGCATTCTCACTCCTCTTAGCTTAATCATTTTTATCTGTCGTAATCTGCATGAATCGTATACAGATTGATCCAATTCCACAATACCGTCAACTAAAAAGTCAAGGGTGCTATACGAAGTATCCTCACTTATGAAGATTAGTTTGGCGCCTGCCCTCTCACGCCATGTTTGCAGGACTCGTTCATTATTTAGTCTAGCTTCCTTATCCATAAATGAAGCTATAGCATCCCAGCTATCGATAATTATAATTGGGGCCTTGACGTCCATCAATTCATTGGTTATGCGCTCGAACAAAGATTCAGGTTCATCGAGGCGGGCGTCCTCGAACATAGACATCTTGTACACTTGTTCTTCATTGTCCGAGGAGGGTTGAGGCTTTAAAGTTTGAACAAAATGATCCAACCATGGATAGTAAGTGAAAAGCTGTCTAGGAGATACTCTAGTAGAAATATAAAAAAAATTGCTTGCCTGACCTAAAGTTTTGAGAATGGTCAACGAAAGAGTCGTTTTGCCTGTGCCAGCCTTACCCTTAATGAGGAGCGCATAAGTATCGCGCCTAACAAAGCGCTCTAATTCATCAGGTATTCGGTCTGATTTAGTGGCAGAACTATGCCTTGGAGGTTCATTCATCGGATATTAGGGGATAAGTAAGTCTTGCTACTACTAAAACCATTTCTGATGAAATAGCCTCACTATCTGTAGAATGCAGTTATGTCGAAAATTCTCCTTTCCAAATATGCGCTGTGTGGGGTCACTGTCCGCTACCAAGGATCCAATCCCCTCTGGAAGGAAATAGCATCAATTAGACCTTCAGCATATCCTACACTCAACACAGCTAATTCATTTTTTCCTTGATTTAGAAATTTCTCAGCATCTTGAATATAATATTCAGCGTTGTCTAGTACGGCGATAATTCCTTTATATTGTGTTGAATCTGTGGGGAGTCGTTTTCTAAGCTCACTTACTGTTCTCTTAACAGATGGAACATACTTTTCAACCATTCTTGTAGAAATCCTCATAACTTGCGAAGAGTTTTCATGTGGTTCATCTAATATCGAAGTTATACAGCAGATCGCTTCCTTCTCTACGAAATGAAGCCGCCCTGGCACTATAAGAGAGTGGGGGCCAGTCCCATAATCTATCTCCGTAAGAGATCGAACTTGACCTGAAATGATCTTTTTATCAGTTCTTCCAATCCTTGACGCAACAAGTACGAAAGTCTCTTCAGTGAATGCTTGACTTCTCTGATCCTTTTCGACGTCCATTAACATCTTCAAAGCAACAGTAGGATCCAGAAAGAAAGGTGAGATCTTGTCCTTTTTCTCGCTATATTCGGTCAAGATTAGGGTATGATTTCCCAGCAATAAATTATCCAGTAATGTGTTGTAGACACTGACGGCTGACTGAGGTTCAGACATTATAGTTGAAACCCTGCCGAACTTGTAAATTTGCAATCCACTCTCACCGATTAGGGACGTGATGCCAGATGCAGAATGGATCACCCCCACCTTGATGCCTCTCTTTGTTGCTCGTATGAACAGTTCGATGTAAGTGGTAGCGATTAGAGCTTCCCCATAAACTATTAGAGCTACCTTATTGTTAACTGCTTGTTCCAGTATTTCACGGCCATCCTCTACAAATAATCTTCCTACAACACTTACATCATTGTTACTATGCTTACAGTAGGCTCTTAAGTTACTAAGATCGGCATCTGATAAATAACCTGTAAATCTTTCTATGTAAATTAGGTCGCTTGTTTTCAGGATTTCGCGGCCTTTCATATTCATTCCACCAAGGCCTTCTATTCCGAGTCCGATTAGCCATAACATTGTAGTCTATCCTTTCACCCCAATTATCCTGTTCCCTAATGCAAATCTTTCTTTAGATGATGTATCCTTGAGATGTGAAATAACGTCCTCGTATAAATTTCGATGCTTGATATGTATTCTTGAATTTTTATTCTTTCATTTGTAGTATGGGATGAATGAGGGTCGCCCGGCCCATATGTCACTGCAGGCATTTTTAGGGCATTTCCCAAAATGTTCATATCTCCAGTACCGGTCTTGCGAATTAGTAAAGGTCTTACCTTGCATATGTCCATGATCGATAAGGAAAGCGCCCTAACTAGCACCGATCTAAATTCAGCTTCAAAAGGCTCAGTCCTGTCTTCTGTCCTGTATTTTATAGCACTCCCATTAGATTTGGATACCTTGCTAACTACAGAATCTACTTTTGCCAAAATATCATCACAAGTAGTTTTCACGGGTATTCTGATATCTATTGTTGCTTTGCACCGCTGCGGAGTAACATTGTGACTAGATCCTCCTTCTATCTCTGTTATTGCGCAAGTGACCGAATCGGATCCACCTGATAGCGATTCTCTTCCACATAATTCCGTCCTTAATTCATTCCACAAGGCAGACATCTCTTCAATCGAGTTTCTCGCCAACCAAGGTGCGCTAGCATGAGCACTGTTCTTTACGTCACAGATAAGCCTTATCGCTAGCCTTCCTTTATATGCGATGGTAATTTTGTCGATACCGCTGGGCTCACCGAATATTGCATAGTTCACATCCAAGTGTTTAGAAACTAGATGTTTTATCCCAGTTGCATTTCCTTCTTCATCGACAACTGCAGCAAAGATAATGGTTCCACGCTGTTTAGGAAACTCCGAAGCCGCAAGCAACATGGAGATTAGTGGAGCCTTTGCATCAGAGGCTCCTCTACCGTAGATAAATCCATCTTGTATTCTAACCGGAATACTTCCAGGAACGGTATCCATATGACCGCAAAGTAGGATCCTCGGTTCGCCATTACCTTTGGTTGCAATCATATTTCCGACGCTGTCTATGTAGGCCTCCTCAAATCCTAACTCATCAATACATTTTTCTTTGAGAGAAATGGCTAGTGATGACTCTGACCTAGATGGGGTGTACTTTTCAAGCGAACCCTTTAGAAATTCTACTGCATAACCGTATGACACCAATTTTATCTATTTCTTGCTCCTGTTGAATATTCAACAGTGTGCATGGGGATATCTACGCCAGTTACTCGTACTGTATTTTTAAATTCTGTCGTGCTATTAACTTCATGCACCATTAATCCAACCTCGTCGCTCTCCATCAGATCCACTCCTACAATTTCTCCTTGAACTGCATCTGATGCCTTTAGACATAAATCTTCTAATTCATTGGTAACTGGACAAGGTTCAGCCCTCCCCCCAAGAGCCATATTTGTTTTCCATTCTTCGTGTCCTGAATATCGATAGATAGCTGCCACTACTCGATTGCCAATTACTATCGCTCGGATATCTCTAGGTGGCCGTTTTACAAACTCTTCAAAAAAATAAATTCGATATAGTGGAAACATGTACTCCCTGCTTTCAATAACAGCTTCGGCAGCATCCCTGTCGCGCAATAATCCTATCAATCTTCCCCAACTCCCGACAGTAGGTTTTATAACTACAGGGTATCCCATTTTCTCTATAGCTGACAAAGCAGATTCGGCGGAAAATGCTGTAATAGCCTTAGGTGTTTTGACACCGTTCTTCCTTAGAGTGACGTGTGCAAAAAGTTTGTTGCCACAAATGTTTGATGTTTCAAATGAATTTATGACTCTATATCCTAGGCCTTCAAGCATCGATGTGGAATGGACACTTCTGAAATAGCTAACACAGCGCTGGATAACAGTACTGTTAGATAAGGTGTCCTCAACTCTTCCGTCTTCTAGGTTCAGGGATAAAGCTTTGCAATCTAACATGGTGACATTTGTACCTTTTTTCTTCGCTGCTTCGAATAGAGCCTTTTCTTCCCATCTAATGTTGTCGTAAAGAATTGTGAGAGAAGAAGTAGGAGTAGTATTAATTTTTTCTTTGTTCACTGACCCCAGTCCTCACCGACAACTTGGGCCGGTTTGATATCAAACCCTTTCTCGCTTTTTACCAGTTCGTAACTTGCACCACAGTCTGCACAAGTCACTATCTCTCCCTCCATCGAATCTTCTGGAATCTTTACTTCAGCGTCACACTCTGGACATTTTACCAATTTTCTTTTCTTTCCTCAGTCTTAACTTTTGCAACAGCATCATTAAGTATCTTTCTCTCCAGTCTGTCGTCCAAGTACAATTCGAGTACATCTCCCATTCTAAGTTCCTTTAAACCTCGAGCTAGTGTTTCAGCTTCTTCCCTGCCGGTATTCAATCCCAAGAGTGACAGCAAGTAACCGGCACCATTCTTCCCTGCCAATTCCCCGAAAACTATCTTACGTCTATTTCCAACCAATTTAGGCTCAAGTATCTCATAGGCAGAAGGGTCTCTCAGGATCGCGGCAAGATGCGTCCCTGCTTTATGTTTGTACGCGCTATCGCCGACGATAGGTTTCGATTCGGGTGTTTCCAGATGCGTATACTGTGATATCGTTCTTGAAAGGTCTTTTAGCATATGAAGTCTCAAGTCAGATCTGCAATCATAAATGAAAGTTAGTGCTACTGCAGTTTCAGCCAACGATGGGATACCAGTTCTCTCCCCAAATCCATCAATAGTAGTATGAATTTGATCAGCTCCAGCGTCGCAACCGGCCAATGCATTAGCCAAAGCTAGTCCTACATCATTGTGGCAGTGAACGTCGAGAGAAGTCTTGGCTGCATCTATATGACTGAGAATCAACGTTACCATTTTGTGCATTCCTACCGGCCTCATTATACCTACGGTGTCAGGCAGGCTTATCCTTTCAATACCTCTCTTATTCATTTCAACACACATTTCTACCAAAAAGTCTGGGTCAGTTCTACTTGCATCCTCCATTGTGAACCGCGATTTCAGACTGTGCGATTTAATGTAATCTGCTACTTCTAAAGCTCGAACTTTTGCTTCTTCTCTTGAAATTTTTAATTTGGAAGCAAGGTGGATATCTGATATCCCTAAATAAGTGGCTACCCATGTCGCTCCACAATCTATTGCCCTATCTACATCGGATTTAATCGCTCGGACATGGGCTAGTATGTCGGCTTTCAAGCCTTGCCTAATAATAGTCTTGGTAGCCTCAAAGTGATCGTTGGAAACAACTGGGCTTATCTCTATCTGATCAACGCCAAAAGAATCAAGCATCCATGCAATTTGTATCCTCTGTTTTATTGTGAAGGATACACCGGGATGCTGTTCGCCCTCTCTGAGGGTTGAATCTAGAATTCGAATTCTTCGCGTTTTAAGCTCTCTCGATTCATTGTAAAGATTTGCGAAATGATTTGGATCCTCTGATTTTAGCGACAACTACTAACATTAAGTTCATCTTTCGCACATATTATAAATCTTTTCGCAACTGAATCGACTAATTACGTTGGCAAAAATTACAATTCCCGACATCCTATTCCGGATTTTTGACTGTAACCGCGAAGGAAATAATACTTAATATCGATTTCAGGTTCATCTGATCGTCTTTAAGATGATCACTGTATTCGTATCTGATACTCCTTCAGATTTCCTAACTTCGTCGATGCACTTGTTAATTTCAGATATGGAAGGTGCGGAAATAACAGCAGCTATGTCGTACTGTCCTGTTATCTCATAAATGACTTCTACGCCTGCTAGCCCCATTAATTTTCCAGATACAAATGAGGTATCCGAAGTGGAATTGACAGAAATCAATGTGATGGCGCTTGTTTTATCTCCACTGTTTATTTCCACAGTAAATTTCTTGATGATTTCTCGCTTGGTCAAGTTCTTGACCCGTCTCCTGACCGCCGATTCTGATAGACCTATTTCATTTGCTATTTCGACAAATGGCCTTCTAGAATCCGCCTGAAGGATCTTGATTATCTTGACATCCGTAGGATCCATGGACTCAAACAGATCTTTTTTCTTCCTCCAATGATAACAGCCTATCTAGGGTCGTAACGAATTTCAAGACCAATTCTCGATCAATTGACAAAGGCGGTAACAATCTGATGATGTTTCGGCCCGAATACAACATTAAGATACCATTTGAAATGCCGTCCATAAGTATATTTCTCACATCAAATCTCAGTTCTAATGCAAGCATTAATCCCAATCCCCTTACCTCTCTCACTATTTTGTGTTTTTCTTTAAGCTGAAACAGTAATTCCTTGAAATAGCGCCCAGTTTCCGCCGAGTTCTCAATCAACCCGTCAAGTACCAAGGCGTCGATAGACGCACTTGCGGCCGCACATGCTAGTGGATTGCCTGCAAAAGTAGACGAATGTTCACCAACTTTCATACTCTCAATAATTTCAGTTTTAGTCATGGTTATCCCCATAGGAAATCCTCCAGCTATGCCTTTCGCGACGCAGACTACATCAGGGATCGTATTCCAATTCTCAGCCGCCCACATCTTGCCGGTTCTACCAAATCCGGATTGTATCTCGTCGAAAATCAGCACAAGAGAATGCCTCGAACAAATTTCCCTAACCTCTTGAATAAACCCCGCTGGAGGAATTATGATTCCGCTTTCTCCCTGAACTGGTTCTAAAATAACAGTTCCAGTCTTGTCATCTATGGCATCTACCAGTTTGCTAGTATTTCCGTAAGGGACAAACTTAATGTAGTCTAACAATGGCTCAAATGGCTTTCTATATTTTTCGCTGGATGTTAAGGATAGAGCACCTAAAGTTTTTCCATGGTAGCCTCCATTCATTGAAATTACGCCAGGTTTCCCACTAAACTTTCGTGAAAACTTGAGCGCTGTTTCAACCGCCTCTGCACCAGAATTTGAGAAAAAGAACTTATCTAGCCCGCTCGGGACGACTTTAGAAAGTTTCTTGAGCATAATTGATCTGGCAGTATTATAGGTTGACATGTGGCAGACCATCAGTTTTTCAATTTGATCTTTGATTGCAGCGACAACTCTATCATTACAGTGTCCCACCAAAGCTACCCCATACCCAGCCATACAATCAATATACTCTCTTCCAATATCATCCCAAACTTTGGCACCCTTTCCACGGTCGATGACTATAGGAAACCGTTGGTACAGATGGCCAAGGAAGTCATCTTCAATATTCATGCGCTTTGATCACCGTACAATTTTCATGAGCTAATAATTTGGATATGGGATTTTCTCTTGAACCACTGCCTATTATAGCCTCCCCGACGCCTAGCTCCAATGCCTCTGTGCATGCTAAAATTTTCTTCTCCATTCCAAAACCAATCTTGGGGAGCATCATTTTCGCCTCAACTAGAGTCAGATTTTCAATCAGTCTCCCATCAATTATTAAGCCAGCTACATCAGTGAGAAATATAACTCTGTCTGCCCGCATATTCCCAGCAATATGAGCGGCTGCTCTATCTCCGTCTACATTAAGATATTCAAATTCCTCTCCCAATGCAATTGGTGAAATTACGGGTACAAAGTCCTTGTCAAGTAGAACATCAATAAGAGAATTGTTTACATGGTTGATTTTCCCAGTGTAACCTCCATCAATAGACATTTTTCTACCTTTGTCGTTAATGATCAGAAGTCTCTTCTTCCGCTCAGCCCTTAGTAGGCCTCCATCAATACCTGCAATGCCAACTGCATTTATCCCCTGTTTAAGCAACTTTGTCACAATTGATTTATTCACTTGGCCGGACATGACCATTGTATATGCTTCCACGGTGTCCCGATCTGTGTATCTACTCTTGATGCCTCCAGGAGACACTATGAATTGTTGCTCTACGCCTAGTCTGTTTGCAACACTAGTAACCTGTTTTCCTCCCCCGTGAACAATAATTATCTTTTCATTGTGCAATAGTGTTACTAGGTCGTCAAAAATAGACGTATGTAGACTATCTGACACGATACTACCGCCAATTTTAACTACTATCATACTGGAGTAATGGGCGTGAATCTTAATCCATCTACTTCGTTGAACCCGAACATCACATTCATATTTTGAATCGCTGACCCAGCGGCGCCCTTCATTAAATTATCTGATGCAGATAATGCAACGATTCTCTTGTTGTCCTCGTCGATGTCAAAACCAATATCGCAAAAGTTTGAACCAATAAGAAACTTGGGATCCGGGAATTTGTAAAGTCCCTTTTTATCTCTTATTAAACGTACAAATGGTTCAGCACTGTACGCTGCACGATAAATTTTCCATAACTCCAATTCAGTGACCTCTTGCTTCATAAAAATATGGTTAGTTGTTAGTATTCCCCGTACAATATTAACTGCATGGGGGCTCATGCTGACTTTTATGGGACTCTTTGTGACCGTTTCTAATTCTTGCTCAATTTCTGCTGTGTGTCTATGTTTAGCTGGTTTATATGGCCGTATTACTCCGTACCGCATAGCATGATGCGTTCCTGCATTTTCAGATGCACCGGCTCCCGATGAGCCAATCTTACTATCAACAATAATGTGGTCGGTATCAATCAGATCTTTTTCAATGAGTGGTCTTATCGAGATAAGTGACGTAACCGCCATGCATCCTGGGCAAGAAACTAACCGTGATCCCTTTATTTTTTCCCTATTAAACTCAGGAACTCCATAAGCAGATAGGGAAAGCATTTCGGGGAAAGGATGTTCCCATCCGTACCATTTGACGTAATCATCAGGATCCTTTAGACGAAAATCAGCTGAAAGATCAATAATTCTCATACCTCGATCATAGAGATCCTTTACAATGCTACTTGATTTCCCATGAGGGAGTGAGGTAAAAACGAGATCGCATTTATTAGATAGCTTTTCCGTGTCTAGGTTTGAGAAAGTTAGGTCTATAAATCCCTTAAGGCTGGGATGAACGCGATGAACCAGCTCACCAGCTCTCTGTCTAGAGGTTATCATATTAACTTCAACTTTTGGGTGCGTAGATAGCAGCCGCAGAAGCTCACCACCTACATAACCTGATGCTCCAATAACACCTACTTTCATATCCAACTTTCATCAGTACAGTCTTTTTAATCGGTTTATGAATTTTTATATCTTGAACTCGTGTTGACAATTACAGTTGATACTTAAAATCTCATTTATTCCTGTCCATATCGTAGACGGAAAGGCTGTCTTCCGTTATTGTCGAATTTCAAATTTATAACAACATAGAGACAACTGAATAGAACAAATCAAAATATGCGACCCACTAGTCCCCATCATGAAGAAAACTCCATTATTACTTGGCGTAACAATTAACTTGAATCCGGAATTCATCTGGAGAATTCGGTGATTGGAATAGCAAGTATTTACACTTAATTTAGGCTCAATGCGTCGTGCGCCAAGTTCTAGTCACAATGCACATCGCTTCAGTTTCAAATTAAGATTCAAAGCTTGACGACATCTGATTAGAAATGACTGATTGCTTTCCCCATAATTCTATGAATCCCTTTGCAAGCCTTTGATCAAATACTGATCTGCTTGAATAGGTTGCTTCCTCCGGGTCGTAAATGGCATTCTTCGAGCTCCTTCCTACGACTCGGCAAGAACCATTTTGAAGTTTTAGTTTTACTTTACCATTTACCCTTGATTGAGTTGCATTTATGAATTCATCCAGATCTCTTCTTAGGGGCTCGAGCCAGAGACCTGAGTAAACCAACCAGCTCCATTTTTCTTCTATTATCCGTTTGAAATTGACTTCATAATCTGTAAGTACTAAATTTTCAAGATCTTTGTGACACTCAATAAGTGAAATAGCAGCAGGTGCTTCATAGACCTCTCGAGACTTGATACCAACAATCCGATTCTCAATTATATCCACTATACCTATTCCATGGGCACCAGCTATCCTGTTCATCTCACCAATCAATTCTTGTAGCTTAAGAGGATTACCATCTAATGCTATTGGTACGCCTGATCTAAACTCAATCTCTATGTATCTTGCTTCGCTGGAACGGTTATTGACAAAGTGAAATATATCTTCAGGGGGTTCTATGCTTGCGTCCTCCAATTCTCCACCCTCAATGGCCCTACCCCATAAGTTAACGTCAATGCTGTACTTTTTTGCCTCCAACGATATGGGTATTTTTTCTTCCATAGCAAATTTGAGCTCGTGATCACGAGTCAAATTCATGTCTCTTATTGGAGCTAGTATATTGAGCTCTGGATTAAGTGATTTGATAGTTATATCAAATCTAACCTGATCGTTCCCTTTACCAGTACATCCGTGTGCGACTAGCTTTGCCCCTTCATTGGATGCCACTTCGACCAATTTCGAGGCTATTAGTGGACGAGCTAAAGCAGTTGCCAGCGGATACTTTCCTTGGTAGAGTGCATTCGCTTTAATACATTTACTAACATACTCGTTTGCAAATTCTTCAGTCGAATCAATGTGAATATGCTTAGTAGCTCCAACGGCAAGAGCCCTACTCTCGATTTCATTAAAGTCTTCGTCCTGGCCACAATTCACGGTTACAGTCGTAACCTGAGCATCATGAAACTTCTGCAAATACCTTATGCATACCGATGTATCTAGACCTCCTGAGTATGCCAGAACAACTTTTTTCTTGACCATTACCAACGCATGCGATTTATGACTCTAGATTTATGTTTTTTGGTCATGTTTGATTTTCTATGTGAAGATTCTGCACTTGTCTATTTGAATTACGCCCAAGCATATTTGATTGTTATGTCAAACCTAGCAAATTCACCTAGAGTCACCTCTATTTACAGTGCAGTGAGCTCAGAAAAGATTTATCATCGGCAGGGCGTTAAGTTATCGTGTATAGAAGATATACATTTGAGGAAGTCAAAAGGAAAATCTTTAGTACCCTCGAGTATCAAATGACAGGAATGTCAGGCGTCGAACTGGCAAAGAAGACTGGTATCAATCGAATGACGATTACCAAGTATCTGAACCTTTTGTATTCGATTGGATTAATTAAAAAGAAAAAAATCGGGACAGTCAATATATGGTTTCTTGAATCCGGTTTAAGTTATCCAGGATCTTCAATCAACTATAACGAATTGCAGCAGAGATTTATGAACGCAATTTTGGCCGGCAGTGATGAATTATCGTCGAAATTGATCATTAATGCATTGAACTCAGGCGCAGATAAACTGAAGCTTCTGACAGATGTCTTCCTTCCAACAGTCAATACAGTTAGCGAACTTTACAGCAGAGGAAGACTCAACAGGGCAGAGCGAATTAATTTTCAAAGCGTCGTAATAGAAATATTGGATTTCGTAAAATATAGTACCTACAGTGGAGAAAAGAGACCTAATATTTCTGCGTTAATTGTCTGTGGCTCTGAAGATGCGATTATACATTCAAAGATTATCGAACTGTCACTTCGTTTGGAGAATTGTGATACACGTTATATTGGTAATGTAGAAGGTGTACTTGATCCATTCTTTGATATCGATTTTCAGCGCTATGTAACTAGATTATGGGGAAGTAAAACCGGGGTCGTCATCTTATGTATTTGCTCATCCGTCGAGAGCTCCCTTCGTTTTTTATATTCAGCGGCCCATGTGCTTCGCAACAAGCTTGCTGCTCGTCTTATCTTGTGTTTGATGACCAATAGTGAAATTAGGAATGCGTACGATTTTGAAAGCGCAGATCATGTTGCTGTTAGTCCACTTGACCTACTCCTGTGGTTACGAGATATAATCCAAGAATAGTAACTTGTGCCCCGCAGTTCCACCAGTCGCAGACTTAATCACGCTTCCCATACAAACAAATATTTCAACTGTATAAACATCTGATTTTGATTTTGGTTTGATATATCAGCCACCTTGAATCTGCCAATAATCGAAATAATTGTGCATGACCAAACAATAATGAAATTTCAAAATCAAAATGACTCGGCGGCTTGAACAATTACGATCTATTTGTCAGAATCTAACTCAATACTGTTTGAGGTATTTGGAGCAAGTATGTTTTAGCTCTAATTCAAAAGCCTAGCTTTGCCAATTGTTTAAGACCGCGCTTTTTGAAGCGTACAAACGTTATATCTGTTGGATATCGAGAGATCAAAATATCCTGATTTGATTGAATTGGGTATATCTCTTGTCCGTCTATAATTAGGTTTGTGTCATAATTGCTTTTAATAACGATATTTTCAACAGGAACGACAATACTGGGCATTCGATTAATTGATCCTATTGGAACAATTACTAAAGATTCCAAATTTCCCTGCAGTAAAGGACCACCGAGTGAATAACAATGACCTGTAGAACCGGTCGGAGTTGATACTGCGACACCGTCCATTCTTTGATTAATTTCATCGTCTAAAGTACTTATAGAAAAGTACGGAGTTCTCATCACATTCGATCTTGTGCACAAGATCTCGTTCAATGCAGGAAAGGTTTGTTTTCCATTAGCAGTTGCAAAAATTCTGAGCCTTCGCTCCAATAGGTAGTCGCCTCTAAGAGTATCATGTATCGATTTTTCTAACATATCAGCGCCTATTTCAGACAGAATGCCTCTGGTTCCCCCGATATTCATGGGTAGGATCGGCGTGTTGGGCGGCAATCCTCTGCATGCTCTCAACGTAGTCCCGTCTCCACCGATTGCGACCGCGATATCTATACTATCCTTTTCTAAGTCTGCATATGAAACTGGAATTGATCCATCAAGAGTTAATGGTAGGATTGAATAAGAGCTAATGTCGTGCGAACCTAAGATTTTGACGATTATTTGAGCAGTCTCCTGTGCTTCCCTACTATTCAATTTTGTTGCTATTGCTACTCTGTTTATGTCCTTAGGCATTAACTAATGAAAAATATCACTGAGCATACACTTAAATGCATTTAGATCAGTGCTTGAAAAAACTGTTCAAATTCTTTTCTGGGGGAACCCACACGAATAAATATCGCAGGATTTGAACATCAATAACACATAATGGGCCGATAGCTCAGCTTGGTGGAGCGTTCGACTGATAATCGAAAGGTCGAGGGTTCAACTCCCTTTCGGCCCATACTTTTCGTTTCCCTGGATTTGAGTCTATTAACATATTATAACAAGACAATTGAGATTAGACATAGAGCCAATATCGTATTTAGTTTAAACATAAATTATTCACAATGGATAGGAGCATATCCGCCATGTTCAATATCCTGGATTAAAATTGTGAATGATCTTTTTACACAAACAAATGACACATCATAAAAAAGTAAAACTCATGCATAGACATAATTCACACATATATTGAGGTGTGAGAAGGGATAAAATAAAGACATCAAATAGCCCGTAAGTAGACACTACGATGCGACTACATAATGAAGTATTATGGTCAACACAGTGCTCATTAATATAAAAATATTCCATCAGGGGGGAGGTCTCATCTAGGATAAGGATTGGGTGACTATAATTATTAGTCGATAAAATCTGCGACAATGTGATCACAAGGATGGAATCAGTTCTTCTAGGTAGATGACTTGATCTACTACCGTAGTTATGCTAATTAATCATATCTTACACATCGTCCGACTAAATGCGTTGTCTCCTTGTTATCCGGAGTCAAGTGACCAACTAGAACCTTCGCGGGAGAAAACCACGCGCACTATATTGATGAAGTCGTGACAACAGACTCCAGCTGATTGTAAAATTTTACGTTTGGAGATCTTCATGAAATTGAATTTCACTTGAGAACTTGAGATTCGAAGACAGAACTTATCCTCCCTCCAGCATGAAGCTAAGTTAATTTCGATCCCTTGGCATTAAAGGAGACCGCACAAATGCAAATGAAGGGCTTTACACATTAAGTATTAGGACTCTGGGAACGATATCAGGTTCAATTAATTTAGTTTATTACACAATATCAATTTACACCTAAATAATTCAAAGTGGCACACTAATTCCAAACGATTATAGTTATTATGAGTCTTGCTCCACAGGAACTGGAAAATACTGCTAGCAAATTTGCCGCTGAAGCTATTAGCTTTGATTCGCAGGGTTCGAGAGGAATGGCTATTCAATCTTATCAGAGAGCCATAGACGCACTGGTGAAGTTGGTTCAAATTTATCCCGAGTATAGGTTAAATAGAGTATATAGAGAACGAGCGAATGCCTACCAAAATCGGATTCGTACGCTCCAGCTTTCATCGGAACTGGGTTCGAAACTCCCCGGCAGAACCATCTCCCCCCTAACTAAGGATTCTTCGAGTCATGATTCTAATGAATTGCGAAATGATAAAAAATCAAAGAGTTCACCTACGAACTTCACAGGTCAAGGCACAGGATCAGACTCATCTACTACTTCGGATCCGAATTTCGACGAACTGGTGCTGAAAGATAAGCCACATGTAAAATGGGATGAGGTGATTGGTCTTGACGACGCAAAACGCGCAATACGTGAGTCAATCGTCTATCCTACTAAACGTTCTGACCTCTTTCCGCTGGGTTGGCCCCGAGGGATACTCCTATTTGGTCCACCTGGTTGCGGCAAAACTTTACTTGCTGCCGCGGCCGCAGCTGAAATTGATGGGTATTTCTTGAACGTCGATGCAGCGAGCATGATGAGCAAGTGGTTGGGAGAAGCAGAGAAAAACGTATCTAAACTATTCATGCTAGCAAGGCGGCTCCATGAGAGTGAAGGGGTTCCCGTACTTCTATTTATTGATGAAATTGATTCATTACTTGGAACCAGAACTAGCGAAATTGGTGGAGAAGTACGCGTAAAGAATCAATTCCTTACTGAAATGGATGGCATAAATGTAAAGGCGAAAGATTCTCAGTTATACGTCATCGGAGCAACAAACAAGCCTTGGACTTTGGAGGCAGGATTTCTTCGAAGGTTCCAAAAGCGTATCAATGTTTCCCTTCCTTCTCTTCCATCTAGAGTAGACCTATTTCGTCAATATACTCGTCCTCTTAATCGTGAGAAATCGCTAAAACCAGATGAATTGGCCAAGTTATGTGAGGGGTATAGTGCTAGCGACATAAAGGACATTTGTCAAGCTGCTCAGCTTAGAGTTGTTAACGAACTATTTGAAAGTGGCAAGGCTATGGATACCAGTTCAAACCCTAGGTCAATAAGTGTAGCCGATTTCAAGGAAATCTTTAAGGTTCGAAAACCTAGTGTTAGTGCAGAAATGCTAAAGGCTTATGTTAAATGGAGTGACCAATTTAAAGCGCTTTAACGATTCCCGGCTGCTGAATATCTGTCAGCTGCCTCCTTTATTTTTTGCCTTGCGACCTCATTATTGGCATAGCCAACCACTTTTACAAACTTCCCTGGTTCTAGTTCCTTGTAATGCTCAAAAAAGTGTTTGATTTTGTCCAATATGCTAGCCGGAATATCCGATACTTGTTTTATGTTCGAAAAGGCTGGATCTACTTTTGGGCTGGGCACTGCAATTATTTTAGAATCATTTCCTTCCTCGTCTTCAGTTAACAACACACCTAGAGGGGTAGCACGTACAACTGACAATGGAAATAAGCTTTCTTCGCCTAACAACAATACATCTACTGGGTCCCCATCCTCTTCCAAAGTTCCGGGCACGAACCCATAGTTGAATGGATATACCATAGATGTGTACAATTTTCTATCTACAAACAAAATTCCTGTTTCGCGATCTAACTCGTACTTGATCCTGCTATCTTTAGGAATCTCAACAACCATGTTAATATCTCCTAGAGGTTCAGTCATTGCTGATATTTTATTTACAATAGACAATTTTGGTAACAAATCATGGTGAGACATTATTATTATGTTTCTATTGAAGCCACGGCAAAAACATAAAGAGGGTTAAAGAAAGATTGCTGCTATAGAATTGGATTTGCTTCCTACTTTCGACGCCAAAGCTATAGAAAATTTTGTAAAAGCGCATTGGGAAAAAGTAAATCTACTGCAACTTATCCAAAAAACGTCAGAAGTCCAAAACTATCCTGTATTGGGCTTTATCGAAGGTCCACCGACTATGAATGGGGATCCCCATCTAGGCCATTTACGGGGACGTGTTATAAAGGATGCATGGTTCAGGATTAAGACACTTCAGAAGAACAGGGTGGTATTCCGCGCCGGTTGGGACACTCAAGGATTGCCTGTGGAGCTACAGGCAGAGAAGGAACTGGGTCTAACCGGTAGCAAGATTGAGAACATTCAAAAAGTCGGGGCAGAGAGGTTAGTGGAAGCATGTATAGATCTTATTCACAGATATAACGCCAAGTGGATCCAATCCGATAGGTTACTTGGAATGTCATTTGACTATTCACGAGCGTACTGGACCTACAAAGACGAATATATAGAAAGAGAGTGGAGATATCTTCAAAGGGCCTGGGAACAAGGCATATTAAAGGAAGGTTTTCGCGTAGTACCATATTGTCCATCGTGTCAAACTTCACTTAGTAATGCAGAAGTTAACCAAGGGTATGAAAATGTGGAAGATCCTTCTTTATATTACAAGGTCAGGTTAACGGACCAGAATGTGTTTTTAATAGTGTGGACAACAATGCCCTTCACACTTGTTACCGACGAACTAGTTGCTGTGAATCCTGATGCAAAATATGCATATGTTAAAATTGGTCAGGAAACATGGGTTCTGGCGAGAGAAAGGTTAGAAGAGCTATTTGACTATTTGGATATTCGGGAATTTGAAATACTAAAAATTGTATTGGGAAAGGAACTTGAAGGGCTAAGGTACATACATCCTTTGCTTGAGATGATACCTGGATTAGAAACGTTAGCAAGAACAGGTAAAATCCATCTCGTTGTCGCTGAAAGCTTTGTTGATACCAACACTGGGAGCGGAATAGTCCATTTGTCTCCGGCCAATGGGGAGATGGACTTTCAAATTGCTACCAAGAGGGGCATACCTCTATTTGTTCCGATTGACGATAGAGTGATATTCACCAAGGACGCAGGCATTTTCAATCAGCTATTTGTTAGAGATGCTGATGATCTTGTCATTCAGAAACTAAAATCTACCAGTCATTATGTTAAAGCAGGACGAATAAAGCATCAATACCCTACATGTTGGCGTTCTCATCATAAATTGGTATGGTTATCCAGACGTGAATATTTCTATATGACTGATACTTTGGGCACAAACCCCATCGACGCGGCTCAAAATGTAAAGTATTTTTTCAACGCTTCTAGAAATAGGTTTATTGAAATTATTAAGGAAAAAGTCCCTTGGTGCATCACAAGAGAACGATTGTGGGGAACACCGCTACCGATATGGTCGTGTGTAAACTGTAATGAGAAGGATCTGCTATACTCAAGAAAGCAGATTATAGAAAGGGCAATTAGTCTGCCAGACGGAGAACAATTTCCATTGCACAGGCCCCAGTTGGATAGAATTAATCTTGAATGTGACTTATGCGGGTCGGCTATGCAGAGAGAGCAATTTGTTCTGGATACTTGGCACAATAGTGGAGCTGCTCCTTATGCCTCACTGACAGATTCTGAATATAGCGAACTCGTTCCGGTCCAGTTCCTTACAGAAGGAATTGACCAGACTAGAGGGTGGGCATATACGATGTTGCTGGAGAATATCATTCTATCTGGGTCGCCTTTTTCCCCTTATCAATCATTCCTTTTTCAAGGTCACGTGTTGGATGAAAAGGGTAACAAGATGAGCAAGAGTTTGGGGAACGTAGTCGAATCTATTCAATTCCTAATCAATTACCCGGTCGACATAATTAGATACTACTTCTTGTGGAAGTCTTCCCCCGCTGAATCCCTGAACTTTGATGTTAAAGAAATGTTGAGCAGACCCCATCAAATCATTAGCACACTTTACTATCTGCACATATATTTTTATCAAAATAGTACGTATGACAAATACAATCCTTCAAGTCATAATATTGAATGGACAAGAAATGAAAATCTCCTATCGATTCCTGAAGTATGGATACTGTCAAAGTTTCAAAACTTAATTTCCGATTTTACAACAGCTTTTGATGAATGTAGATTTCATGAAGCAGCAAAGTTGCTAGAGGAATTCATAATCAATTTTCTTAGTCAAACCTATATTCCAATTGTCCGAAATGATTTATGGGATGACAATCAAGAATCATGGGAAAGGCGAATATCGGTATATTCTGTACTCAATCATCTACTAAAGAATATTGATATCATGCTTCATCCAATTTCTCCCTTTGCTACTGAGTACCTATACCTGATGTGCTTTAAGGAAAAGGAAAGTGTAATGCTAGAGGAGTGGCCTCGCCCTAGCAACGACTATGTAGATCGTGATTTGGAATCAGGATTTGATCACCTTAAGAACATTATTTCACTTTCAAACGCAGCCAGGATGAAAGCCAAACTTAAACGAAGGTGGCCAGTCGACGAAGTATTAATATTCTCCACCGATGTTCGTTTCCTCAATAATCCTGACTTAATGGAGATTTTGAGAAACCAAATAAATGCCCAAAACTGTCGACTAATTGAAATTCCAACCCTCCAGTCTCAAATATCAAAACTGAATTCATTAATAGCAAATGGTGCTCCGATCAATGTCGAGATGCATATTTCCACAAAAAGCGTAGCACCAAGAGTTAAGAGTAAGATAACTCCTCTAATACGAGATTTTGAGGGGATTGATAAAATCAGTGTCCTTCGGTCCTTGGATGAAGAAGGCAAGATAACTCTCAATGTCCTTGGTGAGAAGGTCGAGCTAGATGAAAATGATCTTGTAATGGAGTATTTCCCTTCAGACGGCTATTCAAGTGCGGAACTTGATGGACTAGTAGTTTTTATTTCGACTTCAAGATCGAATCACCTAATAAAGATGGGCTTTCTAAGAGATTTGGCAAGGAATTTGCAACAACTGAGAAAGGAGCAAGGGCGCAATCCAACTGACGTTCTGCCCATTGCCCATGTAGCAAGACTTGACGAGTCGGAAATGGAAGATCTTTCTCAGCTAAAAGATGAATTGAAATTCATGGTAAGAGTTAACGAGGTTGTATTCTCTTTGAACGCCGTGGATGGTGTTATCTATAAGACAATTGATTTGGACGGACGGCAAATCCTGATTTCTATATGATAATCCGGTCAGGTGTATATGACAATCCTGAACAATTTTAGCTTTCGGTCAAGTTTTGTAACCGTGGTAAATTAAATACAAAAAATTGGAAAATTGATGCCATTGACTAATAATCAGATTGCTCTTGATAGCGGGCAGGTCACTTTAGATCAATGGCTCGTTGAGAGGCTTCGAGATAAACTCGCCAAGACCTCGCTACTCGCCGGGCGATTACGACATCCAATTCTATTGTATAGAAAAACTATGGAAGAATCTGAGCAATCAGCTGAGGAAGAAATTGCCACGGTGTGTAAAGATTTTATCTTAGTACAGGTAATAGTATACGGAGGATTCGTTCCACCAAGTTTTCATCAGCAGTATGTTTTCACTCCAGATAAATTTGCATCATGGGTCATGCATCGTAGCCGTGAATTGGTGATGCAATGCCTAGAAAATATTGAAGAGCTTTCTCAAATATCCTAGGTCATTAGGTAATCATTCAGAAATGAATACAGCCTACTATTAGAGAGATAAAGTCTCTAGGGAAATTGGATTGTACGTTTGCCTAGCTGGCGTGGCAACTATTGTAACGAATCATTTCCAATCCTGCCCATTGGGGTATTCAATACAGATGTGATACGCTTTGTCATTTGATAATTGCTGTGATGACAAGGACACATACAAAGCCTGATGTTGGAGGCTGGTTTAGGTCCCCTAACGATTCCATCACACGATGGATGTTGCTGCCTTGTACAATCTGATGATCTACTCTCCAATACGTTCATTCATAATGAAAATTCCTTTAATTAAAGTATTATGATCATACAAGTTAACCACTTTTAAAGATGACCTCCCTCTTCTTTATTGTGAAGATATACTCAGAAGATAGACCATGGGGCAGGTTTGAAAAATTTCATGAAAATAAGAAGAGCACTGTTAAATTAATCTATATCACTCCTAACCAACGGCTGAGTCTCCAATACCATAAACACAGAAACGAATTCTGGAGGATAATAAGCGGAACTGCAGAGGTTGAGATTGACGGCCAAACCGTTAGTGTAAAGGAAGGAGATGATATCTCTATTGCTTCAAAAAGTCAACACCGAATCAAAGCATTGTCGAGTGGCTGTACTGTGCTAGAGATATCCTACGGTCATTTTGACGAAGACGACATAGTTCGGATCGAAGACGACTTTAACAGAATCGATCCTAGTACGCCATAATCATCATAACTCTACTAGTGAACAACGAAATACAAATAAAGCCCTCTTAATGTTCTACCGGTATGAGCGCAAGCAAGAAACCCCACATGAACCTAGTTGTTGTAGGTCATGTCGATAATGGTAAATCGACTACTGTTGGTCATTTAATGGTGGACTTAAAAGTTATTGATCAACGAACTATTGACGCATACGCGAAGGAATCCGAAGCGACGGGAAAGGGTGACACCTTCAAGTATGCTTGGGTCTTGGATAGCATTAAGGAAGAAAGGGATAGAGGTGTAACCATAGACCTTGCTTTCCAGAAATTCGAGACCCAAAAGTTCTTTTATACGCTTATTGATGCCCCTGGTCATAGGGATTTTATCAAGAATATGATTACCGGTGCATCAGAAGCCGATGCTGCTGTTCTTGTGGTTTCTGTTAAACCAGGTGAGACCGAAGCTGCCACCGATCCCGGAGGTCAGGCACGGGAGCATGCATTTCTGTCCCGTACTTTAGGTGTGAGCCAAATAGCGGTAGCTTTAAACAAGATGGACGACGTTGCTTATTCCGAACAGCGATTCAAGGAGGTGAAAGACCTGGTGGAAAAAATGCTGAAGTTAGTAGGTTATAATACAAGCAAGGTTCAATTTATCCCAGTTTCTGCTTGGAAAGGTGATAATTTAGTTAAACTTTCTGAAAATACACCTTGGTACAAAGGTCCTACGCTCGCAGAATCTCTTGATATGTTTGAGGCTCCAGAAAAACCAATTGGGAAGCCTCTTAGAATCCCAATTCAGGATGTGTATACTATCACTGGAGTTGGAACGGTACCTGTAGGCCGAGTTGAGACAGGAGTTGTTCGGGCTAACGACAAGGTGATAGTGATGCCGTCTGGCGTGACTGGTGAAGTAAAATCGATAGAGACTCATCACACTCAAATGGAATCAGCTGAAGCGGGCGATAACATAGGCTTCAACCTAAGAGGAGTTGACAGGAAATCAATAAAACGCGGGGATATATTGGGATCAACTGACAAGCCACCTTCTGTCGCTCGAGAATTTGAGGCACAAATAATTGTAATTCACCACCCGACCGCAATGGCGCCAGGATACACTCCTGTTCTACATGCCCACACAGCTCAAGTGGCGGCTACTCTTTCGGAGTTTGTAGCAAAGATAGACGCGAAAACGGGGGGAATAGTAGAAGAAAAGCCTAAATTTTTAAAAACGGGCGATGCTGCAATAGTAAGAGTGAAACCTACCAGGCCGCTTGCAATTGAGACCTTCAAAGAATTTCCCGAAATTGGACGATTTGCTCTCAGGGATATGGGTACAACAATTGCAGCAGGTGTGGTGAAAGGGATTGTAGAGAAATATGATCCTAGCAAGAAATGAGTGATTTAGTTGCCTCAAGAAGCAAGAATAAAACTAACCAGTACAAATCTCTCGACCTTGGAGACTGTCTGCTCTGAAATTAAGGGACTTGGAGAAAAAAACGGAATCCGGCTAAAAGGACCCCATCCGTTACCTACAAAGAAGATGAAGGTAGTCACAAGAAAATCACCTTGTGGGCAAGGAACAAATACTTATGATAAGTATGAATTAAGGATCCATAGGCGTGTCATTGATTTGGGAGCAGACGATAGAGCCATCCGGCAGTTGATGCGCTTGAAAATACCAGATGATGTGTATATTGAGGTCTCCTTAACTCAGTAGACCGTTCGCGTTCATATCACTTAGTTAACGTCTGACTATTATTGTGCCTGCATAAGTTCATTGCAAACCTTTTCTTAATGAAGATTCACTAACTTCTGCGCACTGCTAAACAGTATTTTTAGTTCTGATACTGGTCCGTGGATTTCTAGCTTCTCTGTTCCTTGTATACAGATTTTGGCTTTCCTAAACAAGAATCCTTTCTCCGAGTATTCCAGGCCATGAAGTCGGTCTAGCCTCTCGCTGACTATATCATTTGACTTGTGGATATGACCCCGTTTGGCAAATAGAATAATCCTGCGGTCGGTCATCAATAGTTTATACTTCTTTCCAGAATATTCGACAGGACATTTGCCATAAAACTTTACATTCTCGACAGGTAAGAGAAAATCGTTCAAAGTCATGATATTATTTGTGCGTATACTGTAAATTCCAGAATATATATCAAAACAAGTCTCAATTAATTGCTGAGCTGATAGATAAAAATTGATAACAGATATCTAGGTTTATGATAGCTGACCAGGTCTAATGTCTCATATACTGAACATTTTATATCAGTCATTGAAGATTGAAATATGTTGGAAAACACGCCGCCCATGATTTCATTTGAAAAAAGGAAAAGATTCCATGATTTGCAAGAGCTTCCGGATGGTCGGGTTGGGCTCCTCCTTTCGTCAAGCTATGTAGGTGATGAACAAACGGTTTATCTTTTATTTTATGACTCTGAGGAGAATCGACTTGTTGCCTGGAGAGATAGAACCAATCATAAGCCTTACTGCTATACGAAGTTGGAGTACAAGGACAGAGCAGAGGCGATATGTAATGAAGATAAGAAGTTATCACTTCAACTAACAAAGAAACGAGATTTGATCAATGATCAGATAATTGAGGTTTTAAAAATCGTGGCTCCAGACCCGTTATCAATTGGTGGAACTGATAATAGTGTTAGAGAAAGAGTGCGAGCTTGGGAGGCAGACATCAAATACCACGAAAACTACCTTTATGATTCTGGCCTTATACCGGGTTCATACTATAGACGAAAAGGAGACTCCATAGTCAATGAGAATTACGGCATTTCTGAGACAGTCAATGAGGCGTTAAAGCGGCTTGTTTTGAATAATAATGACAATAATGGTAAAGATGAATACGGGAATAATTCAAATCATGGTTACCAAAATCAAGTTACCAGTTGGGCCAATTTACTGAACCAACCTATACCTGAGCTCAAAAGAGTTGCGCTAGATATCGAGGTAGAATCAGAGGAAGGCCAAATGCCTACGGCTCGAGAGCATGAAAAAAGAATTATAGCTGTAGGTTTAGTTGGTACTGATGGTTTCAAGAAGATTCTTGTTTTAGGGAGGAGAAATTCGGATTCAGTTGAGAAGGTGGATATGCCCGAATCTGAGTTGTGTATGACCGAAAAGGAATTAATAGAAAAGACGTTTAAGGTGATAAACTCATATCCGATAGTTATTACTTATAATGGCGATGATTTTGATCTTCCATATTTGTACGCCCGATCACAGGATTCAAGGATCGATCCGACTTCGCATTCTCCTATCCCAAAGGAGCAAGTACCAATCCTAGTAAAAAGAGATAGCTTTGTGAAACGAGGAACATTAGCGGAACCAGTTCGCCTAAAGAACGCAATCCATCTTGATCTGTTTAGGACATTTCAGAACAGATCAATCCAGATTTATGCATTTGGTAATAAATATTCCGAGTACACGCTTAATGCTATCTCTCTTGCCCTGCTAGGCGAAGGTAAGCTCGATCTAGATACGGATATTAGTGAGCTACCCTTACAGAAGCTGGCAGAATACTGTCTTAGAGATGCCGATCTTACATTCAGACTTACTAGCTTTGGTAACAATCTCCTCATGAAGCTTCTGCTAGTAATAGCCCGAATTGCACGATCATCCCTTGATGATGTTTCTAGATTTGGTGTCAACCAATGGATCCGAGGAATGCTGTACTACGAGCACAGAAAAAATAATATTCTTATTCCCAGACGAGAGGAACTCAGCGCTAAAGGATCTTCGTCGACAGTCGCTATTATTAAGGAAAAGAAGTATCGTGGAGGCCTTGTGGTGGAACCTAAGTTAGGAATTCACTTTAATGTGATAGTGGTTGACTTTGCTAGTCTTTATCCAAGTATTATAAAAGTGTATAATTTATCCTATGAGACAGTCAACTGTCCTCACCAAGAATGTAGGAATGATACAGGTCAGCTGATAACTGGCACAACGCATTGGATTTGTAAGAAGAATAGAGGACTTACGTCACAACTTATCGGATCTCTGAGAGATCTGCGTGTCAGGTATTACAAACAATTATCTAAAGAAAAATCGATTGGTTTGGAAGAGCGTCTGCTTTACAGCGTGGTAAGCCAGGCAATTAAGGTGATCCTAAATGCAAGCTATGGTGTGATGGGAGCCGAGATATTTCCACTTTATTGCCTACCTGTTGCAGATGCCACAGCTGCACTCGGGAGGCTGACCACCAATTCTACTATCGAAAAATGTAGAGAAATCGGTATTGAAGTAATATACGGAGATACTGATTCTTTATTTCTAAAGGGTCCATCGCCTGCTAAGGTAGATGAAATTACTAAATGGGCGAGAGCTAAATATGGGGTCGATTTAGAGATTGATAAAACCTATAGATATGTCGTATTCAGTGAATTGAAAAAAAATTATCTTGGAGTCCTCTCTGACGGTACGGTAGATGTTAAGGGTCTAACTGGGAAAAAATCTCATACTCCTCCTTTTATTAGAAATGCTTTTTTTCATATGTTAGATATCTTGAGTAAAGTAGATTCTGAGAATGATTTCGAATCTGCAAGAGAGAAGATAAAAAGTATTCTTCAGGAGAATGCAAAGAATTTAGTTAGCCGCCGGATCCCAGTGCAGGATTTGAGCTTTAATGTTATGATAAACAAGTCACCTGACAAATATGGAAAGAAAATCGCCAACTCGACTGTAAGATCAAGCTCAATCGATGGTTCCAGTGTCATTGGGAAGGACTCTCACAAGGGTCTTCCGCAACATATCAAGGCGGCAAGACTTCTTGTTGAAAAAGGACGAGAAATAAAGGCAGGAGGCATAATTTCCTACGTAAAAACTCGAACAGTCGAAAGTGTGAAGCCAGTCGAACTTGCAAAGCCGGAAGAAATAGATACCGACAAGTACCTCGAAACTATGGAAGTTACATTCGATCAGATACTCGCATCTTTAAACTTTAATTTCAAATCATTGGTTGGACAACCACGACAATCCAATTTGGATGAACTTTTTTGGGGAGGATCAGTCTAGGATCCTGGAAACATGTTAGAAATGGTGAGGATGATCTAATAAGATCAAAACTTTTCTGGCTTAAGAATTACTTAAAGTGTTTCACCCCGAAGGGTTTCTAGTCAAGCTTTCGGGAAAAATAAGAAAAGAGAGATCTCTCTAACTGAAGCTACTCTTAATCGTCTCCTATATGACTATCTACGAACTCCGACTTCAGACCTGTCCTATCAATAATGGTAGAATCCTTGGCTGATTTCTGAGTATAAACATAGACCTGAATATCATTTCCTTCTGGTCCAGGTATCATGTAACTATCTTCGACATGATATCCCAATGTGTTGAAATGTTGGTCAAAATAGGGCTTTTCATCTGCTTGTACTACAAACAAGCCAGCCGTAGCCTGAGTAGAATTTGTCGATAAATTATCTGGTGCGTTAGCAGGAGCAATGACATTGATTTTACCCTTAGGAGCTGCTGGGTCTGTGTTCGTGGGATCTGAAAACGTATAAGTTCCTGGGGCCTCAAATGTATATTGAGCAGCATTCCCAAATGGTATGGTCCCATTGGTGAGAAGAACCTGATTATCGCTGTCTTGAACCAGTGAAATACCATGGTTGATACCTTGAGGAGTCCCCGTGCTATTGTCGGCGTTGGACCAGATCACTTTTGTTCCCTCAACGATAGTCGCATCAAGAGGAAGGAATCCCTGATTTACTAATCTTTTATCTGGTATCAAAATGACCAGATTCTCTACATCAGAGTCTAATTTCATAGAATTCGTTTGTGCAATATCTGCAGCACTAAAGCGTGGACCAGCAGCGGGTACCGTACCCGAACCACCTCCACTTGAAGTAGTATTTGCAGGCTCATCGGTTCCTGGCATAACGCTTACCTGCGCGTAAACTGGCTCAGCTGAGCGATTGGTAGCTGCCCCTAACAGGATCAGAATAGCAGCGGCAGAAACTGAAAGCGCCATGACACTCAAACTCATACTCATATTCATTTGGAGGCTGTAGGCAGACTCCCATTTATAATGCATTGTGTTTGAAATTATTGACCTTCAAATCAGACTAGCTATGTATATAATTGCATTAGATTGGTTTCAATCAAGAAAAAATAGTGAACATTACATCAACATTTATACCATAATTTGGTTCGATATATCCAATGTCCTTCTTGGAGCAGGTCCAATCTTATTTTATTATACCCGAATTAGGAGATGTTGGAGTATCGTTTGCCGATTTTCCCAGGAAAATTTCGCTTACTGACTCAAACGTGATAGTCTTTGGGGTTCCTTTGGACCTCACAACTTCTTTTGGGAAGGGAACGAGGGAAGGACCCAATTCGATCAGATTGACTTCTGCAAAACAAATTGAAACGTACCTGTTTGAAGAAAATATCGATTTGGCCGACGAAGTAAATATTTACGATTTGGGGGATATGAAGATTCCTCAACTTGATTCGAACCGCAGTCTGAGCTCCGTCATTTCATCTGTTGGGTCAAACATTGTCATGACTGCAGGTCAGATAAAATCGAGTGATAAAATTCCAATTTTGTTAGGAGGTGAACACACCATCTCATATTACCAAGTTAAGGCGTTAGCTGATGCAAAACCCTTGATTCTTCACTTCGATGCACATAGAGATTTGAAGCCTGAATACGGCGGTATGGTCATGTGTCACACAACTCCATTTTACCACTTAATTAACGACGGACATATTCCCGGTCACGATCTAGTTCAAATTGGAATAAGACAATGTGATAGAGAGGAGAATCAATTTGCCCTAAGTAAAGGAGTCAATACATTCGATGCATGGACCATTCATAACGACATTGAAAAGTTGTTGCTATACCTAAAAGAAGTTACCCGCAATAGAGCTATCTATATTTCATTTGACATTGATGTTTACGATTTGCCATATGTTCCATGCACTGGATGCCCTGAACCCTTCGGCTTGGACCCTTTTCAGATTACGAGAATAATTAAGAGTGTAAGCTCTTCTGCCTTGCTTATCGGTATGGATATGGTGGAAGTAGCGGTCAGAAATGGTGATCATAGGGAAGGTGCGTTAGCTGTCCAAACCCTTTATAGGATATTGGCAAATTTGCAAAGGGCCCATTTATAGTTACAAAACTTTGCCATAAATAGGAACCTATGTAATGATGGGCTAGCTAGCGAATTGAGGTCGCTTCGATAGTAACATCGGTAGGTTCAACGGTAGGTACGGTTTATCTGCAGTTTGATTTGATATCACTTCGACCAAACCCTCCAGTGTCATAGTCATTCTTTCACTTGGATTCAAACGATTGCGGATTTGAAATCTTGCTTCTTCTACTTCAGTATCCCCTACAACAACGATGTAATTAATCCATTCCATTTCTGCATCTCGAATTTTTTTTCCTACTGATTCATCCCGATCATCCAGATCCACCCTTATGCGTTTGTTAGAAAGTCCGTTTGCTATTTCCTTACAATAGGCGATATGGCCTGAGGTCACAGGAATCAAACGTAATTGGGTTGGGGAAAGCCATAGTGGCAAAGTAGGTTTAAGGCCAGTTTTTGAACTTTTTGCAGCCTTTTCTAATAATGCATAGATAACGCGTTCAATCGCTCCACTTGGTGAATTGTGCAAGATTACTGGATACTTTCTAGTTCCGTCTTCGTCGACGTATGTTATGTTATACCGTTTACTATTTTCAATATCGATCTGGTCTGTGGAAAGTGCGGAAGCCTTTCCTTGATTATCTATAAAGTTAAACTCCCATTTTAATATAAAATAGAAGAATCGCTCCTTCCAAACTTCTACTAAAACAGGACGATTAAATCTTCTTGCTAATTCGATAATCGTGTCCTTATTATCATGAAGACAAGCCTCGGTAAACCGTATTGCCATCTCGATTTCGTTAGTGGTTGAAATCCCCAAATCATTCAACACGGTGGTAGATAAGTCAAATCTTTTCAGAAGCTCCGACTTAGCTTCTTCCATATCTCTGCAAAAGGCATGACAATCAGGCATGCTGAATGCTCTCAATCTTTTCAGTCCTACAATCTCTCCGGTCTTCTCTCTTCGGAAACTATATCTAGTAAGTTCATAAAGTCGAAGGGGTAGATTCTTGTAAGAAATCAATAAATCCTTTGCCATCAGAAATTGGCCAAAACAGGCTGCAAATCTAAGGAAATAATGTTTCCCATGGTCAGAAGCGATGTTGTATTGTCTAGCAGGAAATCGATTAAAGTAACTTTCAAGTGATGGATGCTTCGAATCATACATTATGGGCGTTTCTATTTCTATTCCGCCGTAGTCAATGACCATTTTGGTAACGTATCGTTCTATAAGCGACTTAATCAAGCGACCCTTGGGATAAAACCGCATATTTCCCGAATCGGAAGCTGGTTCATAATCGGCTATACCTAATTTCCGCATCAATTTAACGTGAGGTGGAATTTCATCGACGGCTCTTCTCTTCTCGATCTCATATGTTATCAGACTTTTTAGATTGAATTGTTTGTTCGAATATTTGTATTCGTTTAAAGGTATCATATTTCCGTCCGGTTTCATCACAAACCACTGCGATTGCAGTGAATCCTCTGCACTAAGAGCACTGGAGACACCAGCACCTTCATTACTGAGTTCTGTGTTTGAAAGTGGAATAACTTCTTTATCAGAATATTTACTAATAGTGCTTTTATCATAGATCCTAAAATTTTCAGCTAGAGGGTGAGCTTTAACCTTTACTGAAAATGACTTTGTCCACCCAAAAGGTGCCCTCCTGACTACTATGTCTTCTTTCATGGCCTCTTCTTTCATCAAGTTTATAATCTCTAAGGCTTGTTGCGGCGATGCAAGATTCGAGCTGAGATGAGAGTAGGGGTAAATTAGAAGCTTATTGTTCTTGATCCTTTGCATATACTGCTTGATATCCTGAGCTGCAAATTTGACGACGGCTATTTCATCGCCCTCTTCTACTGCTACTAGTATAACAACAAGATCTTGAAGTCTAACTTGCTCTCTAGATACATCCCGATCGGCGTACTTATCTTGTATCTCTCTTGCTACCGGCTCATACTCGAAGAATTCGGCATGAAGTTGAAGCACTCGCATTCTATGGAAGTTAGTAGGAATACTGGGATGATTAAAGGGTTTTGAACCATCTAGCAGTTACCATTGGGGCATGAGTGTCAAGAAGTGAACTGCTTAAGAGCTGCTTTTCCGCATTTTTGGATCTAAAATACGCATCAGTCCCATCTTGCTCGTTCATTTTCTCGATCTTCTTTGGTAGCTTTTTTCCAATCCTTATAATGTTGTCTACAAAGGAAAATCCGTTTGCTAGAAGAATCGACCATTAGATCAATGGCCATTGCAGCTTTGCTTCCACTCATGGACCTAAGGGCGATCTGATCACATCCTTGTACACTACACGCAACTCCTTTATCCACCTTACCCATACTAGTTTAAAATGAAGAAGGGTGGTATAAAACTTTGATCAAGCATTGATCAAGCATTGATTACTGTCATTAGCCGCTGGGGAATAATTTCAGAATGTCCCCCCAATAATAGTTTGGTAGTACAAGATGGGCAGCTATCCCTTAGAGCAGTGATTAAAATTCTCAATTAGAAATTTCTAGAAGAATACTCATTTATTATTCCAGACAGTTATACTAGATAAAATAATTGTATACTTATCTTAGATTCACACTAACTTAATGTTTAGTATATGTTTCAGTTCTATATAAATACTTAATGTTCCAGCGGTTTGTGGATGAGATCTATTAACGGGTTGTTATCACTATTAGAAACCAAACTATCAAATATGAAGAATAGTAACAATACTAGAAATGTAAGTGTTACTTTTGCAATATCCATGATATTACTATCAATGATATCAGTATCCGATCTCGTCGGTGCTCCACTAATATCTTCTCAAGACGACGCGAGTGTATTGGGCGATACGTCAATAACACATGACAATAAATTCAGTCCAAAAGCAGAATGCAATGAACCGATAGATATCAAAAACGTGTCGAGCAGCAGCAATGTCGACAATAATAACGATGAAGAAATAAATGCTCAGTCAGCATTTGATAATAATGAGGATACAGAATGGTCCGAGGATAGAGTAGGGGCATACTTGGAATTTGACATTGGAACAATTAGGTCGGTTTGTGATGTCGAGATCCTTTGGGACGAAGGTGATGAGAGATCGTACAATTTTGTAATTTCAGTATCCGAAAATGGTTCCAAATTTAATGATACGTTAAGAGCTACAAGTAGTGGAAATTCAGGCCTCCCAGAATCATACCCAATTCCAGATACCATGGCTAAGCATATTCGACTTACAGTTTATGGGAATAGTGAAGATGAAACTGCGGCCATTAAAGAAATAAGTATAAACGGAAGGGACATAAGGAAAGTAGGACAAGTGTACAATATCTGTGAAGATCTTCCAATAGCCAAGTTCTCGGCCACCCCTAGCCAATCTGGAGATACTCCAGAAAATACAGCTGATATAGATTTTACAACAACTTGGTCGAGTTTGGGAGTAGGCTCGTTTATACAAGCAGATCTAGGTACATTGAAAACTATCTGTGGCGTAAATATCGCTTGGTATAATGGAGAAAGTAGCCAGTACGTGTTTGAGATATCAGTCTCTAAAGATGGGATGAACTTTGAACAGGTTTACGAAGGAATAAGTGATGGCAAATCCATCCGACCTCAAAATTACGCTTTTTCAAATGCAGATGCTAAATTTGTAAGGATTACTGTCTTTGGTAACGATAAGAATAATTGGGCCGGTATTACTGAATTATCTGTAAAAGGGTTCACCCCACCGTTACCCCCCAATAACCCTCCAGTTGCAAACACAAAAAGTGTTTCAACCGACATGAATGTTCCTATCCCAATCACACTATACGGATCAGATCCAGAGAGCTCTGTACTGACCTTCAACATAGTCGATCTTCCTAAACATGGCCAATTATCATCCGTGTCAGCTGACACCGTGAAGTATACCCCAAACAAGGATTATTCAGGGTCTGATAGCTTCACATATGTAGTCAAAGACAATAAGGGTTTGACTAGTAGCAAAACGTTAGCTAGCATAAATATTAATAATGACCCTCCAGTTGCAAACACAAAAAGTGTTTCAACCGACATGAATGTTCCTATCCCAATCACACTATACGGATCAGATCCAGAGAGCTCTGTACTGACCTTCAACATAGTCGATCTTCCTAAACATGGCCAATTATCATCCGTGTCAGCTGACACCGTGAAGTATACCCCAAACAAGGATTATTCAGGGTCTGATAGCTTCACATATGTAGTCAAAGACAATAAGGGTTTGACTAGTGCCAAATCAACTGTTACTATTGATAATAAGGAAGTACTCGAATGTAGAACGCTTGATCCGGCGGTAGTAACAGCATTAGGAAGTGATGCTAATGTTCCATCAAATGTAATAGATAAGAATCTCAACACGAGGTGGTCTAAGGATGCAACAGGTTCTTGGATTCAATTTGATTTAGGGTCAAAAACTAAAATTTGTAGCGTCGATATCGCTTGGTATAGAGGTGACATGAGGGAAAATGCTTTCACAGTATCTGTCTCTGATGACGGATCCATCTTTAAGAACGTAATTGAGAGAGAAAGCAGCGGAACTGCTTCCGGGTTGGAGAAATACAGTTTACCTTCAGGTACCGAGGGAAAGTTTGTGAGAATCACAGTAAATGGTAATTCAGAGAATAACTGGACTAGCATCACAGAGATAGCATTATTTGGAGTCGAAAGTGATGCGGAAACTCCATCATCATCACCGGTACCAAGCCAACCTAATCCAGGCGATAGCGGAAGTGACGCAGGCACCAATGACAAATTCGGGATCAAGAAAATCTATTCTACGAAACCTGGTGGTGAAGAATGGTATATGAATATGCAGGATCCGAATAACGATCCGAGATCAAAACCTCCGTCAATGTCAAAAAATAGCGATGGTTCATGGAGGGTAACTAGTGATCAGGTCAGATATGGCGTTTACACATCAGCTGGGTACAAACCTGATGAGGTAGTAGTTGACCACGGGGTCATCGCAAGCAGGGGGTATATGCAGTCGCCAAACGACTGGAAGAATGTAGAAATGACAGGTCAGGTCAAATTCAATTCCGGTGATAACAGCGAAAATTGGGCATGGTATGCTCGAGGTGGAAGACATACTGGAAGTGGACATCCAGATGGGTGTGAGGGCAGCTCCCTTAAAGGAGACCTGAGGTATGCTGATGGTACAGTGAGATGGGCAAAAGAACAATGGCATGTAAGCTATGTCTTTAACAGCTGGAAAAATTCTCCTGCATCTGCAGATGGTAAGTTTGTAGGATTTAAGGCGATGATGTATAACACAATAGTCAATGGTGAAACCGCTGTCAAGTTAGAGTTATGGGTTGATCCCAACAATGATAACAACTGGCAAAAAGTATATGATTTCATCGATCAAGGTGGCTGGGGTAATGATGGAGGAGAATGTAACGGAAAACCCGATCAAATCATTTCTTGGGGCGGTCCGATCGCTTCGTTCAGATGGGATAGTGCAAATAGTGTTGACATAAAGAATTTAAGTGTAAGGGAGATCGTTACTCCAGAGCAGTAACGAGAGTATCCTTATCCGATACCAAAAAATCAAATTCAGAGATCGTTGACTAAACAGAATTGTCACTGATCAAAGATCAGAATTCATTTGTTCTTCGATGTTAACAAAATCCTCAAGAAACTACATTTTCTTTAATAGATAAAGCGAACCACTATTAGCGGTAGTTATATCATATTTAGGTGTTTGATTTAGTCACAATGTCTTGTTCAGCGGAGAGCACTCTCTGTTCGGCGGCCGCCCGAATCACTATCTCCTCATAATACCTAATAACGGTAATTTCCTTAATATCAGGCACCTTTATTTTCTTGTGCTCGACCATATCTATCAGCATCATTGGAAAGTTTGCGCCTGCCAGTGTTGTAAAAATTGTTCCGCCGCCCATTCTCGGATTAATTTCTACCAACTTCACAATCCCATTCACATCCTCTTTCATTTGGATGCAGCTCGGTCCTCTTATTCCTATGAAATCAGCTATTTGTTTACATTCTTCCTCAATTTTCCTGTTTCTCAAGATCCTACCCTTTGTGGATATTCCTGCTTTGGTTTGAATTCGTATTCTAGGGACAGCCATTAATGCTTTTTTTTCTAAATCGGATAGGACATCTATAGTATATTCAGTACCGGGCAGAAATTCCTGAAATATCAGATCCTTCATCTTGGAAGTGATATATCTTATATCATCACTGTTGTCTAATCGCATAATATCTCTACTACCTTTTCCATATCTCGGTTTGGCCATGATCGGAAAAGTACCTATTTCAGTCGGATCTGTTGTAGTAAAAGGAAGGTCGAATTTGCTTTTTAGTCTGTCATATGTTAGCATCTTGTCCTTACATGTAACAAGACTATCCATGTCGCTGACCACGGGAAACGCTCCTCTCTTGATCAATTGTTCCCTAAATTCACAATAAGGATAGATATCAAATCCTGATGTAGGCAATAATAAATTAACTTCATACTTCTCAACTATCTCATTAAGTCTATCTATAAAGGAATGATTATCTGCCTCAGGGATCACTTCGTTAACCTCACACATGAAAAAACCTGGGGATAGATAACTTGAATCGGTTGCTACTATCTTCCCCTGAAAACCCCCTATTCTCAGCGATTTTATTGCGTTAATGCCCGCAGGAGCAGCTGCTCCTGGAACTAAAATCGTGGATACCTTTTTATTCGACAAATGGACAACCAGGGTTGTTTTATTGACATTCAATTGTTTCTTATAAAGATTTGGAGCAGTAGAAAGACATTAATAAAAATTTAGCCATTTTAGTTTGGATTGGTAAATATTAAGGAAGACTTTCACGTACATACTAGCTATAATGATCATTCCTCCCCTAACCTAAATATTGCTTCAGCTGTTGAATATGCTGACTCAATTGGATTGAAAACGCTGGCATTCACTGAACATGTCCGAAGAGAATCGAATTGGGTCGATAGTTATGTGAATGAAATTGAAAGAAATAATACTAAACGAAATTTGAAATTAATCACAGGATTTGAAGCAAAGATTCTCAGAGACGGTTCGATTGACTGTCTTCCAAAGTACAGCGCAGATTATTTTGTTATTGCTAGCTTCCATACCATTTACGGTAACAAGGAAATTTGGATGAATGCAATTAAAAGTGCGATTAAGAATCCCGATGTTAATGTCATTGGACATTTGGCTCCAGAATCGACGTTTAGTTTGAATAATGAAGAATTAGTCGAAATATGTCAGCTACTCAAAGAGCATGGAAAAATAGTCGAATTAAACGCGAAGTACAATAGACCCCCTCTAGACTGGGTTCTCAAATTCAAGGAAAATGGCGTAGGGTTTCATCTAGGTAGCGATGCTCATTCGTTGAACGAAATCGGTGAATTTAGTAGAATTCTTCAATTAGTTCAATTGGTTGGCACTAATTCCTAGATAAATGTGATTTAATAAGAAAGTTCTTGTGTTAGACTTGTGTAGTATGATATCCAATCTTCTTAGATCGGCATGCCAAATGTCAAATCAAGGAAAGTTATATAGTGGAGCTTGGTTGATAGTTTGTTATTACTGAATGTGTGCTGAAGCATTTATAGGTCCAACGACACAGTGCATTAGATCCCTGTTTTCTCAATATGAAGGAGTAAACAACCCTATACTATCAGATTATATTTCTTCCATTCCTGAAAGGGTGTCAGATGCGGTAATAAGAGTAAGAGAGCAATTAACAGTTACTAACACAGAGAATGTTTTATCTAATCGTAGAAAGCTGGCAAAGCATATTGCTGCCTTTCATAACCAAGCTGGCACAGATTTTCCAGCCGTAGAACAAAGCAGAATCGATATTCAGGATCCATCAGCCCAGATTCTAGTATCCATACATCAACCAAATCTCTTTGCTTATGGTGGGGTATTTAAGAAGATAGTTCTTCTCCAAACCATCAAATCGATGTTAGAAAAAAAAGCGACCGGTGTATCCAATACTGGCACCAGATTCATCAACTTGTTTCTACTAGTTGATCATGATTTTATGGATGACGTATGGATAAGGGTAGCTCAGTTACCAAGCGTGAGACACTCGGATGGCATTTTGGAATTAAGAATGCCCATTACTGCTTCGAACAGATGGAAATTAGTTCGAAATATGGAAGTTCCCCCTCTAGCGATCGTTGATCATTGGAGAAAACAAGTAACCTCTTGGATAAAAAATAGTTCCCTCGCTTTGGATCTTGGAAAAAATGAAAGAATCAGATTATTTGAGAACTTGGAACAATTTTGGATGGAGGTGGACGAATCATACAATAGGGCAAGGTCATACGCCGATCTCAATTCTTTCATTATATCTAGAATAGTGAATAAGATTTGGGGGTATGACACACTATTCGTACGACTATCAGATATTTCAGAAGTTTTTGAAGGCGGGTTTAGGTTTCTGCTTAATAATTTTAGAAAATATTCAGGAATATTGAGCGAGAGTGACGCGATGTTTCTTCGTAATGGTATCAATACAGGTGTTAGTCAAAGTACATACCTTAATGCCCCAGTTTGGCTGCATTGTAAGTGTGGAAGTAAGGCCTCTGTTAAAATGAATGAAATTGAAAGTGGTATCTTTGACCTATCAGGAACCTGCATATCATGCAAGAGACCCCTTACTCTAAGGCTCAACGGATCTGACTCCTGTCGTATACCAAGTAGTACACTGAATGAATTATCTCCGAGAGCTATCCCGATTCTCTTATTAATCTCAAGGGATTTAGGTATTTGCTGCTACGCATCCGGCACAGGTGGCAGCATGGGCTACACAATGGTCGGACGATTAGCGTTCAAGGAACTTTCTATAAAGATGCCTGTCACTGTTGTATGGGCATCAGATGACTTCTACTCAGGCGTTGGCCAAAGAGAAGCTCTTCAATCTTTAAAGTTCAAAAATTCAGCAGAGGTTATCAAATACGCCGAACAACTAAGGATTACTCTTTCCAACTTCAACGCAAATGTAGCGCCATTGTTATCTAAAAGAGCAAACTTGGCTAAAGATGGACAGGACATCCAGGATATCCTAAAAGGCCTAGCTGTCTTGAAGCAAGAACAAAGGAATGCAAGACAGCTACTGAAAATTAGTGACAAAGTATTAAGAGCCTCTACTCTCAAGCCGTGCATAATCGACTACGCAGTAAATTTCGGATTAAAAAATACCGAAAATATGTGGAGAAATAGCCTAATTGAGAATGATGACTTGGCAAAGCCCGTCACGATGCTAAGTTAGCTTGTGGTAGGGATAGGGAGCCAATAATTTGATAATGCTATTGGTTGATTGTCCATTGTGCCCATCGCCTATGTTAGGCTCACAAACGATTGTACCAGAAACGTTCCGACCGACTCATCAACAGCTTGAGGAATGCAGTAGGAGAAATCTTCCATGAAAAAGAAAGCAACTGTTTTAGTTACTGCTGCCGGTGGAATTGTGGGCCAAGGTATCATGAAGTCCTTACGCTTAGCATCTAGCTCATCTTTTGCTCCAATCAGTTATCGAATTCTCGCTGTTGATTCCAGTCCTCTGGCAGCCGGTCTCTACAGATCTGATATGGGTCACATTGTTCCACAGGCGACAGATCCAGGATATATTGATTCAATCATTAAGTATCTAAGAGACTATGAAGTTGAAGCCCTGTTCGTTGGCTCGGATGAGGAATTAATGGCCATCGCTACTGCAAAGAAGAGAATCGAAACGGAATCTTCAAGTAAGGTACTAGTCACCGAACTGGACGTGATTAGAATTGCTCGCGATAAATGGGAAACTTATAAGGTTCTAAAGGCCAATAATCTGAGTTGCGCTGAATCTTGTCTTCCAGAGGACAGGGATGAATTTGCTGAAAAGTTTGGATTCCCTTTGGTGGTCAAACCGCGAGAAGGATTTGGTTCAGTTAACTTCTTTGTCGTCAAGTCTAATGATGAGATCGAATATGCTCTCACTAGGATTCAGGATTATGGTTGGAAACCGATGATTCAAGAATATCTGCCTGGACTAGATGACGAATTTACATCTGGAGTAACAGTCGACAAGAATGGCACATACACGATGTCATCCATCGCAATTAGGAAGTACTTGAAAGGCGGACAAACATACAAGGCGTTTATTGACGACTATCCAATGGTCAGGCTATCAGCTGAAAATGTAGCGGAAAAATTAGGTGTAACAGGAGCTGTGAATATACAAGCAAAATATGTTCCAAACGAAGAAGCGCCAGGCCCTTCACAGAATGCTGCAGTATCTGAGCCCAGAAACCCTAATGAAATCTTGCATAATGGAAGAATGAAAATTTTTGAGATTAACCCCCGCTTCTCAGCTACGTGTCCACTTCGTTCATATGCCGGCATTAATGAACCAGATATTGTATTTAGAAACGTTATTTTTGATGAGAAAGTAGATAAAGTTAGCATTTGCAGGAAATTGGTCTGTATGAGATATTGGAATGAAGTTTATGTGGATCTCGAAGCATACCAAAATTTGAAACGTGTTGGCTCGGTCAAACAAGGATTAGAGAATTCTAATGTCCCTGGTTACTTCTAACTTCTTCAAACATTTAGCTTCTAGCTATAATTGTTTTTCTTGAATTAAAATTATTGAGGAACCATTAGATTGTACTAAAAATTTGGATTCATACTACGATGGTAACTTTCGTAGGATTGCTTTTTTCCTATAGGTGATGGACGATTAGGTTAAATGAGTTACCATGTTCCTTTCCCTTTCAGATCAGGTGCTAATACTGTCTTTGTGGCTATTGATAACGGATGAGACATAATCAATAGAACTTGATCTTCCCGTCCTACGACTAGTCTGTATGTTTGCAGTTTGTGATGATGCTCGTGATAGTCTATATCTCTTATATTCTTCATCTACTTCCATTGATGCTTTTAGTATTCTGCTTCTTG
>Ga0081455_10000470_pt1 | contig 52387 bp, 47 predicted proteins | sample TabmetS3T2R1_FD_70207 | JGI IMG/M metagenome (GOLD analysis project Ga0081455, IMG submission 70207) | Tabebuia heterophylla rhizosphere microbial communities from the University of Puerto Rico - S3T2R1 | ecosystem: Host-associated > Plants > Roots > Rhizosphere ...
CTTTGGCGTCGAAAGGTTGCTTGGTCGATTTGTCTCGCGTCAATTCCACCGCGCCGATCAGGCCGATGCCGCGGGCCTCGCCGACCAGCGGATGGTTCTGCAGCGCGCGCAGGCCCGCCTGCAACCGCGGCGCGACCTTCTTCACATGCGCGACGATATCGCGGTCGCGGTAGATCGCGAGCGTCTCCAGCGCGACGGCCGCGCAGACCGGATGGCCGGAATAGGTCACGCCATGCGCGAACGCACCGTTCCTGGCGCTGCCCTCCACCACCGCGTCATGGATCCTGTCGGTCATCATCAGCGCGGAGATCGGCAGGTAGGACGACGACAGCGCTTTCGCCAGCGTCATCATGTCGGGCTTCAGATCGTAGGTAAAGGATCCGAACATCTCGCCGGTGCGGCCGAAGCCCGTGATCACCTCGTCGACGATGAACAGGATATCGTGTTTGCGCAAGATCGGCTGGATGCGCTCGAAATAGCCGGGTGGCGGCACGATCACGCCGCCGGCGCCCATCACGGGTTCGGCGATGAAGGCGCCGATCGTCTCCGGCCCTTCCTTTTGGATCAGGTCCTCAAGGTCATTGGCGATCCGCGCGCAGAACTCCTCCGGCGTCTCATTGTCCCGGCTGGCATGATAGTAGCTCGGCGATGTCGTATGCAGGATGTTCTTGATCGGCAGGTCGAAATCCGCATGGAGCGGCGCGAGGCCGGTGAGGCTCGCCGCAGCGACCGTGACGCCGTGATAGCCGAGATAGCGCGCCACCAGTTTCTTCTTGGCGGGACGGCCCATCACATTGTTGTAGTACCAGACGATCTTGACCGCGGCGTCATTCGCCTCCGAGCCCGAATTGGCGAACAGCACGTGGTTCAATCCTGCTGGCGCGATCTTCGTCAACTCGGCTGCCAGCAAGACCCCCGGCTCATGGGAGCGGCCGCCGAAGGTCTGAGAAAAGGGCAACTTCTGCAACTGACGCCTCGCCGCTTCCACGAGGCGCGGCTCGGAGAAGCCGAGCGAGGTCGACCACAGCCCGGCCATGCCTTCCAGGTAGCGCTTGCCAGTGCTGTCATAGACATAGACACCTTCGCCGCGCTCGATGACGAGCGGCCCGGAATCCTTGAAGCTTTTCAGGTTGGTGTAGGGATGCACCAGGTGATCGATGTCGAGCTGGCGCAGATCGGGTGCGGGCGTGTTCATGGGTGACCTGTCACTGGAATAAGGCTTGGGCTGACATCGCGACCGCAAGGTCCCGCCCTCGGGGCGGTTGCAGAGGCCATCAGGGCCTTCTCATTATGCCATCTATATATGCCCGGCTGCGAATGCATCGCCGCCACCCGGGACCGGTGGCGATTTACCGCTCTTTACGAGGTCTTAATCGACCTGCCTTACTTTGGGCAGGGGCGGGAATCGATCATTAACCCTTCGATTTGCCGTGACGTCACGCCCGTGGCGTCGAGCCGCCCGTTTTTATGTCCGTTCGCTTACCGCACCGCAGGGATCTCCGTGATGGCTTGGCTCAAACGCTCGCGACCTTCAATCGGCATCTTCTCCAGAATTTCGATCCGTTCGAAGATCGTTCTCGGCGTCGCGCTAGTGCTTGCGCTGTCGATGGCGAGTGTCGCGGTCGGCTATTTCGGCTACGACCGCGTGGCCGAGGGATTTGCCGCCTTCCATAGCGGCGTGGCCGAGGGCACCAGCGCGCAAACGATCGAACGCGATGTCGGGACCTATCAGCTTTCCACGCGACTCTATGTCGTGACCGGTGAGGACGCCGACGTCGCGGCCGCGCTGAGCGCGGAGGCTGCGTTGCGCGCAACGATCGACAAGGCCAGCGCCGCGATGACGAATCCCTCCCGGCGCCAGGTGCTGGACTCGATTGCCGGCAATTTCGAGAAATTCACCAAACTCTTCGCTGAAGTTCGTCAGGTCAAACTGGCCAACGCCAATCTGGTCAAGACCGAGATCAACCGGACCAGCGTGATCGTCAAGTACAACATGGAAGATCTCGGCACCACGCAGACCAACGCGGCGGATCTCGCAAGCGAGTTCATGACCGCTTCAGGTCTCGTCGACAACATCATTATCCGCTACAATTCGACCACGGCGGGCACCGCGCTCGACCGGCTCAAGGCTGTGGCCAACCATCTGGGTCTCCTGTATGCGGAGACCGATGCGACCAAGCGGCGGATTGCGAGCATCAACGGGCAGCTCGACACCTACACCAAGGCGGTCGTCACCCTCTCGGACAATTCCAAGAAGATCGTCGATCTCGGCACCAAAATCGCGTCGCTGGGCGACGAGATGGCGTCGAGCGCGGCGACCGTGAAGAGCGATGCCATCGACGAAGAGTACAAGATTCAGGCCGAAACCGACGCGCTGGTGAGCTCGACGCAGCGTCTGGTCTTGTTCATGTCCATCGGCGTTATCCTCGTCGGTTCAATTCTGGCGCTGTTGATCAGCGCCGGAATTTCGCGGCCGATCATCGCCATGTGTGCGGCGATGCGGGAACTGGCGGGCGGCAATTTCGAAGTCGTGCTGCCGGGCCTCGGCCGCAAGGACGAGATCGGCCAGATGGCATCGGCGGTCGAGGAGTTCAAGGTCCAGGCGGTGGCGAAGGCCTCGCGCGAGGCGGCCGAGCATGAGGCGAAAAACACCGCGGCGGCTGCGGCACGACGCGCGGAACTGGTTCGTTTCGCCGACGATTTCGAAGCCGCGGTCGGCACCATCGTCGGCAATGTCGCGTCATCGGCCACGCAGCTTGAGAGCGCGGCGGGCACCTTGACCCGCACCGCCGAGACCACCCAGAGCCTGTCCGGCACCGTCGCTGGCGCCTCCGAAGAGGCCTCCGCCAATGTGCAGTCTGTCGCGGGCGCGACCGAAGAGCTGACGGCGTCCATCAACGATATCGGCCGTCAGGTGCAGCAATCCAGCGCGATCGCCGGCGGGGCGGTGGCGCAGGCCCGCGATACCGACGAGCGCATCGGCAAATTGTCGCGCGCCGCGCAGCAGATCGGCGACGTCGTCAAGCTGATCAATGCGATCGCGGAACAGACCAACCTGCTGGCGCTGAATGCGACCATCGAGGCGGCCCGCGCCGGCGAAGCCGGTCGTGGTTTCGCGGTGGTGGCGTCCGAGGTGAAGTCGCTGGCGAGCCAGACGGCGAAGGCGACCGAGGAGATTTCCTCGCACATTGCCGGCATGCAGCAGGCCACCCAGGAATCGGTCACCGCGATCAAGGAGATCGTCGAGACCATCGGCCGGGTCTCCGAGATCGCCGGCCAGATCTCGACCTCGGTCGAGCAGCAGGGAATCGCAACGGGCGAGATTGCCCGCAGCGTGCAGATCGTCGTGCAAAGCACGCAGGAAGTCGCCGTCAACATCACGGACGTGAACCGTGGCGCGAGCGAAACCGGTGCGGCGTCGGCCGAGGTGTTGCAATCGGCCAAGACCCTGTCCACCGAAAGTGCGCGGCTGCGGCAGGAACTCGATCAGTTCATGGCGACCGTCCGCGCCGCCTGACTCGGCTCCGGCCATCCTGGCCGGAACCGGTTCCTTGCTCACGCGTTAGATCGCTGTCGGCGTGCCGATAGCGCGGGGCCCGCCTGCAGGCGCGTGCCCCGGTCCCGGGTGCGCGGGCTGTTTTCTCGGTGATCCTTCGCCCTTCGCGCTGCCTCCGAATTCCCGTCCGGGAGCATCCATGGCCGTGTCCCCGCGAATGGAAACCCTGCCGCTGCCTGATCCCCCTCTCCCCCGTCGGTCCGATCTCGCTCCGGCGATCATTGAAACCGACATACCAGCCCGGCTCGACCGGCTGCGTTGGGGGCCGTTTCACAGCCTGGTCGTGGCCGCCCTTGGGGTCACCTGGATTCTCGATGGTCTTGAGGTCACGCTCGCTGGCTCGCTGTCAGGCGCCTTGCGGCAAAGTCCAGCGCTGCATCTGACTGCGATCGATATCGGCCTCGCCAGCAGCGCCTATCTCGCCGGCGCCGTGCTCGGTGCGCTCGGCTTCGGCTGGCTGACCGACCGGCTCGGCCGGACCAAATTATTCTTCATCACGCTTGCGCTCTATCTGGTTGCGACTGCGGCAACTGCCTTCTCCTGGAGCGCGCTGAGTTATGCGCTGTTTCGTTTCCTCACGGGCGCCGGCATCGGCGGCGAATACACCGCCATCAACTCGACGATCCAGGAGTTCGTCCCGGCGCGCTATCGCGGCTGGACCGATCTTGCCATTAATGGAAGTTTCTGGGTCGGCGCCGCGATCGGCGCGGCCAGCACGCTGGTGCTGCTCGATCCGGCCCTGTTCGCGCCCGATCTCGGCTGGCGGCTTGCCTTCTTTATCGGCGCCTGCCTCGGCCTTGTCGTCTTCATCATGCGCCTGTGGATTCCCGAAAGCCCGCGCTGGCTTGTCATTCACGGCGACGCAGCGCGCGCCGCCGCCATTGTCGATGAGATCGAACGCCGCGCCGGGCAGCCAACCACGGCGGCCGAGCGGGCGCGGCTGCCGGTCATTCGCTTGCGCCAGCGCCGCGCAACCCCGCTGCTTGAGGTCGCCGCCACCCTCGCGCACACCTATCGTGCGCGCGCCATGCTTGGCCTCGCTTTGATGGCCTCGCAGGCGTTTTTCTACAATGCGATCTTCTTCACCTACGCGCTGGTGCTGACCGATTTCTTCGGCATCGCCGCCGACCGCGTCGGCCTCTATATCCTGCCGTTCGCGGCGGGCAATTTCCTCGGGCCGCTGCTGCTCGGTCGGCTGTTCGATACGCTCGGGCGACGCGTCATGATCACGCTGACCTATGCGCTGTCGGGCGTGCTTTTGGCCGTGACCGGCTACCTGTTCTCGATCGGCCTGCTGTCAGCGCAGACCCAGACCATTGCCTGGATGGTGGTGTTCTTCTTCGCCTCGCCGGCCGCGAGTGCGGCCTACCTCACGGTCAGCGAAACCTTCCCGCTTGAGGTGCGGGCGCTCGCGATCGCGCTGTTTTATGCGATCGGCACCGGCATTGGCGGCATCGCGGGTCCCGCGCTGTTCGGCGCGCTGATCGAATCCGGCTCGCGCGACAGCGTGTTCGCAGGCTATCTGTTCGGCTCGGTCCTGATGATCGGCGCCGCTGTGCTCGCCTGGGCGCTGTGCGTGGCGTCCGAACGCAGGCCGCTCGAGCATGTGGCGCGGCCGCTCGCCGCCGTCGAATGAGACCGATGACTGAAGCCGATTCGCACCGCAGCAATGAGCCGATCCAGTTCGTGACCCACGCGGCGCAACAGGGCCTGGTGCTGCCGCCGATGAAGCGCTGTGCCTTCCTGCTCGATATCGACGGCACGCTGCTCGACCTCGCACCGGCGCCTGACCAGGTGGTGGTGCCGAAAGGTCTGCGCACGGCGCTGCAGGCGCTGTTCGAGCAGACCGCCGGCGCGCTCGCCTTCGTCAGCGGCCGCGAGATCGTCGATATCGACCGCATTTTCGCGCCGGCGGTGTTTCCGGCGGTCGGCGGTCATGGCGCGGAGATGCGCGTCTCCGCGGCGGAAGCGGCCTGTGCCACGCTGGCGCAACCCTTGAGCCGCGAATTGCGGCAGCGTTTCGCGGCGCTCGCCGCTTTGAGCAGCGGCATTCTGATCGAGGACAAGGGCTTTTCGATCGCGATCCATTATCGCAAGGCGCCGGAGGCGGAACGCGGGATCTTCGAGCGCATCGCCGCGATCCGCGGCGAATTGTCGGAAGCGCCGATCGAGGTGCTGCCGGGCAAACGCGTGGTCGAGATCAAATCCTCCGGCTTCTCCAAAGCCTCCGGGGTGCGCGAACTGATGACGCACAAGCCGTTCAAGGGACGCTGTCCGCTGTTCTTCGGCGACGACGTCACCGACGACACTGTATTTGCGATCATGCCGGATCTGAAAGGCCTGTCGTTTTCGGTCGGGCGCAAGGCGCGCGGTGTCGCCGGCCAGTTCAGCCGGCCGCGCGATGTCAGGCGCTGGCTCGCGCAACTCGCCGGCACGTCCCGTCCGCTGTGAGGCGGTGTCTTGGGCAGTCCAAGCCGCGAGCAGTCCGAAGTGGCGCCGCGCGATTCACGGCAAAAACGCGACGGAACGGCGCCTTCGATCGATTTCCGTTGGTGAGACCGGTTCCCATCCCGCAACAAAGCCTTTGTTTGGTTTCGTCCGCGCCCAATTAAAAGCATCGGAACCATGTTGATGAACGGTAGTTTATGTTGGAGTGGATTTCCCGAGCCCCGCCATGAATCTCGTCGTCGTCTCAAATCGCGTCGTGCGCGCGAAAGCCAACGAGCCCATCACGGGCGGATTGGCGGCGGCGCTGTTGCCGGCGGTCGAAAAAAGCGGTGCGATCTGGATCGGTTCCAGTGGGCGGCTGTGCGATGGCGCGGACCCGGAACCGCTCGTGGAAATTGAAGAGCTCGGCAGCGGCCTGGTCGGTACGCTCGATCTGCCGGCGGCGCATTATGGCGGCTATTACGAAGGCTTCGCCAATTCCGCGCTGTGGCCGGCGCTGCATTCGCGCAGCGACCTGATCCGCGCCTCCGGCGACGATTATCGCGCCTATTGCGAGGTGAATTCGTTCGTCGCCCGCGCGCTGCTGCCGTTCCGCAAGCCCGACACCATGTTCTGGGTGCAGGACTATCATTTCCTCGGCCTCGGCGCGGAATTGCGCCGGCTCGGCGTCACCCAGCGCGTGGGCTTCTTCCTGCATACGCCCTGGCCGGTGCGCAACATCGCGGTGCGCGTGCCCAATCACCGGGCGCTGATTGAATCGATGCTGGCCTATGACCTGATTGGATTCCAGACCGAGGACGACTGCGCCAACTTCGCCGATTATGTCCGCGTCGAGCTCGGGCTCGACATCGAAGACGGCTTTGTCACCTCGCGCCATGGCCTGTCGCGGCTGGCGGTGTGTCCGATCGGCATCGATGTCGAGGGCTTTGCGGCGCAGGCGGCGCGGGCGACCACGCATCCGGATGTTTCTCGGCTGCGGCTCAGCCTGCGCGGCGAGAAGCTCGCCATCGGTGTCGACCGTGTCGATTATTCCAAGGGCCTGATCAACCGCATCCATGCGTTCGACCGGCTGTTCGATACCTGCCCGACCTTGAAACGCGCGGTATCGCTGTTGCAGATTGCGACGCCCTCGCGCGGCAGCATCGAGGCTTATGGCCGGCTGCAGGGCGATCTCGCGAGCCTCGTCACCGAGGTCAATGGCCGGCATGGCGAGGTGGACTGGACGCCGATCCGATATTTGAGCAAGGGGTTTGGCCAGCAGGTGCTCTCGGGCTTCTACCGCTCCGCGCAAGTTGGCCTCGTCACGCCGCTCAATGACGGCATGAATCTCGTGGCGAAGGAATATGTCGCCGCGCAAAATCCCGACGACCCCGGCGTGCTCGTGCTGTCGCGCTATGCCGGTTCGGCGAACGAGCTCGACGCGGCGCTGCTGGTCAATCCGTCCGACGTCGACGACGTCGCGCGCGCCATGCACATGGCCTTGGGCATGTCGATCCTGGAGCGGCGCGAGCGCTGGGCCGCGATGATGGCGCGGCTGCGCAGCCAGACCATTCATGACTGGTTCGGCGGCTTTATCGCGATGCTGGAGGAGGCCCCGGCACGACGTGACGTGCTCGGCGCCGAGCCCCATGCTTGGCCGCCGATGGCCGGCGCGTGCGGCAATATCCGCATGCATTGATACCGCCACTTGCCAACCGGCTATTCGCAATAGGACACGCCGTCCAGGATCGCGCAGCGGTTCTTGTTCGGCGCGTTGGGATCGTCAAGCGGCACCATGTTGCCGGTCTTGCCGCTGCCGACGAACACGCCCTGGCCGACATGCACCGAGGCCTTGTTGCCGATGATGACGCTCGGATGCGAACTCACAGAGCTTGAGCGCGTGCCGTCGTTCCAGATGATCGAGGTGCCGGCCCAGATGCCGCGGCGGCCGTCGTCGCAACTCACATCGGTCCCGATGCGCGTGCAAGTCTGCGCCTGCGCGGCAAAGCTCGTGATCACGGTGGCGAGCAAGGTGGCCGGGAGCAGCAGTTTCTTTGCCATTTGCTTCCTCCACCAACCCGGCTCAACCCTTGCGAATCCGGAACGTCAGCACGTCCTGGCGCCGCTGTTGCGCCTCGACATGATCGCCGCATTGCGCGACCAGATGCGGAATGTCGATCGCGGCCAGGGGATCGGTGCATTCGACCGTGATGACGTCGCCTCTCGTTAGTGTCGCGAGCGCCTTGCGGGTTCGAAGCGCGGGCAGCGGGCATTTCAGTCCGCGCAGGTCGAGCACGCGCTCGGTCATGACGCGCGGTCCGGATGATCCGCGGCGAAACGTTCAGCCGCGGCGAGATCCTCAGGGGTGTTGATGTTGAGGAACGGATCGACCGGCGCCGTGGGCCATTCCACCGTGAGAGAAGGAATCCGGGCGAGCCAATCCTCCACCCGGCGCACGCCGTCCGTCATCACCGCCTGCCGCAGGCCGGCGCGCAGCGACGACGACCACAGCCCATAAACGCCGTGCCGCCGCCCGCGCGAGGCCGCGCAGGCGGCCGGGACGGAGCCAGCCGCCGCCGCGGCGCGCAGCCGTGCGCCGAGGTCACGCGGGAAAAATGGCCCGTCGACCGGCACCGTGAGCAGATCAGCGCCCGGCGCGTGATCGGCGATCCAGTCGAGTCCGGTGAGAATGCCGGCGAGCGGGCCCGCGTGGCCGGGGACGGTGTCGGCCACGCACGCGACGTCAAGGGCCGCTGCCACCGCGCCGCGGGCCGGGCCGGGCGGGTTCGCCGCGCCCTCCGGCGCGGGCGGGGCGGCATTGAGCAGCACGCGGTCGCATTGCGGTGCGAGCCGGGCGATCGCCCGGGCGGCCAGCGTCTCGCCCCCCAGCGTGAGCAGCGCCTTGTCCCGGCCGCCCATCCGCCGTGAGCGCCCGCCGGCCAGAATCAACCCGATCATGCTGCCGTCCATATCCGCTGATCCCACGTCGTGAACCTGCCGGAAAGGCCGTATTTTCAACAGCTTGGAAAAAATGCGCGCCCGCGGCTCCGCCTTGCTTGCAAAATCTCTCCGCCCCCTGCAAGAGGGCGCCACGGAGAGGTGGCCGAGTGGTTGAAGGCGCACGCCTGGAAAGTGTGTATACGGGAAACCGTATCGCGGGTTCGAATCCCGCTCTCTCCGCCAGCCAGTTCCGCGAACCCGTTCTCCGAGCAATCTAACAGGTCAGACTACGCTGTTTTTGCAGCCGTTTCATTTAGCGATGCGTACCTGGCCTCGCAGATTGTCCGCCGCTTCGTTCTCCATATGCCGATATTCTCCAAAGCTCCGTACTTCGGCACAAAAGTACGGAGTTTTTTCTCGTTTCAGAGCAAGCGCTTGTCGGGTGCACAATCCTATAGTGTTCGAATCCTGCTTGCTGCTTCTAGCGGCGCAAATCAGTGACAGTGGTTGGCTGAGGCTAGAAGCTCCTGCCGGGGGTACAATCCCGATCTTCCTATTTTTATTTGTTCTTCATCATGCCAAGATTAATAAGCGCCTGTGGATCGGGTTCGGCCACCATTGAGCGACAGTTACGCGGGCCACGAGGCCGTCCTCGACCCGACACCCACGGGCACGAGATACTGAAAAATGACGCGCCGGAGCGCCCATGACGCAAGACATCACCACGCAAGAGGCAATCAAACGACTGGAGCAGCATTTCGGGTCTCGCGAGGGGATGTTGACCCATAACCTCACGATGTTGTCGTCCTCAGGCCAGCCTGCCGACATCACGTTCTATAGGCGAAAGCCGTTGATCAACGTCCAGATTAGCACGAAGATCGCTGCGGCACAGCTCTACGGTCTTGAAGACCAGCTTCCGAAGATACTGAAACGCATACCGTTCTCGAATGGTGTGGTCGCCAGTCTTGCCGAAATTTGGACTGTTAATCCCATGCCCATCGGCGGTTTCACCGACGAAGAACTGGCGGCGGTGGACATCACCCACGGCGAGGAACGGCAAGGGCCGAATGGGGAGACTCTGCGGAAGATGATCCGTAAGACTTACCAGTGCAAAAGCCGCAAGGAGACGGACTATTACCTGCGGCGGTGGATCGCATCGTAGCAAGACCCGCCGCGAGACCTACCTCGCCGGTCCGCTGAGTTGGGAGGGCATCTGCCACTGTGGAGGTGGTGGGTTTTCCCGCAAATGAGCGATCAGCGATCGTTGGTTCTGGAGCTCCCACCTGCCTCGAGCGTCCAGGCCGCCTTCATAAGGTTCGAGGCGCGCCATCTCGGCGTCGGCCGCATCGAAAGCCCCGCAGTAAGCGAGAACGACGGCGTACTGGCTGCGAACGGGAATGATGCGGCCGGCGAGTTTCAGTCCGGTGATCGTCGGCGTGAGGTTTCGCTCGATGACGTCACGCGCGCCGATGTAGTCGTTGCGGCCAATGAAATCATCGACCAGCTCCTGGCCAACGCGGACGAAAGAGTCCAACGACTGGGCCATCGAGTAGAACTTCATCGCGTGTATCGGTGCGAGACCCGGATTGCCTCTGCTCGCCTTGAGCGCCTTCGACTGGAGGTCGAGCGCATCGGCGAGGTGTTTCAGGTCGTCGGTGTGGTTATGATCGCCTTTCAGCAGCGGCCAGATCTTGTCCGGATTATTACCCATCACGTCGGACAGTCGAAGCCCAAGCTCGTCGTAATACTCAACGACCAGATCGAGCGTGCCGGCGACGCATTCGTCCATCATGCCGAGTTCGAACAGCGCGTGTGCGTAATTGTATTTCGCCACGCGAAGGTGCTGGGGCGTCTGCGGGAGGACACGGCTCAGCTCATCCATGGTTTTTTTGACCGTTGCGACGTCCTTTTCGCGCGCGGCGAAGACCATGCGCTTCATTCCTATCGCCAAGCGCTCGGTCAGGCCGAGGTTGTTTTTCCGGACAAGCGCGTCCATACGGTCAAGCTTGTTGCGGATATCGGTCCCATCGCCCTCCTTGAAGTGCGCGAAGACCAGTCCGTCCAGCGCCCAAAATCGATCCTCGGCGGCGATTACGTCGGATGCGGCAGCCTCGGTCAGGAAGGCGGAAATCTCGTCCATGTAGCCGAGCTCATGAAAGAGTTCGTCGGTGGCCATCTGCACCAGCGGCTTTATGTTCCCGAGGGCGACGAACATCCGAAGCAGCAGGAAGACACGTTGTCGATCATGTTCCTTTGGCAGAGCGACCATCAAGAGATCCCGGATTGCTTCCCGAGCTGCCTTCACGGCGTCGGCACCGGTATCGTCGAGGAATGCGCGGCCGAGCGGTCGGATTGCGTCATGAATCTTGAAGCGATCGACGCCGAAAATCTGAATCGAGCCGGCCGTTCGAAGACGCCTGAATGCCGCCGCCGCCGGGGCCGGCTCGATGTCGAAGGTCCGCTTAAGAATAGTGATGGCTTCGGCTTGTGAGAGCGGGACATCGCTGAGGCTGAGCGCGCCCATCGCGCGGCGCTCGTTGTCGTTAAAGGTTTCGAAGACGTTGGCGAGGATGAGTTCCTGCGCCGTTTCGACGATGTGTGTCCGCTCTTCCAACGCGGTGCAGAGTCGATCGACGTCGCCCTCGTAGGATCCGGCTGCAATCTTCAGGGCGTTCTGGACGTAGAGCGGAAGCCCGGCGGTCAGCCTTAGCAGACGCTCGTAGTCCGCATAGTCTCCGCGACATCCAAGTGACGCGCCTTCTGCGGCAGCGGTTTCGTTCGACCATCCGAGAAGGGGCTCTGCCGCTACGCCGAGAGTTGCCTCAAGGCGCGCCGTAGACGCGGTTGGTTGTGCGAGAAGCAGGAAGCGCAGCTGCGCCGATGCGCCGACAAGGGGCACGAGATCGGCAGCGGGAACGCGGTGTGCGTTGTCCAACACAACGGTAGCCGTGAGACCGTCCTCGGCGAGGTGGCGGCCGATCGCGACGAGGATTTCCGTCCCGCTCGCGCCGGGCAAGAGGATCTCCCCGAGCTTCCCGCCGCGCGATCCGAACATCCGGGCCGCAAGTTCACGCGCGACAGCGCTTGCTAGCGCCGGGCCAGAGATGTCCGCAACGTCGTAATAGGCCAGCCGATCGCTAGCGTGGAGCGCCGTCTGGGAAACCCAGGAGGTCTTGCCGGCCCCTGAAAAGCCAACGACGAGCCGTACGCGCTGGTCGCTGACCAGTGGTGGCTCTTTGTCCTGTGGCCGGTAGCGTAATGGCGGCGCCGGGAAGTCCTGGAGCTGAACGATGAGCTGTTCGAAGAGAGCGGGAAGCTGATCGACGGCGAACGTGTGCCCAGGGTTCGGCTGGACGCCAGCCGATGCGGCCATGACTCGACCGGCGATCTTCCAGACCAGAGTCTCTGGGGCCAGGATCGCGAATGGCAGCGATTCCGCAGCGGCTCGACATGCGTCGAAGGCACCATCGACCGTCGGCCAAGGTTCCGGGAGAGACGGTGCCGGAGTCCCAGACCTGGGATAGGCGAGCGTGACGTCACTCGGCCAGGTGACCTTCGCAGTGCGTTCGGCAAGATCAAGACCAGGTGGTATGTTTGCGACCACGACGAATTGACATGTGCCGCTTCGTCGGCCGGCAGCATGCTCGTCTCGGATTTGATCGAACCTCGCAAGGGCGCCCTCAACATCGCCGAAGATAAGGCGCGATCCGCGAGTCTTGATCTGGATGTAAATCCGGTGACCTAGCAGCACCAGCTCCACGTCTTCGTCGTTCTCGACTACGACGTGGGTGACGCCCGATGCCGCGGCCCGGAATAGGCACGCGGCGGCGTAGAGGTGCTGATAGAGGAAGCCGCGATGAACGGCCTCAATGCGAGCGAGCTGCCGTGCATCGAGGTTAAAATTCTCCATGATTTGCCCTTAAACCGTTGAACTTGGCGGGATGCCGCACAGACGAGAGGTTAGCAGCTTCGGCGAGATAGTGGCGGTACGCGTAGTTGATGAGGTCTCTGACGAGCTCAAGAAGCCCGCCGGTAGGAAGTCCATCGAACGGATCGCCGTGTGCAAGGGCGTTTCGGCGTTCTGCCAGAGTCGGATGTGTGGCGCCGATTAATTGGCCCACGGCCGTTCCTCCGCATCGAACGACCATCGGAATCCGATCGTCGGTCAGCCCATCCGATTCCACCATGAACTTGAGCAGAGCTGCGAAGCTCCGCTTACTCTTCGTGATCTGGCCGCCGTAGCGATCCATCAACGCGAGTTCGAGCGCGATCAGGGCAGCCAGCTCACCAGCCTTCAAGACACTGAAGTCGACCCAGCCCAGCAGGTACAGGGTCTGCGCCCGCGCAAACTTCGCCCGGACGATCTCGGGAATGCGCGCGTCGATAGCGAGACGCTCAACGAAGGCACGCCAGTCGGTAGCTTTTTCGAATGAGATGAATCCGCCCGCATTGCCCTGTGTAGGCCATGCGAGTAAGACGGGCTCGTCCCGGTCGCTGAGCGTGATGTGAGAGTGATCCGACATCGGGTTCTCCATCGCTGGTGATTACCCTCTCAAAGTTCGATAATCGGGCTGGGGTTGGAGCGCGACACCACTAGGCTCAGGTTGCGGCTGGCCCGACTGATCGCGACGTAAAGCAGTCGGCGATCCTTTTCACGAAAGGTCGTCCCGTCGCAGGGCATAATCACCACGTTGGGGGCTTCCAAGCCCTTGGCTTTGTGAATCGTGCTCACGGCGCGCAGGGGCGGCAAGCGTCGGATGTGGGCATTGCGGCGCGACTGTTCCGCTAGGCCGGCCTGCGGATCCTTTGCTTCTCCGAGACGCACTGCTTCCCAGAACTCTCGAGGATAATCGATGTGAACGGACGCGAACTCGGTTTGGGCCTTCGTCGCGCGCTGCAACTCCTGCAGGAACGCGCTGACGCCCGCGTGATTGGGTTGCTCTACGATCCGACGCGCCAACGACTGAATTAGCGCCGGTTTACCCCGGGCCGGCTTGGCGCAGCCGCTGGCGACCTCGTCGCAAAAGCGCGTCGCGAACTGACTGTCGGAGAAACCTGTGCAAACCCCTTGGACAAAGGCTACCGCGGCCTTGGCGACGGCAGCGGCGTCATCGCAGGTGGCAAGGCTCTGCACGAGCGCTGGCAGCGCCGACCGGGTGTGTCCTTCCCAGATCGGCACGGATCGACCGAGAAAGGCGCGGATCGTCTGAACGGTGTAGTTGTGGTGCGACAGGACCAGCAGGGGCTGAACTCCCTTGAACTCAGGATCGAGCGGCCGTCGGTCCTGAGCGTCGAGCTGGAAGCCAAGGTTTCGTTGCGCGATGTTGTCGGCGAAGACGACCTTGAGGCCGCGTGGCAGCTTGCCCGTCAAGCGCAGTTTCCCACCAGCGGCCAGGCTGGCGCGGTTTTCCAGAATCCAGCCCCCAAGCTCCTCACCGCCGTCCCTCCAGCGGTGGGGAACATTAAGCGATTCCGCGACATCGGCCGCGGCACGAAAGGCCGCCAAGCGGCTTTCGTCGGCTTGGACCTGCGCCTCCGTCGCGCCCGCGCCATAGATACGTTGCATCGGATCGAAGAAGGCTCGGACCCTGGCGCCGGCAGCGTGCAGGGACTCAATGACGGCGTGCTGTTCGGCGCTTGCGTCCTGATGCTCGTCGCAGACCACCATTGGATAGCGGCGCGCCAACATGTCGGCGATGAACGGACGACGCTTCAGCAAGCCCGCCGTCCAGCGGCTGTTGCGGTCATAGTCCGGCAAGGCGCCTGCGATGAGACCCGGTTCCGGATAAGCCTCGGCGATCTGGCCGATCAGGCTGTCGATGGTCCGGATTTCCAACCCGGACAGACCCTTCGTGCGATCGCCGAATACATCGCAGGCAGCATGGGTGTGCGTCAGGATAAGAAGCCGCCCTACGCCTAGCGTCGGGCTGACATCGGCCGCGAAGGCGGCGCCTTGGAACGTCTTCCCGCACCCGCCCGGCGCTTCAACCACGACCAGCTTCGCGGCTGACCTGAGCGCGGCGGCAACCGCCGCATCAGCCATTTTCCGTTGCCTTCGGCGTCCTCGCGGTCAGCGCCGTGAGCGCGTCGATCAAGGGCTGCAGTTGAGGCTTCACCTTGACCATGGCGCCAAGGACGTAAGCTTTGTCCGCCAACTCTCGACCGCCTTCGAGGCTCTTGAACCAGCGCTTGCCGTGCTTCTTCCAAGTCTTGGCCTCCTTCTCAGGAGCTCCGTCTGGATCGCCGCTCGCAGCGGCAATGATGAGGGCACGCAATCGATCGCCAGCGGCGGCGTTGATGGTGGCGAAATCATGCTTAGGGAATTCGGCCTTGGGTTCAAGGACCTTAAGCCGCTCGACCAGGGTAGCGAGCCGGGGTTGGGTCTCGATTTCCTCAGGATCAACAAGCAACGCCTCCAGCTTGTCGTCAGAAACATGGGCGATGACGTTCGCCTCAGTGCAGCCCGAGGGCCACTGGAATAGAAGGTCGCCCATCGCGGACTTCAGATTGCCCCAGCGAGTGGTGTTGTCGCCCTCACAATCGACAAATGCGGCGAGGCCGAGTTTGGCTTTGGTGAACTCCTCCAGCAGTTCGAGCGTGAAGGTGTTGCCCTGGCCATCGCTGAGCCGAACACCCAGGTCGAGCAGGTCCGTCGCGATTTCTCGGCGAAGCACTTCTTCGACGAAGCCGACCTCGGTTGGCCCTTCGCCCACCAGGGTCAGCCGCGACAGGAAAGCTTCTGGATCACGCTTATGCAGCTGAACCGAGCGCGGGCTGGAAAGCTCGGCGATGACATGAGCCTGGCTGAGATACCAGATCGTCGCCGGCTCGGCGGCAACCAGGGCCGGCGCACTGTGCGTCGTCATCACAACCTGGGATGGACCGGCTGCCAGTTCGCTGACGAGCTTGCGTTGGCGATAGGGCTCAAGGCCACGCTCGGCCTCGTCGACCAAGGTAATAGGGCAACCGGTCCGGCAGGCCTGGGCGACGGACAAGGATGCCAGACGCCGAGTCCCCGAGTCCCAACTCGATAGCGGCAGGCGACTTTCCTCTACGGCGGCGGTCAGGCTGATCAGCGCGCTGATCGACTGGCCCTGGCCTGCGCTGAGGCCAAGCCCCAGGTCATGCGGCAGCGCGCGCTCGCAGAACGTCTCGTTCAGCTGCTTCATCGCCTCTTGCCCTTCGGTCTGCAGCTCAGCCTTCACGTCGACGTCAGAGAAAGTCGAGGTCAGGCGCGAGCGCAGGGCCTTGTCACTGAGCAGCCGATCCAGAGCCGAGCCCTGCACAAGGCGGAGGTCGCGATCATTCCGATCATCGCCGCCCAGACGCACCAGACCGATCTCCCGACGGAGCGTCGGCGAGAATATATCTGTGGTGTCGTTCGGATTGTGGATCGCGTAGGTCAGGTCGAGCTCTTCGGAGCCGCTAACAGAGACCTTATAGACCGGCGGTCCCACCGGCCGGGCCGGTTCGCCTTCATCGGATTCCTGCGGTTTACAGGCCTGCCGGCCATCCCACTCCCATGGGAATGCCGGACGTGACTGAGTGGCGATGCTGCTGTCGGGCGGCAGGCTGATCACGGCGCCAATGAAGAACCCGTCCTTGCGCCGACGTCGCCAATAGTCATTGTCGGACACGAGGGCAGCGTTGCTCGGGTTGAGCAACAGGGCGATGGCTTCGAGGATGGTGCTTTTGCCAGCGTCGCCGCCCCCGAGGATCACGTTCAGGCCGGCCTTCGGGAACCAGTCGAATTTTTGGAAGGCGCGATAGCGCTCGATCTTCAAACGGAGAATCGTACCGCCTGCAACATCGGCTAAAGTGTTCGTCTCCTTGCTCGTTTTCGCATCCATCCGCCGAATCTCAGTTTCCACCTGATCAGGGTTCAAATTACCATAGCCGCCGCGCTGTGTTGCTAGGTTTACCGGCATTCTACACGCAGACGGCAATGATCGCCCATGGGGCGCAGGAGAGTAATTTGGCCCAATTCAGCGAGGAGGAGGTCCACGGCTACCTGTTCAAGACCGGGTTAACCGACCTGGTCGACGACACCGCGGCGTTAGACGAAGAGCCTGTGGGCGATGAGGACGACTTCCAACTCTGGCGAATCATCAAAGCGCGGGCCCTGACCAAGCTCTCGAGATTGCACAATTCGGTCCGATACGGAGAGTTTCTGGGCAGCAAGATTAAGCTGCCAACCGACCACACCCGCCCAATGGAGCTCGACCTCCTGGGGCACCATGAGGACGGGCTCTTCATTCTCGAGCTAAAGGTGGACCGCGCGGCAGAGCGCAACGCGTTTTCCGAACTGTTCGCCTACAGCAATTACGTCGCCGGCATGTTCGCTTTGTCCGGTCATAAGGACATTACCAACGTCCTAGTCTCGATGATGGACGTGAAGATCACCCGCCAAGCCTATCTCTATGACCTGCTGATCGCCGACCGCGATATCTTAGTATATGCGCCGGTTTTCGTCACCGACGCGCTCGAAAGCCTGAGGCTGCAGCTTCACGTCCCGAGCGACGATGAGTTCAAACGCTTCACTAACCAGCTCCTGTCGCACGATGCCATGGGCTGTGTCGTAATCACCATCGACGATATACCAGGCTGGATCGACAACAAGGAGGATGACGGCTCGCCGAATGAGTGGACGCGAAAACATCTTAGCGGCCTCAGCAATTATGCAGCCCAGTTGATGGAAGAAGAACGGCTGCACGGCTTCTGCTTCGTTCGGAAGTTCTGGGACTCAATCCCTTGGTCGAACCGGAGCAGCCTGTTTATCTGCGCTCTAAACCCCTTCCGCCTAGCCGAGCCCGAGCGGGGCAACGCAATTACCGAACAACTCAATGAAGAGCTTCGCGCAAGGCTGTTCGAGGCTCCGTTCTACGCCTTCGATGGACGGTTGATCCGGCTAGCTCAACGTGTCGCCAATGACGGCCTGACGCATGGCGGCCATGGCGAGGTCGAGTTGCCGTTGTGGAGCGCAGTCGGCGCCGCCGTGACCGAGGTGGCCATTTCGCACAACTTTGCATTCCGGCCGACCGGGATGATGCGCGAGGCCTATGTCAGTTACCTCAACGCCATCTATGCGCGGAATGCGTCAGGGATCGGCGACCAAGAGGATGTCTCCAAGCTGAAGGTCAACGAGATTTCCAACTGGCTGCGGGCATGGATGTTTATGGAGATGTGCGGCTTCCAAGCCGGCGAGATCCCCGAAACGGAGGACGACGACTAAGCCGTCGCCGGACGCGGAGAAGGCGCGTTTCAGGAAGGGGCACGCCGCTTGCGGGTATGACTCGAATGGTAGGTCCGACATCCTCGGCGGGTGTCGTCGAGGTTTTTGATTTGCGTGGAGGTCATCTGCGGCAAGAGGGGACAAAATGCTGAAGGCCAGTGAAGAGGAAATAGAGTCCATTCGGGAATACTTCGAATGGCAAGCCCCTGACCTGGAGGTGACCTTCCTGCAGAAGGTCTACTCCGAGGCGGTCCTGAACACCCGTCATGACGTGTGGGACATCCACACGAACAAGGACCGGTGGTGGGTCATCACGGGTGGCACCAATCTCTACTCCCAGCAGCAGTTTCCGAACATGGACCTGGCATTGACCTTCCACATCGGACTCATCCTGCGCATCCCCCGCACGGAGCACCAGCAACGCGACGACATGCGGCTCCTCCCGTTCGGGCCGGTCTTCGATAAGATGGAGGAGGCCGGCGATGCGGTCACCCAGGCCCACAATCTCGCGGATTACCAGGCCGTCGGAGTTCGTTGCCGAGAGACCTTGCTTGAATTGATCGGTGTTGCTCAGGACGCGGCGGTCTGGACGGAAACGCCTCCGCAGCGTGCCAACTTCCGCGAGTGGTCGGATATCATCTGCAACGCCGTCGTGCCTGGCAATAGCAACCGGGAGCGACGTGGCGCCTTGAAGGGCGCGCTCGATAGCGCTTGGACCTTCTCCAACTGGCTGACGCACGCGAAATCGGCCACCTGGCTCGACGCCGACATGTCGCATACGTTGATCCAGCATGCGATCGGCATGGCCACGTCCCTGATCCTTCGAGAGCTCCGCGGCGTGCCGGAGGCGTGCCCGGACTGCGGATCATCCGATCTTACGCCTGAACAGGGTGAAAACACGGCCGCGCCGGGCATTCTTTGGGAACGACCGAGATGCACGGCCTGTGGATGGGCCGGCAGGCCCGTTCCGATCCTTGATTCCGAGAACGGGCGGCCGCTCATAACCCGGGAGGGCGAGGAAACACATGACCACAGCATCATGACAGTGTCGCTGCGCGCCATCCGCAAGCCGGGCGATCCGCCAGTCGAAGCCTTGCAAGACACCGAGACAGGGGCGCCGGAGCCGGCGGAATATTTCGCCTATGGGTCGAACATGGCGACGGCGCGGCTGCGTGAGCGAATGCCGAGTGCCAAGCCGCTAGGCATCGCTACGCTGTCGGGCCACGAGCTGCGCTTTCACAAGCGGAGCAAAGACGGGTCGGGGAAGTGCAATGCGTTCGCGACCGACGACGATGAGAGTGCCGTCGTCGGAGTCCTTTTCAGTTTTGATCCCGCGGAACGTCGAAAGCTCGACGCCGCTGAGGGCGCCGGCAAGGGGTATGACGCCACGATGGTGACGGTCGTCAATGACAAGGGACGCAGGCGGAAGGTCCTAACCTATATCGCCTCGAACGAAGCGATCGACGAAAGCCTCAAGCCCTACAGTTGGTATAAGGATCACGTCTTGGCTGGCGGACGGGAGCACGGCCTTCCGCAGGATTACATCGATGAATGCATCGCAAACGTTGAAGTCGTCGAGGATGCCGACGTAGCCCGCGCCGCGAGGGAGCGTGCGACGCATACCGTGAACGGGTAACGCACATCACAATCTATGCGGCTGAGCGCTGATCCTTGTCCATTCCGATCGTCGTCACCAGCTGCCTTTTAGGAGGAAGCGAGCCAGTGGCGGTCCCGCAACCTGGTGGTATCGCGGTTGGTATGGGTTCGGAGCGTGAGCAGAAAACCCAATATTTACAAACACGATCTCTAATCAGTTGACCATCGAGTGGGCATCGGGCCCCGCCATGCATGATCGACTGAGTGCGCACCGTGTGAACTTCGTCAACTGAAGGCGCGAGTTCTTCAGCGCAACGCCATTGGAGCGGAAGACGCATTTAGACCATCTTGGGGGAGAGTTACATTCAACGAGGCTCCGGAAGCGCTCGAATACCGTCAGAGCCTGAAGAGGTAAGGCCAGCTTCTTTAGCTGTGTGTCGGCCTCGCTCCAAACTTGAAATTTTTGTGCGAGGTTCCATAACGCTGGATCTGCGATTGCTTGGGCTTTGAATCCGATCTGAAGAATTTGAGTGACTTTGATGGCTGCCTGCCGAGCACAACCGCGAGCTCGTTGAAAGCGCGCGCCTCAAAGCTCGCGGCGCTCAGACGTCGCCGCCGGTGAGGGTCGGAAAACTATCCGAGACGCCTGCCGCTACCGCTTTTGGAGCTTTTCCTTCGATGAGCTTTGCGGCCTGACATATTTTCCGGCGGTCTCAGCTGCCCCCTTGCTGCGGCATGAACAAGCCGCCTGAACGTCGGGCACTCAAGGTGACTGGGAGCGGGACAATGAGCAGCGTGACGAAGTCCATCCCGCATTGCTGTCAAATGCTTGATCCGTCGGTCTAGCTCATCAGCTTTGGCCGCTAGCTTCTCTCGCCGGATATCCACCTTTCCCATTGGGGCGAACATCTGTCGTATTTCCTCAAGGCTAAAGCCCGCCGTTTGCCCCAAAGCGATCAGCCCCAAACGCTCCAGGATTTCCGGCTCGAATAATCGCTTGAGCCCGCTCCGCCCCACTGAATGGATCAGTTTCTTCTCTTCATAGAAGCGGAGCGCCGAGGCTGGCTGTCCAGACAAGCGAGAAACTTCAGCGATATCGAGCAATTTCATGTTGACCTCAAGTGCACTTGAAGTTGTAGGATAGTTCAAGGTTGTAATTCAAACAAGAGAGGTATGATGATCGAGATTGTTACCAAAGTAGTAGTCACTGGCGTCATTGCGACAGCGATCATGGACATCGTGTCGTCGACCATGAGGTATTTGGGGCTCTTTGACAGTCCGGATTATCGCCTCCTCGGTCGCTGGATTGGACACATGCTCATGCTGCGAACCTTTGCTCATAAGAGCATTGCCGGCGCACGCCGCATTCCGTTCGAGACTGGAATTGGGTGGGTGGCGCACTATGCAACAGGCGTTGCGCTTGCTGCCATGCTGCTCGCCATCGTCGGGTCCCAATGGCTGCAAAGCCCGACCTTGATACCTGCTTTGTTGGCAGGTTTCGCCACCATATCGCTGCCTCTGTTCATTATGCAGCCCGCTTTCGGATTGGGAGTAGCGGCGCGCCTCTCGTCCAACCCTCGGAAAGCGCTGTTACGAAGCTTGCTGAATCATCTCTCTTTTGGACTTGGCCTTTACTCGGCCGCCGTAATGTCAGCGGCTGTTTGACCTAAAAAGGAACAATACAATGATCTCCCCAAAGTTAGCGCCCGTGCTGTTCGGGCTCGTTTTGTCGGCCCTGATGTCGTTTATCGTCTCAGGCATCTCGACCGTGCGTACGACGGGATTATCCGAAGGATTCGTCAGTCTTTGGCTTTCGGCATGGCTGCCGTCCTGGCTGATTGCTTTCCCGATTGTGTTGGTTGTCGCTCCGATTGCACGTCAAATGGTTCAACGCCTCGTCAGGACTTGAGAAATCGGGCGGGGTCGATCCCGCCTGGTTGTTTCATTCAATCTTTGGCTGATTGGGTGGCCGTCGAGCCGGATTGCGTGGCCCGATTAGGTGGGGATGTCAGCGCCTGCTCGATCAGCCGGCTGACGTATCGATCAGTGATGCCTTCGCGTTGTGCAATCTTATTGATCGACGTCGCTTTGCCTGACGTCAGTTCTTCGAACCACCACAGACCGCGATCGCGGTGATCTCAGCCCGGTTGGTTTCGTTCTCTGTTGACGGGTGGAGGATTAGCTTTGGCGAGCTGGCTTTGGCCGCCATGTTTATGGGCACAGTGAGTCGAACGTGGCTGTGCTCGCTCCGAATGGGTAACACGCCAAGTCCCATCGCGTGCATCAACGTTGAATTGCGGACCGTCAATATGGTTCCAAACTCTGATGCCTCGACGCGACCAATGAGGTTGAAGATCATTTCACTCTGGTCAGTTGCGCTGGCTCTCATTCTGGCCGCGAGACTTTCCGCCGATGCAAACGCCGTAGCCAGTTCGCTCGATTTGAGCGGATATCCTTTCAGGTGCTCCGCGAGCTTCTTTTTATCCGACAGAAACGCGATCAACGCATTGACGACTGCTGCATCGACATCGGCGGCCGGCAGCCTTAGCTTCGGCATTGTGTTGGGCCTTGCCTGTCGACCCGGGCTCGGGGAGGGCATGTAATAGCGGTAACGCTTGCCTGATTTGTTGGTGTGGCTGGAGACAAAGCGATTTCCGTGATTGTCGAAGATCAGGCCAGTCAGCAGGGCTGGCGATTTGGCATTGGTTTTGGTACGGTTTTGGTGCCTGTTCTGGTCCAGGAGGGCCTGAACCGCGTCCCAAGTTCGTTGGTCGACGATCGCCGGATGCTGGCCGATGTGCCTCGTGCCCTTATGGACGATCTCACCGAGATAGAGCGGATTTGACAGGATGTAGTAGAGGTGGCCGCGCGTGAAGGCGAGGCCGCCCAGGACGCGGCCTGACGTCGTCGAATAGCGCTTGGTGGTTAGTTTTTGTCGGTTCAGTTCGGCCAGCAATTTTTGGATGTTCTTCAGCTTCAGGAATAGTTCGAATATCGCCCGTACCGTTTCGGCCTCGACCTCGTTGATGACGAGGGTGCGTTCCTTGCGGTCGTAGCCGAGCGGCACCCAGCCGCCCATCCACATGCCCTTCTGCTTGGAGGCCGCAATCTTGTCGCGGATACGCTCGCCCGTGACTTCCCGCTCGAACTGGGCAAAGGAGAGCAGGACGTTCAGGGTCAGCCGGCCCATTGAAGTCGTGGTGTTGAACTGCTGGGTGACCGAGACAAAGGAGGCGCCGGCCTTGTCGAATATCTCGACGATCTTGGCGAAGTCTGCCAGTGATCGGGTCAGGCGGTCGACCTTATAGACCACGACGACATCGACCAGTCCGGATTGGATGTCGGTCAGCAGCTTGGCGAGGGCAGGGCGTTCCATCGACCCGCCGGAATAGCCGCCGTCATTATAATGGGTGGGCACGACAACCCATCCCTCATGGCGCTGACTCTTTATATAAGCCTCACAGGACTCCCTTTGGGCATGCAGGGAGTTGAAATCCTGCTCCAGGCCCTCTTCGGAGGATTTCCGGGTGTAGATGGCGCATCGCTGTGTTTTGGACCTGGATACCTCGGCTGACCGGGCCATCAGATTGCTCCGGTCCCGATATCGCGGACGCCATCGGACGAACGGCCTGTCGTCCCAGTCTTTTCGGTTTCTGACTTTGGCTTTCTCGGACCGGCAGCGTTCTTGTTGGAGCGGACGGTCTTCTTGATGCCGAAGAAGGCGTAGCCATTCCAGTTGGTCCCGGTGGTCGCCTTGGCGATGGCCGAAAGCGAGGCAAACACCTTGCCGTCGAATGCAAACCCCTGTTCCAACACCGTCACGGTGAGGGTCTTGTCCTTCCATTGCCGGATCAGTTGCGTGCCCGGCTTGATGCTGGGCGTGCCCAGCACTGCATCGACGTCGCCGCGGCGAGCAGCGTCGGCGATCTCGCGGAGCCGCCGCCGCACGGTCGACGGCAATCCACCCCGAGCGTTCAAGCGCATCTGATAGGCGACGGCTTTCGCCAAGAACTTCCGGCGCAGGGATATTGGCGCGGGATTGCCGAACAGCTTCTTCCAGCGCGCTCGCAACCCGCCGAGGTCGAGGCCGGGCAATCGCGCGATCTCGGCCTCCAGGGCCGCCTCATCGACTATTTTGGTTTTCATCGGGCTGACCGGCGGGCGGATGTCTTGGCCGTGTTTGAAGTCCTGCGCGAGCCGATACGGTAGGTCCTGATGCCGTTGATCTGCTCGGAGATCAGGGGAAGCCTCAGCTTCTTGTTGACGATGCCGGCAAAGAAGCCTCGTACCGAATGAGGCTGCCAGCCGGTGGCCTTGCCAACAGCAGCAAGCGTCGTGCCCTTGGGTTGCCGCAGCATCGCCAGCACCTTGGCCTGCTTCGAGCCATCTTTCTTTGATGCCTCCAACTTGCGCGGCAACGGCTTCGGCCTGCTCGATGATTTGGCGTTCGGTTTTGCGACGACAGTCTTTGTTGACGCCGCCGCCAGTTCAGATTGGTTTAGGGTCGATCCGTTCATGGTGAGCATCTCCTGATCAGAGACAGCATCGTTTGCTGCCACTGCCAAAACCTCCGCGAGGGCGGAGGTCAGAGCTGCTGTGTGCTCAGGCGCTGTGCCTCTGAAATCCAGCGAGCGCCCGCTACTTCTGAATAAGTTGCGACCAGGGCCGCCCAGAATCGATCGAAGAACTTTCCCTGCGATCGCGAGCGATGCCGCCCGGCGTTGATCAGGCAGTATGCACGCTCCACAGGGATCGAAAGTCCAGTCGAATTCGAGCAATCTTATTGCTTCTTTGCGCGGGGCTTAGCTTTCTTGGCTTTCCGGCCCTTCGGCAGCGTTTTTGGGGCCGGCGATCCCTTTGGCGGAAGCACAAACAACTCCGACATTGGCACGTTCAGCTCGTTGGTCAGCCGTTCCAAAAGGTCGATGGTCGGATTGTAAGCTTCTCGTTCGAGACCGCTCGTGTAAGCCCGGTCAATGCCAGTTTCAAAAGCCAAGATTTCCTGAGTAACCCCACGCTCAACGCGAATGCGTCGCAAATTCCAGGCCACTAGTGCGCGGGCTCTCATGTGCGAAAGGGCGCATTTGAGGGGCCATTAAACCACTGGATATATCCATTGTATTATGGCAAGTGTCGGCCGCCGCAGGCGTTTTAGGCGGCACACAGGGGCCGGTTGCCATGGCCGATATTTTTGAATTTTGGTCGAAGATGAAGCGGGGCGAGCGCATCCATCCCGCCGACATTTCAGTCTTCGAGCGGATGTCCGCAGGTGCGCATGGCTTCAATCTGAAGTGCTTACCCGCGGCGTTTGGCGGCCGGCTGCGAACCGCACCGGTGGTCTTGCTCTATCTGTCGCCGGGTTTCAGCCCGCGCGATCTGAAAGACGCGATCACTAACGATGGGCAAGACTATTACTTCAGGCGCTGGAGCGGTGATGAGCCGCTGCGCGAAATTACAAGTGAGAGCACGAACTGGGTCATCAGTCGTACGAAGAGTTTCGGCCCGTTTGATGCGATCCGCGACAAGGTCGCAATGCTCAATATCGGCGCGTATCATTCCAAGGATGCAAAAGCTATTCGGCGCTGCTGGCGCTGCCGTCCAGTCGGATCTCACTGGATTGGGCGCAACGCGTTTTATTTCCGAGCGCGGAGGCGGGAGACCGCATCGTGATCTGCATGCGCTCGGCTGCCTATTGGGGGCTCAAGCCGGGCCAGCAATACGGTCGAGCCCTCTTTGCACCCGAAGTCACCCGTCATGGTCACTTCATCAAAAACGACGCCAACCGCGAACTGATCGCTTTGGTGCAACAGCGACTCGCCGAGCCTGCAAAATAAGGAGGCGTTTAACGGAGCTTCATGGGTTCTCTCCTCCTGACGTGGACCCTGGTGAGCCAACCGCAATTCGAAACTTGCGTTCCTCGCCGGATTGGCGGAATTTGCTGAACAGATATTCAGGATCAGCGAATCCATTTTTTTTGCACTGACCCCGGAAAACAACGTGTCAAAGCGAATCCAAATACGAAAAGGCGCCCGCCCGCATCTCTACATCAAGGAGTGGATGGATCATCTGGGAGTGTCAGACGACCAATTGGCCGGCCGTCTCGGCGTAGCTTCGCGGACGACAGTATGGAAACGCTACACGGAGCAGCAGCGACTTGATCTCGGAAAAATCCAGCAGATCGCCGAGGCGCTCGGCGTGAGCACCCATCAGCTCAACTTTCCGCCGGGGATACCGAGTCTTGACGCGATAGCCGAAAATATCACCGCAGATCAGCGCGCAATGGCTGCCGATGTCCTGCGCCGGCTGTTCGGCAAGGCGTCTTAAGCTCACGCCTCACCATTTGAGGACAAAGGCCATCGCAAGGAAGGCTCGATAGTGAAAGATGATCAGCCAAGCCGTTCTCGGCGATGGGTTGCTCGTTAGCCGACCTGCGGATGAGGGTGATGGTCGGAGCTACGGCGCCTTGAGCTTGTAGCTTCAGGATCGTTCTGGTGATTGGGGCTGCCTGACCGTCACGGCAATTAGTTCGTATATCGCGCGATAGTATTTGTCTCTCAGCGAGAGCTTGTTTCGCACAGCAAGACGCTTACGTAAAGTCGTCGCCGGCCATGGGGGCCGACCCCACCGGACAATGTCTGGGGTGTGCAACGATATTGGCCGGCGCTGTCGGGTCGGGAGACTTAAGACAGTGCTGACCGGCTTCGTTATTGCTGCCATTTCCGCGATGCTGTTTCGATCGTCATCGAGCGATACTATGCTGCTCGCGGCTGGATTTGCCGTTGGCTTTTCACCCAGATGGTCTCATCGGTACTGTGCATATTGAGTGCCGAATTGTTCCCGACATCGGCGAGGGCGGCCGGTAGCGGATTGGGATTTGGTGCAGCTTGTCTCGGTGCTGCCGCGACGACCTACACGGTGCCAATCCTTATCGCTGCTTACGGGCCTGGGTCGGTCTATATCGGGATCTGGCCTGCGCCCGGTTTCGTTGACACGCACTTAAGCTAACCCGGCCTTTGTTGCCGTGATCTTCCGGCCGCGCGAGTCTAAATTATAGCACGTCGGCCAGAGACTGCCCGTGCAAATCGATGTTCAGCCCCTGCAAGCCCTGGTCGCTGATTTCGCCGCCCATTGCCTTGAGGCTTTCCTCCCGGATCAATGACATCAGGCCGCGTCTCAATGCGAGGAATTCGGACGACATCATCATCGATTGTTGCCGGGGCCGTTCGAGCGGAATGGAAATTTCCGCCTTGATCGAGCCCGGGCGAGCCGTCATGCAGTAAACGCGGTCGGACAGAAAGATCGCCTCATCGATATCATGCGTCACGAACAGCACCGAGATTTTCAGCCGCTGCCACATGTTGGTGAGAATTTGCTGCATGATGACCCGGGTCTGCGCGTCCAAGGCGCCGAACGGTTCGTCGAGCAGCAGAACCTTCGGTCCGGTCGCCAGTGCCCGCACGATGCCAACGCGTTGCTTCATTCCACCGGAGAGGCGGTCAGGGTAGTGCTTCTCAAAAGCCTCCAGGCCCGCCAGTCCGAGCAGGGTCCGCGCGGCTCGCTCGCGACGGGTGCGATCCATGCCTCGCATTTTCAAGCCGAACTCGACGTTCTCCCGGACCGTTTTCCAGGGGAAGAGGGAGTATTGCTGGAAAACCATTCCGCGCTCGGCGCTGGGACCCTTCACCTCGTCGCCGTCGACCAAAACCGTGCCTGCCGTGGGCTTCAGGAAGCCAGCGACGGCGTTCAGCAGCGTGGATTTTCCGCAACCCGACGGGCCGACGATCGAGACGAACTCGCCCGGCTTGACGTGGATCTGCGTGTCGGTCACGGCGGCAACGGACCCGTCAATCGTCTCGTAGCTGAGCGCGAAGTTCGTAACCTCGATGTGTCCTTTGACCGCCGTCGCCTCGACCCGACTCATGTTGTGCGCCCCCATGGCATCGCGAGCGTTCCGATAAACCGGATCAGCAGACTGGATGCGAGGCCAAGCACGCCGATCGCGATCATGCCGAGGGCGATATCGGCGTATTGGACCAGCGAATAGGCCTCCCAGGTGAAATAGCCGATGCCGTATTGGCCGGAGATCATTTCGGCTGCGATCAGGGACACCCAGGCGACGCCCATTCCCACCGTAAGCCCGGTGAAGATGTGAGGAAGTGCGGCCGGAAAATAGACCTCGCGAAAGATGGCGGCCTCCTTCGCCCCGAGGCACCGCGCCGCCCGCACCAGCACCGGGTCGACCAAGACCATGCCGTGCAGCGTATTGACCAGGATCGGAAAGAACGAACCAAGGAAAGTGATGAAGACGATGCTCTGTTCGTTGGTGGGCCAGAGCATGATCGCCATCGGCACCCAGGCGATCGCAGGTATCGGACGCAGAATCTCGGAAACGGGGAAGACGATCTCATGGATCAGCCTGAAGCGACCCATCACCAACCCGAGCGGAACCGCCATCAGCGTTGCCAGCGAGAATCCGAATATAATCCGGCGGCAGCTCAGCAGGACGTGCATCCCGAATCTGGGATCATGGAGCGCGTTCGTGAAGCTGTCGTAGACGGCAAGCGGCGCGGGGACGTTGGTGAAGCGCACGAACAGCACGATGCGATATCTGGTCAACAGATGCCAGCTGACCAGAAACGCGATCAGGGACAGGGCGCCGACCAGCGTAGCCTGGAGCCGTCCTTTATTGAGCCTGAACCAGCGTCGCAGGAACGGACCGGGCGGGCTGGAGCGGGCCGGTTCGATACCGGCTGGCGCTTCGGCCGCGACTACAGGTCCGTCGCGTTCCGCGGAATGCAGCGCGTGCGCAGTTTGGCCGCTCACGTCTTGCCCCCCGTGACGGCCGCCTTCACCGCTTCCTCAAAGCCAAGAACCTTGCCGTTGCTCTTGGTTGCGTAGGTTTCGGCGTCCTTCTTCAGGAGAAAAGGAGCGATCTCGCCGCCTGTCGCCACGAAGAAAGCCTGATCGGCGAACAGCTTGATGCCCCGTGTCGTGTCGAAGACATAGGCGACGTTGATCTTCTTTCCCTTCGCCCTGAAATCCGCATAGGCGCCGAGAGTGCAGGCGGCGCTGCTGTATGGAAGGATGCCTTCGTCCTCGACCCATATCTCGCCGGACTTTCGAGGTTCGGCGACGGGTTTCTTGCAGAATTTATCGGTGCCGGAAATTTCATAGTTCATGGTGCTGGCGAGCTGAGCGTCGTAGTCCAGCTTCATGTCCGCATACGCTTTTCGGATATAGGAGTCGTCGACCCATTTCTTCGCGTCGAACTCCTTCATGCGTCCCAGATTCTGCAGCACCTTGACGTCGACGGCCGCCGCGTCGATCAGCGCCGGCTTGATCGTGGGGTCGGTGGTCATGTTGCCGCTCGGACCGAGGAAGATGTAGACGACTTCCTTGTTGATTCCGGTCCACTCCTGGATTTTCTCCGCCGCCAGTTTTGGATCGGCCCGGACCCACTGATTGGCGGCGATGATCGCCTTGATGTAGGCGACGACGACCTCCGGATACTTCTCGGCGAAGTCGGTCCGGACGACGACGCCGTGCCAGGTCGGCTGGTTGGTCTCGACGCCGTCGAAGATCTTGCGGGCAAATCCCCGGAACGGCAGCAACTCGGCGAACGGGACAAAGTCGGCATGGGCATCAATCTTCTTCTCCTGAAGATTGGTCGATCCCACCTCGGGACTTTGACTGACCAACTGGAAGAAATCCGCCGGATAGCCGCGGTCTTGCAGGGCCTTCAGGACCATGCCGTGCGCCGCCGATCCAAAGGGAACGCTTACCAGCTTGCCCTTGAGGTCCGTGAGTTCGTAATATGGCGAGTCCTTGTGAACGACGATGCCGTTGCCGGAACCGGCGAGGCTGTAGGCCGCGACCGCGATCAGGCGGCTCTTGCTTTCGGGATTGTTCTCGAATGTGAAGCCGTTGACGACGAGAGGATAGTCGCCCATGCCGCCGAACTGCAGCTTGTTGGCCATCATGCCATTGGTGACGGGAGGACCCGAGGTGAAGTTCTGCCAATCGAGTTCGAATGTCGTGCCGGCATATTTGCCGTCTTTCGGCAGATATCGTTCGAGCAGATGCAGCTGACGGATGACGACACCGGTGGTTACGGTGTTGGTCGTCGTGTCCTGGGTGCCGATGCCGATTTTGATCGTTTCGGCCTTGGCCGGCTGCGCGAGAGCAACGGCCACGGACACCAAGGAAACCAGCTTCGAAAGCGATCGGACGTCGCGGACCATGTTCATCCCCGTTCGGTTGGAGGCGGCGCGCTCATGATTGGTTGGGCCGACGCTCCAAGCAAATGCGGACTTGCTGTCGAAGTAGATTAGTTGCCGTTAAAGGGCGGTTGCATGCTCGTTGAGCAGTTTCGCCGTGCAGCGCCGCTTACCTGTGCATCCAATCGGTTCAATCCGAGGCCTGCCCGCGCATTTCGTCCAGGATGTTCGGAAGGCAGACGACGATCTGCGACCGTTTTATCAGCACGATCCGCTTCTTCTGCATCCGCTTGAGACTGATCGTGACCCATTGCCGGGTGGCCCCCACCATGTGGGCGAGATCGGCGTGGGTGAAAGCAGCCGCGATGACGACACCGTCCGGGTCCTCGACGCCGTAGAGCTCCATGAGGTGAAGCAGCAGATGCGCCAGCCGCTGCGTGATCGAGCGGGTTCCCAGCATCTGCGCCAACGCGGAATAGCATTTGCCTTTGAAGGCGAGGCCTTCGATCAGGCCGATCGCGAGATTGGGAATATCGGCGGCGAGCGTTCGAAGGTCTTTTCCCGGAAGTTGCACGACGCAGCAATTGCTGGATGCCACGCCGGACCATTGATGGATGCCGCCGTCAAAAACCTCGGGGCCGCCCACGAAATTGCCGGCATGCCAATAGGCAAGGGTGATTTCTCGTCCAAGCGGCGAGGAATAAAACACGCGGATTCGGCCGCTTTCGATCAGGAAAATGCCGTCATGCTTCGCGCCTTGGCTGAAGATGGTCTGCCCTCGGCTGAGCACCTTGCGGCGCCCCTGCTTCAGGACGGTTTGCCGTTCGCTTGCCGTCAGCCTGTCCATCAGGGATGGCGGGCCGCCCGTCAATTGCTGGTTTTCGGTGAGAAGCAGGGACGAAGTGGCTGTTTTCGCGACAATCGAAGGTGAGCTGCCGCGCGCCCCATTTCCAGCCTGCAGCAACATTGCCGGTCTCCAGATCACTCGAGCTGATCTAAAAAGCAGCAATCTTCGTGCCAGATTGACTTCTCTCGCCGACAATGCAGGCAAAAGGGTCTGACAAGCTCAGGGCTCAGCCAGAGTGGCCAGGTAGCTTTTGGGGTAAATTCCTCGGTCGTGCCCATCCGAGAAGGAAATATTCAGCCCGTAGCCGAGGTCGGCCACTTCAACGATGGCGATGCCGGGAAAGGCGTTGGGGAAGCGGTTGTCGAAGCGTGCGCGGATGCAATGCGCGCATTTGCAGGATATTCGGAGCTTCTCCGCTGCAAGAGTCACGCACGGTTTGCCCTCCGCGCGCATCGACAACGCGGCGAGATCCGCGCTGATTTCATAATCCACGCGCTCCGCAGCGATTGAGGTTGGCGTCGTCATCCGTTCCAAGCTAGTCGCGGAGCAACCATACGCAAAGCAACTAATTGCCGGCGTTCTCTCAAATCCCGGTTTTGGAAATTACTTGCTTGTCCCGCGCCGGCATCGCGAACACGACTTCGCGAGCATTGCGCGGGGAAGAACAATGTTGCATCGGTCGGGGCAGATCGTCGAGCCGAGCGGGCTCTGGAGAGGTCTCCCGGGGGCCGTCCTGTGCGCACTTGTCGCCTGCGCCGCGACGTGGATGGCGCTGTTGGTCGGATCCGCGGTCATCTGGGGTCTGATCTTCGGTCTCGTGCTCGCCGCAGTCTGGTCGCCCCCGGCGCCGTTTCAGACGGGCATTTCTTTCGCCGCGAAGCGCGTGATGCGGATCGGCGTCGCGCTGCTCGGATTTCAAATTTCGCTGGGCACATTGCAGACCCTTGGCGGGGCGGACGTCGCCGCACTTGCGATCAATGTGGCGATCATTCTGGCGGCAGGGTGGTTCCTGGGGCCGCTGCTCGGTATCGCGCCCGAATTGTCATTGGTTGCAGCGGCGTCTGTCGCCATTTGCGGCGCTTCGGCGGCCGCTGCCGTTGCTTGTGTGGTGATGCGCAACGATTCCGCCAATAGGGACGTAGCCTGCACCGTAGGGGCCGTCAGCATCATTTCATCGGGTGCGATGATCTTGTATCCGCTTCTTGTTCACATCGCGGGATTGAGTTCGGCCGCAGGCGGCGTCTTTCTCGGTGGAAGCATTCATGAGGTGGCTCACGCGGTCGCGGCTGGCTACAGCATCGATCCCGCGACCGGCGATATAGCTACGGTGGCAAAGCTTTTGCGCGTGGCGTTGCTCGTGCCTGCCTGCATCGGCCTGTCCTTCCTCGTGAGGGCTCCAGATATTTTGCCAAAGCCATCCTTGCCGTTGCCGCCGATCTTTTTGATCGGCTTTGTTGCTGCTGCTTTGCTCAATGCGTCAGGGCTCGTTCCGCGGGAGTTGACCCAGGCGATCGCAACATTGTCTCGTTTCTGCCTTGTCACGTCGATGGCGGCGATCGGATTGACGCTGCCGTGGAGAAGCATCCGCGCCTTCGGCCTGAGACCCATCATGCTGCTGTTGATCCTGTCCGCGATCCTGGTCGGACTGTCATTGGCTTACGTCAGCTGTCATTCGTTCGAATGAAGTCCGCGCGGAAAATTAGAAACTAATCGACCGGGACTCGAAAACGATTGTTGCGAGGTTCCGGCTTCTCGACCAACGTTCCCTGGCCGCGCTGATTTTGGTCACGAACGTCGGAGGAGAAGGACGATGAGCATTTTTCAGAAAGAAACGGTTCTCTCCGTCAAGCATTGGACCGAGTCGCTGTTCAGCTTTACGGCGACGCGCGATCCCGGCTTCCGTTTTCAGAACGGGCAGTTCGCGATGATCGGGCTGGAGGTCGACGGTCGGCCTATTGTCCGCGCCTACAGCATGGCGAGCGCCAATCACGAGGATTCACTCGAATTTTTCAGCATCAAGGTCAGCAACGGGCCGCTGACCTCCCGCCTGCAGAAAATCAAGGAGGGCGACATCATTCTCGTCGGCCGCAAGGCGACCGGCACGCTCGTCACCGGAAACCTCATTCCCGGAAAGCGGATGCTGCTGCTATCGACCGGCACCGGCATTGCACCGTTCGCCAGTCTCATCAAGGATCCCGATGTCTATGAGTCTTACGAGACGGTCATTCTCGCCCATGGCTGCCGGAAGGTCTCCGAGCTGGCCTATGGCGAACGTCTGGTGGAGCGGCTTCGGCGCGATGAGCTGTTCGGACCCCTGCTCGCGGACAAGCTCATCTATTATCCGACCGTGACCCGAGAGCCGTTTCGCAATCGCGGACGTATCACCGATTTGATCGAATCCGGCCAGCTCTTCGACGACGTGAAACTTCCCAGGCTGAACCGCGAGACGGACCGCGTCATGTTATGCGGCAGCCCTGGCATGCTGGACGGCTTCCGCGCGATGTTTACGCAGCTTGGCTTTGTTGAGGGAAGTCATGGTGAGCAGGGACATTTCGTAATCGAGAAGGCTTTTGTCGAAAGATAGTACGCGATTGCACAGTTATTGTTCAAAGACTGGCCGCGATTTCAGCAAAAAGCCAAAACAATGGCTTTCTCCTTCGGGCGACAACTAATTGCTATCGTCGAAACCCGAGCCGAACGAACCTAGAGCCAACACGACACGCGGAATCAGGAGTGGGTAATGGCAATCGACGCGATCGTTGACGGGCTTTCGGAAGTGTCCTGCGACGTGCTCGTCATCGGCGGCGGCACGGCTGGGCCGATGGCCGCTTTGAAGGCCAAATTGAAGAATCCAAAGGCGAATGTGGTTCTGCTCGAGAAGGCTAATGTGAAGCGATCGGGTGCGATCTCGATGGGGATGGATGGACTGAACAACGCCGTCATTCCCGGATATGCGACGCCCGAGCAGTACACCAAGGAAATCACCATCGCGAACGATGGCATCGTTGATCAGAAGGCGGTCTATAAGTACGCGCAGAATTGCTATAAGATCATCGAGGAGCTTGACAGCTTCGGTATCCGTTTCCTGAAGAACGAGAACGGCGATTACGCCGTCAAGAAGGTTCATCATATCGGCACATATGTGTTGCCGATGCCGAACGGTGAGACCGTTAAGAAAGCGATCTACAGGCAGCTCCGGCGTGCACGAATCCTGATTTCGAACCGCTACATGGCGACCCGCCTGCTCAAGTCCGATAACGGGCGCGTGGCCGGCGCCATCGGCATCAACACCCGCACGGCCGAAATCCTGGTCATCAGGGCGAAGGCCGTCATCCTCTGCATGGGCGCGGCGGGTCGTCTCGGTCTCCCGACCTCCGGCTATATGTTCGGTACCTATGAGAATGCGGCCAACTCGGGCGACGGCTATGCGATGGCCTACCATGCCGGCGCGGCGCTCGCGAATCTTGAATGCTTTCAGATCAATCCGCTGATCAAGGACTACAACGGTCCGGCTTGTGCTTATGTCGCAGGCCCCTTTGGCGCATTCACCGCGAACAACGAAGGATCGCGTTTCATTGAATGCGACTATTGGTCGGGCCAGATGATGCTCGAATTTTATAACGAGTTGTTGTCTGGCAAGGGGCCGGTGTTTCTCCAGCTCTCGCATCTCCACGAAAAGACCATCGAGGAGATCGAGTCGACGCTGCATAAGGTCGAACGACCGACACGCGGCCTGTTCCAGAAAGGCCGAGGGACCGACTACCGCACTGAATCGATCGAGATGCACATCTCGGAAATCGGATTCTGCTCGGGTCACAGTGCATCCGGTGTGTTCGTCGATGATTTTGCGCGCACCACGGTGCCGGGTCTCTATGCCGCTGGCGACATGGCGAGCGTGCCGCACAATTACATGTTAGGCGCATTTACCAACGGTTCGGTTGCGGGCATCGACGCGATGGAATTCGCCGACAACCACGATTTCGCTCGGTTTGATTCCGTTGACGTTGCCAGAGAGCGCGACCGCGTGATGGCGCCGACCAAGCGGGACGACGGTATCCCGCCGAACCAGATCGAATACAAAGCCCGTCGTCTGGTGAACGATTATTTGCAGCCGCCGAAGGTTACGCGAAAATTCGAGCTCGGTCAGCGCCGGCTGGCGGAGGTTCGCGAGGATATGGAACAGCGGATGATCGCGCGCAATTCGCATGAGCTGCTTCGCGCGTTGGAGACCCAGTCAATACTCGATTGTGCCGATATGGCCGCCCAGGCGTCGCTTTATCGTGAAGAGAGCCGATGGGGTCTCTATCACCTCCGAACCGATTACCCCGAGAAGGACAACGAGAACTGGTTCTGCCACACGCTTCTCAGCAAGAAGAATGGCAGGATGACAAGCGAGAAACGGGATGTTGAGCCGTATGTTGTTCCGATCGCCGACGAGGAGAAGGATCTCTACGACAAGCAACGCATCCGTGCCAGCGCCTGAGGGCGTTTCACCATAGCAACAGGAGATTAGCCGTGCCGCTCGCCAGTTATCAGACTTCCGTGCCTGTTGTCGTCGACGATGCCAAGTGCATCGCGGACAAGGGCTGTACCGTTTGCGTCGATGTTTGTCCGCTCGACGTGCTTCGCATCAGTGACATGACCGGCAAGGCCTATATGGCTTACGACGAGTGCTGGTACTGCATGCCGTGCGAGGCCGATTGTCCGACCGGGGCGGTTACCGTGAATATTCCGTATCTCCTGAGGTGATCATGTCGGGACCTTTCGAATCCTATGATGACCTTGATGATGTCGACGAGCGGCTCGGCGCTGCCGATCCGGCAGAACGCCGCGTCGCGATCATAGCACTCGGTCATTCCGGCGATCCCGCGGCAGTCGGCCATCTTGCCGGCATGGTCGCGGACCCCGACGCCGGGGTGCGACAGCAGGTGGCAATGGCGCTCGGGGAATTCGACGGTCTGGATTCGGCAACCGCGCTGGTGAAGCTGTTGGTCGATCCGGAGCCTTTGGTGGCTTCCGCTGCGGCCGACAGCATGGCCGAGTTCAAGGATCCCGCCTGCGCCGACGCGATACTTCCCATCGTCAAGCATGGGCACGCGTTTGTCCGGATGGGTGCGTTCCGCGCCTTGAAGGAGTTGCGGCGGAAGGACACGCTCAAGCCGGCGTTGGAAGCGCTCCGCGACAGCGATGCGGCGGTTCGCGTGCAGGCGATCGGCGTGATCGGGTTCCTGAAGCTCGAGGAGTCGATCCCTGCGCTCACGGCGTCCACCGGTGATCCGGACGCTCATGTCAGACGGGCCGCAGTGAGTGCGCTGGCATTTTCGCAGATAAAACCCGCGGCCGAATCAATCACCCAGGCCTTGGGAGATGATGACTGGATGGTTCGCGAAATGGCGGCAGAGACGCTCGGCCAGAATGCCAACGGCATGGTCGCGGCAGAACGGTTGATTGTCGCGCTGGCCGACGATTTCTGGCAGGTAAGGCTCAAGGCCATCAGAAGCCTTGGCAAGATGAAGGTCGATCGGGCGGTTCTGCCGATCGGCAAGTGCATCACGCACGAGCAGGCAAATCTGCGCAAGGAAGCTGCCGCGGCGTTGGGAGAGATCGCCGATCCGGCCGCAGAACCGTTTCTCGTCCTTGTAGCCAATGACCCGGACCCAGAGGTCCGAAAGAATGCCCGGTGGGCGCTCCAACAGATCGCTGCCAGGAAAGCGAAGATGAGTTCTTAGCAGCCTGAGCTGCGAGACAATCGGACCACAACAAAGATCGTGAGATAGGTTTGGCCGCAGATGACGTATGTCGTCACAGAAGCCTGTATCAAATGCAAATATACAGACTGCGTCGAGGTGTGCCCCGTGGATTGCTTCTACGAGGGGCACAACATGCTTGTGATTCATCCAAACGAATGCATCGACTGCGGTGTCTGCGAACCCGAATGTCCCGCCGACGCCATCAAAGCTGACACGGAACCGGGCCTTGAAAAGTGGATCGCATTGAACGCGAGGTTCTCTGAGGTCTGGCCAAACATTGCAGACAAGAAAGAACCGCCGGTCGACGCGGAAGAGTTTCAAGGCGTCGAGAGAAAATTTGATAAATTCTTCAGCGAGTCCGCGGGCCCGGGAGACTGACGCGGCTTCTATTTTGGTCATCACCAATGAGGCCGGCGCAGTGGTCGAACGCCTGAGCTACGACGCCTGGGGCAAGCGCCGCCATCCCGACGGCACCGACGACACCACCAGCAGCATCACGAACCAGACCAGCCGCGGCTTCACCGGCCACGAGGAACTATCCGACGTCCAGCTCGTGCACATGAACGGGCGGGTTTATGACCCCCTGCTCGGCCGCTTCGGCTCCGCCGATCCCACCACCGAGAACCCGCTCTCCACCCAGGGTTGGAACCGCTACTCCTATGTCGGCAACTCACCCCTCACCTTCGCCGACCCCTCCGGATACTGCTTCCTCGGCTGCTTCTTCCAGAACCTGTTCAGTGCGGTTGCAAACTTCTTTGTCAAAAATATCGGCACCATCCTGACCACCGTCGCGACTTACATCGCTCCGATGGCTTGCGTGGGGTTTGCTGCGGTTTGTGCCATCGCCGCAGCGGCGATTATTTCGGCAACTGTTGCGGGAATTAAAAGCGGTAGTTTAGGAACTTCGCCAACGCCGGATATGCTTCAATCAAAACATCGAGCGCTCGAATGCGCGCACCACAAATCCTGCCCATCACCTTGATCGCGTGTTGAGCTGCTTTGGCTCCTGAATGTCTCGGGCACTCGATACCAAGGAGCATCCGATCTCTTCCCGTTTCCTTAGCACTGAGATATATTACGGGAAATTCGTCGGGACAGGTGAAGAGGACGGGAGATGGAGCCTTTGGCGCAGATGATGGACGACGTGCCTGATATTGCAGATATCGGCATTGGCTATTGGCACAAGGAACGCCCCGAAATCGATTGCAGCGGGAAGGCCATCACCGGACGCATTCTCCATCTCAGCGAACTCCTGCTCACGGCCATGAATGCCAATTTGGCGAAGTTCGGCGTCAAATATTCGAGCTATGCCATTGTCGCGACGTTGCGCTCGGTTGGACCGCCTTACAAATTGTCGCCCACGCAACTGCAGAACACGCTGATGATCACGTCCGGCGGCGTGTCGAACCTGATTCGTAAGGTCGAGGCATTGGGCTATGTCCGCCGATCCGTCGATCCAAATGATGGGCGCGGAATCGCTGTCGAACTGACCAAAAAGGGTTTCGAACTGAGCGAAACGTCGATGCCGGCGCAGGCCGAACTCGAGCGCCATCTGGTCCGGATGTTCAGCCCGGAAGAGCAGGCTATGCTGACCAGTCTGCTGAAGCGCATGCTGCTGCTCAATCGGATTGCAGCACCGTGACGTTATGGCTTGGCAAGGTGCCAAGCGTCTCCGCCAGCCCGCCTCGAATGGTTCGTTCCCGACAGCTGCAACAGCTGGCTTGACCCTCGGGCCGCCTGGGTAACAAGCTGCGCCGACGCGTGTTTCGCCTGCCTTGGCTCTTTCTGGCGTTGTCAGTGGGCTTTCGATCGAGCGCGCAAATGGCCGAGGGTTGCGCTCGCCGAGACGGTCATTTGCCGCCTAATTATTGCCCGGGATGAGCTCAATCTTTCATCTATCTTTTATGAAAGATATGGCTACAGTTTCTGATGCCGGTCAGTAGAGGCACAGATTTCAGAGGAGCCACCGCATGTCACGTCGTTTGCTCGCATTGACATTCGCAGCCGGACTTTGCGCGACAGCAGCCAGGGCAGAAGACATTGTCGTCGGAGCTTTCGGCGGCTCTTTCGTCAAATCCGTCGAGGCCTGCCATATCGAACCGTTCAAGACCGCAACAGGCACAACCGTTTCGGTGAAGCTTGGCAATTCATCACAGTTCGCGGCGATGATCCGAGCGACGGCTGGGCAGTCCGATCTGGATGTCGTGTACATCGACGACTCGCTTGCGACGCTGCTCGCATCCGAAGGGCTGCTGGAAAAGATCGACGTCTCGAAATTGTCGAGCGCTGCACAACTCGTGCCCGGGGCCGTCGGGGCGAACGGCTACTTCGTGCAGTACCAGTGGAGCGCGACGCTGATCGCCTACAATCCGACAATCATCAAAACGCCACCGACCTCCTGGGCCGATCTGTTCAAGCCAGACTATGCGGGCAAGATTGCGCTGCCCGACATTTCCGGCACTGCAGGCGTTCACTTCCTGCTCGCGACCAACCGCCTCTATGGCGGCGATATCGAAAATCTGGACAAGGGGTATTCGGCGATCAAGGCGATGACGCCGGGCGTTGCCGCCTTCTACACCCAGCCCGATCAGTTGATCTCGATGTTCCAGCGGGGCGAAGTCGTTATCGCGCCCTGGTATCCGGACCGCGCGGCGGTCGCGGCCGAAGCGGGTGCGCCGATCGCGATCGCTTACCCGAAGGAAGGCGCGGTCGGCATCAAGGTCACGATGGTCATCCCGAAGGGAGCCAAACATCCGGCCGAGGCTCTCAAATATATCGACGGGGTTCTCTCGGCCGGCGGCCAGAGCTGCTTCGCCGACCGTCAATATGCGGGCCCCGTGAACACCGCCGCCACGCTATCCGACAAGGCCAGGAACGTCGTTCCGCCGGAAAAATTCGGAACCCTGTACTTCCCGCCGGCGGAGGTTATTGCCAGGGATGTGGCGCAGTGGCGGCAGCGTTGGCAGCGCGAAATCACGCGCTGAGATCCACGGCTCCAGGAGAGTGATGGCCATGTCCAGCCTTAGCCTCCGTGCGCTCACCAAGCGCTACGATCAGACGAACACCGTCAACGCCGTGTCGCTGCACATTTCTGAGGGAGAGTTTGTTTCGCTGCTCGGTCCTTCAGGTTGTGGCAAAACGACGATCCTGCGCATGGTGGCGGGTCTGCTGGAGCCGACCTCGGGGCAGATCCTGATCGGTAATCAGGACGTCACCCATTTGCCGACGAACAAGCGCAACATCGGTCTGGTGTTCCAGTCTTACGCGTTGTTTCCGCACCTGACGGTGTTCGAAAATGTCGCGTTCGGTCTGAGACGGCAAGGGGTCAAGGGCAGAGAACTCTCGACCCGTGTTGCCGAGGCGTTGGCTCGCGTCCGCCTTGACAAGCATGGCGAGCGTTATCCGCGGCAATTGTCGGGTGGACAGCAACAGCGTGTCGCGCTGGCTCGCTCGATCGCGCCGCGGCCGCGCATCCTGCTGTTCGACGAGCCGCTTTCCAATCTGGACGCGGAGCTTCGCGACCAGATGCAGGTCGAGCTGAAGCGATTGCAGCGCGAACTGAACCTGACAAGCCTGTTCGTCACGCATGATCAGCACGAGGCAATGTCTCTGTCGGATCGGGTGTGTATCCTGGCTCAAGGCGACGTCCAGCAATACGGCACGCCGGAGGAGATCTATCACAGCCCGGCCAATGGATTCGTAGCGGGATTTATCGGCAGTCCCAACAAGCTTCCGGGCACTGTCGTGACCGCAGGCAGCGAGATCGGGCAAGTCGAATTGGCGCCTGACCTCGTGCTGTCGAGTTCGAGAGTCACGTTCGTTCGCCGGCAGCGGGTGTCGGTCACGATTCGACAGGAAGATATCGCACTCGGCATTGAACCCGGTGCGATGCCGGGCGCCAATCGTCTGACAGGACGGATCGCGCTGCGGATATTTTCCGGCTCGACGGTTCAATATCTGATCGGCCTTCCCGGTGGCATCGAGCTTCTGGCCAAGGTTCCGACCAGCGATCCCAAAGCTGCTCTTTCCAGCGGAGCCGAGATTGAGGTCGCGATCGATCCTGGGAAAGTCTTTGTCTCTCCGTTTGAGGCGGAGGACTGACCGCCATGGCCGAGGCATCCCGAAAATCCGGCATCGCGCTGATTTCGCCAGCCATCGTCCTGCTCATCGTCGGCTTCGTCCTGCCCGCGTTGATCATGCTGGTGCTCAGCTTCCGATTCTATTCCGGCCTCGGCGGGATCGGCGACGCCTGGACGCTCGGCAATTATGTTTCGATCGTAACCGACAGCTACTACCTCGAAATTATCGGACGGACGCTGCTTCTCGGTCTCGTCGTGACCCTGATCTGTCTTTCCGCGGGCATGCCGCTCGCGCTTTTCATCGTGCGCGCCTCCCCAAAGGTTCAGACCGCGACCCTGCTCCTGGTCGTGTTTCCGCTGCTGCTCAATGTGGTGGTGCGATCCTATGGCTGGATCATCCTGCTGGCGCCGCGCGGCCTGATCAACGAGGCGATTGTTGCGCTCGGCGCGGGCACATGGCCGCTGGCATTGATGTACAACATGACCGGCTCGGTGATCGGCCTCACCCAGATCTACCTGCCATTCATGGTGCTGCTTCTGGTCCCGGCGCTGCAGAATATTCCGGCCGATGTCGAGGCGGCAGCGTACACGCTCTATGCAAGCAAAGCGCGTGTGTTCTTCGCCATCGTCGTGCCGCTGGCTCTGCCCGGTATCATCGCAGGCTCGATTCTCGTCTTTGTTCTCACGATTGGCGCGTTGGTGACGCCCCGCATGCTCGGCGGCCCCAGATTCCGCGTGCTGGCGACGCAGATCTATGACGAATTCATTCAGAACCTGAACTGGCCTGCCGGTGCGGCTCTCGCCTTCCTCCTCACGGTGCTCACACTGGTCCTGATCTGGGGCGCGAACCGGCTTGCGGCGCGATGGACGAGAGGGTTCGCATCATGATGCCGAAATCCTCCTCGCTGCTGCTTACCCTCGCAGCCATACTGGTTCTGGCTTTCCTCAACGCGCCGACGCTGGTCATCATGCTGGCGGCGTTCAACGCGACGACCTACCTGACCATTCCCCCGCAGGGGCTCACGCTGCATTGGTTCGCAGCCGTGCTGAACGATACGAGCTATCTTCAGGCGATCGGAACCAGCCTTCTCCTCGCGGTCGCGGCGACGGCTGTGTCGCTACTGCTTGGTGTCGCCGCAAGCTACGCCCTGCATCATCGCATGTTCCCCGGCAGGGAGATGGTCATCTCGCTGGTGATGGCGCCGCTGGTCTTTCCGTCAGTCGTGATCGGCGTCGCCTTGCTGCAATATGTCACGCTTGTGGGGCTGCGCGGCAGCTTCACCGTTCTCGTGCTGTCGCATGTCATCATCACGCTGCCCTATGTCGTTCGCGCGGCGTTATCGAGCCTGGCCGGACTCAACAATCAGATCGAGGAGGCGGCGCGCGTGCTCGGCGCATCCTATCTGAATGCGTTTCGACTTGTGACGCTGCCTCTCCTAAAACCCGGTCTTGTGGCGGGTGGAATATTCTCCTTCGTGACGTCGCTCGATAACGTGCCGGTGACCATCTTCCTGTTGTCGCCGCGGCAAACGACGCTGCCGGTCAAGATCTTCACTGCCGTCGAACAAGGTATCGATCCGAGCATCGCGGCGGCTTCGACGCTGATGATCATAAGCACCGGCATCGTCCTGATAATCGCGCAACGGTGGGTGAGTTTTACCCGCTTTTTCTGAGCAACCGATCACCAGAGTCCCGAACGAGGAGAGAATTGGAATGGCGAGTACGACAAAGGGCTTTCCCCTGATGCTGACCTTCGACTTGGATTGCGAAACCATGTGGACGGCGCGCGATCCCGAGGCGCACAAGCGGCCCATTCTGATGTCGCAGGGTGCTTATGGTTGGAAGGTCGGGGTCTGGCGCGTGATGGACGTGTTGCGTCGCTTCGGCGTCAAATCGACGTTTTTCATCCCAGGCCAGATCGTGGAGGCACATCAGGATGTGATCGACGCGTTGCTTAAAGACGGCCACGAGATCGCGCACCACAGCCATACCCATCGCTGGATCGTCACGCTGTCGCACGAGGAAGAGCTTGAGGAGATGGAGAAAGGCTATCAGGCGATCGTTAAGGCCACCGGCAAGGCGCCGCGCGGCTGGCGGTCGCCAGCTGCCGAGGTGACTGATTACACCATGGATCTGATGCTGAAATACAAGTTCGATTACTCATCAAACTTCTTCGACGACGACTCTCCCTATCTTTTGAATATTCGTGGCCGGCAAACCAAGATCGTCGAATTGCCGTTTCGCTACATCCTGACGGATTCGCCGTTCTTCCAGTTCGCCAAGATTCTGCCCGGGCGAACCATCCAGTCGCCGCAAACGGTCCTCGACATCTGGTCCTGGGAATTTGATGTCCTTTACGCAGAGAACCGGATGATGATGCTTGCCTGCCATCCGGAATTCATCGGTCAACCGTCAGCCTCAAAATTGCTGACGAAGTTCATCGAATATGCGCTCGGGCATTCCAATGTCTGGGCCGACCGGTGCGACGTGATCAGCGACGACATGCGCACGCTGTTGACGAGGGCTGCGGCATGACGGATCCGCTGACCGGCCGCGGCTTTCTGCTGGTCGGCGCCGCCAACGGCATCGGTTTTGAAACGGCGGCGCTGCTGGTGTCGAAAGGCGCAAAGGTTGCCGTGATCGACCGCGATGCCGAAGCTTTGGCGCGTGCGGGCCGTGTGCTCGGCGAGGGATTGCTCGCCGCAATCACCGCCGATCTGCTTGATGACGGAGGCATTGATGCCGCCGTCGATCAAGCCGCGACGCGGCTTGGTCGCCTGGACGGATTGGTCAATTGCGCCGCGGTCGATCTGGAAAAGCCGGCCGAAGCGGTCACGGACGGCGAATGGGATCGTCTCTACGCCATCAATCGGCGGGCGCCGATGCGGATTTGCCGGTCGACGTTTCCATTTCTGAAGGCAGCGGCGAAGGCGGCCGCCGGCCGGGAGGAACTCGGCGGCGCGTCGGTGGTCAATATTGCTTCGGCAGCCGGACTCAGTCCGCTACGCAACCGGGCTGCCTATTGTTCCAGCAAGGCCGGTCTCATCATGATGAGCAAGGCGTTGGCGATGGAATGGGCGCCGAGCGGCATCCGGGTCAACGCGGTCTGCCCGGGAGCGGTCGACACCGCGTTGTTTCGCACCAGTTACGAAGATGGTCCCGAGCCGGAAGCCATGCTGCAACGGATTCGCGAGCGGTACGCGTTGCAGCGTGTCGCGCAACCCCGCGAGCTGGCGGAAGCCATTGCGTTTCTGTGCTCGCCAGCGTCGAGCTTTGTGACCGGCGTCGCCTTCGCCGTCGACGGCGGCCGCAGCTTTCACTGATGGACAAGATCATGCAGCGGTTCGAGGGCAGGGTTGTAGTTGTCACGGGCGGAGCCCACGGCATCGGGCGGGCGACGGTCCAGCGGTTCCTCGACGAAGGCGCTCGTGTGGCGGTTATCGATCTCGATTCGGTCGAGACGCCAGAGACGTTGGATGCGAAGAATTGTCTGACGGTTCGCGGCGATTGCACGGACATGGCGACCCTGGAGCGGTTCTTCGCGCATGTCGGAGCGACGTTCGGCGAGATCGATATCCTGTTCAACAACGTCGGTCAAAGCGGGCGAGAACGCACGCGACAATTCGTGGACTCGGCTGAAGAAGTCTGGCGGTTTGTCGTCGAGATCAACCTCTTGTCGACGATGCGGTGCAGCCGGATCGTGGCGCCGGCGATGCAGGCCCGCGGCCGCGGTCGCATCGTCAACATGGCAAGCGATGCCGCGCTCGCCGGAGATGTTCGTCTGTCCGATTATGCCGCGGCCAAGATGGGAATCATCGGTTTCACGCGGTCGATTGCCAGAGAACTGGCGCCTCATGGCGTGACGGTGAACGCGGTTTGTCCAGGTGCCGTGAAGACGCGGGCGCACGAGAAGATTCCGCCGGAAAACCTCAAGCAGATTCTCGCCTCCACTCCGGTCGGCTTCGTCGCCGATCCCGAGGAAGTCGCGGGTCTGGTCGCTTATCTGTGCAGCGATGAGGCACGATTCATCACGGGCCAGACCATCGCCATCAATGGCGGTCGCTCGTTTCTTTGAAGTCATGAGGGGACTGTGAGCATGCCCGGGATTTTCGAGCTGACGGCGGCTGAATTGAGCGCCGCCATTCGCCGCAAGGCGGTCTCGCCGGTGGAAGCTGTTCGAGCCGCGCTCGATCGCATCGAAGCCCGACCGGATCTGAACGCCTTCGTCACCGTGACGGCCGAACATGCACTTTCCGAGGCCAAAGCCGCGGAGAAGGCCGTCCTCGACGGCGACCAGCTGGGTCCCCTGCACGGCGTTCCGTATTCGGCCAAGGATATGATCGCCACCAAGGGCATCCGGACAACGCAGGGCTCGCATATCTTTGCCGACTTCGTGCCCCAGGAAGATGCGGTTGCGATCGCACGCATGAAAAATGCAGGCGCCATCCTGATCGGCAAGACGACGACGCCTGAATTCGGTCACAAGCCCGAACCGACGTCGCCGCTCACCGGACGTACGCTGCATCCGACGCACCCGAAACATACCCCCGGCGCATCGAGCTGCGGCGCCGCAGTCGCCGTCGCTGCGGATATGGGGCCTTTGGCGCTCGGAACGGATGGCGGCGGATCGGTCCGCATCCCCGCCGCTTGCTGCGGCGTGGTCGGCATGAAGGCGACGCTCGGCACGATCCCGCACCTTCAGTTGCCTGATCTGTTCGGCGCCAATTCTTATGTAGGGCCGCTGGCGCGCGACGTCGGCGACGCTGCGCTGATGTTCGACGCAATCGCCGGGTTCGATGCGCGTGACCCCTATGGCCAGGCGCAGCCGCCGTCGTCACGGAGCATTGCATCGCTCCGAGGGCTGCGCGTGGGTTGGTTGCCACGCGGCGGTGCCAAGGTCGAACGGGAGATCGCTGCGATCACGCAGCGCGCCGTCGAACGCATGGCCGACGAAGGCGCGATCGTCGAGGAGATGGAGATCGATTTCAAAGCGATGGAGCCTGCCTTCCTGACCGTGCTGCGCGTGGGCCTGGCCGCACGGGTGGGACAGCACGTTGCAAAGTTCGGCGCGCAGATGGACAAGACCCTGCTCGATCGGATCGAACAGGGGCGCCGATGTTCAGCGATCGATCTTGCCGAAGCGTTGTTTGCGCGGACGGCCTTTTTCCGCAAGCTACAGGAGGCCTTCAGCAGCTATGATGTGATTGTCTCGCCGACACTGACTGCACCGCCTTTGTCGATCGACGTCGATACCCATGGCGAGATTGAGATCGAGGGTTTGCCGGCGGGGACGGTGCGCGGCGTCTGGTATCCGTTCACGTTCCCGCTGAACCTCACCGGACATCCGGCCATCTCAATTCCCTGTGGCCATACGATGATCGGACTGCCGGTCGGACTTCAGATTGTCACCCGCTGGTACCAGGAGCGTTATCTCTTGGCTGTCGCCGGATTGGTGGAACGCTGCTTGGAAATCCAGTCGTCGGCGCCGAAGCGGCAGGCCTCTCTGAGGTGAATCCATCGGCGGAGGACAAGGCTTGCGCCGGAGGTGAAGACCCGAGGGGAACGTATATCGTTCGCGGTAGCGGCGCCTTCCGGAAGGCCGCAGTTTCGATGGTGGCCGCCGGCTTCTCCACCTTCGCGCTGATGAACTGTGTTCAACCGCTGATGCCGATATTTTCCCGGGATTTCGGCATCAGCGCCTCCGAGGCCAGCCTATCCCTGTCGTTCACGATCGGCGCTCTCGCGGTTTTGATGCCGGTGACCGGTGCGCTTTCCGAGATTGTCGGGCGCAAGCCGGTGATGCTCTCATCGCTGGTGCTGTCCGCGCTGTTGATGATCGCCTCGGCCTTTGCGCGCGGCTGGTATCCGTTCCTGCTCTATCGCGCATTACAGGGCGCCGCGTTCAGCGGGCTTCCCGCCGTCGCCATGGCCTATATGGGTGAAGAGGTCGATCCGCGGCAAACCGGCTACGCGGTCGGACTCTATATCGGCGGCGCTGCGATTGGAGGCATGAGTGGGCGCGTCATAGCCGGCGTGATTGCCGACATCGGAGGCTGGCGCGCGGCCATGCTGGCGATCGGCTTGATCGGTCTTGTGACGGCTTTGCTCTTTGCGTGGTTGTTGCCGGCGTCCCGCCGCTTCACCCGGCAGCCGATCCAATTTGGCGCGCTGTTCGATCATTATGGCACGCATCTCGGTGACCGCGTGCAGCGCAGGCTTTATGCGTTGGGCTTCCTGCTGATGGGGTGCCTCGTTGTCGTTTATAATTTTCTGGGATACCGGCTTCTCGCGCCGCCCTTCTCGTTCAGCCAAAGCCAGGTCGCATCGCTCTTTGCCGTCTATATCGTCGGTGTCGCGAGTTCGGTGGGCGCGGGGACGCTGGCGGACAGGTTTGGCCGGCCGCGGCTGCTTCGCGGCTCGATCGCGGTCGCCTTTTTTGGCGCGTCGCTCATGATCGTTGATTCGGTGGTGACCATCATCGGCGGGCTTGTTGTTTTCACCGTCGGATACTTTGCGGCCCATTCCGTCGTGAGTGGTTGGGTCGGACGGCAGGCGCGCGTCGCAAAAGCGCAGGCCGCGTCGCTGTATCTGCTGTGCTACTATGTTGGCGGCGCCGCACTGGGCTGGTTTGGCGGCGTGCTCTGGGGCGTGTCCGGCTGGTCCGGCGTGAGTGCAATCGTATTGTTGCTGCTGGCCGCGTCGTTCGTCATCGCCGCCTCTTTGCATCCAGGCTTCATGCCGCAAAGCAACGCGCGCTGACGGCAATCTCCGGATTCACTCAACATTAGATCAAGCTTGTTCGGCTGATTCAGCCGAACATCATGATTCGGTTCGACGACATCGCATGATGATCTCATTGCGTTGATGGCGATCCCCAGTCGTTGATCCCTTCGACCCGATCCGCGAAATCTCAGATTCCTCCCGCTCGCATCATCGCAGGCTGCCGGGATGACACGCCTGCGGGTGTGCGCTCGACAGGCGATTTTGACGCGCTTGATTTGCTCTTTTTTGGAGGTGTTTTGGTTGTTGAATATGCAACAATTTCGAGATTTGAACTAAGTAATATCAATGACTTAAGAACAAACAGAAAAGGACTTGTTGCGGCTTTTTTAACGTGAGACGGATCGCTCGCACGGAGGCGCGCGACATGAATTTTCACCGTCAGCCGAACGATCTCAGTCTCGAAAATTTCTGGATGCCGTTCACCGCCAACCGCCAGTTCAAGGCGGCGCCGCGCATGCTGGTGTCGGCGGAGCGCATGCACTTCACGAACGCTGACGGCCGGACCGTCCTCGACGGTACGGCCGGCCTGTGGTGCGTCAATGCAGGTCACGCGCGCCGCGAGATCACCCGGGCTGTCGAGCGGCAATTGTCGACGCTGGATTTTGCGCCGACCTTTCAGATGGGCCATCCGATCGCATTCGACTTCGCCCAACGGCTCGCCGAGGTTGCGCCGGGCGGCCCGCAGGCGAAACTCGATCGGATCTTTTTCACAGGCTCAGGTTCGGAATCGGTCGACACGACGCTGAAGATTGCGCTCGCCTATCAGCGCGCGATCGGACAAGGGACACGAACGCGCCTGATCGGCCGGGAGCGCGGCTACCACGGCGTCGGCTTCGGCGGCATTTCGGTCGGCGGAATGGTCAACAACAGACGCGTCTTTCCGCAGCTGCCCGGCAGCGACCATCTGCGCCATACGCACGATCTCGCAAAAAAAACAGCTTTTCAAAAGGTTTGCCTGAACACGGGGCGGAATTGGCCGACGATCTGGAGCGGCTGGTGGCCCTGCATGGTGCGGAGACGATTGCCGCCGTCATCATCGAACCGGTTGCGGGATCGACCGGAGTCCTGCTCCCGCCGAAGGGATATCTGGAGCGGATTCGCAAGATCTGCGATCAGCACGGCATTGTTCTGATCTTCGATGAGGTCATCACCGGTTTCGGACGGCTCGGTGCGCCCTTCGCCGTCGACTATTTCGGTGTCGTCCCGGACTTGGTGTCGACAGCCAAAGCTTTGACCAACGGCGCGATTCCGATGGGAGCGGTGTTCGCCAGCCGAAAAATCCACGACGGCTTAATGCAGGGGAGCGAGAGTCAGATCGAGCTCTTCCATGGCTACACTTATTCCGGGCATCCGGTGGCCTGCGCGGCGGGAATTGCCAACCTCGACATCTTCAAAGATGAGGGCCTGTTCACTCGGGCGTCGGCTGTTGCGGAGTTGTGGCGCGACGCGATGCATGATCTGCGCGACTGCCCCCACGTCCAGGACATCCGCACCATCGGGCTGATCGCCGGTATCGAATTGGCGCCGCGCGCGGCCAGTCCAGGAAGTCGGGCTTATGACGTGTTCGTGGATTGCTTCGAAAAGGGTCTGCTGATCCGCGTTACCGGCGACATCATTGCGCTTTCGCCGCCTCTGATCGTCGAACCATCGCATATCGACACCATCGTTTCCGTGCTGCGCGAAGCATTGCGGAATGTTGCTTGAACCAAATCAACGCGGGAATGCTCGTGACCACTCAGATTGATCATTACATCGGCGGCACGCAGACCAGAGGTCAAAGCGGGCTTTTGGCTCCGGTCTATAACCCTGCTACCGGCGTACAGAGCGGTCAGGTTTCGCTTGCGGCAGTGGATGAGGTCGCCAAGGCCGTCAAGATCGCCAAAGCGGCATTTCCCGGATGGGCGGCCACGACGCCGCTTGCGCGCGCGCGAATATTGAATCGTTTCCTGCGGATTTTGCAGGATCGGATCGATGAGATCGCTGCGGTGATCACCGCCGAGCACGGCAAGGTTCTGTCCGACGCCAAAGGAGAAGTTCAACGCGGAATCGAGGTGGTCGAATTTTCGACTGCGGCTCCGCTGCTGTTGAAGGGCGAAGTCACCGAAAATGTCGGAACCAACATCGACAGCCTGTCGGTTCGCCAGCCGCTCGGAGTTGTCGCGGGGATCACGCCGTTCAACTTTCCCGCCATGGTTCCGATGTGGATGTTTCCGGTCGCGCTGGCCTGCGGCAACACCTTTATCTTGAAGCCATCGGAGCGCGTTCCGTCCGCCTCACTTCTTCTGGCCGAATGGCTGACCGAGGCCGGGCTTCCCGATGGGGTCTTCAACGTCCTGCAAGGCGACAAGATTGCCGTCGACGGACTTCTGAATAACCCCGATGTCGCGGCGGTGAGCTTCGTCGGCTCCACTCCGATTGCGCGATACATCTATGAGACGGCCGCCCGCACCGGCAAGCGTTGCCAGGCACTCGGCGGTGCGAAGAACCACATGATCGTGATGCCGGACGCCGATCTCGATCAGGCCGCCGACGCCTTGATGGGCGCCGCCTATGGCGCGGCCGGCGAACGGTGCATGGCGATATCCGTCGCCGTCCCCGTTGGCCAGACAACGGCGGACGCGCTGGTCGCGAAACTGGAGCCGAGAGTCCGAGCGCTGAAGATCGGGACGGGGACCGACCGCGAAGCGGAGATGGGACCGTTGATCACCCGCGCCCATCGCGATCGGGTGCGGGACTATATCGAGGCCGGCGTGAGGGAAGGCGCCCGCCCCGTCGTCGACGGTCGCGATTTCAAGATGCAGGGTTATGAAAACGGCTTCTTTCTCGGCGGAACTTTGTTCGACAACGTCCTGCCGACGATGAAAATCTATCGCGAGGAGATCTTTGGTCCTGTCCTTGCGATCGCGCGGGCGAACGATTTCACCGAGGCGGCCCGCATGGTCAACGCGCACGAATTCGGCAACGGAACGGCCATCTTCACGCGGGACGGACATGCGGCGCGTGAGTTCGCACATCGGATCCAGGCCGGCATGGTTGGGATCAATGTGCCGATCCCGGTGCCGATGGCCTTTCACTCGTTCGGCGGTTGGAAATCGTCGCTGTTCGGCGACCACCACATGCATGGCCCCGAGGGAGTGAGATTCTACACCAAATTGAAGACTGTTACGACCCGCTGGCCGACGGCCGCGCGTTCGTCCACCGAGTTTGTGATGCCAACCCTGGGATAAAGCTTTAGCTTCGTAGGAGATCATATGATGCGTGTCGGAGTTCCCAAAGAAATCAAGACCCATGAATACCGTGTCGGCCTGACGCCGGGTGCAGTTCGTGAATATGTCGGCTCCGGGCATTCTGTCGTTGTCGAGACGAAAGCGGGCGCCGGAATTGGTGCTGACGATGATGCCTATCGTGGCGCCGGCGCGACAATTGTCGGCACCGCCGCTGAGGTGTTTGCGACCGCCGACATGATCGTGAAGGTCAAGGAGCCGCAGCCGGCTGAATGGGCGCAGCTGCGCGAGGAGCAGATTCTTTTTACCTATCTGCATCTGGCGGCAGATCCGGCGCAGACCAAAGGGCTCATCGCGTCCGGATGTACCGCGATCGCCTACGAGACCGTCACCGATGCCCAGGGCGGCCTGCCGCTGCTGGCGCCGATGAGCGAGGTGGCTGGCAGGCTGTCGATCGAAGCGGCGGGGTCTGCGCTTAAGCGCTATGTCGGCGGCCGGGGCCTGCTCATCGGCGGCGTCCCCGGCGTGAAGCCGGCGCGTATCGTTGTCATCGGTGGCGGCGTGGTCGGCACGCATGCAGCGCGCATGGCGGTCGGGCTTGGTGCCGAAGTGACGATCCTCGAACGCTCGCTCCCGCGCTTGCGTGAGCTGGATGAGTTGTTCGAAAGCAAGGTTCGCACCCGGTTCTCGACGATGGAAGCGATCGAGGAGGAGGTGTTTGCCGCGGATGTCGTGATCGGCGCGGTGCTCGTCCCCGGAGCCAGCGCGCCAAAGCTGGTGTCGCGCGACATGCTGAAGTCGATGCGCCGCGGCGCCGTGTTGGTGGATGTGGCGATTGATCAAGGTGGCTGCTTCGAGACCTCGCATGCGACGACCCACGCCGAGCCGACTTATGAGATTGACGGCGTCATCCATTATTGCGTGGCCAACATGCCCGGCGCCGTTCCGCTGACGTCGAGTCAGGCGCTGAACAACGCGACATTACCTTTTGGACTCGCGCTCGCGAACAAAGGTTTCGCCGCGACCCTCGAAAATCTTCACCTCCGGGCCGGCCTCAACGTGCATCGGGGCCGCCTCACATATAAGGCTGTCGCAGACAGTCTTGGGCTGTCTTTCTCGCCGCTGGAGGAAGGCATCGCTGCCTAGAACGCAGCGTCCCAGGTGTCCGTTGGGCACCTGGGACGCACGAACGGGCGCCGTTGTAATCGTGCAGTCGCACTGTGGCTGCGGCTATTCCGTCTTATTCGCGCTCCGCCCTCTGTTGTTCCGAGAAAAATTCCCTGATAATTCGGATAGAGAAGTTGGTTGAAAGTGCCGGGAAATTCAGTTGGTTAAGAGTCTAGGGGAGCCCGCCGGACGCCTCAATTCATGAATTTCCCTGTTATTTTCCCTGATACCAGCGAATCGGGCCTGAGAAAGGTTCGCAGGTGACTGCACCCACCGCCAGCCATCATTTTTGTCCAGCACGGACACCAATTGATCGCGGGCCACAGATCGCGCGATGGCGATAACGAGACATTGAAGACACGCTTCGTCTCAGGACATGCTTCATCGTTCTCGCGGCCTTTGATGCGGCGCGGCTGTGATGACGTGGATGCCCGGCACGAAGCCGGGCATGACGACCTTGTTGGCATTGTGCGAACACACGTCCTCCTTCTCGCGATCCGTTCTGGACCCGAGTTTTGCAAAAAATCTTCGTTGCACTTCTCAAACAGCTGAGAGAGCGCAGGGAAGGC
>Ga0081455_10000471_pt1 | contig 52313 bp, 52 predicted proteins | sample TabmetS3T2R1_FD_70207 | JGI IMG/M metagenome (GOLD analysis project Ga0081455, IMG submission 70207) | Tabebuia heterophylla rhizosphere microbial communities from the University of Puerto Rico - S3T2R1 | ecosystem: Host-associated > Plants > Roots > Rhizosphere ...
GCGGGCCGGCCCAAGCTCCTGCTGGTGGACGAGCCGGCGGGCGGGCTCAACCACGAAGAGGTCGCGGCGCTCGGCGCCATCCTCCGGGCCATCCGCGAGCGCGGGGCCACCGTGCTCCTGGTCGAGCACCACATGAGCCTGGTCATGCAGGTCTCCGACCGGGTGGTGGTCCTGGACTTCGGTCGCAAGATCGCGGAAGGGCCGCCGGCGATGGTGCAGCGCGATCCCGACGTGATCAAGGCGTACCTGGGAAGCGAGCACTGATGCCGGCGCTGCTGGAGGCCCGGGGCCTCGAGGCGCAGTACGGATGGACCAAGGTCCTCCACGGCCTCTCCTTCGCGGTGGAGGCCGGCGGCATCACGACCATCCTTGGGGCCAACGGGGCCGGCAAGACCACCACCCTGCGCGCGGTGTGCCAGATGGTGAAGACGAGCGGCGAGGTCCACTTCGACGGCCAGCGCATCGACGGCAAGGCCACCGAGGACATCGTGCGGCTCGGCATCGCCCACACCCCGGAGGGGCGCGGGACCTTCGTGGACCTCTCGGTGGAGGAGAACCTGAAGCTCGGCGCCTACGCGCGCCGGGAGCGGTCGAGCCTCGCCGACGACTACGACCGTGTGTACCAGTATTTCCCGGTGCTCGCCCAGCGGCGCCGCCAGCAGGCGGGCACGCTCTCCGGCGGCGAGCAGCAGATGCTCGCGGTGGCGCGGGCTCTCATGTCCCGGCCGCGCCTGCTGCTGCTCGACGAGCCCTCGCTGGGGCTGGCTCCCCTGATCGTCCGGGAGATCTTCCGGATCGTGCAGACCATCAACCAGCACGAGCGCGTGAGCGTGCTGCTGGTGGAGCAGAACGCGGCGATGGCGCTCGACCTGGCCCACCACGCCTACCTGCTCGAGACCGGCCGCGTCGTGATGTCGGGCCCGGCCGCCGAGCTCAAGAAGGACGACGCCATCCGCCGCTCCTACCTCGGATACTGAGGTCCCATGGATATCTTCATCCAACAGGTCGTATCCGGGCTCGCGACGGGTGGAATCTATGCCAGCCTCGCGCTCGCGCTCGTCATGATCTATCAGGCGACGGACGTGGTGAACTTCGCGCAGGGCGAGATGGCGATGTTCAGCACGTATCTCTGCTGGTCGATGCTGCAGGCGGACCTGCCCTACTGGGTCGCGTTCTTCGCGACCGTGATCATCGCCTTCATCGGCGGGCTCCTGATCGAGCGCATCGTGATCCGGCCGGTGGAGAACGCGCCGATCCTCACCATCGTCATCGTGACGCTCGGGCTGCTCGTGATCTTCAACAGCGTGGCCGGCTGGATCTACTCCTACATCCAGAAGCCGTTCCCGAGCCCGTTCCCGTCGAAGCCGATCCGGATCGGCAACATCGTGTTCGGGACCCACGACCTGGGCGCCATCGGCATCACCCTCGTGGTCTTGATGCTGCTCTTCGCGTTCTTCCGCTTCACCACCCTCGGGCTCGCCATGCGGGCGGCCGCCCAGAATCCGGTGTCGAGCCGGCTCTGCGGCATCCGCGTGAGCTGGATGCTCGCCCTGGGATGGGGCCTGGCCGCCGCCTTCGGCGCCATCGCGGGCATGATGGTCGCCCCGGTGGTGTTCCTCGATCCGAACATGATGGGCGGCATCCAGCTCTACGCGTTCGCGGCGGCCACCGTCGGGGGGTTCTCGAGCCCGCAGGGCGCGGTCATCGGCGGGCTGCTGGTCGGCGTCACCGAGAACCTGGTGGGGACCTACGTCTCCTTCATCGGCACCGAGCTGAAGCTGACCGTCGCCCTGGCCATGATCATCATCGTGCTGCTGGTGAAGCCGACCGGCCTCTTCGGCCGCACGGTGGTGCGCCGGGTCTGAGCATGGCCACCAAGACGAGCCCGGTCGACAAGGCGCCGTCGGTGGAGGCGGAGCCCGCCGCCCCCGCGCGGCCGGCGGTGGCGACCCGGCCCGTCGGTCTGGCCGCCCTCGCGGTGTTGATCGCGGTCGCGGTCGCGCTGCCCTTCTTCATGAGCGGCTTCCGGCTCTTCCAGTTCACCCAGGTGCTGATCTACGCCATCGCCCTGCTCGGGCTCAACATGCTGACCGGGTACAACGGCCAGTTCTCCCTGGGGCACGGCGCCTTCTACGGCATCGGGGCCTACACCACCGCGATCATGATCGACCGGTGGAGCGTTCCCTATGGATGGACCATCGTGGCCGCCGGGATCGTGTGCCTGGTGGTGGGGTTCCTCTTCGGCCGCCCCGCGCTGCGGCTGGAGGGCCTCTACCTGGCGCTGGCCACGTTCTCCCTTGCGCTGGCCGTCCCGCAGATCCTCAAGTACTTCGAGCACTGGACGGGCGGATCGCAGGGCATCGTGCTGAGCAAGCCCAGCGCGCCCTTCGGACTGCGCCTCACCGAGGACCAGTGGCTGTACTACCTGACACTCGCGGTGGCGATCGTGCTCTTCGTGGTGGCGTGGAACCTGCTGCGCGGGCGCGTGGGACGGGCGATCGTGGCGATCCGGGACAACCACATCGCGGCCGAGGCCATGGGCATCGACAACGGCCTGTACAAGTCGGTCGTGTTCGGGGTCAGCGCCGCCTATACCGGCGTCGCGGGCGCCCTGTCGGCCCTCGCCATCGCCTTCGTGGCGCCCGACTCCTTCAACGTGTTCCTGTCCATCACCCTCCTCACCGGTATCGTGATCGGCGGCTTCGCCACCATCTCGGGCGCCATCTACGGCGCCCTCTTCATCCAGTTCGTACCCAACTGGGCCCAGGACATCTCCAAGGCCGCCCCCTGGGCCATCTTCGGCGTCTTCCTGATCGTGTTCATGTACGTCATGCCGCGCGGCATCGCCGGCTTCCTGCACCTCGTGTGGATCCGGCTGACCGCGTCGGCAGTTTCAAGAGAGCAGGGCCGGTGAGTCCGGTCCCCAGGCCCGCCGGCCGTCCCACCCCCAACCTGAACGGGAGGTCAACATGAGTCTGTCGATGCGGTTCATCGCGCTGCTCCTGGTGAGCGGCCTCGTCGGCGCCGGTACGGCGGCGGCCCAGACGGTGGTCGGGGTGACCGCCACCGAGATCAAGGTCGGCAACACGAATCCCTACAGCGGCCCGGCGTCGGCCTACGGCACCATCGGCAAGGTGATCGGCGCCTACTTCAAGAAGGTCAACGACGAAGGCGGCGTCAACGGCCGAAAGATCAACTACATCTCCTACGACGACCAGTACAGCCCGCCCAAGACGGTCGAGATGGTCCGCCGTCTGGTCGAGGAGGATCAGGTGGCGCTGCTCTTCCAGACCCTGGGTACGCCGCCCAACAGCGCCATCCACAAGTACATGAACCAGAAGAAGGCGCCCCAACTCTTCGTGGCCACCGGGGCGACGAAGTGGAACGATCCCAAGAACTTCCCCTGGACGATGGGCTATCAGCCCAACTACCAGACCGAGGGTCGGCTCTACGCGCAGTACGTGTTGAAGAACAAGCCGGACGCCAAGGTCGGCATCCTGTACCAGAACGACGACTACGGGAAGGACTACCTCAAGGGCTTCGAGGACGGCATGGGCGAGGCGGGCAAGAAGCTCATCGTCATGAAGCAGAGCTACGAGGTGACCGATCCCACCATCGACTCCCAGATCGTCAACCTCAAGAACAGCGGCGCCGACGTGTTCTTCAACATCACGATCCCCAAGTTCGCGGTGCAGGCCATCAAGAAGGCGAACGACATCGGCTGGAAGCCGCTCCACTTCCTGAACAACGTGTCGAGTTCGCTGGGTACCGTGCTGAAGCCGGCTGGCCTCGAGGCCTCGCGGGGCCTGATCACCGCGCTCTACATGAAGGAGGTCACGGATCCCCAGTGGAAGAACGACAAGGGCTTCCAGGAGTGGGCCGCCTTCATGAAGAAGTACTATCCGGAAGGGGCCATGGACGACCAGGCCAACGGCTATGGCTACAACGTGGCGATCCTGATGACCCACGTCCTCAAGCAGTGCGGGAACGATCTCTCCCGCGAGAACATCATGAAGCAGGCGGCCAGCGTGAAGAACTTCGAGCTGCCGCTGCTGCTGCCCGGCATCAAGATCAACACGAGCCCGACCGACTTCGCCCCCATCGAGCAGGAGCAGATGGCCAAGTTCGACGGCGAGAAGTGGGCGGCCTTCGGTGAGGTGCTCGACGCCTATCGCAAGTAGCGGCTATCGGTCGATACGCAGCACGAGAGCCGGCGGAGTGCCCGCCGGCTCTCGTGTGTTCAGGCGCCGCCGGGCGAGAGGCGCACGCATCGCTCGGGAAATGTCGTATTGCAAGGCCTGACCCCGCTCGCTACTGGCCGAGGGGGGCGGGGGCGGGGCTGACGGACGCGGGGGAGGCCGACGGCAGCGCGTCGGCGCCGCAGCCCATGGGGCCGGCGGCCTGGCCGCCCGGGCAGGCGAAGGCGCCCCCGCGCAGGGAGGACGCCGGGAACGCGCTGCGGCCGTCGGCGATCATCGGGCTGGCCGCGCTCTGGAACGCCGCGTCGGCCGCGGTGGGCATCGGGCCGATGGCGGCCATCGGCCCTTCTGGCATCGGCACCGCGCGCACGGCGATCTGGCCGTCACCACCCATCGGACCGTCCGGCGTCGGCAGGACTCGCGCGGCGAACGGGCCATCTGCGCCCATCGGGCCCTCGGCCATGGCCGGCGGCGCGGCGCCCGGCCGCGAGGGCCCGGCACACCCCATCGGCCCCGCAGACTCGGCATCGCGGCAAGTGTAGATGCCGCCGAACGAGGCCGCGCGCTGCTTCTCCCGCGAGTTGGACACGATCAGGTAGCCGGTGATCAGCGCGATCGCGCCGGCGGCCGAGGCCATGGCCAGCGCCAACTGCGGGTCGAACGCGTGGGCCGGCGGCGGGGTGGCGAGGGTGACGAGCCCGACGACGATCAGGATGACGGCGACCAGCGGGAAGCAGGAGGCCCGGCGCTCCATGTCCCCGAGTATAGATCAGGGCGAATTTGGGCCGGCAGTGAATTCGGCCGAGGCGCGCCTCGCCGGCGGTCTAGAAGACCGCGATGGGATTGACCGGGGAGCCCGTCACGTTGTGGAGACGGAGCGGCGCGACCGTCAGGAGGAATTCCCACCGGTTGAGCCGGGCCGCGGTCGCCGCCAGGTCCTCGAGATTCGCGTTGTCGATGAGCCAGAGCCCCATCGCCACCAGGCAGACCACGTGGAAGGCGTTGCCCATGGACGGATACGGCAGCGGGGTCACGTCGTTGTGGGTGTCGGTGCCGATCATCGCCACGCCGCGCTCGCGCAGCCAGGGACAGCAGGCGGCGTGGAGCGCGGGGTTGCCGGCCCGGAGCGGATGCACTGGCCCTTCCGCGAGCCGCCGGCCGTAGTAGCCGGTGCGCACCAGCAGGATGTCGCCCGACTCCACCCGCACGCCGGCCGCGCGCTCGGCGGCGTCGAGATCCTCGGGCATGACCCCCTCGCCCGCCTCGAGCCACCGCACGCCGCGGGTCAGCGCCACGTCGAGCAGCACGCCCCGGCTCACCACCCCGTCGCGGAGGCCCTCCACCGAGCACACCGTGGCGCCCTCGCGCGACGTCACCGCGTTGCACGAGCGGCCGTTGTAGAGCTGGCCCTCCCAGAAGTAGTGCGAGGGCGCGTCCACGTGGGTGATCGAGTAGCCGTGGAACACCATGCCGATGAACTCGGAGGCCCCGCGGCGCTCCAGCGCGCGCTCCGGGGAGACGGCGTCGCGCCCTTCGCCCGAGTCGACCATGAAGCGCAGCGGCTGGAACGTGGTGTCGGCCGCGATCTCGGTGCGGATGGGACGCGCGCACGTGACGCTCTCGCCGTGGGTCACGAGCCGCGCCGCCGCCTGGCGCTTGGCGGGGGTGATGAGGTTGATCGTGCCCAGCTCGTCGTCGCTCCCCCAGCGGCCCCAGTTGGAGAGCGTCTTCAAATATTCGCGGACCTGAGCCTCCGACGGGGCCGCCAGGCGAGCGGGCACGGTGCAGCGGGCCGGAGGCTACTTCTTCTCGCCCGAGTAGATCTTCATCACGGTGTCCAGGAACCGCAGCGCGTGATCGTGCGGCCGCTGGAACGAGTTGCGCCCGATGATGGAGCCGAAGCCGCCGCCGTCGCGGATGCCGCGGCACTCGTCGAAGATCGCCTCGTCGTTCTCCTTGGTGGCCCCGCCCGAGAAGATCACGATGCGCCGTCCATCGAACGAGGACTGCACCACGTGCCGCACCCGCTCGCTCAGCGTGGCCATCGGCACCTTGGCCTTCTCGTAGGCCTTCTTGGCCTCGGCCTGCTCGATGTGCTCGGTGGGCGGCTTCACCTTGATGACGTGGGCGCCCAGCTGGGCCGCGATCTGGGCCGCGTAGGCGACCACGTCCAGGCCGGTTTCCCCCGCCTTGCTCACGTCCGACCCGCGCGGGTAGGACCACACCACCGCGGCGAGGCCGTTGGCCTTGGCCTCCTGGATCATCTCGCGGCACTGCTGGTACATGATCTGGGCCTGCGAGGAGCCGGGGTAGATCGTGAAGCCCACCGCCACACAGCCGAGCCGAAGGGCGTCCTTCACCGAGCCGGTCACCGCGGACAGCGGGTCCTTCTCGTCGTGGAGCACGTCGTGGTTGTTCATCTTGAGGATCAGCGGGATCTCCCCCGCGAACTCGGCCGCCCCCGCCTCCAGGAAGCCGAGCGGCGCCGCGTAGGCGTTGCAGCCGGCGTCGAGGGCGAGGCGGAAGTGATACGAGGGATCGTAGGCGGGCGGGTTCACCGCGAAGCTCCGAGCCGGGCCGTGCTCGAAGCCCTGGTCAACCGGCAGGATCACCAGCTTGCCGGTGCCGGCCAGGCGCCCGTGATTGAGGAGCCGGGCGATGTTGGTGCGGGTGCCGGGGCTGTCGCTGCTGTACCAGCTCAGGATCTCCTTCACGCGCGATTCCATGGGGACCGTCCTTTCCGGGGTCGGTGGCTACCGACGGTAGAACTCCTCGGCCGTCGCGACGTCCTCCGGGCTGCCGAGGATGACGGCCGCTCGCTGGTGATAGTCCGCGGCGATGAGGTCGAGCACCCGCTCGAGCCCGGTGCTCGCGCCGCCGCCCGCCTGCTCGACGATCATGCCCATCGGGGCGACCTCGTAGAGCAGGCGCAGCTTCGCCTTGGGCTTCTGGGCATCGCTCCAGTCCGCCGGGTACATGAACAGCCCGCCGTCCAGCAGCGTGCGGTGCACGTCGGCCACCATCGCGCCCGAGTAGCGCAGCGAGTAGGGCCGGCCGCTCGCCTTGTCCTTCGCCTTCAAGTGCTCGACGAAGGCGCGCTGGCCGGGATGCCAGGTGTGCACGTTGCCCTCGTTGATGCCGTAGGTCTTGCCGCGGCGGGGAATGCGGATGTCCGGGTGCGTGAGCAGGAACTCTCCCGTCTCCGGGTTGAGCGTGAAGCCGTGGGTGCCCTGCCCCACCGTGTAGACCAGCGTGGTCGCGGGGCCGTACATGACGTAGCCCGCCGCGATCTGCTCGCGGCCGTTGCCGAGCGCGGCCGGCGCGGCCGGCCGCTTGCCGCCCGAGGCACGCAGCGCGAAGATCGTGCCCACCGCGCCGTTGACGTCGAGGTTGGAGGAGCCGTCGACCGGATCCGCGCAGACGACCAGGGCGTGAGGGCCGACCGCCTCGCTCATCTCGATCGCCTCCGCCGACTCCTCGGAGACGAGGGCCGCGCACGCGCGCGTCTCGCGCAGCGCGGAGGCCATCACCTCGTGGCCCCACACGTCGAGCTTCTTGACCTGGTCACCGGTGACGTTGACCCCGCCGACGTAGCCGAGCCGATCGCGCAACGCCGCGTGCGCCAGCTCCTGGGCGATGACCGCGGCCACGCGGCCGATCCGGCCCACCACGGTGGCCACTCCGGGCGCGTGGGAGCGGGGCAGGGCGGCGCTCTGCTTGGCGAGGTGTTCCGATAGCGTCATCGGCGAATCGGCCATGGAATCCTCTCGTCGTCGGGTCGGATGGCGCGATGCACGAGCGCCCCATCGGATGCTAGACGATCGCCCGGGCTCAGTCAACACGCCGAGGCGTTCGACATGTGATTAGATGCACGAGTCATGAGCGACGGATCGGCGCGCTGGCGAGCTCTCGTGCTGCTCTCCCTGGCCGAGATGCTCGCGCTGTCGCTCTGGTTCAGCGCCTCCGCGGTGCTGCCCGCCCTCTCGCGCGAGTGGACACTCGGCGACGGCGGCCGCGCCGGGCTCACCATCGCGGTGCAGGCCGGTTTCATCGTGGGCACGCTCGTCGCCGCGCTCGCCAACCTGCCGGACGTGCTGCCGCCGCGCTCGCTCATGTTCTGGGGCGCGCTGGCGGCGGCCGGGGTCAACGCGGTGCTCGCGCTCTGGGTCGATGGCCTCGGCCCCGCGCTCGCGCTCCGTTTCCTCACCGGCCTCTTCCTCGCCGGGACCTACCCGCCCGCGATGAAGATCGCGGCCACGTGGTTCCGCGAGGGGCGCGGGCTCGCGATCGGGCTGCTGGTGGCCGCGCTCACGGTGGGCTCGGCCACGCCGCACCTGATCCGCGGCGTCACCGAGCTGCCGTGGCGGCACACGCTGCTCACGGCCTCGGCGCTGGCGGTGCTGGCCGCGCTCGTGATCAGCCGGGTGGCCGAGGGGCCGTATCGCTTCCCGCCCGCCCGCTTCGACCTGAGCATGGCCACCGGCGTGCTGCGTGAGCGCGGGGCGCGGCTGGCGTGCCTCGGCTACTTCGGGCACATGTGGGAGCTGTACGCGATGTGGACGTGGCTCGCCGTCTTCCTGGCCGCGAGCGTCGAGGCCCGCGGCGGCGGCGCCTACGCGGGCTTGAACGCGAGCGGCGCCACCTTCGTGTGCGTCGGGCTGGCGGGCGGGCTGGGGGCCTACGCGGGCGGCGCGCTCGCCGACCGCTGGGGGCGGACCGCGCTCACCATGGCCGCGATGGCCCTGTCGGGGCTCTGCGCCCTGCTCATCGGCTTCACCTTCGGCGGGCCGCCGCTGATCACCCTGCTCGTCGCGATCGTGTGGGGCATCACCGTCATCGCGGACTCCGCGCAGTTCTCGACCGCGGTGACCGAGCTGGCGCCCGCAGCCTACGTGGGCACCGCGCTCACCACCCAGACGTGCCTCGGCTTCGCGCTCACCATGCTCTCGATCTGGGCCATCCCACCCGCGGTGAGTCTGGTAGGCTGGCGCTGGGCGTTCGCGACGCTGGCGATCGGTCCCGCGCTGGGGGTGCTGGCCATGGCGCGGCTCCGGGTCCTTCCGGAAGCCACCCGCATGGCCTCCGGCCGGCGCTGAGGGCGCGCATCCGGGCGGTGGGCTCGCATCGAACGGAAACGGAGGCGACCATGAAGCCGACAACACGATCGCTCCTGCTCACCGCCGTGCTGGCCCTCGGCACGCTCGCTCCGGCGGGACCCGCGGCGGCGCTCGGCGCCTCGTCCACGGTGGACTCGCGGATCCGGCTCGACTGGCAGGTCGGAACCGGACGCGGCGGACGACCGCTGATCCAGGGCCACATCTACAACGACTACGGCCGGCCCGCCAGCGACGTGGTCCTGCTCGTAGAGAGCCTCGACGGCGCGGGAGCGGTGGTGGGTCGGACGGTCGGCTTCATCCGCGGAGTCGTGCAGCTCAACGACCGCGCCTACTTCGAGATCCCGGTCAAGACCTCGGGCTCGTCCTACCGGGTCTCGGTGACCGCGCTCGACTGGAAGGGCGGCGGCGGCGCGGGGATGTAGCTACGTGACCTTGCTGTAGACGCCGGGCGGGATCACCCGGTACACCGCGAGCGGCTGCGAGACGTTCTTGAACGTCCGCTCGCCGAGCGCCTCCAGCACGAAGCGGCTCGCGATGCGCTCGGCGGTCACCGGGCCCACCACGATGTCGCCACCCTCCGCCGATCCCGCGAAGCGCGCGGCCAGATTGGTGGTGGGCCCGGTGGCGGTGAAGGTCCAGCGCTGCGACCCGGCGCCGCCCAGCTTGGTGGCGCCCACCAGCGCGGTACCGGTGTTGACACCCATGTGCAGCGCGATGGCCGGGAACACCCCCGCGTATTCCTCGTTCAGCGCGGCCGTCCTCTGCCGGATGGCGAACGCGGCGCGGGTGGCATTGAGCGCGTGGTCCTCGTCGCCGGTCCGCTCGCCGTGCCGCTGGCGCTGGAAGATCACCATGAGCCCGTCGCCCGCGGTCTCGTTCACGTCACCGTGGTGCTGGCGAATGATCTCGAGAAAGCCCGAGAAGTAGGTCTGCACGAGCTGGTTGAGCCGCTTGGCTGGGAGCTGCTCGCTGAGCCGCGTGTAGCCGGCGATGTCGAGGAACAGCACCGACACCTCCTCGTTGCGCTTCTCCAGGCTGGTGGCGGTGGGATCCCGCTCCAGCAGCTCCTTCACCGCGTCGGGCACGAACTTGGACAGCTCGCCCTTGAGCTGCTCCAGCACCTCGAGCCGCTGGCGCGAGGCCTGCAAACTCTCCAGCGCGGTGGCCAGCTCGGTGTTGCGGGAGGCGAGGTCCTCGCGCGCCTTCGCCAGATGCGCGGTCATGTCGTTCAGGGCCAGGCCCAGCTCACCCACCTCGTCGCCCGAGGCGGCGCGGGCCTGCACCGTGAAGTCGCCCTCCCCGATGCGTCGGGCCACCGCGGCCAGCTCGTGGATGGGGCGCACCACCACCTGGCGCATGGCGACCGCCAGCACCGCCGCCGCGGCCACGATGGTCAGCAGGCCGATCACGATCTGGCGGTTGCGCTGCATGCGCACCTCGGCCATCACCGGCTCCATGGAGGTGGCGGCCTGGATCACCGCCCGCACCTTGTGATCGGAGCCGTGGCAGCCCTGGCAGCGCTCCTGGTTCGGGATGGGCTGATACACGGTGAAGACGGTGGCGCCGTTGCGCGACTCGAGGGCCTCCTGGGTCTCGAGCGTCTCGAGCGCGCGAGTGAAGAGCGGCCCCGCCATGGTGCCGCCGGGCTCGCGCTTCATCTTCATGATCGAGTCCATCACACCCGCGGGCAGCTCCGCCTCCTTCGAGACCTCGCGGAGAGTCGCCAGGTCGGTGAACGCCTCGACGCCGTTCCGGCGGTAGACCACCAGCCCCTGCACCAGCTTCGAGCTTCGCAAGTCGTCGATGAGGCCGCGGGTGATGTCGGGCCGCTCCGAGAGCATGGCGGTCTCGATGCTCGACACCAGGGTGCCGATGAGCCGGCGCGCCGCCATCTTGTTCTGCTCCACCAGCAGCGCGCTCTCGCGCTGGATGGTCAGGATGGTGGAGACGCCGAAGCCGATGACGAGAACCAGGACGATGAGGACGGTGATCCGCGCGGTGAGGCGCACCCGCACCGCCGCGCCCGTCACACCCGCGAGGCGCGGCCCGCCCAGTAGGGCTCGCGCAGCTGCCGCTTCAACAGCTTGCCCGCCGCGTCGCGCGGGAACTCCTCGTGGAAGGACACCGCGCGCGGCACCTTGTAGTCCGCCATGTGGAGCCGGCAGAACGCGGTGACCTCGTCGGCGGTGAGCGCCTCCCCGGGCCGCACGTGCAGCGCCGCGTGCACCCGCTCGCCCCACTGCTCGTCGGGCACGCCGAACACGGCCGCGTCCAGGATCTGCGGGTGGCGGTGCAGCACGTCCTCGATCTCGGCCGGATAGATGTTGACCCCGGCCGAGATGATCATGTCGCGCTTGCGGTCGCAGATGTAGTAGAAGCCGTCGACGTCCACGTAGGCCACGTCGCCGACGCTGTACCACTCCCCGCGGCGCATCTTCTCGGTGGCCTCGGGGTCGCGGTAGTACTCGTCGAGGATGCCGGGCCCGCGCCGCACGTAGAGCTCGCCCGGCTGGCCCACCGGTACCGGCCGGCCGTCGTCGTCGAGCAGCGCGATCTCTTTTCCCGGCGCGGCCTGCCCGCACGAGCCCGGCTTGCGCAGCATATCCTCCGGCCGCAGGACCGTGTTCACCCCCAGCTCGCTCGAGCCGTAGAACTCGTAGAGCGCGGGGCCGAAGTAGGCGACCACCGCCTCCTTGACGCTCATCGGGCACGGCGCGGCCGCCATGATGATGGCCCGCATCGAGGAGACGTCGTAGCGGGCGCGCACCGCGGCGGGCAGCTCCACGATGCGCTTGAGCAGCGTGGGAGCCATGAAGGTGCTGCTGCAGCGATGGCGAGCGATCTGGGCCAGCGCCTGCTCGGCGTCGAACTTCGGCATGATCACGACCGTGGCGCCGACGAGGTGCGCGTAGAGCGCGAGGCCGCCGGGGGCCGAGTGATACATCGGCCCGGCCACCAGGTGCACGTGCCCCGGATCGAGCAGGTCCAGCGCGCGCAGCGTGTCCATCAGGTCTTGCGGGTTCATGCCGCGGCGGAGCGCGCCCTTCGGCTTGCCGGTGGTACCCCCGGTATAGATGATGGACGCTCCGAAGCCCGGGCCGCCGGCCGGCTCCACGTGATCCGGGCGACCCGCCGCCATCAGGTCGTCGATGTGCGCGGCCCACGGCCGCCGCATGGCTCCGAGCAGGATCCAGTGCTTCACCTTCTTCGCCCGCTCGCGCACCGCCTCGGCCATCGGCACGAAGCGGTCGCTCACGAGCACCGCGACCGCATCCGAGTGATCGAGGATGTACAGTACCTCCTCGGCCACCAGCCGATGGTTCATCGGCGCCGGGATCAAGCCGGCCGCTCGGGCCGCCGCGCTAGCGAGATAGTGCTCGAGCGAGTTCTCCGCGTACACGATGACGTGGGCGCCGGTGGACACCCCCAGGCCGACCAGCCCGTGGCCGAGGCGGTTGCGCCGGGCGATGAACTCGGCCCAGGTCCAGACGCGCTCGCCTTCGATGAGGGCGGGCTTGTCGGGATGCCGGGCGGCGTGCGCGGCCAGGACGTCCATCACGGTGCGTGTGTAACATGAGTCGGGCGGGGGCGGCAACGGCCGCGCCTTTCACGGAATGGGCGCGCCGGGGTCATACGGGGGACATTTCATCGACGCGAGGAGGCGACCCATGACGGCGGACCGTTCCTACACGGCGGAGAACCAGGCGCAGCTCACGCGGCTAGAGACGCTGGTGGCCCGGCTCAGCGACCAGGACCTGGCCCGCCCGATGGACGCGGGCTGGACGGTGTCGGGCGTGCTGGCGCACCTCGCCTTCTGGGACTATCGCATCGTGGTCCTGCTGGACGAGTGGGGCGCCGACGGACGCGGGACCCGGCCGCCGGCCTTCAGCGAGAACTCGGTCGATTGGGTCAACGACGCGGGCAAGCCGCTCTGCCTGGCCCTGCCGCCGCGCGAGGCCGCCCGCCTCGCGGTCGCGGCGGCAAAGGCCGCGGATCAGCGCGTGGCCGACCTCTCCGAGGCCCTGATGGCCGCGAACGCGGCCGCCGGGAATCCGATCAACGTGCACCGGGCCGAGCACCGGCGCGAGCACCTCGACGAGATCGAGCGGGCGCTGTCGCGACGCTAGCGCCGCGGCGGACGCGCGGCGTTACCAGCCCGCGTAGATGCCCTCGCGGGTGGTGGGCTGGTCGCCGGTGGCGCGGTCCCACTGCTTCTGCATCACGATCTGGTAGAGCCCGATGGAGCCGCTGGTGAAGGCCACCGACGAGCAGGTGAGGTAGAGCAGCCAGGTCCGATAGATCTGCTCGGTCACGATGGCGCGCGCCTCGTCGGCGCGGGCCTTCAGGCGCTCCGCCCAGTGGCGGCAGGTCCGCGCGTAGTGCTTGCGCAGGTTCTCCAGGTCGAGCAGCTCCCAGCCCGCCCGCTCCATCTCGGTGAGGGTCTCGGTCACACCCGAGAGATCGCCGTTGGGGAACACGTAGCGGTACAGGAAGTCGGTCTGGCTGGTGCGCTTCCAGTGGAACTCGTGATGGATGCCGTGGTTCAGGTAGAGCCCGCCGTCGACCAGCATCTGCTTCACGCGTCCGAAGAACGACGGGTAGTTCGGGATGCCGACGTGCTCGATGACCCCGATCGCCGCGACCTTGTCGTAGCGCGCGTCGGCGGGCAGGTCCCGCACGTCGCGGTACTCCACCCGGCAGCGGTCCCGGAGGCCCTCGCGCTCGATGCGCGCCGTCGCCCACTCGGCCTGCTGGCGCGAGAGCGTGACCCCGTGGGCCTTCACCCCGTAGTGCTGCGCGGCCCAGATGCTGAAGCCGCCCCAGCCGCAGCCGATGTCGAGCAGGCGCTCGCCCGGCTGCAGGCGGAGCTTGCGGCAGACCAAATCGAGCTTGTCGGCCTGGGCTTGCTCGAGCTTGCCGTCGGGGTCGCGGTAGTAGGCGCAGGTGTAGACCATCAGCGGGTCGAGGAACAGCGCGTAGAAGTCGTTGGAGACGTCGTAGTGGTGCGAGATGGACTTCGCGTCGTACTCCTTGGACCGGGGGCGCTGCGTCATGGGGCGACCTCTCGCATGCCGAAGATGGAATCGAACACGATGCGGCGCCGCGCCGCGGCCGAGCCGATGAGCACGCGCACCCCGAGCCGCGCCAGCGAGTCCGGCAGCCCCGAGAGCTTCCGCGCGAGCCAGCCGAGCTCGCCGGGCCCGTAGCGCTCGACGATCTGTCGGCCATAGCCGTCGAGCGGCGTGCCGAGCCGGATCAGCCCGGCCACCGCCTCGGCAGCCAGCCGCCCGCTCCGGATCGCCGGCCCGATCCCCTCGCCCGACATGTCGCGGGCCAGCCCCGCCGCGTCGCCGATCAGGCAGAAGTGGGCGCCGTGGAGACGGCGCGGAGCCTGGCGTCGCACCACGTAGGAGTGGCCCTTGAAGGACTCGATCGCGAGTCCCTCGGGGAGCCGGCCAGAGGCGCGCAGCGCGGCCAGCAGCGCCTCGCGCCGGCGCGGCAGGCTGCCGTCGGCGCCCTGCGTGCAGCCCACCCCGATGTTGACGAAGTCGCGCTTCGGGAAATACCAGCCGTAGCCGCGCAGATCCGGCTCCACGTACAGCTCGGGCGCGCGCAGGAATGGCTCGAGCCGCTCGACCCACTCGGGGGGCAGGCGCGTCTCGCTCTCCTGGGCCACCACCACCTCCTCGCGGTCCGACACCTGACCGAGGGCGCGCGCCACCGGGCAGCGGTGGCCGCCCGCGCCGATCACCGCGGGCGCCTCGAAAGCGCCGCGATCGGTCTCCACGCGCACACGGTCGCCCAGCTCGGCGACGCCGGTGACCCGCAGGCCCCAGCGCACGTCGGCGCCGGCCGCGGCGGCCCGCTCGAGCAGGTAGTGGTCGAACTCGCGGCGGATGATGCCGTAGCTGGTCGGGCGCCGCCAACCGGTCTCGTGGCGGGCGCCCGCGAACTCGAGCACGCAGCGGTCGAAGGGCTGGATGGTCAGCGGATACTTGTCGGGATCGATCTCCAGATCGGCCAGGGCCTCCGGGGTCACCCAGCCCGCGCAGATCTTCACCCGGGGAAACACCGCCGCGTCGAGCACGAGCGGTCGGAGCCCGGCTCCGGCCAGCCGCCACGCCGCGGTGCTGCCGCCGGGGCCGCCGCCGACCACGATCGCGTCGTGATCCATCACCGCCTCCACAGCGACAGGAAGATGGAGAGCTTCTGCCACGGCGTGACCTCGAGGTGCTCGACCGCGTTCGCCACCTCCATGGTGGCGAACAGGTCGCCCTCGAGGTCGAGTCGGCTCTGCACGTACGCCTCCGCGAAATTGTACGGCGACGGATCGCGAATCAGCGAGAGGAACGTCTCCGGGCTCTTGATGACCGCGGTGCACACCGGGCCGGCGGTGCCCAAGCGCACCTCCTGCCCGTCCCACAGCCGGAACGCGAACGAGGTGGGCAGTCCGCCGAAGATTTGTCGGAGGATGGCGGCCGCGCGCGCCGGGGTCGGGGTCGGCAGCAGCGAGGCCAGCATCAGCCGCGGATGGTCCTCATGACGTCGGGGTTTTCGAACGCACGCTTGGGCTCTCCTTCGAAGATGATCTCACCCCGGTCGATCGCGTACAGCCGGTCGGCCACCCGCGAGGCGGTCATGAGGTTGGACTCGGCGATCAGCAACGAGATGCCCATCGCCTTGATCTGCTTGACCGCGTCGATGAAGCGGCTCACCACCACCGGGGCCAGGCCCTCGAACGGCTCGTCCAGGAGCAGGATCGACGGCGACAGGGTCATGGCGCGGCCGATGGCCACCATCTTCTTCTGGCCGCCCGAGAGATACAGGCCACGCCGCCCGGTGAAGTGGCCGATCTCGGGAAAGAGGGCGAGCACCCGCTCGTCGATGCCGTTGTCGCCCCGGACCGTCTTGCCCGCCGCGCGGGCCAGCGACTGGCTGATCCGAAAGTTCTCGGCCACCGTCAGATCGGGGAAGATCCCCGCGTCCTCGGGAGAGTAGCCGATGCCGGAGAGCGCCCGCCGATGGGTGGGCAGCTTGGTGATGTCGCGCCCGCCGAAGACCACCTGCCCGCTGCGGACGGGCAGGAGGCCCATGATGCTGTCGATGGTGGTGGTCTTGCCGGCCCCGTTGCGCCCCACGAGGCAGACCGATTCGCGGTCGCCGACCGCCATCGAGAGGTTGCGCAGCACCTGGGCCGGACCGCGGAACACGTTCAGGCGGTCGAGCTCGAGCATGGGGGTCAGGCGGCCTGGGTGCCGAGCAGGTTGGCGGTGACCTGCGGGTTGTTGCGGATCTCCTCGGGGGTGCCGTCGGCCAGGATCCCGCCCTGGTGCATCGCGACGATCCGCGGACAGTAGGTGAAGACGACGTCCATGTCGTGCTCGACGATGACCGCGGTGATGCCCCCCGAGCGGACGACCTGGCTGATGATGTCCATGATCGGCGCCTTCTCGCGCGTGCTGACCCCGCTGGTCGGCTCGTCGAGGAAGAGCAGCTTCGGCCGCAGCGCGTACGCCACCGCCACGTCGAGGAGCTTGCGCTCCCCTTGCGACAGGCCGCCCGCCGCCATGCCGGCCCGGCTCACCAGCCCGAAGTCGCGGAGGACCGCAGCGGATTCGTCGCGGACCGCGCGGTCGGAGGCGGCCAGCGACAGCAGCCGCCGGGTCCGGCCCTCGCGCGAGAAGATGGCCAGAGCCACGTTGTCCTGCACGCTCAGCTGGTCGAACAGGTTGACGAGCTGAAAGCTGCGCGCGATGCCGAGCTCGATCTTCCGGTGGATCGACGCGCGGGTGATGTCGTGCCCCTCGAACTCGATCGTCCCCGAGTCGGGCGGGATGAGCCCGCTGATCAGGTTGATCAGGGTGGTCTTGCCCGCCCCGTTGGAGCCGATGAGGGCCAGCACCTCGCCGGTGCTCACCCGGAAGTCGACGTGGTCCACCGCGTGGGTGTCCCCGAACGACTTGGCGAGCCGGGTCGTCTTGAGGATGTCCACGCTCAGGCCACCTCCACCCGGGCCGGCCGCAGGACGAGCCGCCGCAGCGTGCCCACGATCCCCGCCGGCAGGGCCAGCACCAGCGCCACCAGCACGATGCCGAGCACCATCTGCCAGTACACGGTGTGGCCCACCGCGTAGGTCTCGAGGTAGTTGTAGATGATCGCGCCGACGATGGGGCCGAAGAACGTCTGGAAGCCCCCCAGCACCGTGAAGAAGACCATCTTGCCCGAGAAGGTCCAGTGCAGGATGTCGGGCGTGGTGAGCCCGTTGAGCGGCACCCAGAGCGCGCCCGCCACCCCGGTGAAGATGCCGGAGATGACGAAGGCCACCCAGCGGTAGTGCCACACCTGTACCCCCACGAACTCGGCGCGCGTCTCGTTGTCGCGGATGGCCTGCAGCGCCTTGCCGAAGGGCGAGTGCACGATCACCCACATCACCGCCACGCACACCACGAACACCGCCAGCACGTAGTAGTAGTACCGGTGGGACAGGAACTCGAACTTGTCGTTGCCCGCCCGCACGAAGCCCCCGAGCAGGGTCGGCGTCGGCACCCGCAGCCCGTCGCTGCCCCCGGTGACCCAGAAGAACTTGAAGGCGAGGCTCCACAGCACCTGCGACAGGGCCATGGTGAGGATGCCGAAGAAGATCTTGGTGTAGCGGACGCAGACGAAGCCGAAGAGCGCGGCGATCGCCCCCGAGGCCACGACGCCGCCCAGCAGGAAGGCCTCCATCGACTCGAGCTTTGCGTACTTGACGATGAAGGCCACCGCGTAGGCGCCCGCCCCGAAGTAGGCGGAGTGCCCGAACGAGAGCAGGCCGGTGTAGCCCAGCAGCAGGTTGAAGCCGAGCGCGGCGATCGCGAAGACCAGGCCGTAGGTGAAGAGCACGGTCTGGTACGGCGGGGCTACGAACGGCAGCGCGAGCAGCGCCAGCAGCACCGGCGCCGACCAGGCGAGCACGCGGCGCGGCGGGGCGGCCATCGCCGTCACGCGCGACCGAGGATGCCGGCGGGCCGAACCAGCAGCACCACCGCGGCCATCAGGTAGAGCACGGCCAGCTCGATCTCCGGGAAGAACGTGATCCCGGCCTCGCGCACGATGCCCACCATCAGCGCGCCGATCAGGGCGCCCTCGAGGCTGCCGAGCCCGCCGATGACCACCACCACGAACGCGAGGATCAGGGCGTCGACGCCCATGCCCAGCACCGCGCCCTGCTGGGGCACGATCACCGCGCCGCCGAGGCCGGCCATGAAGCAGCCCAGCGTGAAGGCCTGCACGTAGACGCGGTTGACGTTGACCCCGAGGGCCGAGGCCATCCGCATGTTCTGGGAGGTCGCGCGCAGCACGACCCCGAACTGGGTCCGGTAGACGAAGGCCCAGAGGCCGATCGCCGCGATGCCGCCCACCACGATCACGAGCAGGTTGTACGTCGGGTAGATCTGCTCGCCGAAGGTCAGGCTGCCGAGCGCCTCGTAGAGCGCGCTCACCTGGAGCGGATACGGCCCCCACACCAGCCGCATGAGGTCCTCCAGGATCAGCAGCAGCCCGAAGGTGATCAACAGCTGGTATTCCTCGGCGCGGCGGTAGAGCGGCCGCAGCAGCGTGGGCTCGAGCACCGCGCCCAGGGCCGCCGCGGCCAGCGCGCCGACCGGCAGGAGCACGTAGAGCCAGAGGCTGGCCTCGATGGACCCGCCGAGCGCGCGGCCCACCGCCCACGCGGTGACGTAGGCGCCGAAGGCGTAGAGGTTGCCGTGGGCCAGGTTGACGATGCGCATGACGCCGTAGATCAGGCTCAACCCGCCCGCGATCAGGAACATCACCGATGCGTAGAGGAGGGCGTTGAGCAGATGGACGATCAGGGTGTCCATGGGCCGATAAGATGCCCTAGTTCATGGGGCGCCATCAACCCGGAACTGGGCCGTCGCGACCTCCGGCCCGACCAGGTTGTCGCCCAGCGCCAGCGCCACCAGCACGGTGTAGGCGCCCGGCTTGAGCCGGCCCTTGAGATCGACCACCAGCCGCGAGCCCTGGGCGTCGCGCGACACGCCCGCCGCCGCGACCGTGCCGTCGGCGGCCAGGATCACGTAGCGGCAGACCGGCACGTCCACCTTGTCCTCGTCCGGCGAGCCGAGCGGCTCCCGCACGAGGCGGTAGTCCCGGAGGAACTTCTCGGTGCGCTCGATCTCCGCGCCGATCTCCAGGCGGTCACCGCGCGCGGTGATGCGCGAGACGTAGGCCCGGCGCGGGATCGCGAAGCGGTCGTAGGTGCCGACGCCGAGCGGGTTGTTCATGTCCCGGAAGACCTGCAGCACCACCGCGCCGTCGGTCCACTTCTCGAGCTGGTAGGGGCCGTTGGTCACCAGGTAGTGCCCGCGCCGCTGGGCGAACTGCCGCAGCGCGGCCCAGCGCGTCTGCGCCTCGTCGGCGCCCACCAGCTGCCGGAGCGGCTCCGGCACGTGGTTGGCGCTGGCGAGCCGGTCCAGGATGCGGGCCAGCTCCTCCCGCGTGCGCGCGTCGCGCGCGAGGTCGAGCCAGCGCACGCCGCGCCGCTTGGCCTCCGCGGCCGAGAAGGCGCCCACGCCGCGACGCACCGCCTCCTCCATCAGCGCGGTGACGTGCCAGGGCACCGAGCTCCACGGCGGGGCCAGCGCGGCCAGCGCCTGCGCATCGGTCGAGCCGGTCTGCAGATACACCTCGATCACCGGGATCACGTAGGTGAACGTGATGTCGCTGTAGCGCCTCACCTCGCTCTCCACCGAGACCACGCGCACCGCGGCCAGCGCCTGCCGCGAGACCGCGGTGGCGGCGTCCACGGCCGGGTCGTAGTCGGCCGTGCCGCGCTGCCCGCCCCAGCGGGCCGCGAAGCTGTAGGGATAGATCGCATCGGCGGGCGTCACCCGCGTGTTGTCGTGCGCCGCCGAGCCCCACAGCCGATACGTGACCCGGGCCCGCGCCGTCTTGCCCTTGCCGACGGGCTGCAGCAGGCCGGTGCCGGGCTCGGGCAAGAGCGCGTCCTCGGGGATCTCGAGGCCGGTGGGCCCCGCCACCTGCACCGCGGCCGGCACCGCGCGATGCGGGACGACGCCGGCCGCGTACGGCGCGGGCAGCAGCGCGGGATCCCCCATTGCGGCCCACAGCAGGCGGCCGGCCGGGTCGGAGAAGCCGGCGACCGGATTCCAGGCCGCCGTCGGCCGCGAGGCGGTGGCGACCTTGAGCCAGCCGTTCCAGGGGAAGTCCTTGAGCTTGACCGTGCGGACGAAGATCTCGGAGTCGAAGCCCTCGTGCGAATCCCAGGCGATGTTCTCGACGCCCTGGGAGAACTCCGAGCTGAACGGCTCACGCCGGACGGTGTAGCCGAGGACCACTCGCTCGCAGCCCGCGGTCAGGCGACCCACCAGCCGGCGCTCGAGATCGGCTCGCTCCGCGGGGCCGTCGTAGGCCCCGGTCGTGAGCCGCCGGTACAGGTCGTCAGCAGTCTGGCGCGCGGCCGGATCGGTCATGGACGGGGCGAGCAGCAGGTAGGCGTGGAACCATCCCTCCTTCAGCCACGGAGGGCCCGGGGCCTCCCCGGCGCCGATCCCCTGCCCGGCGAGCAGACGGCCCAGCTCGAGCTCCTCGAGCGTCGTGGCCGGGCCCCGAGCGTCCGCCGGTGCCTTCGACTGCGTCATCAGCCGCTCGGCGGTAACTCCACGTGCGGAGAGGCGCGGAGCCGGACCCGACGGTGCGGCTTCGAACGCCTTCTTCGCGGCCTGCGCCAGGTCGAAGTGCTGCAGGTAGTCGGCGTGGTACGGCGTGACGGGATACGGGTGCGCGACGAAGCCGCTGCGCGATCCGCCGAGACGCTTGGCCGCGCGCTGCGCGGCGGCGCAGCGGGACGCGGGGTCGGAGCGCTCGGCACCGGGCGTGGCGACGAGGTAGCCCTGGAGCGATTCGACCGCGCTCACATTGGCCGGCAGTCGGCCGCCCCCGAACGGGTCGGCACCGATGTAGGCGTGAAGGGTCCCGTTGCGCAACTGGGTCGCCGCGGCGGCGGGAGTCAGCGTCTCCAGACGGATCTCCTGCGGATAGTAGCCGGGATAGAAGGGCAGCTCGTGGCCCGCGTGCGCGGGCGAGGCCAGCAGCAGGATCAGCAGAATCACAGCCAGGGAGAGAGGCATGCTGCGCCCCCTCACCTGCCCTCTCCCCCGTTGGCGGAGAGGGTGAAGTCGGCATTCGTCCTGGAGGGTGAGGTGCGTACCGCCGCCCCTCTCCCTCTCCCCTTTTGGGGAGAGGGCGGGGTGAGTGGCAAGTAGGAGCTCAGGCCTTGACCGTCGGCCAGGTCTTGTCGATCCAGGTGTAGGTCGAGGTCGGCTCGCCCTTGGGCCAGCCGGGAGGCGCCGTGATGTTCCGGATCGGGATCGTGATGATACGGGTCGGATCCAGGATCTGGAACGGATAGTCGGGCGAGTTGATGCTGAAGCCGGTCATCGCGTCCTTGTAGCCCTGGTGGGTGTCGGGACGGATGTAGACGTAGCCGGCGGGCCCGGGGTGCATCATGCCCTCCAGCTGGCTGACGATCGCGTCGTCGTCAGGCCAGCCGCCGGTCAGCCGGTTGGCCTTCTCGACCGCGGTCTTCAGCATGTAGAGCGTCGAGTAGGCGCCCTCGGACTGGAAGTTCGGGTACTCCTTCCACCGGTCGTAGTACTTCTTCACGAACTCGGTGTTGAGCGGCCAGCGGTTGTTGGGCGGGTAGTTGAAGTAGTAGTTGGAGTGCACGCCCGCGATGGCGCCCTCCGGATGGTCCTTGCCGATCGCGTGGGGCGCAACCCCGAACGCGATCGTGCTCGCGAACTTCATCTTCTTGAACATGTCGTAGCGGAGGGCCTGCTTGTAGAGGGCGACGTAATCGCCGCCCCAGACCGACGACACCAGCAGATCCGGCTTCGAGGCGATCGCCTTGGTGATGTGCGAGGTGAAGTCGGTGGTCCCGAGCTTCGGCCAGCCCTCGGAGACGGTCTGGGCCCCCGGCACCATCTTCTTCATCACGATGTTGAAGTGGTCGAAGGCGTTGCGCCCGTAGGAGTAGTCGGGATGGATGTGCGCCATCCGCTTGATCTGCTTCCCCCAGGTCATGGCCGCGGCCAGCGCGCAGGTCACCCCGTCCGCCGACTGGATGTTGGTGATGCGGAAGATGTAGTGCGGATTCGGCACCGCCTTGTCGAACAGGAAGTCGGTGCAGCCGTCCACGAAGATCGTGAGCATCTTCAGTTCCTCGGCCACCGGACCAAGCGCCGGGGTGTTGCCGCTGGAGATGACGCCGGTGAAGAGGTCGGCCTTCTCGGACAGCTTGAGCCGACGCATCTCCTTGACGTTGGCGTCGGTGCCCGCGTTCTCGTCGGCCTTGAGCGTCTCGATCTTCCGCTTGCCGAGCAGGCCGCCCTGGGCGTTGATCTCCTCGGCGGCGAGCGTGTGCCCCTTGAAGGACGGCTCGCCCAGCACTGCGGCGGCGCCGGTGAAGAAGGTCATGTGCGCGACCTTGTAGGGCGTGTCCGGGATGTTGCCCTTCGGCTGCGCGTGCGCCTGCGGCACCAGCGGCACCGCGGCCAGCGGGACGCCCGCCGCGGCAGCGGCGCCGGCCGCGGCGGTGCCGACGGTCACTCCCAGACGGGCCAGGAAATCGCGGCGACTCACTTCTTGCGTCATGTGTCTGCCCTCCTCGTTGGGGGGACGGTGGGGAATCCCAGGTGCGGAACCGCGCGAACCATGCGGGGCCATACTGCCCCACTCGCCGAGCCGATCGCAAGGAGTTCCGGAGCGGGGGCGGCCCCTCTATAATCAGCCCGGCAGGCGGATGGACAGTCCGAGACGCGTCTGGTCAGGCATCCGGTGGGCCATCCGGGCCCGCTGGGGCGTGTTCGCCCTGGTGTCGTCGGCCGTCCTCGTGCTGGACATCCTGGTCCCCGTCGCCGTGCTGTCCCTGGCTCGCAAGCCGGTCGACTACTTCACGTTCAATCCCTGGCTGCCCAGCCTGCCGGGCTATCTGGCCTCCGGGAAGGGGCCGCTCTCCGAGCGCCTGGACAAGGCCTGGACGCTGGCCCTCTTCTGGTTCTCGGCCGACGGCGTCTTCGGCATCGACTGGGGGTTCGCGGTGACCGCGGCCGACCTGGCCCGCTTTGCCCTGATGGCCATCCTGATCGGCGCCTATTTCGCGCTGTGGCGCTATCGGCGGGACCAGACCGGCTCGGCGGGATGGGGACTTCGGCTCGGCCGGCAGGGCGGGACCCTCGGCGCCGCGGGCAGCGTCTTCGGGCTGGCCACCGGCGGCTGCACCGTCATGGGCTGCGGGGCGCCGGTGATCCCGGTAGTCGGCCTGGCCTTCGTGGGCCTCTCCAGCGGGACGCTCGCCTGGCTGTCCCACCTGTCCACCGTCGCCACCACCGTCGTCATCGCCGGTATGACGGCCGGCGTGATCTACCTCGCCTGGCAGGTCGGCGGGGACCGGACCCCAGGCCCATCCCTCCCCGGAAAGCAGGCGGAGACACGGTCCACGCCCGGCCGACTGGCCGCTTCGAGCGCCGGCATTGCCGGCGCAATCGATCCTCCGGGGGGAGGCTCGGAAGGGGGGCGAGAGCCCCCCTCCGAGTTGCCTATCGCCCCTTGAACTGCGGCTCGCGCTTCTCCACGAAGGCGCGGGCGGCTTCGCGGTGGTCCTCGGTCATGCCGGTGCGCGTGTGGTGCCAGGCCTCGAGGTCCAGCATGTCTTTCAGCGATGCGCTCTCCGCGGCGTTCATGTTGCGCTTCATGTAGCGGTACGCCACGCGCGGCCCGCGAGCGAGCCGCGAGGCCAGCGTCATCGTCTCCTCCTCCAGCCGCGCGTCCGGCACCACGCGATTGACGAGCCCGAGCCCGAGCGCCTGCTGCGCGTCCAGCAGATCGGCGGTGAAGTACAGCTCGCGCGCCTTCGCGGTGCCGACCAGCTGCGTGAGGTAGTAGCTGCCGCCGAAGTCGCCGGAGTAGCCGACGCGGGCGAAGGCGGTGCCGAGACGCACCGTGTCGCTCGCGATGCGCATGTCACACGCCATCGCGAGCGACAGGCCCGCGCCCGCCGCCGGCCCGCGCATCATCGCGATGGTCGGCTTGGGCAACTCGTGGAGCCAGCGCGAGGCCTCCATGCGCGAGCGGAGCGCCTGAGCCTTCTCCTCCATGGTCTGGCCGGCCAGCTCGTTGCCATCGGCCATGGCCTTGACGTCGCCCCCGGCGCAGAAGCCGCGGCCCGCGCCGGTGAGGACGATGACGCCCACCGCCGCGTCCTCCGCCAGGCGCGGCAGGGCCTCGAGGAGGGCGTCGAGCATGGGGCGCGACATCGCGTTCAGGCGCTCGGGGCGATTGAGCGTGAGCACGGCGACTCCATCCTTCACGTTCTCGAGCAGATCGGTGGTCATCGGCGCCCCTCCTTTCGGAGCGCGGCGATTGTACCGCGACCGCGACGAGGCCCTTCCGACGAACTCAGCCGCGGGTGGCCTGGATGGGTTCGGGCTCGGGTGAGGCCGCGGCGGCGAGAAACGGCCGGGGCCGGAAGGCGGCCGGCGGCAGGCCCAGTTCGAGGATGCCGCGCTCGAGCCAGGCGTGACGGCCCTCCATGACCGACGCGGCCAGCCGGTTCTTCATCGCATCGTCGTTGCGCCATAGGTCGGCGAAGAGCCGTCGGACCTTGCGCTCGGCGCTGCGACAGAACAGCTCGGTCAGCTCGCGGGCGCGCTCGGCCTCGGGGTAGCGGCCGTCGGCGAGCCGGGCCGCGTGGGTGATCGCCGCGGTCATCGCGAAGAGCTCCATGACGACGTCGACGCTGCGGAAGAGGAACGCCTGCTTGCGCTCCATCCGGGCACGGTAGAGCAGCATGCCGTGAAAGCTGGCCCGCGCCAGGCGCCGCGCGCTGCGCTCCACGAAGCGCAGGTGCCGCGCCAGCGGCCCGAACTCGGCGAAGCGGCCGGGAGCGACGAGGCCGCGCAGCCAGAGCATCGGGTACCACCGCGCGTAGAAGGCGGCCACTCCGGGCAGCGCGGCGCGCTTCTCGGCGGCGGCCCGGCGGGGGTCGATCAAGGCGCCCGCGACCTCCAGGTGCTTGTCCACCGCCTCGCGGGCCATGAACAGATGCATGATCTCGCTCGAGCCCTCGAAGATGAGGTTGATGCGCAGGTCGCGGAGCATCCGCTCGACGCCGATCGGCGCCTCGCCGCGGCCGGCCAGCGACGACTCGGTCTCGTAGCCGCGCCCGCCGCGGATCTGCAGCGTCTGGTCGGCCAGCTCCCAGGCGCGAACCGTGTTCCACTCCTTGGCCGCGGCCGCCTCGAGGCGGATATCGTAGCCGCCGCGGTCGGCCATCTCGGCCGCGAGCCGGGCCACCGCGTCCATCGCGAAGCCGGTGGCGGCCATGTCCGCGATGCGGTGCCCGATCACCTCGTGCTTCCAGATCGGGGCGCCCCACTGCACGCGCGCCGCGGCCCAGCCGCGGCAGATCTCGAGGCAGCGCTTGGCCACGCCCGCGCAGACCGCGGGCAGCGTGAGCCGGCCGGTGTTGAGCGTCACCAGCGCGATCTTGAGCCCCTGCCCTTCGCGGCCGATCAGGTTCTCGCGCGGTACGCGCACGTTACGGAAGGTGATCACGCCGTTGGCGAGGGCGCGCAGCCCCATGAACCGGCAGCGGTACTCGACCTGCACGCCTTCCCAGCCGGTCTCGACCACGAACGCGCTGATGCGATGGGTCTCGGGGTCTCGCGCCATCACCACCAGTAGCTCGGCGATGGTGCCGTTGGTGCACCAGAGCTTCTCCCCGTTCAGCACGTAGTGATCGCCCTGCCGCTCCGCGGTGGTGGCGAGACTCGCCGGATCGGAGCCCACTCCCGGCTCGGTGAGGGCGAAGGCGGAGATGGCCCCCGCCGCGCAGCGAGGCAGGTATCGCGCCTTCTGGGCCTCGGTGCCGAACAGCTTCAGCGGCTGCGGCACGCCGATCGACTGATGCGCCGACAGCACCGCGGCGATGTTGCCGTCGTAGCTGCCGACCAGCTCCATGGCCCGGCAGTACTCCGCCACCGTGAACCCGAGGCCGCCGTACTGCTTGGAGATCTTCATCCCGAAGGCGCCGAGGCGGCGCAGGCCCTCCAGCACCGGCGCCGGATACTCGCCGCTGCCGTCGATGGCGGCCGGATCCACCCGGTCGCGCAGGAACGCGCGCAGGTCCTCGATGAAGCGCGCGAACTCGGGGCGCTCCGGGCCCGCGTGCGGGAAGGGATGGACCAGGTCCAGGGACAGGCGGCCCAGGAACAGCTCGCGGAGGAACCCGCGGCCCTCCCATACCTCCTGGCGGGACTGCTCGGCCACCCGCCGCGATTCTTCCTCGCTCGGCCCCCGCGCCTCGTGCGTGTCCATGACTCGATTCTAGCGGATCGGTCCAGGCGGCGGTATGCTCCGTTGGCCTCACCAGTCCAACGACCGCCGGGAGGATGCCGTCATCGCCACCGATCCGATCGAGCAGCGCGTGCGCGACACGCTCGCCGGCCTCGGCCTGCCTCACGAGATGGTCGAGATCGACCCGCAGTACGCCGACACCGCCGCCTTCTGCGCGCAGTACGGCTACCCGATGGAGCAATCGGCCAACACGATCATCGTGGGATCCAAGAAGGAGCCCAAGCGCTACTGCGCCTGCGTGGTACGGGCCACCCGGCGCGTCGACGTCAATCACACGGTACGCAAGCTGCTCGGCGTCTCCCGCCTGTCCTTCGCCGATCCCGAGGAGACCCGCGGCCTCACCGGGATGATGCTGGGCGGGGTGACCGTGTTCGCCCTGCCCCCCGACCTGCCGGTCTACGTCGACGACGGCCTGATGCCGCTGCCGTGGATCATCCTGGGCGGCGGCAGCCGGTCGCTCAAGGTGAAGATCGCGCCCGAGATCTTCCGCGTGCTGCCCAATACGTCGGTGATTCCCGGGCTCGCGCCCGACTGACCCGCGCGGCCGCTACTCGCGCAGCGCTCCCGCGAGGAGGCCGCGCACCAGGTAGCGCTGGAAGGCGACGACGATCACGATCGGCGGCAGGCTGGCCAGCAGCGACGCGGCCGCGATGTCGCCCCAGGGGACCTCGAAGACGCCCGGGAAGAGCGCCAGCGCCACCGGCACCGTCCGGCTCGCCTCGCTGGCCGTGAAGCTGTAGGCGAACAGGAACTCGTTCCAGGAGAAGAGGAACGCGAGCAGTGCGGCCGAGGCCATCCCGGGGGCCACCAGCGGCAGCACCACCCAGCGCAGGGCGGCCAGCCGATCCGCGCCGTCCACCGCGGCCGCCTCCTCGAGCGAGCGGGGAATCTCCCGGATGAAGCCGGCCAAGAGCCAGATCACCAGCGGCAGCGTGAACGAGGCGTCGGCCAGGATCAGCGCGAGCCAGGTGTCGCGCAGGCCCAGGGCGCGCAGCAGCAGGTAGAGCGGGCTCACCGTGGCGATCTGCGGGAACGCGGTGGCCGCGATCATGCCGAGCAGGATCACCCGGCGGCCCGGAACCGGCAGCCGGGCCAAGGCGTACGCGGCGAGCGCTCCCAGCGCCACCGCGAGCGCGGTGCTGAGCGCCGCGATGCCGAGGCTGTTCAGCAGCGCGCGCGGCATCAGGCTCTGCCGCAGCACCGCGTCGTAGTGCACGAGGGTGAGGCGGCTCGGCCAGAGATGCGCGAGAGGCAAGAGCTCGGCGTCCGGGCGCAGCGAGGTCAGGGCCTGCCAGAAGAACGGCGCGGCGTAGGCGGCGAGGGCAGCCAGCACCAGGGCGTCGCGGAGCCGGGCCGACCTCACGCGGGGCGCTCCTCGCGATCGATCAGCCGGAGATAGGCCACCGCCACGGCCATGACCAGCACGAACACCACCACCCCGATGGCCGAGCCGAAGCCCACCTGCAGGGTCTGGAAGAGCGACCGATACGCGTAGACGGTGAGCGTCTCGGTGCTCCCGGCGGGTCCGCCGCCGGTGAGGACGAACATGATGTCGAAGGCCCGCAGGGCGTCGAGGGTGCGGAACAGTAGCGCCACCAGCAGCAGCGGGCGCACCAGCGGCCAGGTGATGCGCGCGAAGGTCTGCAGCCCGGCCGCGCCGTCGACGTGCGCCGCTTCATAGAGCTCGCCCGGAATGGTCAGCAGGCGCGCGTAGCAGAGCAGCGCCACGAACGGCGTCGAGCGCCACACGTCGGCCGCGATCAGGGCCGGCAGGGCCAGGGCCGGATCGCCCAGCCAGTTGATGGGCCGGCCGCCGAGCAGGAAGTTCACGAGCCCGCCCGCCGGATGGTAGAGCCACTCGAACATCTTGGCGGTCACCACCGACGGGAGGGCCCAGGCCAGCAGCAGCAGCCCGAGCGCGATGCGGCGCGCGCGATGCTGGCCGCGCAGGCCGAGCGCGATGCCGAGGCCGAGCGCGCACTCGAGCGCGACCGAGGCCACCGTGAACACCGCGGTGACTCCCGCCGCGCTCCAGAAGCGCGGGTCCACCGTGAGAAAGGCGTAGTGCTCGAGGCCGGCCCAGCGCGCGATGGAAAAGACCGGGATGCGGTAGTGCAGCGAGAGCCAGACGACCCACAGGGCGGGATACACGGTGAGGCCGCCGAGCACCGCGAGCGCGGGAGCCAGCAGGAGCCAGCCGAGGCGCCGATCGGTCACGGGCGGATCGCGCGCAGCAGGTGATCGATCTGAACCGCCCCGTCGGCGATGGCCCGCTCGGGCGACTTGCGGCCCACCAGCACCGCGGAGAACTCGGGCTGCAGGGTGGTCGACAGCATGAGGTAGTAGGGCGTGATCGGGCGCGGATGCCCGCGCGCGGTCAGCTCGAGCAGGGCCGGCAGGCTGGGGTCGCGCGCCACCAGCGCCGGGTCGTGATAGAGCGCCGGGCGCGAAGGCCGCAGCGCCGCCCCCTCGGTCATCACCCGCTGCGCGGTCTCGCTCGTCAGGAACCGGACCAGCTCCACCGCGAGGGCCGGGTGCCGCGTGCGCGCGCTCACCGCGAGGTGGGCGCCCCCGGTGGACGCGGCGCCCACCGGGCCGTGGGCCAGGCGCGGCAGGGCGGTGACGCCCACCTTGCCACGCACCCGCGAGTCCGGCAGCTCGAAGAGATCGAGCGCGTAGGGCCAGCTGCGCAGGAAGATGGCGCGCCCGTCGCCGAACGGCCGCCGCGTCAGCTCCTCGTCGGCCGCGGTCACCCACGCCGGGCTGATCCCGCTCTCGATGAGCCCGCGCAGGAACGCGAGCGACTCCCGCGCGCGCTCGCGATCCGGGAAGGCCCGGCCGGACTCGTCGAGCAGCCGGGCCCCGTTGGCCCACAACGCTTCGAGCACGTTGACCATCCCGCCCTCGTACTGCTTGCCCTGCCAGAGGTAGCCGTCCAGGCGCGGATCGCGCTCGCGGGCGCGGATGTGGCGGACCTGCTCGACCAGCACGTCGAAGGTGCGGGGCGGCGCGAACCCGTACCGGGCGAGCAGGTCGCTCCGGTAGTAGAGGAGCCCCACGTTCATGAACCACGGCAGGGCCCACAGGCGGCCGTTCTCGAGCGCGGGCTCGATGGCGGAGGGAAAGTGCGCGTCGCGCTCGGCGGCCGACACGAACGGCGTGAGATCGAGGATCCAGCCCGCCCGCGCGAACTCGGGCACCCAGATCACGTCGAGCATCATCACGTCGAAGGGCGGGCTACCCCCTTCGAGGTTGATCACGTAGAACTGATGCTGCTCGTCCGAGCTCCAGGTCAGCGCCTCGCTCACCACGCGCACGTCCGGGTGCAGCGCCTCGAAGCGGCGCAGCAGGGTCGGTATCGGATCGGCGGGACCCAGGATCTTGGCGTGCTTGAAGACCAGCGTGACCGGCGCGCCCGCGGCCGGTCGATCGCGGCAGCCGGCCGAGGCGAGCGACAGCACCAGCAGGAGCAGCGGGCTCAAGCGACGGAGCCAGCCGGCGGCGCGGCACACGTGACGCTCCGCCTTGCGGTCGCGTCGCATGCGGCGAGTCTAGCAGGCGGATGAAAAAGGCCCATCTACTTCGTTGGCGCCCTCGTAGCTGGACTTCTTCATCAGCCGGCGCGTTGTTCAGCGGGCGTCTCGGGGCGCAGATGCGCGCCGTCAATCGGCGCGCTATACTCGGCCGGTGCCAGACGTCGCCGGCCCCCTCGCCGACCTCGTGATCCTCGATCTCACCCGCGTGCTCGCCGGCCCCTACTGCACGCGCCTGCTCGCCGATCTCGGCGCGCGCGTCGTGAAGATCGAGCGGCCCGGCGAGGGCGACGACATGCGCAAGAACCACCTGCAGCTCGAGCCGGGCCGCGCCGACCAGTCCACCTACTTCATCCGCATCAACGCGGGCAAGCAGAGCGTGGCGGTGGACTTGAGCCATCCGCAGGGCCGCGCGGTGATCGGCGATCTCTGCCGCGTGGCCGACGTGTTCGTGGAAAACTTCGCCCCCGGCGTCGTCGACCGGCTCGGCCTGGGCTACGCCGCGATGGCCGCGATCAAGCCCGACCTGGTCTACTGCTCGATCTCCGGCTTCGGCCAGACCGGCCCCTGGCGCGAGCGGCAGGCTTTCGCCCACATCATCAACGCGGCGTCCGGGATGATGCACCTCGATCAGGGCGATCTCGATTCGCCGCGCGCGTCGAACCTTCAGGCCGCCGACGTGCTGGCCGGCACCCACGCCTTCGGGGCGATCCTGGCCGCGCTGCGCCGCCGCGACCGCACCGGCCAGGGCGGCTACCTCGACGTGTCGATGCTGGAGGCGCTCATCGCGGCCGACGACGTCTCCTACGCCGCGGTGCTGAACGGCGGCGAATCCCAGGGCTCTCCGCGTCCGGCCATGGGCGTGTTCGCGGTCGGCGAGCGCCACCTGGCGCTTCAGACCGGCGGGGCGGCCGCGCTGTGGCCGCGGCTCCAGGCCCTGCTCGGGCGGCCGGACCTCGCGGCCGACCCGCGCTTCGCTACGCCGGACCAGCGCCGGCGCAACTGGCCCGCCCTGCGCGACATCATCGGCGAGTGGCTCGCCGGCTTCGCGCGAGTCGACGATGCGCTCGAGGCCCTGCGGGGGGCGCGCATTCCCGCCGCGGCGGTGCTGACCCCGCAGGAGGTCGCCGAGCACGCGCATCTGCAAGCGCGCGGCGCCTTCCCAACCGTCCCCCACCCGGCCCGCGGCGAGGTGCGGGTGACCGCGACGCCGTTCCACATCGACGGGCGGGCCACCGTCCCCGTCGGCCCGGCGCCCTACCGGGTCGGCGAGCACACGCGCGCCGTGCTGACCGAGCTGCTGGGCTACAAGGACCGCGACATCGACGAGCTGGCCCAGGCCGGCGCCATCGAGGCGCCCTGAGGCGCAGCGAACAGGAGAGAGCCACCATGGCGGCGACACCGATGACCGGCGGCGAGGCGCTCGTGCGCTCGCTCTACAACGAAGGCGTGCGGGTCGTCTTCGGGCTGCCTGGCGTCCAGCTCTACGGCGTGATGGCCGCGCTGCGGGACGAGCCGCGCATCCGCTTCGTCACCACGCGCCACGAGCAGGCCACCAGCTTCATGGCCGACGGGTACGCGCGCGCGGGCGGCGATTTCGGCACCGCGCTGGTGGTGCCGGGCCCCGGGCTGCTCAACGCCATGTCCGGGCTCTCCACCGCCTACTCCGCCTCGTCACCGGTGCTGATGCTCTCTGGCCAGATCCCGCGCGACAGCATCGGCCGCGACATCGGGCTCCTGCACGAGGTCAACGATCAGCAGGATTGCATCGCGCCGGTGACCAAGTGGCGCCGTCGCGTGCTGCAGGTGGCCGACGTGCCCGCCGCGGTCCGCGAGGCGGTCCGCCAGCTGCGCTCGGGACGCCCGCGTCCGGTGGAGATCGAGATGCCGCCGGAGACGATGGAAGACGAGGGCCTGGTGGAGCTGCTTCCGCCCGCCGAGATCGAGCGGCCCGCCGCGGCCGCGCGCGACATCGATCGCGCCGCGGAGCTGCTGCTCGCCGCCCGCGCGCCGCTGATCTACGCGGGCGGCGGCGTCCACCTCTCGGGGGCGCACGACGCCCTCGCTGCGGTCGCCGAGCACCTGCAGGCCGGCGTGGCCCAGTCCGCGGAAGGCAAGGGCGCGATCAGCGATCACAATCCGCTCTCGCTCGGTGCTGCGTTCTGGCGTGAGTCGCCGCTGCGTGCGCACCTGCACGAGGCGGACGTGGTGCTGGTGGTGGGCAGCCGCGTCGCCGCCGTGTCGTTCAAGCCGGGCACGCGCATCGTCCAAATCGACGCGGACGAGCGCGAGATCGGCCGGAGCCACCAGGACACCCTGGGCCTGGCGGGCGACGCGCGGGCCACCCTCGAAGCGCTGCTGGAGCGGCTCCGCGCCGCCTCCCCGCCCCGCCCCTCGCGCAAGGCCGAGCACGAGGCGCTGCGCGCGCGGATCGCCGCCGACGACACCATGGAGCCCAACGCGTCGATCCTCCGATCGCTGCGCGCGGGGACGCCGGAGAACGCGATCCTGGTGGCGGGCATGACCCAGATCGGCTACTACTCGCGGCCGTTCTGGCCGGTGTACCAGCCGCGCACCTATCTGTCGTCCTCGTACTCCGGCAACCTCGGCTACGCCTACCCGGTGGCGCTCGGCGCCAAGGTGGCGCGCCCGGATCGGCCGGTGGTGTCGGTCTCGGGCGACGGCGGCTTCCTCTACAACGCCCAGGAGCTGTCCACCGCGGTGCGCCACCGCATCGCAGTGGTGGCGGTGGTCTTCAACGACGACTCGTACGGCAACGTGGCCCGCGATCTGGACGAGTCGTGGGGCGGCCAGTATGGCGCCGAGCTGCACAATCCCGACTTCATGAAGCTGGCCGACGCCTTCGGCGTGCTCGGCCTGAGGGCCAGCGAGCCGGCACAGGTCGGCCGGCTGGTGCGCGAGGCCATCGAGAAGGACCGGCCGGCGCTGGTGGAGGTGCCGGTGGGACGGATGGATCGCCCGAAGTTCTTCACGCCCCGGCGGACACCGGCGAAGCATCCGCGGTAGGCGAGGGCGGCGAGCGAGGAGACCGACGATGGCGGCGCCGGCCTCGGTCGAGCGCGGATCGACGGAGCGTCTGCAGTTCCTGGACGCGGTGCGGGGCTTCGCGCTGATCCTGATGATCGTCAACCACACCGGGCGCTGGTGGCAGGACGGCGTCATGGGCTGGCCGCGCTACAACTTGATCTACACGAGCATGGCCATCGGGGCGCCCCTGTTCTTGTTCCTGGTCGGCTTTTGCCTGCCCTTGTCCTACGCGCGGCGCGCCGCGGGCGAGGCGCGGGCCGATCACGGGATCGCGGCCAAGTTCCTGCAGCGGGGAGCGCGGCTCATTCTGGCCTCGTGGCTCCTGAACTTCCTGGTGTTCCGGGACGAGCCCTTCTGGGAGGGCGGCGTGCTGCAGACCATCGGGCTCGGCATCATCTTCGGCTTCCCGCCCATGCTGCTGCTCCACCGGCGATGGGCCCGGTATCTGCTGCTCGCGATCGCGATCGGCCTGTACGTCGTCTTCTCGCTCTCCTACGCGGCCATCGCGGCGTGGCTGCCCGGCCACCACATCATCGCGCGCACCCTCTTCTTCGAGTTCCCGCCGTGGCCGTGGATCTCGCTGGTCTGGATCGGGCTGGTGCTCGGTTGGGGGTGGGCCCACCAGGACACGGCCGAGCAGCGCGCGCGCTATCTCCGGATCATGACCACGGCCGGCGTCGGCTGCCTGCTCGCCTTCGTCGCGTGGGACTGGGCGCACGGCACCCCGCCGCACCTCTCCCTCGCCTTCAAGCGCGACTTCATCCTCAACAACCACTGGACCCCGCGCGGGGTCACCAACCTCCTGTGCTTCGGCGGCGTCTTCTGCCTGCTCGGCCTCGCCTACTATCTCGTGGAGGTGCGGGGGCTGCCCGCGCGCTGGCTGGTCATCCTCGGGCGCACCTCGCTGATGCTCTACTTCCTCCACCACTTCATCGTCTTCTCCTTCACCCACGAGTGGCTCGGCTGGAAGTTCAACGACTGGTGGCAGTACTCGCTCGCCAACGCGGTGCTGATGGTGATGCTCGTGTACATCGGCACGCTCTGGCTCGGCGTCCGGAGCGTGGCGTCGCGGCGGCTGTCTCCGGCCTGGCGCGGGATCGCTGCGCATTTCGGGGCCGGGCGCTGACGATTTGTGTGTGCCGGGCGCGCAGCTGCCCGGCAAGCGGGTGATTTCGCACCGCATTTTCGGTGGCCCGGCTCTTGCGTGATCCCGGGGCATGGCCGAACGCGGTAAGCGCCCCCAGGTCCTCGTCGTCGACGACGAAGCGCTCATCGCTCAGCTCGTCGCCGACATGCTGGCCGGCGAAGGCTACGACGTCGACACCGCGCCGAACGGCATCGTGGCCCTCGAGCGGATCGCGGGGAAGGACTACGATCTGATCCTCAGCGACCTGCGGATGCCGGAGCTGGACGGCCTGGGCTTCTATCGCGAGCTCGAGGCGCAGCAGCCCGAGCTGCTGCGCCGCTTCGTGTTCATCACCGGCACCGCGGAGCACGCGGACTACCGCGGCCTGCTGAGCGGCCTGACGGCGCCGGTGCTCACGAAGCCGTTCGACCTCACCGAGCTGCAGCGGGTCGCCCGCGAGCGGCTGTCCCTCTCGATGCCCGGGCGCCCGTCGGGCTCCTGACGAATGTCCCGCCGCTGACGAGCGCGCCTCGGCGACTCGTCCTCAAACCGCCGCGAAATCCCCCGCTTCGGCCCGCATCGCGGTGGCATGGCGCATGCTGCCCTCGGAGGCATGCAGAAAGCACTCGCGATGTGGATCATGCTCGCCGCCGGCGGCGGGGCGGGCCAGCCGGACGCGACCCCGATCCAGGTGGTGCGGGGCGCGACGGATCAAGTGCTGCAGATCGTGCAGGATTCGCAGCTGGCCGCGCCGATCAGCCAGGAGCGGCGGCGCGCAGAGGTGCAGCGCATCGCCGACCGGCTCTTCGACTTCCAGGAGATGGCCCGCCGCGCGCTCGCCCGTCACTGGCGCGAGCGCACCCCGCAAGAGCAGAGCGAGTTCGTCGCGGTGTTCAAGCAGCTGCTCGCCCGCGCCTACATCGGCCGGCTCGAGGGCTACGCGGGCGAGCAGATGGTGTACCTCGGCGAGACGGTGGAGCCCGAGTTCGCGACGGTGCGCTCCAAGATCGTCACCGCGCGGGGCGCGGAGATCCCGGTCGACTACCGGCTGCACGTGGTGGGCACGCGCTGGATGGTCTACGACGTGGCAGTGCAGGGCGTGAGCTTCGTGGCGAACTATCGCGGCCAGTTCGACAAGATCATCCGCGCCTCGTCGTATCAGGCGCTGGTGCGCGAGCTGAAGAACAAGTCCGCGGATCCGGCCCGTCCCGCCCGTCCCACCGCCGCGCCCGCGGCGGCCCCGCCCGCAACGCCCGCCTCCGCCGCTGCCCCGGCGCCGGCGGCCGACCCCGAGAAGGCTCCCGCCGAAGTCAGCCGGTAGCACCGCGCCGACCGGGCCCAGCCCGACCGGCGCGCCGCGGCGTCCTCCCGCTTCACCGCTGATCTCTCCGACCGAATCTCCCCGTCGAGCGACCTCCTCCGCCCCGGTTGCCGCCGGTCGGCACTCTGATAGACTCGGCGGGGCTCGGGCCCGACGACAGGAGGAGCGCACGATGCGGAGCCTGATGACCGCAGTGCTGGCGTGGACGGTCGCGGCGGGGCTCGTCGCGGGCTGCAGCCCCAGCAAGGAGGATCTCGTCGCGAAGTCGCGCGGGATCACCACGCGCGCCGAGCTCGAGCGGGCGCTGGGCAAGCCGAGCGACATCAACAAGCTGGGCCCGGTGGAGCAATGGACCTACCAGGCCTCGAACGGTACCGTGGTGTTCCTCATCGTGGCCGACCAGGTGACGCTGCAGGCCGCGGTGCCCAACGAGAAGAAAGATCAGAAGTAGGAGGACTCGACCGTGAGCGACACCCGTAGCGACCCCGCGACCGATGCCCTGATCCGCCGGATCGACCGTCTCGAACGGGACAACCGTCGCCTGCGCCTCGGCGGCGCGCTGACCGTCGTTGGCCTGGCCGCGCTCTTCGTGATGGGCCAAACCGCGCCCGCCCCGGTGAGCAACGCCATCGAGGCGGAGCGCTTCGTGCTGCGCGACGGCGCCGGCAACGTGCGGGCCACCCTGGGGCTGCGTCCCGACGGCACCGCCGCGTTGGCCCTCGGCGACGATAGCCAGCAGGAGCGCGCCCTCCTGAGCGTGAGCCGCGACGGGCTGGCCGGCCTCGAGCTGTCCGAGCGCGCCAGCGGGCGCGTGCGGGCCGGGCTCACCGTGCGCGCCGACGGCTCAGCCCAGCTCGCCCTGGTCGATCAATCCGATCAGCCCCGCGTCGAGCTGCGCGCGCACGGCGACGGCCGCCCGAGCCTCACCCTCCTCGACCAGGCCGGTCGGCCGCGCTCGCTCCTGGCCCTCACCGCGGAAGGGGCAACCGGCCTCACGCTCTACGATCGCAACGGACGCCGCCGGACCGCGGTGGGCCTCGAGCCGGCGGGGCCGCCCGCCATCTGGCTCTACGACGGCGAAGGCAACGGCCGCGCGATGCTCGCGGTGACCGGCGACGGGCAGCCCACGCTCAACCTGACCGACAGCGGCGGCAAGGGACGCCTCTGGCTGCGGGTCAGCTCGGACTTCCAGCTGCCGTTCCTGAGCCTGCACGATCGGGACGGCAAGCAGCGCATCGCGATGCTGTTGCGACAGGGCGGCGCGCCGACGGTGGCCCTCGGCGACGCCTCCGAGCGGGTGATCTGGAAGGCGCCGTAGGAGCGGGTCTGAGTCATCTCCGTTCGAGCGCGGGCTTGGCCCGCGCAATCTTGCATCTGGGGGAGGATCGGAGGGGGCCCCAAAGGGCGAAGCCCGTTCTAATCGAGTCGCCACCTCCGACGAGCTAGACGGCGCATGCCCGGCACCAACCTGCTGGTGCTCTTCGGCCTCGTGTTCTACCTCGGGGCCAGCCTGCTGCTGTGGAACCTGCTGCTGAAGGAGCCGCCGCGCGTGAGCCCGAGGCCGGGGCGGACGGGGCATCCGCCGCGCTGGCCGATCCGACTGGCCAAGGCGGCGGGCACCGTGCTCGGCGGCACCGCGTCGGGCGGCGCCTCGCTCTTGCTGATCGCCACCGTCGTCAACGCGGGCAAGCCCGGCACCATGACCACGCCGGTCAAGTGGGCGGTGTGGGGCGTCGCCACCGTGCTGGCCATCCTGTTCATCGGTCGCGCACCGCTCATCCGCCGCGTGATCACCCGGAGCTGCCTGGTGGTCGGCCTGCAGGCGGTGCTGCTGCCGCTGGCCACCCTGGTGTCGTTCGTGGTCGCGGGCGCGCGGCTGGCCGGCTCCGCGGGCACCGGCGGAGAGCGCACCGTGGACTACCTGGGCCTGCGCCTGGCCGGACACCTGCCCGCGGTCTGGATCGGCCTCGTCGGCTTCTGCGTCGGGCTCGCGCTCCTCATCGCGGGCGATCGCATCCGCCGACACGCCGCGCGCCGGCGTCACGCCCGGCGCGTGCGCGTCGCGCGCGCGGGCACGCGGTCCGCGCGCCTTCGTCTCCACTAGGCACGGGCGGAACCCCGCGCTCGAACGAAGGACACTCAGACGCGCGCCTCGGGCGTCGGCGGCGCCATCGCGGCCAGGCGCTCCCGCGCCTCCGCGAGCACCAGCGAGACGTGCACCCGGCAATGGTAGAGGTCACGCTGGCGCTGCAGCGGCAGGCGCTGGGCGAGCGTCTCGATGTGGCCGCGCAGGGCGTCGATGCGGCCGATGACCTCGCGCAACGCGGTCTCGCTGCGGGCGGAGGCGGCCTCGGCCTCCGCGTCGCGCAGCTGCCCGTAGAGCCGCTGGAGCACCCGGTCGCCGCGCCAGTTCAGGAGCCACGGCAGGATCCCGAACAGCGGCACCCACACCGCGACCAGCGGCAGCAGGATCAACCGCAGGTGCAGGAACCAGCGCAGGCCCCAGTACGGCAGCACCCGCGAGAGCAGCGACTCGCCCCGGGTCAGGAACGAGTCGGCCGCCTCGTGCAGCGGCACGTCGACGCCCTCGCGGGTCGGGAAGCGGCCCGGCGGATCGATCAGGCTGCCGGACCCGTGCACGTCGCGCGCGATGGTGAGCAGCTGCTCGACCACGCGCGGGTGCAGCGACTCGCGGCAAAGCAGGAGCGCGGCGGGCGCCATCAGCGTCACATCCCGGCGCGGCAGGTCCGCCTTCAGGTCGAGCAGCCCCTGGTCGAGCCGCACCGGCGTGAGATAGCGGAAGTTCCGCGCGAACGCGACGTCCCGCGTGAAGCCCAGCAGATGGACGTCCGGGCGGTGCAGCAGGGCGGCGACGTTGACGTCGACGTACGAGGCCACGAAGAACGCCGCGTCGAGCCGCTCCTGCTCCAGCGCCCGGCGGGCCTCCGCGGAGGTCAGCCGCACCACGTTCGCGCCCTCCGCCGGCAGCCCGAGCGCCTCGAAGATGGCGCGCACCACCGCTTCCGTGCCGCTGCCGGGCGCGCCGATCGAGATGCGGCGGCCCGCGAGGGAGGCGAGGCCGTCGCCGATCGACTCCCCGCGGTAGAAGATCCAGAGCGGCTCGCGGTAGATGGCGGCCATGCCGCGCACGCGCTGCTCCGGATCCTCGGCGGGCCGGTAGATGCCGGCCTGCACGAACGCCACGTCGACCGCCCCGCGTCCCAGCAGGTTCAGGTTGTCGACGGAGCCCGCGGTGCGCTGCAGCTCCACGGTGAGGCCTTCGCGACGCAGGCGCCGCTGGTATTCCCGCCCCAGCGCGTCGTAGGTGCCGTCGGGCTGGCCGGTCGCGATCGTGATCCGCCGGGGCGGGAACGGATCCATGGTGAAGACGCTCACCCAGACGATGGCGATGGTGAGCACCACCGCGACGGCCAAGAGCGTGAACCGGCTCTTCACCGGCTCCGGAACTCCTCCTTCGCGGCGGCGAGCCTCGCCGGATCGGTGAGGAGGTCCACCGCGCTCAACGCCATCAGCCGGGCTCCGGCCAGCAGTCCGGCGCGCGCGCCCGGCGCGACCGCCGCCGCCGCGAACTCGCGAGTGTGAATGGCCGTTCCGAGCGGGGCGATCGCGATCCACGGGTGTATCGTGGGCGTGACCTGGCTCACGTTGCCGATGTCCGACGAGGCCAGCCGGTCGGGCGCGGTGGGCCCCACCTCGAGCCCGGCCGCCGGCAGGTTCGCCGCGAACACGTCGAGCAGGCTCTGATTGCGCTTGAGCGGCTCGTAGACGTCGGTGTGCCGCTTCACGCTGAGCCGCGAGCCGGTCGCGAGGGCCGCCGCCTGAGCGCAAGCCACGACCCGCGCATGCAGCGCCCACATCGCCTCCAGGCTCGGCCCGCGCACGTTGAAGTCCGCCACCGCGCGCTCCGGGATGACGTTGGCGGCCGCGCCGCCGTCGGACACCACGCCGTGGATGCGGCAGTCCGGGCGCATCTGCTGCCGCAGCATGCTCACCGCGTTGAAGGTCTGCACGCACGCATCCAGCGCGTTGACGCCCGCCCACGGATCCGTGGAGGCGTGCGCCGCCTTGCCGACCCACTCGAAGGTCACGCGCGCCACGCCGAGCAGGTCTTGATGCAGCAGGGTGCGGTCGAAGCCGTGGATCATCATGGCCGCGTCCACGTCCGCGAAGACTCCGGCCTCCACCAGCACGCCCTTGCCGCCGCCCCGCTCCTCCGCGGGCGTGCCGATCACCACGATGCGCCCCGGAGGCAGGCCGTCGCGTGCGGCCATGAGGGCTCCACCCGCCCCCGCGCCCGCGGCCGCGATCACGTTGTGGCCGCAGGCGTGGCCGACGCCCGGCAGCGCGTCGTACTCGCAGAGGATGGCCAGCGTCGGCCCGGGCCCGGTCTCGAGGCTCGCCCGGAACGCGGTGGGGACGCCGCCCACGCCGCGCTCCACCCGGAAGCCCTGCCGGTCCAGGAACTCGCAGAGCCAGCCGCTCGCTCGCGTCTCCTCGAAGGCCAGCTCGGGATGCGCGTGGATCCGGGCCGACAGCTGAGTCAGCTCGTCCCCCAGCCGATCCACCGCCTCCGCGACGCGCTCCTTGAGGGCGCACATGGGGGCCCACGATACCATGGCTCATGCGCACTCGACGCGGGTGGCCCGGGCGCCTGGCGGTCATCGCGGTGCTGGCGCTCGGGGGCTGGCTCGCCATCGAGATCTGGACCTGGCCCTCGGTCGGTCGCCTGGCGGTGGAGCGCCCGACCACGACCGCGTTCATCGAGCAGTACCGGGCCGAGCAGCGCGCCCACCGCCGACCCGATCGCGTCGCCCGGGAGTGGACGCCCTACGCGACCATCTCCCCGGCGGTCAAGCGAGCGGTCCTGGTCGCGGAGGACGTCAACTTCTTCAGCCACCACGGCTTCGCCCTGGACGAGATGCAGAGCGCGCTCGAGGACGCGGTGCGCGACCACGAGCTGCCGCGCGGCGCCTCCACCATCACCCAGCAGCTGGCCAAGAACCTCTGGCTGTCGCGCTCGCGCAATCCGCTCCGCAAGGCCCGGGAGGCCCTGCTCACCTGGCAGCTCGAGCGGAGCCTGTCCAAGCGCCGCATCCTCGAGCTGTACCTCAACGTGGTGGAGCTGGGCCCCGGCCTCTACGGCGTGGGCGCGGCGAGCCAGCGCTACTTCGGCAAGTCCGCGGCGGAGCTGGACGAGGGCGAAGCCGCGCAGCTGGCCGCGATCCTGCCGAATCCCGCCGCCTGGCGGCCCGGGTCGGCCAGCCGGGCCTACCGGCACCGGGTCGCGGTGATCGAGCGACGCATGGGCCGCGCCGCCTTCCTCTGGAAGCAGATCTAGAGGAGCGCCACGAGCTCGGGCAGCGCGGTCAGCCGGTGATCCGCCTCGCGGAAATCATGCTCGCGGGTGTAGCTGCAGGGCACCACCGCGCAGCGCATGCCGGCGGCCTTGGCGGCCAGCAGGCCGTTGCGCGAGTCCTCGACAACCAGGCACTCGGCGGGCGGCGTCCCGAGCCGATGAGCGGCGGCCAGGAACACGTCCGGCGCCGGCTTGCCGCGCGCCACCTGGGTGCCCGAGACCACGGCCTCGAAGAGCGGACGGATCGACAGCGCGGCCAGGTTGGCCTCGATCACGCGCACCTCCGCCGATGAGGCGAGCGCCATCCGGTAGCCGGAGGCCCGGACCCGCTGCAGCACCTCGGGCACGCCGATCATCGGCACCGGCCCGCGCGCGATCTGCTCCAGCATGCCCTCCACGTACCAGTCGGCCAGCGTCTCGACGGACGCGGGCAGGCCGTGCCGCTGCTTCAAGATGTGGCAGGAATCGAGCGTGGTGCGGCCGAGGAACTCCGCGTTCTCGTCCTCGGTGTAGGGTAACCCGTGACGCGTCATCACCCGGCGCAGGGCCTCGAAACCGAACGGCTCCGAGTCCACGAGCACGCCGTCCATGTCGAAGATGACGGCCTGGATGGTCATTGCGGCAGCATAGCAGAGTGGCCGCGACGGCCCGCCTGAGGTAGAGTCGAGCCACAGGAGGAATGCCCATGTTCGGTCTCCGCAAGCGCGCAATGCCCGGCCCGTCCGAGGCGCTTCCCGGCCGCGCCGAGAAGATGCCGGTTCCCGAGACGCACTTCGTGAACGGGGCGCGCCTCGAGCCGCCCTTCCCCGCCGGCACGGAGCGCGCCGTCTTCGGCATGGGATGCTTCTGGGGCGCCGAGCGCAAGTTCTGGGAATTGCCGGGCGTGTACTCAACCTCGGTGGGCTACGCGGGCGGCTACACGCCGAACCCGACGTACGAGGAGGTCTGCAGCGGGGCGACCGGCCACGCCGAGGTGGTGCTGGTGGTGTTCGATCCGGCCAAGGTCTCCTACGAGACGCTCCTGCGCACGTTCTGGGAGAGCCACGATCCGACCCAGGGCATGCGCCAGGGCAACGACGTCGGCACCCAGTACCGCTCCGCGATCTACTGCTACGGCGAGACGCAGCAGCAAGCCGCCGAGCGCTCCCGCAAGATCTATCAGGCCGTGCTGGACAAGGCAGGCTACGGGCCGATCACCACCGAGATCCGACCGGCACCCGAGTACTACTACGCGGAGGACTACCACCAGCAGTACCTGGCCAAGAACCCGTGGGGCTACTGCGGCATCGGCGGCACCGGCGTCGCGTGCCCGGCGGGCGTGGCCCAGTCCGCGTAGCGCGTACCGCGACCTCGACGTCCCGCTCACGCGTCCGGCGGTATACTCCCCGGGAAATGTCCGACGCCTCCCTGCCCCTGCACGGCCTGGTCGTGCTCGACCTCACCCGCGTCCTGGCCGGTCCCTACTGCACGCGCCTGCTCGCGGATCTGGGCGCACGCGTGATCAAGATCGAGCGCCCGGTCGAGGGCGACGAGATGCGCCGCAATCCACACCAGATCGAGCCGGGCCGCGACGATCAGTCCACCTACTTCGCGCGGGTCAACGCGGGCAAGGAAAGCGTCGCGGTGGACCTGAGCCGCCCCGAGGGCCGCGACGTCGTGCTGGGGCTCGCCGCGCACGCCGACGTGTTCATCGAGAACTTCGCCCCGGGCGTGGTGAGCCGGCTGGGCCTTGACTACGCGGCGGTCTCCGCGGCCAAGCCCGACATCGTCTACTGCTCGATCTCGGGCTTCGGCCAGACCGGCCCGTGGCGCGAGCGGCCCGCCTTCGCGCACATCATCAATGCCGCGTCCGGGATGATGGCCCTGGAGCAGGGCGAGGAGGCGGCGCCGCGCGCCTCGAACCTGCAGGCCGCCGACGTGCTGGCCGCCGCCCATGCCATGGGCGCGATCATGGCCGCGCTGTGGCGCCGGGCGCGCACCAGCCAGGGCGCACACCTGGACGTCTCGATGCTGGAGGCGCTGGTCGGCGCCGACAGCGTCACCTACGCGTCGGTGCTGAACGGCGGGGAGGAGCACGGCAATCCGCGGCCCGGCATGATCGTGCACCGCCTCCGCGACCGCTACATGGCGATGCAGGTGGTAGGCGCCCCCCGGCTGTGGGAGCGTCTGCTCACGCTCATGGATCGGCCGGAGCTGGGTCGCGACCCGCGCTTTGCCTCATCCCTGGCCCGGCGCCGCAACTGGCGCGCGCTTCGCGAGGTGATCACCGCGTGGCTCGATACCTTCGCAAGCGCCGACGCCGCGCTCGCCGCGCTGACCGAGGCCCGCATCCCCTGCGCGCCGGTGCTGCGTCCCGCCGAGGTCATCGCGCAAGAGCACCTGGCCGTCCGCCAGTTCTTCCCGGTGCTGCCGCATCCGGCCCGTGGCGATCTCCGGGTCACCGCCAGCCCCTATCATCTAGACGGTCGGCCCACGCACCCGCGCGCCCCGGCCGCCTATCGCGTGGGCGAGCACACCCGCCCGGTGCTGCGTGATCTGCTGGGCTACAAGGACGACCGGATCGAGGCGCTGATCGCGGCCGGCGTGGTGGAAGGCCCGGCATGAGCCAACGCGAGGAGGCCTTCCAGCGCACCGAGCAGGAGATCCGCGCGGAGAAGGCCGCCACGCTCGGACGTGCGGGCGAGCGCCTGGAAGCCGCGCTTCGCCTCTGCGCCGAGCTGCGCGAGGACTACGGTCGCGCCCCCGAGCCGGGGCGGGAGGCCGCGCTCGCCCGCTACCGCGACGCGCGGCGCCGGGCGCTCGAGGCGCGCCACACGCTGATCATCCAGCGCGAGGCGATCGGCCTGCGCAACCACCGCGTGATGGACCAGCAGTTCCCGGAGCCGCCGCCGCTGCCCTGACCGAGCAGAATCTTCCCGTGTGATACCACGCTGACGCGGCCGGCGCGCGGCGTCGCCCGTCGAATCCGCTGATTCGCCTGCTCCGACCGGTGGCCCACCTCTTGCTCCCCCGATGCGGAAGGAGCCAGCCATGATCAGGGCCATCGCGCTCGGAGCCGCCGCGGGGCTGACACTCGGTTTCACCTGGCTGCCCGACTACGCCGAGCAGTCCCGGGCCGACGTGGCGACGTGCGTGACCTACGCGCGTCAGAGCTCGCCGCGCTTCGATGCCCAGGTGCGTGACGTCGACCTGGCCACCGGACACGTCGACATCCAGCGCTCTGCCGGCGACGCGCGCGGCGAGGTGGCGTTCGCCACGTGCCTGGTCGCGGTGCGGCAGTACCGATTCATCGAGCGCAATCTCCCGAGCCCGACCGACCCCGCTCCCACCGACCCCACCGCCGCCGACGAGTCGCCTCGATCGTTCGCCCGCTGACCCGCGCTCGGCCGATCAGGTGACCCGCAGCGCGTCGAGCGCGCGCCAGTCGAACCCGACCCCGTGGCCCGGCCGATCGGGGGCGATCGCCCGCCCATCGTGCATCTGCAGCGGCGAATCGATGTAGCGGTCGAGCCCGAAGCCGTGCGCCTCGAGATAGGCGCGATTGGGCGCCGCGGCCAACAGGTGGACCGTGAGGTCGTGGGCGCCGTGCGAGGTCACGGGCAGGTTGAAGGCCTCGGCAAGGTGGCAGACCTTCATGAAAATCGTGACCCCGCCGCAGTTGGTGACGTCGGGCTCGGGAAAGCTCACGCCGCCGGCCGCGATCAGGGCGCGGAACTCGTGGAGCGTGTGCAGGTTCTCCCCCGCCGCGATGGGCACGCCGCCCTCGCGCACGATACGGACGTGGCCCGGCACGTCGTCGGGAATCGTCGGCTCCTCGAGCCAGACCAGGTCGAGATCGCGCAGCGCGCGCGCCGCCCGGATGGCCTCGTCCACGCTCCAGCGCATGTTGGCGTCCGCCATGAGCGCGACCTCGCGGCCGAGGTGGGCGCGCACGGCGCGGACCCGCTCGACGTCCTCGCGCAGCGATGGCCGGCCCACCTTCATCTTGATGGCCCGGAAGCCGCGGGCCAGGTTGTCGTCGGTCTGGCGCAGCAGCCCGTCGAGCGGCAGCTCCAGATCGATCCCGCCGGCGTAGCACGGCACGCGCGGATCGAAGCCGCCCAGCACGCGCCAGAGCGGCGCGCCCTGGCGGCGCGCGCGCAGGTCCCAGAGCGCGATGTCCACCGCGGAGATGGCGAGGGCCTGCGCGCCGCCGCGCCCGCCGTAGTGCAGCGCCCACCACATGGCCTGCCAGAGCGCCTCGATGTCCTCCGCTTCGCGGCCGGCGAGCCGCGGGGCCAGATCGCGCGCGATCAGCGCGTGCACCGCCGCGCCCCCGGTCCCCACCGTGTAGGTGTAGCCGACGCCTTCGGCGCCGTCGGCGTCGCGCACCCGCGCGGTGACCAGCTCGAAGCCCTCGATGAGGCCGTGGGTGGAGTCGGACAGCACGGTGGGCAGCGTGATGCGGTAGTGATCGGCCCGGAGATCCCGGATCTTCATGTCGTGACCGGACGCGGCCGGCGCAGCCAGGCTAGCGCCGCCAGGTAGGCGACGTCCACCGCGTAGGCGAGCAGGATCGTGACCGGGAGCCCGAGCCGCACCAGCGTCCGCGACGCCACCAGGTTGAAGAGACAGATGCCGAAAGCGCCCGCAGGGAACATGCGGATGAACGGCATGATGACCGCGGACCCGTACCGGGCGTGCAGCAGCGCGATCACCGGCAGCCCGTTGACCGGGAAGCCCACCACCAGGCCCGACCACTTCGGGCCGAGCAGATGCGCCACCGACGTCACCACGAGCACGGTGAGCGCGGAGACCGCCACCCGGATCGCGAGCAGCGGAATCGAGGTGGGGCCCCGCCGGAGCGTCGCGGTGTCCGGCAAATGGCGCACCAGCACGCCCGCGCCCAGGCACACCGCGGCGGCGAACGGCATCGCGGTGAGCGGCCCGAGCGGCAGCGCGCTCAGGATCAGCGTGCCGACCACGAACGTGGTGGTGCCGAGCGAGACCGCCGCCGCCACCGAGGCCGCCCGCGGCGCCGGCACCAGCCGCGTCGCAAGGAGGTAGCCCAGGTAGATCGGCACGGAGGCGCCCATGCCCGGGATCGCCCAGAAGGCGCTCTCCGCGGCGAACTCCGGCCCCTGCTCCACGGTGAAGAAGATCAGCGACAGCACCGCCAGCTGGGGGGTGGACGCGACGATCGAGCCGAGCCGCAGCCCCAGCCACTCCGCGGCCGCGGTGCCGCCCAGGACGAAGAAGGCCGAGGCCACGACCTTGGCCGCGAGCAGGGTGGGAGCGGAGGGATCGATCGGCCGGCCTCGGGGGGCACGCGGGGTGGGCGAGCCCGGATGACCCGGGCCCGCCCGCGTCCGGCTCAGCTCCCCTGGATGTCCGTCAGCTCGGCGTGGGCCGAGGGCACGACGTCGTCCGCCTGGCGATGCCGAGGACGTGGGGGTCGGCGGCCATGCCAGACCTCAGGCGGGCAGGCGCTCGTACATGCCCTGCACGTCGGCGGCGTGGAATCGGGCCACGTGGTTGGTCGGGGGCAGCGCCTCGGCGTAGAAGAACTCGGGCAGCTCGTCGTCGGCCGCGGTGAAGCCGGCCTGCCGATTGAACTCGTGCTCCAGCTTCAGGGTCTGGCGGCCGAGGGCTTCGAAGAACTCCTTGGTCAGGCTGGTGCCGTGCGCCGCGTTGATCGCGGCGGTGAGCCACTCGGTGTTCGGGTTGGTCACGCTCATGCCGAAGATGCAGAGGCCGAGCGAGTCATTGGCGGCCACCCGCGCCTGGTGGGCCACGCTCTGCTCGACGATCGCGGGCGTCTCCATCTCGCGAGTCTTGAGCCGCGGCAGGTTGCCGGCGGTGTGATCGGCGCCCTGGGCGGTGGCCATCATGGTGATGCCGGTGGCCTCCACCACCCGCGGGTCGTAGGCGCTGATCGCCTGCTTCTTGATGACCGGCACGCGCTTGACGTGGTAGTGCTCGCCCACCCGCGCGGTGCCCTGGGCCCAGATGCGCCCCTTCTCACTGCCGCGGCCGATCTCGGCGAGGACGTCGGCCATGAACGCCACGTCGCCGAAGGCGCCGAGGCCCGCCTCCATCAGCACCGCGATCATCGCGCCCACCTCGATGGTGTCCACGCCCAGGTCGTTGGCGATGTGGTTCATCTGGGCCAGGTCGTCGGGATCGGAGAGCCCGCAGTTGGTGCCGAGCAGGCCAAGGGTCTCGTACTCCACGGGCGAGACCACTTCCTTGCCGTCCTTGTCCGCGTAGACGTTGCTGCACTGGATCACGCAGCCGGGCATGCAGGCGTGGGTGTGGTCGCCGCCGCGCGAGACGTTCAGCTCGCGGATGTACTCGCCGCCCATCTTGAACTTCTCGCCCTTGGCCACGTCGGCCTGCTGGCCCGCCGAGAAGTTGCGCACCGGCAGACCACCCAGGGTGTTCTGCAGATCCGCCATCCCCATGGTGCCGATCTTGGCGTAGAAGTTGGCCACCATGGAGTCGGCCTGCAGCATCTTCGCGTAGTCCTTGATGGCCGCGTTCACCTTCTTCGAATCCGTGAAGGGCGGGATGCGGTCCAGGTCGACCACGATCGCTTTCACCTTCTTTGCGCCCATCACCGCGCCGACGCCCCCGCGCGCGGAGAGCCGCGCGGGCCGGCCGTCCTTGTCGCTGAAGGCGATGCCCGCGATCAGCCCCTGGTACTCGCCCACCGGGCCGCAGAGCGCGATCGTGACCTTCTTGCCGTACTTCGCATGCAGCATGTTCTGCGCCTCGAAGTTGCCCTTGCCGAGGTACGGCTGCGCGTCGTCGAACTCGATCGTGCCGTCCTTCTTGAAGTGGATCACCGCCCAGTCCGGCGCGGCGCCCAACAGGGTGAAGCCGGCGATCTTCTGCTGGCCCAGGCCGTAGCTGAAGCTGCCGCCCCCGTTGGCCTCCTTGATGCCGCCGGTGAGCGGGCTCTTGCAGCCCACGCTGGTGCGGTTGGCGTTGGAGAAGCTGGTCCCCGCGAACGGCCCCGCCGAGAAGATCAGCGGATTGGCCGGCGACAGCGGATCCACCGTGGCGGCCCCGCACGCGAGCAGCGTCTTGGCGATGAAGTAGCGGCCCGCCTTCACCACCGCTTCGCCCTCCAGCTCGCGCCTGGTGATGCTCCGGTCGCTCAGGTCGATGTCGTAGTACGTGCGCATGCGTCGCTCCTCGTGGTCAGGATGATGGGGGCTTGGCCTGTGGCTGCAGCTCGGACTCGGTCGGGCTCGGCTCGACCACCTCGATGCTCTCGGCCGGCGGCAGCTGCGAGGGCCCGGCCGGGCGGTGAGCGCGGAAGCGGATCTGGGGCAGCCGGCCCACCGCCTGGCGGAGGGCCTGCTCCCAGCGTACGCCGATCTTGATCAGGTCGGGATCGCCCGCGGGAAATCGGCGGAGCCGGGTGATCGCGAGCTCGTCCACCCCGTAGGCGAGCAGGTCGATCGGGGGGCCCACCGTCACGTTCGATCGCATGGTCGAGTCGAGCGAGAGCAGCGCGTACTTGGCCGCCTCCTCGAGCGTCGTACGATGGAAGCGAATGCCGCGGTCGAGGATGGGGCGGCCGTACTTGGTCTCGCCGATCTGCAGATAGGGCGAGTCCTCGCTCGCCTGCAGCGGGTTGCCCTGCGGATAGACGATGAAGAGGCCGGGCGCCTCGCCGCGCACCTGGCCCCCCAGCAGCAAGCTCACGTTGAACTTGAAGTCGTCGCGCTCGAGCGCCTCGCGGTCCATGGCGGACACGCGGCGCACCTGCTCGCCGACCACCCGGGCCGCGTCGTAGAGCGAGGGCGCCAGGGCCAGCCCCTTGCCCTGGTCGAAGTCGCGCTTGAGCAGGGTGACAATCGACTGGGTGCAGGACAGGCTGCCGCTGCTCAGCAGCACGAACACGCGCTCGCCCGGCTGGACGAAGGTGTGCATCTTGCGCGCGACGTTGACCTGATCGTGCCCCGCGTTGGTCCGGGAGTCCGACGCCATGACCAGACCGTACCGGGACCAGATGCCGACGCAGTAGGTCACGGCGTGCCCGCGCGCGAAGCGGCCCGAGTCTCCCGCATTGCGCGAGTATGGTACCAGAAGCCCCACCCCGGGGGCCTCCCACCGCGCCGCCCAACGGTGATATCCTCTCTGCCGTCCGGCCCCGCACCCCGAGGGCACCGACAACGGAGGAACCGATCGTGGCGCAAGAGCTCAAGATCTGGATGAACGGCCGCCTGGTCTCTCAGGCCGAGGCCGTCCTGCCCGTCAACAGCGCGGCCGTGTTCTACGCGACCAACGTCTTCGAGGGCCTCCGCGCCTACTGGAACGCGGAGGACGGTGAGCTGTACGGCTTCCGGCTCGCCGAGCACTTCGCGCGGCTCCGCGAGTCCATGAAGATGATGCGGTTCACGGTGCCGTACCGCGACATGGACCTCTACGAGGCGGTGCGCGACGTGCTGCGCGGCAACGAGATCCGCGAGGACGTCCACATGCACCTGGTCGCCTACGTGGCCGCGCCGGGCCTGGACTCGACGAGCCCGACCGGGCTCTACATCAACCCCCGGCGCCGCGCGCGCATCACCGAGGGCAGCGGGCTCAAGTGCTGCATCACCTCGTGGCAGCGCACGAGCGACAACGCGATCCCGATTCGCCTGAAGTGCGGCGCGAACTACCAGAACGGCCGGCTCGCCACGCTGCAGGCCAAGGCCGACGGCTACGACGCGCCGATCTTCCTGAACCAGCAGGGCACGGTGGCCGAGGGCTCGGGCGCGACCTTCTTCATGGTGCGCCGCGGGCAGCTGGTCACCCCGCCCATCACCAGCGACATCCTGGAGTCGATCACCCGCTCCACCCTGATCGACGCGGTGGCCCCCGCGCTCGGCATGGACGTGGTCGAGCGCGACATCGCCCGGACCGAGTTGTACGTGGCCGACGAGGCGTTCTTCTGTGGCAGCGGCTACGAGATCACCCCGATCCTGTCGGTGGATCGCTTCCCGCTCGGCGACGGCGGGGTGGGCCCCATCACCCAGCGGCTGCTCACCGCCTACATGAGCGTGGTGCGGGGCACGGATCGCCGCTTCCCCGAATGGCGGATGCCGGTCTACAAGCCCGTCACCGTCTGATCCCGCTCTTGCCCCCCTCGCCCTCTCCCCCCCGGGGAGAGGGCAGGGTGACGGGCACCGGTGGCCACCACCGGAGCGCCTGGCCGATGCGCCTCGTGTTCTGGAACATCCGTGCCGGAGGCGGCCTTCGCGGCGCGGAGATCGCGCGACAGCTTCACGCCTGGGGTGCAGACACGGTCGCGCTCTGCGAGTTCCGCGGCACGCCGCCGAGCCGCGAGCTGGCACGGGCGCTCGGCACCCTGGGACTCGCGTACCAGTGCACGACCGCCGATCCGGCGCGTCCGTCGGTCAACGCGATCCTGCTCGCCTCGCGCTGGCCGCTGCGCCGCGCGCGCCTCGGCTGCGCGCCGCGGGAGCCGTGCCGCTGGCTGCTGGCCCGCGTCCTCGCCCCCGCCCCGCTCACGGTCGGGGTGATGCACGTGCCGAACCGGGTCAGCGGGCGGAAGTACCCCTACCTCGAGGCGGTGCTGGCGACGGCGCGCCGCGCCTGGCCGGGGCCGGCCCTCTTCCTGGGCGACACCAACTCCGGCCGGATCGATCTCGACGAGCAGGTGCCCGCGTTCAACCGGATCGAGGACGCGTGGATGCGCGGGCTCGACGGCGCCGGCTGGACCGACGCGTTCCGCCACCTGCGGGGGAGCCGGCGGGCCTATACCTGGTACTCGCCCAACGGGCGGAACGGCTTCCGCATCGACCAGGCATTCCTGAACGAGGCGCTGCGCGTGCGCCTGCGCGGCTTCCGGTACGACTGGGGCCGCCGCGACCCGGCGCGCGGCCCGGCCAGCGATCACGCCGCGATGGTGCTCGACTTCGCGCGTTGACTTCCGCGCCTGCGGGTCTTCGCGGCGGCCGGCAGGCGGCTGGGAAAGGTCCAGCTACGAGGCGGCGCCCGAAGGAGGCGTACTCTCCGTACGTCGAGCGAGCGGCCGAGGGCGCCAACGAAGGGTCATGAGCGGAGCGCTCACCCTCGCCCCATGAAAGTGGCGTATCCGGCGCTCGAGGCCGGTATTCGCGGGACTTTCTGAGCAAGCAGATGCGTTCTTTTCATCAGCCTGCTAGGACCAGCGGGCGAGGAGCGCATCCAGGGCCTGCGGATCCACCGGCTTGGCGATGTGGACGTCGAAGCCGGCCGCGCGGCTCTTCACGCGGTCGGCCTCGGTCCCGTAGCCGGTGAGGGCGACCAGCCGCACGTCCCGCGTCTCCGGCCGCGCGCGGAGGTGGCGGGCCACGTCGTAGCCGCTCATGCCGGGCAGGCCCAGGTCGAGGAACACCACCTCGGGGCAGCCGCGGGCGATCGCCTCGAGGGCGCTGGGCCCGTCGTGCGCGGTGCGCACCTGGTGCCCGCGCAGGCGCAGGAACATCGCGAGCGAATCGGTGGAGTCGGGCTGATCGTCCACCACCAGGATGTGGCGCGCGGCCACCGTCGGATCGCCCGCCGCCATGGCCGGCGGCGCGGACGCGACCGAGGCGTCGACGCCGTCCACGGCGGGCAGCCTGACGGTGAACTCGCTGCCCTGCCCCGGCCCGTCGCTGGCCACCTGGACCGAGCCGCCGTGCATCTCCACCAGCCGCCGCACGAGGGTGAGGCCGAGCCCGAGGCCACCCTGCCGGCGCTCGAGCGAGCGGTCGGCCTGGGTGAACAGGTCGAAGACGCGCGGCAGCAAGTCGGGGGCGATGCCGGCGCCGGTGTCGCGTACCGCGATCACCGCGTTGGCGCCGTCGCGGCGAGCCGCGACGACGATCCGCCCGCCCTCGTCGGTGTACTTGATCGCGTTGTCGAGGAGGTTGCCGACCGCCTGTACCAGCCGTGCCTGATCGCCGTCCACCCAGCCCACGTCCGACGGCACCTCCGTCTCGAGCGTCTGCTTGCGGCCGTCCGCGGCGGGCTGCGCCATCTCCACCGCCTGCTCGACCACGTCGCGGACCGCGACCGGCCCGCGCTTGAGCGTGATCTTGCCCGACGTGATCCGCGAGACGTCGAGCAGGTCGTCCACCAGCCGGATCATGAGCCACACCTGCCGCTAGATGACGTCGGCCACCCACTGCAGC
>Ga0081455_10000472_pt1 | contig 52276 bp, 46 predicted proteins | sample TabmetS3T2R1_FD_70207 | JGI IMG/M metagenome (GOLD analysis project Ga0081455, IMG submission 70207) | Tabebuia heterophylla rhizosphere microbial communities from the University of Puerto Rico - S3T2R1 | ecosystem: Host-associated > Plants > Roots > Rhizosphere ...
AGAAGGTCGTCGCGGACAGCCCGCTCGAGGTCGGCCGGACCCCGGCCTCGCTCGCCGCGCTCACCAAGGCCGCCGCCGAGAGCGGCGTCGTGTTCGCCGGGGCCGTCGGCGGCGGCTACGTGTTCCCGGAGTTCTTGCCGGCCTACGACGCGATGGCGAGTCTCTGCAAGCTCCTCGAGCTCCTCGCACCGGTCGAGCGGCCGCTCTCGGAGCTCGTGGCCGAGCTTCCGCAGTCACACGTCGTGCACCGCCGGGTCCCGTGCCCCTGGGCGCAGAAGGGGCTCGTGATGCGCGTGCTGACCGAGCGTCTGGCGGACCGCGACACCGACCTCCGCGACGGGATCAAGGTCTTCGACAAGCGCGGCTGGGCACAGGTGCTCCCGGACCCAGACGAGCCGGTCGTCCACGTCTACGCCGAGGGCGCCGACGAGCAGACCTCGGCCGAGCTCGAGGAGGAGCTGCGCCGGCTCGTCGAAGAAGTGCTCCAGGAGGACGCAGAAGTTGGAAGCTCAACGTAAGGTTGACCCTTAGCCGTCCGACTGGTTAACTGACCGCCGACCGAAAGGCCCGCCGTGGAACCCTTGCCCGATCTCGCCACCCTCTCCGATACCGATCTGAAGCAGCTGATCGACGACCTCCAGCACGAGGAGCAGGAGGTCTCCTACCGCCGCCGGCTTCTGCACGGGAAGATCGACATCCTGCGCGCCGAGCTCGTCGCTCGGCTCCAGCGGCAGGTCGGAGCGGGGGAGAGCCCGCTGAGCGAGGTCGACGTCGACAAGCTGACGGAGATCCTGGCCGGGAAGGCCGCGCCCCCGACCGAGACCACCCGGTGAGCCACGTCTACTGCCCCGAGTGCGGCTTCCAGAACCCGGAGGCCGCGAACTACTGCTCCAAGTGCGGCGCCGCGCTGGTTCGCGAGACAGGCGGGGCGGACACGACCATGGCCTACACGCCTGGGGAGCTCGAGGAGTCGTCACCGCTCGAGGACCTCGGCGTCGAGGGGCCGGCGCTCGTCGTCCGCTCGGGCGGGGGCCGCGCCGGCGAGCACTTCCTCCCGACGAGCGACCGCACGACGATCGGCCGCTCGCCCGACTGCGACATTTTTCTCGACGACGTCACGGTCTCGCGTCAGCACGCCGTCCTCGAGCGCTCCGAGGACCGGTTCACGATCGAAGACCAGGGCAGCCTGAACGGCACCTTCGTGAACCGCCGCCGGATCGAGCGCGCCGATCTGTACGACGGCGACGAGCTCCAGATCGGCAAGTACCGGCTGACCTTCCTCCAGAAATGACCGCAGCGGCCGTCACCGACAACCGGCCGCAGACGATCGGGGCCGTCTGCCGTCTGCTCAGCGAGGAGTTCCCCGAGATCTCGATCTCGAAGATCCGCTATCTCGAGGACCAGGGACTGCTCGCGCCCCGCCGGACACCCGGGCGGTACCGGCTCTACGCGGACGAGGACATCGATCGCCTGCGGACGATCCTGCGCCTTCAGCGAGACGAGTTCCTGCCGCTGCGAGTGATCCGCCAGGAGCTGGCGTCGGCCGGCGGACGGACACAGGGTCGGCAGGCCGTGCGGTCGGCGCTGAACGCCGGCGACGAGGAGGAGATCGACCTCGGTGAGCTCTGCGAGCGGGCGGGCGTGACGACGGCATTCGCGCGCGAGCTCGAGGAGTACGGGATGATCGAAGCGCGGACAGACGGGCGCGAACGCCTGTACGCGGCCGGCGAAGCAGAGGTCGCGGCCGTCTGCGCGAAGCTCGCCCGCTTCGGGATCGACGCGCGGCACCTCCGGACGTTTCGGACTGCGGCGGACCGCGAGATCGGGTTACTGTCGGCGATCGTGGCGCCGGCACTTCGTTCCCGAAAACCGGACCGCCGTCAGAGCGGGGTGGAGGACCTCCAGGTCCTGGCCGAGCATGCGCAGGAGCTCTCCCAGCTGCTCTTCTCGCGTTCGCTCCGGCGGGTGGCGGCGTCCTGATGGCGATCGACCTGAGAACACGCGTCCGCGAGGTTCCGGACTGGCCCGAGCCGGGCGTCGGCTTCAAGGACGTCAGCCCGCTGCTGCGCGATCCGGAAGCGCTTGCGCAAACCGTCGACGCGCTCGCCGCCTGGACCCGCGATCAACGGCCGGACGTCGTTCTCGGCGCCGAGGCGCGCGGGTTCATCCTCGGCGCGGCGATCGCCAAGGAGATTCCGTGCGGCTTCGTGCCGGCGAGAAGGCCGGGGAAGCTTCCGCCCGAGACGGTGAGTGCCACGTACGCGCTCGAGTACGGGCAGAACGCGCTGGAGCTGAACGCGGACGCGATCGGCCGCGGCGCGCGAGTCGTCATCCACGACGACGTGCTCGCGACGGGTGGAACCGTCGAGGCGATCGGCGGTCTCGTCGAGCAGCTCGGCGGAGAGGTCGTCGGCGTGAACTTCATCATCGAGCTCACGTTCCTCGGCGGGCGCGAGCGGCTCACCAAGTATCCGCTCTACTCGCTGATCTCGTACTAGCGCTTCTGCTGAGCTGGCGAAGGCCGCCTGACCTCGTCGTCGCCGCGGAGCCGCACGAACAGGAAGATCGCGCCGGCCGCGACCGCGGAGACGATGAACGCCGTCGCACCGGCCACGCCGATCGAGAGCATCCCGAGCCAGAGGTAGAGCCCGAAGCCGAACCCCCACAGGAACGACGTCACGCCGCGGTCGAAGGACGGCATTCGCAGGTGCATCAGCCCGATCCTACCGCGTCGGTGGTTTATCCACAGGTTGCAACGAAGGCTGTGGAAATGTGGAAAAAAGAAAAGTTTGCAAATAGCGACAAGTTCCCAATTTTCAGGCCTTGACCCCCCTTGAATCCGGCCTGGCGTGGCCTTAGTGTCCTGCCTGCGTCGAGTACGGGACGCGAGTAGGTCGAAGCCGATCTTGAGGGCCGTAGCCGGAAGGCGAAAGTCAATAGGATCGGTGGACGGAAGCGAAATCGGCTCGACGAAAGTTCTGCCACCGGAGGTGCCCACGGGCATAGTCGGTGGCAGAACTTTTTTTGGCACGGGGAAATCAGGTTTCCCCCGTGGGCCTCTTCTTTCGCCTTTTCGCCGACGCGAGGCCTTGCTGAGCTCCCGCCGGGCAAAGCCCGGCTGTGCCGGATGTGGGAGAGACCATCTTGGGAGCTGAGGAAGGAGCACGAAGGCGGGGGAGTCCGCTCTCAGCGGCTTCTCCTCGAACTTGACATAACGTCCGTTACCGTGCATTGGCGTGGCGGGCGGCGACGCGGGCGCCGGGTTCTGCATTGGGCTATGCTCGCGGCGGCCTCCGCACAGCACCACGAATACGTTTGACGTCGCCCGTCTCGTGGGAAAAGACCGCTTACACGTATGACCACGGCTGAGATCGAGACCGTCCTCGGAACCGAGGACGTGCGCCACTTGCTCGAAGCAGCCGAGCAGAACGGCGGATCGGTCCGCCATCACGAGCTTCAGGACGTGCTCGAGCCGCTGGATCTCGACGCATTGGAGGTCGAAGCGTTCCGCCAGGAGCTCGAGCAGCGCGGGATCGAGATCGTCGAGGAGGAACGGCCGCCCGAGCCCGTCCTCCCACCGCCGCAGATCGCCGTCGAGACGACGACGGACGCGCTCCAACTCTTCCTGCGGGAAGCGGGCCGTCATCCGCTGCTGACCGCCGCCCAGGAAGTCGAGCTCTCCAAGCGCATCGAGCGGGGCGACATGCAGGCGAAGCAGCGGATGATCCAGTCGAACCTCCGCCTCGTCGTCTCGATCGCCAAGAACTACCGGAATCAGGGCCTGCCGTTCCTCGACCTGATCCAGGAAGGGACGCTCGGCCTGATCAGGGCGGTCGAGAAGTTCGACTGGCGGCGGGGCTACAAGTTCTCCACGTACGCGACCTGGTGGATCAGGCAGGCCGTGGCCAGGGCACTGGCGGACAAGGCCCGGACGATTCGGATGCCCGTGCACATCGTCGAGCGCCTCCAGAAGCTGAACAAGGCAGAGCGGCTGCTCTGGACCCAGCTCGGACGCGAGCCGACGCTCGAAGAGGTCGCCGAGGAGGCGAGCCTCCCCATCGAACAGGCGAAGGAGGTCAAGGCCGCGGCGCATGCGTCGACGAGCCTGGATCAGCCGGTCGGCGATCAGGACGACGCCGTTTTCGGCGACTTCGTCGCCGGCGACGGCCCCACGCCGGACGAGCAGGTCGAAGTGCTGCTCCGCAGCCAAGCGCTGGCCCGCGCGCTCGCGGCGCTCAGCGACCGTGAGCGCCGCGTGCTGATTCTCCGCTACGGCCTCGACAACTCGGATCCGAAGACGCTCGAGGAGATCGGCCGCCGGCTCGACCTGACGCGCGAACGCGTCCGGCAGATCGAAGGCCAGGCGCTCAAGCGCCTCTCGCGCCTGAACGACATCGAAGCAGTCAGCTAGCTCTCGAGATAGAACTGCAGGCTGGGCGCGACCTTCCGGAGTTCGCGCAGCGCCCGCGTTTCGAGCTGGCGGACGCGCTCCCGGGTGATTCCGAGCTCGCGGCCCACCTCCTCGAGCGTCCCTGGGGCCTGGCCCTCGAGGCCGAATCGCAGCGTCAGGATGCGCCGCAGGCGCGGGTTGAGCCGTGTGAGCGCGGCTGCCAGCTCCACCGATCGCTGGTTGTTCGCAGTTGCGGCGTCCGGCTCCTCGCCGTTTCGGTCCTCGATCAGGTCGCCGTAGATGCTCTCACCGTCGCCGACGGGCGTCTCCAGGCTGACGGGATCCTCGATCAGCTCGAGCAGCTGGCGGACTCGCGCGGGCGTGAGCTCGCAGTCCGCCGCGAGCTCGTCGATCGTCGGGTCGCGATTGAGCTTCTGCGCCAGGATCCGGCGGGACTGCAGCATCTTGCGTGCCTGCTCGGCCACGTGGAGCGGTAGCCGAATCGTGCGGCCCTGGTCGGCGAGCGCCCGCGAGATCGCCTGGCGAATCCACCATGTCGCATAGGTCGAGAGCTTGTAGCCCAGCCGCCAGTCGAACTTCTCGACGGCCCGCATGAGCCCCAGGTTCCCTTCCTGAATCAGGTCGAGCATCGGCACGCCGGCCTTCGAGTAGTGGCGCGTGATCGACATCACGAGGCGGAGGTTCGACTCGATCAGCTTTGCCTTGGCCGCCTCGTCGCCGGCGTCCTTGCGACGGGCGAGCTCGCGCTCCTCCTCGGCCGTCAGCAGCCGCCCGTCCCCGATCGCCCTGACATAGAGCTTGAGCGGATCCTGGAGCGGCGTGCGGTCGCGCACCGCGGTCCGCTCTTCCTTCTCCGGCTCCTCGGGCGTGTCGAACTGCCCGGGAAGGACTTCGAGGTGGCGTTCAGGGGCCTCGACGTGGGCGTCGGGCTCAGGATGACGAAGCGGCTCCATTCAAGGGCCTTATCGGCGCGGGACGACCCGGGCAAATTCCCTCAACCGAGTGACGGGTTTCGTGCGAACTAACCGAAGCAATGGTTCGGCGTCATACGAAACGGGGTCCCTCGGGAGGCATCGTGCCGCGACCAACGGGGTACGGGGCCGTCTGAGGTCATTCCTAGGATCGAAACCAGATCGAAACTATGTGCGGAATCGCGGGATACAGTCTTGAGCCGGGCGCGCGGATCGCCAGGACACTGGCAGCGCAGGCACTGCTCACCGGGATTGCTGAGCGAGGCGCAGACGCCGTCGGGTATGCGAACCGGTCGGACAGCGGCACGCCGGTCGTGCACAAGCGCCGAGCGGGCGCCAGCGCACTGCTCCGCGAGCTGAAGCTGCCCCACGACGCGACCGAAGTGCTGGTTCACGTCCGGGACTACACGAAGGGCCACCCGACAATCGAGGCCAACAACCATCCCGTCCGCCATGGAACGGTGATCGGCGTTCACAACGGGATCATCGTCAACGACGAGGAGCTCTTCGAGCGGCACGGCTTCGAGCGCGAAGAGCCGGAGATGTCGGTCGACTCGGAGGCGATCTTCGCCCTGGCCGAGGAGTTCGGCTCACGCGGGCGCACCCTCGAGCAGCTCCGCGGGTCGATGGCGGCCGCCTGGATCGACGAGCGCGAGCCCGGCGTGATCTACCTCGCCCGCGGTGTCGGTCGGCCGCTCTGGGTCGGGACCGCCCGCGAGGGAGTCTTCTTCGCGTCGACGAAGCACGCGCTCGAGGTCTTCGAGTCGTTCATGCGTCTCCCGCTGCGGAAGCACGAGGTCGAGGAGGGCAGCCTGGTGCGGCTCGAGAACGGTCGCGAGACCCGGACTGAGCGCTTCAGCCCCGACGACCGCTTCGAGGAAACACCGCTCCCGACGGTTCGGGCCCCGGGTGAGCGCGAGAGCTGCCTACGCTTGCTGACGGCGCTTGCGGCGGTGGCCTGAGACCCGACCGTCGCGGGCGACCTCGTAGCCCGACTCGAGCAGGCGCTCCCGAATCAGAAACTGGAACGTCGACCACGCTCCACGGCGGACGTCGAACATCCGGTACACCTGCCACTCCGTGAGGAGCGAGTCGTCCGCCCTGCGGGCAGTCCCCCACTCCTGGAACTTCGGCAGATGGCCGAGCTCGAGCGCAAGTGCACTGCCCTGGTCGACAGCACGCTCGAGCCGCTCCTCCCCTACCGGCACGTCGAACCCGGCCTCGCGGAGCGCGCTCGTCAGCGATCCGAACGTGTGCCAGTAGAGCGACTTCGACGGCATCGATCCGCGGTGCTCGTCCAGGTCGCGAGCGGTCGGCGTGCGGCCGAGCGTCTCCCCCAGCTCCTTGAGCAGGCGCAGGAGCTCCTCCTTCGTCGCGAACCGGCGCGGGACGAGCCCGGCGGCCCGCTTGGCAGCGTTCCAGCTCCCGAAATGCTCGATCACCGTCTGCGGGTGAACCGTGGAGACGGGATCGGCGGAGAACTCCCGCATCGAGGGCGACCGACCCAGCCGCTGAGCACAGTCACGCAGCTGCTCGATGATCTCCTCGTCCGAGTATCGCTTGCGGATCCCGGACTGAAATCGCTCCAGTTCGGCGCGGTCGAGGCTTGCGAGGACCTCACGCGCCGGCGTTCGGGCCATGGCAAGAATGATAGAGCAAAATAGCCAGTTTGCAAGCACAGCCGAGCGGCGTCCCGTGCGCGACCCGCGCGGCGGCCAACTACGCTCAGGACGTGCGCCCACGCCTTCCGCTCTCCGTCGGGCTCGTCGTGGCGCGTGCCGCGGGCAGCCTCTCGCGCCTGTCCCGTGCCGGCGGCGGAACAACCGTTCCCGGGAAGGTGCTGACGTATCTGAGCCCGCCTGCCGTTGGGCAGTTGTCAGCGCGGCTGCCGCTCGGATCGGCGCTGATTTCCGCCACGAACGGCAAGACGACGACGGCCGCGATGGTGGCGGAGATTCTCGGGGCCCGTGTGCGCCTGGCCCACAACAGTGCCGGCGCGAACCTCATGTCCGGGATCGCCTCCACCCTCGTCTCGGTGCGGGACGCCGAGCTTGGCTTGTTCGAAGTCGACGAGGCCGCTCTCCCCGAGGTGGCTCGGCAGGTTCGCCCCCGCGCGATCGCGCTCGGCAACCTCTTCCGCGACCAGCTCGATCGTTACGGCGAGCTCGAGCTGCTGGCGCAGCGCTGGCGGCGGGCAGTCGGTGAGCTCGGAGACGAGACCTCGCTGATCGTGAACGGCGACGATCCGCAGGTCGGAGACCTCGGTCGCGGTCGGGAGCGAACCATCGTCTACGGCCTCGACGACCCTCGCCAGGCAGCGCCGGCGCTTCAGCACGCCGCAGACTCGAAGTGGTGTCTACGCTGCGGAACTCCCTATGCGTACGCCGCGGCCTACGTCGGTCATCTCGGCGAGTACCGCTGTCCGGCCTGCGGGCATGCGCGCCCACACCTCGATCTCGTCGCGCGGTCGATCGAACTGCACGGGCTCGAAGCCGTTTCCTTCGATCTCGTCGACGAGCAGGGCGTCACGCGCGTTCGGCTGAGACTGCCGGGGCTCTACAACGTCTACAACGCCCTGGCCGCCGCGGCGCTCTCGGCCGAGCTCGGGGCATCGCGCGACGAGGTCCGCGAGGGCCTCGAGCGGTTCACTGCTGCTTTCGGCCGCTTCGAGCGCCTGCCGATGGGCGACCGGACCGTGCTGATGCTGCTGATCAAGAATCCCGCCGGCGCCAACGAAGTGGTGCGAACGCTCGTCGCAGGCGGCGCTCCGAGCCTGGCCGTGATCGCCCTGAACGACGGCATCGCGGACGGACGGGACGTCTCCTGGATCTGGGACGTCGACTTCGAGCCGCTTCTGGATCGCCTCGAGCGCATCGTCGCGACCGGCGACCGCGCTGCCGAGCTCGCCCTCCGCTGCAAGTACGCCGGTTTTGACGAGCGGGCGATCGAGGTCGTGCCGGATCTCGCGCGGGCGCTCGACCGCGGCCTCCAGTTGACCGCCGTCGGCGGCGAGCTGTTCGTGATTCCCACCTATACGGCGATGCTCGGCCTGCGCCGCATCGTCGCCGACCGCGGCTTCGTCCGGCCGTACTGGGAGCGGGCCGCATGAGGATCCGCGTCGGGCACCTCTACCCGGACTACCTGAACATCTACGCCGACCGTGGGAACATCGCCGTGCTCGCCCGCCGAGCGGCGTGGCGCGGGCACGACCTGGAGGTCGAGGCGATCGGAATCGGCGAGCTGCTGACGCCGGGGGCCCACGACCTCCTCTACGTCGGCGGCGGGCAGGACCGCGAGCAGGCGCTCGTCGCCACGGACATCGCGGCGAAGGGCAAGGCGTTGCACGAAGCAGTCGAGGCCGGTGTCGCGATCCTGGCGGTCTGCGGCGGCTACCAGCTGCTCGGCCGTCGCTACGCCGATCAGAGCGGCGCTGACCTGCCCGGAGCGGGCGTCCTGCCCCTGGAGACCGTTGCCGGCACCCGGCGCATGATCGGGGACGTCCTGCTCGCCTGCGAGCTCGAGCCCGGTCGGCCGGAGACCCTCGCCGGCTTCGAGAACCACGCCGGGAGGACGATGCTGGACGAAGGCGCCGAACCGCTCGGGCGGGTGATCAGCGGGTTCGGGAACGACGGCGAGAGCGGTTTCGAGGGCTGTCGAGCCGGACGCGTGGTCGGGACGTACCTCCACGGGCCGCTGCTGCCGCGAAACCCGTGGTTCGCCGACTGGCTGCTTGCGCAAGCGCTGGCCCACCGGACGGGTGGCGATCCCCCGGAGCTCGTGCCCCTCGACGACGACCTCGAGGCGACGGCGCACGCGGTCTCGTCCACCCGAGCCAGGGCCCGCGGGGGCAGGTACTCCTAAGGCGCACCCAGCCTCCTCCCCGTGGCGAGCATATTCGTGCGCGGCGCGCGGATGTGACACGGATGTGTGCCGAGAGTGCGCCTAGCGCGGTCGGCGCCGCTACGGAGCCCAGAGCGGCCCCAGGTAGACGACTGGGTCGCCTGGGCGCCAGCGGGCCAGGAAGCGCTGGATCGGCGGATGGAGCACGACCTCGTCGAGCTCGCCGACGCTGAACATCCGGTGGCCCCTCACGGCCGCATCCTGGGACGTGGCCTCCTCGAGCGAGCGGCCGCCGAGGTCGCCGGCAAAGATGATGTGCACGACGTGCTTGGCGGCGAAGCTCCGCTGGGGCGCGATCGAGTCGACGATTGCCACCGGCCCCTCCACCGGGACGTCCTCCTTGATCCCCACCTCCTCGAAGAGCTCACGGTGCAGCGCATCGACGAGGCTCTCGCCGGAGTTGACGCCCCCGCCCGGTAGCAGCCAGTACGCCTTGTCGTGCTTCTCGTGGCGGCAGAGGAGGATCCGGTCCTCGCGGCGGAGGATGGCGGAGACGCGGATCCGGGGCTCGACGCCCACCTAGGCGTGGGACGAGCCGAAGCCTCGCTCGCCGCGCTCGCTACGGGCCAGGGCCTCCCGCTCGACGACTGCCACCTCGGGCACGGCCAGCAGGACGAGCTGCGCGATGCGCATGCCGGGCTCGACGACGAACGTCACCTCCGAATCGGTGTTGTGAAACACCACCTGCACCTCACCGCGATACCCGGAGTCGATCAACCCCGGGGCGTTGAGCAGCGTGATGCCGTTCCGAGCTGCGAGGCCCGACCGCGGGAGCACGAAGCCGCCGTACCCCTCCGGGATCTCGACGGCGAGCCCGGTCGGGATCACCGCCCGCTCTCCTGGGGCGACCTCGTATCGCCCGCAGGCGGAGAGGTCGAGGCCGGCGTCGCCGGCATACGCCTGAGCAGGCAGCGTCGCGTCGTCCCGGAGGCGGCGGACCGGGAGCTCGATCACCGGGTCGCCCTGTGCGTCTCCGGCGCTTCTGCGGCGGCCTCGGCGATCAGATAGGGCGCGAAGCGCGGAAGCTCCCGCCTGGGCAGCCGCGCGCGGATGAAGACACCTTCGTCCGTGTCGTCGCGCTCGTCGATCGGCATCCCGAGCGAGTAGAGCTCGGCGAGCTTGGCGCCGTCCTCATACGGGACGAGGAGGCGCACGAGCTCGAACCGCTCCGCGAAGCGCCCGGCGATCCTGGCACGAAGCTCTTCCAGCCCCTCTCCCGTCAGCGCGGAGATCTGCAGGGCGTCGGGAAAGCGGTTCGCAAGCCGGCGCCGTCCGAGCGGGTCAACAGCGTCGACCTTGTTCAGGACGAGCTCGACGGGCAGCTCGTCGGCGCCGATCTCCGCGAGGACCTCGTCGACTGCGGCAACCATCCGGTCCAGCTCCTCGTCCGGCGCCGAAGCGTCCAGCACGTGCAGCACGAGATCGGCGGAGAGCGTCTCCTCGAGCGTGGCGGCGAAGCCCTCGACCAGGTCGTGCGGCAGCCGCCGAATGAAGCCGACGGTATCGGTCAGCAGATAGCGCCGGCCCTCGTGCTCGAACGCCCGTGTCGTCGCGTCGAGCGTCTCGAACAGCCGATCGTGCACCGACACCTCGGCATTCGTCAGGGCGTTCAGCAGCGTGGACTTGCCGACGTTCGTATAGCCGGCGAGGGCGACGGTCGGCGTCTCCGAGCGCAGCCGCTCCTTCCGGCGTGTCTGCCGCTGACGGCGCAGCGTCTCGAGTCGCCTCTTGAGGATCGTGATGCGCCGTCGAGCGAGCCGGCGGTCCGTCTCCAGCTGAGTCTCGCCGGGGCCTCGGCGTCCGACACCTGCTCCGCGCGTCCCGATCCGCTCCCGCTCGAGGTGGGCCCACATGCCGCGCATCCGCGGGAGGTTGTACTGAAGCTGCGCCAGCTCGACCTGGAGCTTCCCCTCGGCGCTGAGCGCGTGCTGCGCGAAGATGTCGAGGATCAGCTGCGTTCGATCGACGACGCGCGCGTTCAAGGCGTCCTCGAGCCTGCTTTGCTGAGGCGGCGTCAGCTCGTCGTCGACGAGCAGCGACTCCGCCCCGGCGGCTCCAAACAGTTGGCGGAGCTCCTCGAGCTTGCCCTTCCCGACGTAGGAGCGCTGATCCGGCCGGCTCCTGTGCTGCACGAGCCGACCGACGGGCTCGACGCCGGCGGTCTGCGCCAGCTCCTCGATCTCGGCAAGCTCCTGGTCGTCGTCGGCGCCCTTCTGGAGCACTGCGACGATGAAGCCGCGCTCCGGCTCGGCGCCGGGAGGAGGGTCGGGCTGGTGACGACTCACGCCTGGATTATGGCCGTGCGCAGGGAGCTCTCGATTCGGCGGACGGCCTCCTCGAGCTCCTCGTCGGGAACGGTCAGTGACAGCCGGACGAAACCCTCGCCGCTTGGCCCGTAACCAGGCCCCGGCGAGACGACCACGTTCGCCTGGTCGAGGACGAGCGAAGCGAAGGAGGCCGAGGTGTGGCCGTCCGGAACGCGGACCCAAAAATACGGCGTCGCCTTCGGCGGTTCCACCTGCAGGCCGATCTGAGCCAGCGCCTGGACGAGCAGATCGCGGCGGCGCGCGTAGACCTCGGACATGCGGCGCGGGAAGTCGCGCTCGGTCGTCAGCGCCACGACGGCCGCCCGCTGGATCGCCTCGAAGAGCCCGGAGTCCAGGTTCGCTTTCATCTCCCGGTAGCGCTCGACGACCTCCGCGTTGCCGGCCAGTAGTCCGCAGCGCCAGCCGGTCATGTTCCAGCCCTTCGAGAGCGAGAAGATCTCGACTCCGACCTCCTTAGCGCCGGGTGTCTCCAGGAAGCTCGGCGCGACGTAGCCGTCGAAGGTGATCTCCGAGTAGGCGTTGTCGTGCACGACGACCAAGTCGTGGCGGCGCCCGAACTCCACCGCGCGTTCGAAGCCGCCGTGCGGTACGACCGCCCCGGTCGGGTTGTTCGGGTAGTCGAGATAGAGCAGGTTCGCGCGCTCGGCGATCTCGTCCGGGATTGCGTCGAGGTCGGGGAAGAACGCGTTCTCCTCGGTCAGCGGCAAGTAGTAGACGTCGGCTCCGGCGAAGACCGGCCCCGAGGTGTACGGCGGGTAGCCCGGCTCGGGGCTCAGGCTGAGGCCGCCCGGGTCGAGACACGTGAGCGCGATGTGGCCGACCGCCTCCTTGCCCCCGAGCACGGGGATCACCTCGGTGGTTGCGTCGAGCTCGACCCCGAAGCGGTCACGGTAGAAGCCCGCCGCCGCCTCGCGAAACTCGTCCGAGCCGTGGTTCGTCGGATACTGGTGCGTTCGCGGATCGCGGACGGCGGCGGCCGCCGCCTCCACGACGGCCTCGGGCGTCGGCAGGTCGGGGTCGCCGATCCCGAGGCTGATCACCTCGATCCCCTGCCGACGCTTCGCCGAGATCTTCCGCTCGAGGTCGGCGAAGAGATACGGCGGGACCTGGTCGAGGCGGCCGGCGAACCTCATTCGAACTCCTCCGACGTCTCGCCGATGAAGATCTCCTGCGCTGCGCCCGTCAAACGAGCTGTCCCGTTCTCGTCGAGCGCGACGACGAGGTCTCCGCCCGCGAGATGGACGGTGACCGGGCTCTCGCACCAGCCGCGCGCAACGGCGACTGCGGCCGTTGCGACGGCGCTCGTTCCCGAGGAGAGGGTCTCCCCCGCTCCCCGCTCCCAGACGCCCACGGTCAGCTCGTGCGGGCTGTCCACGCGAACGAGCTGGACGTTCGTCCGATCCGGAAACCGCGTGTGGTTCTCGACCCGCGGGCCGAGCCGAAGCAGCGCATCGCGGTCCGGCTCAAGCCGTATGACCGCGTGGGGGTTCCCGACGCTCGCGGGCGTGAATTCCACCTCCGCACCCTCGATGTCCAGAAGTTCTGGCTCGCCGACCTCCACCCTGCCCATGTCCGTCTCGACCTCGAGCCCTTCGCGCATGCTGGCAACGACCTCGCGCGGCCCCACTCGGATGCGGACCGTGTCGGCGCCACTTTGTCGGGCGAGCCAACGGGCGGCGATCCGCGTCCCGTTCCCGGACAGCTCCGCGGTCGAGCCGTCGGGGTTCCAGATCACGACCTCGGCCTGGTTCCCGTCGGCGGACACGACCTCGAGGACGCCGTCGGAACCGACGCCGAAGTGGTAGTCGCAGAGACGCTGAACGCGGTCAGGCGTCAGCGGCGCCTCGAGGTCCGAGCGCTGGACCAGCAGGTAATCGTTGCCGAGTCCGTGCCACTTCGAGAATCGCATCCGCCACCTCGCCGGGAGGGCGATCGGCGGGCAGGCTAACAAGGCCGGGAATGCGACGCATCCACTTGCGCTGGTACGCGGCGTAGCGCTGCGTCCGCTGCGTGAGCGCCTCGATCGCGTCGTCATGTGCAAGCTCGGAGATGTCCTGGAGCCCGTGGATCGTCCGAGCGGTCGTCGAGATTGGACCGCTGAGCGCGCGCCGCACCTCGTCCTCGACACCCTCCTGGAACATGGCGCGAGTGCGCGCCGCGATGCGCCGTTCGAGCTCGTCTTTCGCGACGTCGAGGCCGACCAAGAGCGTCGGATGCCGCGTCTCTTCACTCCAGAGCTGCTCGTGTCGGGGCGCGAGGGAGAGCCCGGCCTCCGCGAGCTCGAGCGCCCGGACAACCCTGCGCCGGTCGTTCGGATGGACCCGCGCCGCCGCGTCCGGGTCGAGGTCGGCGAGGGCGTCATGGGCCGCCTGCGGCCCGAAGTCGTCGTAGCGCTGCTCCCATCGCTCGCGCGCGCCGGCCGGCGGAGCCGGCGGCAGGTCGAGCTCGACGAGCGCCGCCCGAAGGTAGAGCCCGCTACCCCCGACGACGACGGCTGTCAGGCCGTCGACGACGGCCGAGTCGATGGCGCGATGCGCAAGCTGCGCGTACTCGCCGACCGAGGCCTCGTGATCGAGCTCCCAGATCCCGACGAGCTCCGTCGGATGCGGAGATTGGTTCGTCAGGATCGGCAGCCCACGGTAGACCTGCATCGCGTCGGCTGAGACGAGCCGCGCCGGGGTTCTTTCCGCCAGCGCCTCGGCGACGGCGCTCTTGCCCGACGCGGTCGGGCCGAAGATCGCGATGACGCGCGGATCAGCCACGCAGGCGGGCGCGGACGCGCTCGCCGATGTCCGCAGGCGCGCCGCCGGCGCGGAGGTACTCCTCGACGCTTCCATAGCGCCGCTCGAGCTCCTCGAGCACGTCGACCATGGACTCGGCCGGGGTGGCGGCGATGCGTCGGAGGCGCTCGCGCTCGGCCTCGGTCTCGGCCTCCGCGATCCAGGCGTCATGTCGCGGCTTCAGACGCTCCTCGCTGAGCGCGTAATCGGCGGCGATCTCGTCGATCCCGACGCCGGCCATGCGCAAGAGGAGTGCAGTCGCGAGCCCTGTCCGGTCCTTGCCGCCCATGCAGTGCACGACGACGCCTCCCTCGGGCGCTTCGGCGATGGCCGTGATCGCGGCTGCGACGTTGGCGCGAAAGCGCTCGAGGAAGATCAGGTAGACGGCGCGCGTAGACGCGGCCTGATCGGGCGCCGCGGCCGCCGCTTCGTCGACCTCCCGGAAGACGCTGTCGTCCTCTTCGAGGAACGGCACATGGACGGCGCTCACCGGCAGCTCCGCGGGCGGGTCGGCCTGGAGCTCACCGTCTGTACGAAGATCGACGATCGTTCGGATCCCGTAGTCGAGGAGCGCCTGCCAGCCGTCCTGGCTCAGGCGGCGGACGGTGTCGGCCCGGACGATCTCGCCGAGGCGCGTCTCGCCGCCGTCCTCGGTCGGATGCCCGCCGAGGTCACGGACGTTGAGGAGGCCGTCCCAGACGAGGTCGCGGTTCAGAGCCTCGCTCACGGTGAGGCTCTACGCTGCAACAGCAGTCAGCTGGGAGCCGCGGAGCGTGGTCGAGGTCGCCCCGTCGATCGCGACGTCCACGAGGTCGCCCGCGGCCGCGGTGCCCGCGAAGTTGACGGTGGTGTTACGTCTCGTGCGGCCGCGCAGCAGGGTGGGATCGGTCCGGCTCGGGCCCTCGACGAGGACCTCCTCGATGCCGCCGACGCGGCGCTCGTTTCGCTCGTGGGCCACCCGCTGAACGACGTCGATGAGCTGCTCGATCCGCTCGCGCTTGACCGCCTCGGGCACCTGGTCTGCCATCGTCGCCGCCTCGGTGCCCTGTCTCGGCGAGTAGACGAAGGTGAACGCGCCGTCGAACCCGACCTGCTCGACCGCATCGAGCGTCTCGCGGAAGTCGTCCTCGGTCTCGCCCGGGAAGCCGACGATCAGGTCGGTCGTCAACGCGAGATCGGGAATCGCGGTGCGGAGGTCGCCGGCGAGGCGCACGAAGCGCTCTCGGCTGTACGTCCTTCGCATCGCCTTCAGGATCCGGCTCGACCCGGACTGAAGCGGGAGGTGCGTGTGCTCGCAGACCGCGGCGCAGTCGGCCATCGCGGCGATCACCGGGGCACGGAAGTCCTTCGGGTGCGGGCTCGTGAAGCGGATGCGTTCGATGCCATCGACTGCATCGCAGGCGCGAAGGAGCTCGCCGAATTCCGTCCTCACGTCCGGAAGCAGGTCGCGGCCGTACGAGTTGACGTTTTGGCCAAGGAGCGTGATCTCGCGCACACCGTCGCGCGCCAGGCGCGTGACCTCGGCGAGGACGTCGCCCGGGCGCCTGCTCTGCTCCCGCCCACGGACGGCCGGGACGATGCAGTACGCACACTTCGAGTTGCAGCCCATCGAGACCTGAACCCACGCCTGGAATCGCCGCTCGCGGTGCATCGGCAGCGTCCCGGCGAACGACCGCTCCTCGAGCCCGAAACGTCCTCGCGGGACGTCGATTCCGCCGGCGCCGAGCCACTCGCCCAGGTGCGGAATCGAGCCGGGCCCGAAGGCGACGTCGACGAACGGATAGAGCGAGAACAGCCGGTCGCGCTGGGCCTCGGCGTAACAGCCGCCGACGGCGATCACCTTGTCGGGATCGCGCTCCTTCAGCGCGCGCGCCTGCGCCAGGTGCGCGGCGAAGCGCTGGTCCGGCTTCTCACGGATCGTGCAGGTGTTGAAGACGAGGACGTCGGCCTCGGCCTGCTCCTGGGTCTCCCCCAGTCCGAGCTCCTCGAGCATGCCCTTGATCCGCTCCGAGTCGTGGGCGTTCATCTGGCAGCCGAACGTGGTGACGTGGTAGCGCTGCATCAGCGGAAACACTGTATCGGCGTGGTTCCCGTGTTTGCTTTCGAGCTGAACCGGCTAGTCTGGCCACGTCCGTTTGAGTCATCTTCAGGGGGAGAGGTCAATGCCGTCAGCGGTCGTCCGTGTCCGTCTCGTCACGCTGGGTCTGCTCAGCCTGGTCGTTCTCGCCGCTCTGGGAGGCGCGCGCGTCGATCGCGCCGGAGCGGTCGCGACGGACCTCTTCATCTCCGAGTACGTCGAAGGCTCGAGCAACAACAAGGCGATCGAGATCTTCAACGGGACCTCGGCGCCGGTGATCCTCGGCGCCGGCGGAGTCGACTACTCGGTGCGGACGTTTTCCAACGGCCAGACGACGCCCAGCTCGTCGATCGCGCTCAGCGGGACGATCGCGGCGGGCGACGTCTTCGTCCTGGCGCACCAGTCGGCGGACCCGGCAATCATCGCCCAGGCCGACCAGCAGACGGGCGTCGGCTGGTTCAACGGCAACGACGCTGTCGTGCTCGCGAAGGCGGGTGGAAGTCAGATCGTCGACGCGATCGGCCAGATCGGCTTCGACCCAGGGGTCGAGTGGGGCTCGGGACTGACGAGCACGATGGACAACACGCTCCGCCGCAAGAGTGGGATCGAGGCCGGCGACACCAACGCGTCGGACGCGTTCGACCCCGCCGTCCAGTGGGACGGTTTCGCGAACAACACGTTCGGCGGGCTCGGCTCCCACGTCTCGGGCGGCGATGCGGCGCCCGTTGTGAGCTCCACTTCGCCGACAAACGGCGCGATCGAGGTTGCGGAGTCGACGAACATCACGATCAACTTCTCCGAGCCGGTCACCGTCGCCGCCGGCTGGTTCACCATCGCCTGCACAACGAGCGGCGCGCACTCGGCGACGCAAAGCGGCGGGCCGCAGAGCTACACGCTCGATCCCGACACCGACTTCTCCACCGGCGAGAGCTGCACGGTCACCGTGGACGCCTCGAAGGTCGCGGACGTCGACGCGGACGATCCGCCCGACGCGATGACCGCGAATCACGTCGCCAGCTTCACGACCACGCTTCCCGTGACGCAGATCGCCGAGGTTCAAGGAGCCGCGCACATCTCGCCGCTCGACGGTCAGCCGATCAAGGTCGAAGGGATCGTCACGGCTCGGCGCACCGCCGGCGGCCGCGGGTACTGGATCCAGGATCCGACGCCCGACGCGAATCCTGCGACCTCGGACGCCGTCTTCGTGTTCACGAACCAGGCTCCGGTCGCGCAGGCCGGCGCGCTCATCCGAGCCGTCGGCTCGGTGGACGAGTTCCGCCCCGGCGGCGATGCGGACAACCTGACGATCACGCAGGTCTCGAGCTCCAACGCGAACGTCACCATCCTCTCCACCGGCAACCCGGTTCCCGCCCCGACGGTACTCGGGGTCGGCGGGCGAACGCCGCCGACGGAGGTGATCGACGACGACGGCGCCGGCAACGTCGAGACCGGGGGCGTCTTCGACCCCACTGACGACGGGATCGACTTCTACGAGAGCCTCGAGGGCATGATCCTGCAGGTCAACGACGCGGACGTCGTCAACGCGACGAGGAGCTTCGGCGAGATCACGCTTCTGCCGGACCGCGGCTCCTGGTCGACGGGCCTCCGCACCCCGCGCGGCGGCATCCTGCTCGGCGGGTATGTCGACCTGAACCCCGAGCGGATCACCGTCGACGACGAGATCCTGCGCGATCTCGCGCCAGCGCCGCGTCCGGTGAAGGCGATGCCCGACATGAACGTCGGCGACGAGCTCACGTCGGCCGTCGTCGGCCCGCTCGACTACAGCTTTTCCAACTACAAGATCCAGGCGACGAGCACGCCGACGTTCGTCTCGGGCGGCAACGTTCGCGAGTCGACCGCTGCTCCGACCGACGAGCAGGTCGTCTTCGGGACGTTCAACGTCGAGAACCTGGCCGGGACCGACCCGCAGGAGAAGTACGACCACCTGGCCGGGCTGATCGTCCACAACCTCGGCGCGCCGGACATCCTTGGGATCGAGGAAGTACAGGACAACGACGGCGTCTCGGGTGGCACGACCAGCACGATCGTCGACGCGAGCGTCGCGTGGACGCGCCTGATCGCGGCGATCCGGGTGGCCGGCGGCCCGACGTACGACTATCGCCAGATAGATCCGGTCGACGACGCCGACGGCGGCGCGCCGGGCGGCAACATCCGCGTCGGCTTCCTCTTCCGGAGCGACCGCGGAGTCAGCTTCGTCGACCGTCCGGGCGGCTCGCCGACGACGGAGACGACCGTGGTCGGCAAGAAGAACAAGCCAGAGCTCTCGTCCAGCCCAGGCCGGATTGGGACGCAAAGCGCTGCGTTCGACGCCACGCGGCGGTCGCTCGTCGCCGAGTTCGTGGTTCGCGACCGGCCGGTCTTCGCGATCGTGAACCACTTCAGCTCAAAGGGTGACGACCAGCCGCTCTTCGGCCCCGCGCAGCCGCCGACGCGCTTCAGTGAGATCGCTCGCCACGGCCAGGCCGAGCTCGTGAACGACTTCGTGGACGCGATCCTCGCCCGCGACGACAAGGCGAAGATCGTCGTCCTCGGCGACATCAACGACTTCGAGTTCTCGGAAACGACGGATCTGCTCGAGGGCGGCGTGCTGACGTCACTGGTCAAGACCCTTCCGGAGAACGAGCGCTACTCGTACGTGTTCGAGGGCAACTCGCAGGTACTCGACCAGATCCTGCTCAGCGACCGGCTGCTGCAACAGCCGTTCCGTCCCGACTACGACGTCGTCCACCTGAACTCAGAGTTCGCCGACGCGATCCAGGCGTCAGACCACGAACCCTCGGTCGTCCGCCTGAAGTTCGGCGACGAGTGATTCGCTCAAAGTCATTACGACTTTGAGCGAGAACCATGACCCCCAGCGGTCGGCCTGCCGAGTTCCCTGACGCCGCTTCCTTCATCCTACGGCCGTTGCGGCGGAGCGGGCACAGCCCGCTCCGCGGCGCCTATTTGGCGAGCTCGGTCGCCCGGGACTCGCGAATCACCGTCACCTTGATCTGTCCCGGGTACTCGAGCTCAGCCTCGATGTCCCGGGCGATCTCGTGTGAGAGCAGGACGGCGTCGTCGTCGTCGACCTCGCCCGGCTTGACGATCACGCGGATCTCCCGGCCGGCCTGGAGCGCGTAGACCTTCTCCACGCCGTTGCGGCGCGCTGCGATCTCCTCGAGCGCCTCGAGGCGCTTGATGTAGTTCTCCAGCGTGTCGCCGCGGGCTCCCGGCCGCGAGCCGGAGATCGCATCGGCGGCGATCACGAGGACGGCCTCGACCGTCTGCGGCTGCACCTCGTAGTGGTGCGCCGCGATCGCGTGAATGACCGCCTCGGTTTCGCCGTAGCGGGCGGCGTACTCCGCCGAGATCTGCGCGTGGGAGCCCTCGACCTCGTGCGTGAGCGCTTTGCCCAGGTCGTGCAGGAGCGCCGCGCGCCTCGCCGTCCGGACGCTGGCCTCGAGCTCGGTCGCCATGATGCCGGCCAGGTGGACGACCTCGAGCGTGTGCTTGAGGACGTTCTGGCCGTAGCTCGTGCGGTAGTGCAGCCGTCCGAGGATCTTGACCAGCTCGGGATGGAACTCGCCCGCGTTCGCCTCGAAGACCGCCTGCTCGCCCGCCGCGCGCATGAGGTCGTCGATCTCCGCCTTCGACTGGTAGTACATCTCCTCGATCCGCGCAGGCTGGATGCGCCCGTCCTCGATCAGCTTCGACAGCGTCAGCTTCGCGATCTCGCGGCGGATCCCGTCGAAGGAGGAGAGGACGACTGCCTGGGGCGTGTCGTCGATGATGATGTCGACGCCGGTCAGATGCTCCAGCGTCCGGATGTTCCGGCCTTCCCGGCCGATGATGCGGCCTTTCATGTCGTCGCTCGGGAGCTCGACGACCGATGAGGTCGTCTCGGCTGCGTGGCTCGCGGCCACCCGCTGCAGCGCGTCGGCGACGAGGTTCCGGGCCCGCCGCTTGGCATCGACCTGCGCCTCTTCCTCGAGCTGGCGGAGCCGCCGCGCGAGATCGTGGCGGATCATCTGCTCGGAGCGTTCGAGCAGCTGCGCGCGCGCCTCGTTGACCGTGAGGCCCGAGATCCGCTCCAGCTCTTTCTCCTCATCGTCCTTCGCGTCCTTCAGCTGCTGCTGGAGCTCCTTGATGTGGATCTCGCGATCGGCGAGCCCCTGCTCGCGCCGCAGAAGCTCGTTGAGCTTCGCTTCGAGCTCGTCCTGTCTGGCCAGGACGCGCTCCTCGAGCTTGGCCATCTGTCCGCGGCGTTCCTGCAGCGCTTGCTCGGCCTCGCCCTTGAGCCTCATCGCCTCCTCCCGCGAGGCGATCTCAGACTCGCGGCGGAGGTTGTCGGCCTCTCGCTTCGCACCGGCGATGAGCTCGTCCCGCCTGCGCGCGGCCTCACTCAGTCCGGAGCGTCCCGACATCCTCAGGCCCACCGCGAGCAGCGCAGCTCCGAGGACGAGGCCGATGGCGATGCCGGCGACGATGAGCAAGGCGCTCCTTGGGTCGCGTCCGGACGATGCCGGACGGAGGTCGGTTGTCCCGCTCGATGAACGGGGTGTCACCCGCCATCAAGCCCGTGCAGAGCGTTCTGGGAGCGGCGGCTGCGACGCCGCCGTTGTTACGTCACTAGCAACGGTTCGCTAGCGACGCGTCCTTTCTCGTGTTTTCGGTCGTGGTCAATGTCGTTTTGGTCTCGGGAAAGGTGAGTCTCAGAAAACGCGTCTGTGCAGGCAAAATGTCAGATGGTCAGAGGTTAGTGTAACGAATCGGCGCTGAGCCGTTCCAGGCTGTCGGCGGCGAAGCCCTTGGCAGCCAGGTAGCGCAGAGCCTTTGCGTTTCCGCCACGTTGGAGAAACGCCCGCTCGGCCCGTTCCGGCTCCGCCGGGAGCGCGGCCAACACCTCGGCCACGACCTCCGCACCGATCCCGTGCTGGGCGAGGTCGCGGCGGATCAGCTCGTCGCCGGCGCACCGCTCCGCGAGCGAGCTCGCGCGCGCCTCCGCGAAGCGCGCATCCGAGAGCAGCCCGGCGTCGGCCAGGCCGTCGAGCGCCCGCTCGCGCTCCTCCGCGTCGATTCCCGCTCGCGCCAGGCGCCGGTCGAGATCCTGCCGGGAGTGATCCCGATGCCGGAGCGCGCGAAGCGCGAGCTCCCGCGCCTTGCTCACGTCGTAGCGGCTTCGACCTCCGCGTCGTCCGGCGCCTTGACCTCCGCGCCCTCGGCGACGGGCAGGAGCCGTGCGGAGACGATCTGATCCGGGCCAACGTCGTTCTGGAGCTGCCTGAGGATCTTCTCGGTCACGTCTGGGTGCTCGCGGAGGAAGGCAGTCGCGTTCTGACGCCCCTGACCGAGCCGCTCGTCCTGGAAGCTGAAGTACGAGCCCGACTTCTGGACGGCCTTCCGCTCGAGCCCGGCGTCGAGCACGGTGCCCTCCCAGGAGATTCCCTGGCCGTAGATGATGTCGAACTCGGCCTGCTTGAACGGCGGGGCGACCTTGTTCTTGACGACCTTGACGCGGACGCGGTTCCCGATCGCTTCCACGCCTTCCTTGAGGGTCTCGATCCGGCGGATGTCGAGGCGGACCGACGAGTAGAACTTGAGCGCCCGGCCGCCAGGGGTCGTCTCCGGGTTTCCGAACATGACGCCGATCTTCTCGCGGAGCTGGTTGGTGAAAATGCAGATCGTCTCGGTGCGGTTGAGCGTGCCGGCGAGCTTGCGGAGCGCCTGGCTCATCAGGCGGGCCTGGAGACCCACATGGCTGTCGCCCATCTCGCCCTCGATCTCCGCGCGCGGCGTCAGGGCGGCGACGGAGTCGACGGCGACGACCGACAGCGCGCCGCTGCGGATCAGGAGCTCGGCGATCTCCAGCGCCTGCTCACCGTTGTCGGGCTGAGAGACGAGCAGATCGTCGATGTTCACGCCGATGCGGCGCGCGTACTGCGGGTCCATCGCATGCTCGGCGTCGATGAAGGCGCAGATGCCGCCTCGGCGCTGCGCCTCGGCGATCACGTGGTAGACGAGCGTGGTCTTACCCGAGGATTCAGGACCGAAGATCTCGACGATGCGGCCGCGCGGCAGCCCGCCGATCCCGAGGGCGAGATCGAGGGCGAGCGAGCCGGTCGAGACGGCGCCGATCGCGACCTGGGCGTGGTCGTTCATCCGCATCACGGCGCCCTTGCCGAACTGGCGCTCGATTTGTCCGAGAGCGGTGTCGAGTGCCTCTTCGCGACCCAAATCCGATCAACCTCCTAGAGCAACGTGTTCGAGAACGTCGTACTGCGCGCCGGACGGCCGCAGGGACGACATGTAAACAGCCGCATCGGATGGCTCGAAGGTCCCGAGATCAGGCACCGGTGGCTCAAGCTTAGGCGCCGAGCGGAAGCGCAGAACGGTGACGTGCGGGAGCCACGGACGCTTCTCGCGCTCGTAGACGGCGAGCCGCTCCAGACCGTCGAAAACCCGCTTCGCGAGCCGCGCTCCCTCCCCCGTGCCGTCCTCGAGCACGACCATGCCGACGCTGCGGGTCTCGCGGTAGCGGCGCGCCGAGAGCTCCATCCGCCCGGTGCCGCGCGCCGCCTCGGCCAGGGCTGAGGCGATGCCGGGCACGTCGGAGGCCGGACGTGAGCCGAGGAAGGCGAGCGTGATGTGGAGGTTGGCGCGGTTGACCACTCGTCCCGAGAGGTGCGCGTCCTGCCACCGCTCGAGCGGGTCGAGGACCGTGCCGGGTAGCCGAAGACCGAGGAAGAGACGCAGCCGCTCATCGCCCTCGACGGTACCGGCTGGGCTCACACGACTTCGTGCCGACTCTGCGTCAGAAGACGCCGCAGGAGGTGCAGCGCGGAGGCTGCCGCCCGGCGGCGGACCGCGTTGCGGTCGCCCGGCATGCGCAGCTCGACGCCGTGCGAGGCATCGGGAGACTCGGCGTGGAGGTAGACGAGCCCGACCGGCTTCGCCTCCGTGCCGCCGCCCGGCCCGGCCACGCCGGTCACCGAGACGGCGACGTCCGCGCCGAGCACACGCCGAGCACCTCCGGCCATCGCGGCCGCGGTCTCCGCCGAGACGGCCCCGTGACGCTCCAGCACGTCTGCCGGGACGCCAAGCGCGTCCAGCTTGATGCGGTCGTCGTAGGCGACGAGCCCTCCGAGGAACACGTCGCTCGAGCCCGGGACCGACGTCAGGCGCGCGGCGACGAGCCCGCCCGTGCAGGACTCGGCAGTCGTGATCGTGAGGCTGCGCGCTCGCGCGGCCTCCAGGACGATCTCCTCGACGGCCCGCTCGTCCTCGGCGAAGAGCGCACGCGGATGCGCCTCACGCAACGCGGCGCTGAGTCGCTCGGCCTGGTCCCGCGCGCCCGGCGGAATGACGAGACTGACCTCGACCTCGAGGTCGTGCGCGCAGATCGTCACCTCGAGCCCGTCCGCCTCTCCCCCAGCCTGCTCGACGACGCCGGCGACCGCAGACTCCGGGAGCCCGAAGAAGCGAAGGATGTGATTGTCCGGACTGCGCGCGCGGGCGAACAGCTCCTGCAGCTCGGGGCGCTCGAGCGCCGTGCGCCAGATGCGCTGGAGCTCTCCCGGCGGCCCCGGGAGCGCGATCGCGAGGGCGGAGCCCGTCTCGAGAAGCACGCCTGGTGCGGTCCCAGCGAGGCCGAGCGAGATTCCGCCTTCGGGCATGGTCGCTTGCTTCCGAACGCCAGCTTCGAACTCGTCATACGGACGGCGAAAACGCTCCGCCAGTCCGCGGACGACCTCTCCGATCTCCCGCTCGAGCTCCTCGTCGACGATCAGGCTGCGGCCGGCGGCGCGCGCGAGGAGCTCGATCGTCCGGTCGTCGTGCGTCGGCCCGAGGCCGCCCGAGGTGATCACGAGGTCGTTCTCCAGCGCACGGCGGAGGGCCGCTTCCAGCCCCTCCGGCCGATCGCCGATCACGCTGACCGACTCGGGCTCGATCCCTCGCAAAGAGAGCTCCCGCGACAGGAAGGGACCGTTCTCGTCGACCCGTCCGCCCCGGACGAGCTCGCTGCCCGTGACGAGGACGGCCGCTGTCGGCGTCAACTTAGTGCCCCGCCCAGCAATACATGCCGGCCTCTGGCCCGCGATCACGCGGCGCCAGAGCCCAGCCTCCTCCTCACCAAGGCTCTACAGCCTTGCCTCGTCGGAGTCCGGCCTCTGGCTTGGTGCTCGCGACCCAGAAGCTCGGCGGCATTACTGGACGGGGCACTAGAAAGATGCAGGCTGGACGCCGTTCGCGGTCACGGTGATCGCCGCGTTCGACCGGCTCGGCAGGCGCACGATCCGGCGGTTGACCCGCATGCGCAGGTTCTTCGGCTGGCCCATCCGTACGAAGTAGCGGCGATACGCCCGCTCCGTCCCGAAGCGGAGGAACCCCTTGCCCTCGCCTGCCTCGACCGTTCCGCGGAAGAGGAGCTTGCCGCCGGGCCCACTCGCGTACACCTCCATCCAGCTGTCTCCGAGCGCGCCGGTGACCGTCATCCGCACCCGCCGCGGCGCCGGTGCGGCTTTCGGCCGGGCCGGCTTTGGCGAGGCGGCCGGAGGATCCGTCGAGAAGTTGGGGATCGCCGTCGGCGGAGGGTCGCTGCCGAACTTCCAGGCGGCGAAGACGAGCAGCGTCAGCACGCCGATCGCCGCCAGCGCCAGGAGGATGACTCCGGACTCGAAGCGCGGCGCGCCGCGGCCCGCGGACCCGGTGCGCGTCCGAAGCGGCGTTTCCTCGTCGGCGTGGATGTAGCGCGAGTTGTACTCGTCGAGGTAGAGCTGGCCGTCCAGGCCGAGGTACTCGGCGTACGTCTGCAGGAAGCCCTTGACGTACGTCTGGCCCGGGAGGATGTCGAACTGCTCGTCTTCGAGCGCCCGGAGGTACTTGGGGCGAATTTTGGTCGCCTGCTCGATCTCGGGGAAGTCGAGAGCCTGGCGCAGGCGCGCCTCGCGGAGGCTGTTTCCGATCTCGAACATCGAGCGGCGACCCAGTCTAGACGCCGTGGGGCCTCGGGCCTACCGGGTCACGCGATCTGACGGAGCACGTAATACGTGGCCACGGAGATCGTGGCCGTTACGGCGACATACAGCGCCAGGTATCCGAGGATCCGGCCGACGAGAGCGAGCTTGTAGCCCCTGACACGACCGAGCGTCCGCTCGATCGTCCGGCGTGCTCGGCGCGCCAGGTAGATGGCGAGGAACGCCAGGACGAAGGCAGGGACGATCGCGACCGATGACTGGAGGAGCGTCACGACGTCGAACACCTCCGCGGCCACGATGGCGGCCGGCACCGTGGCGAGGGCGGCCAAACCGACGAGCACCGAGAAGACGGCGCTCAGGCTGAGCGGCCGATCGTCGCTGTCGGTTCTCGTGAGCTCGGACAAGAGCAGCTGGTGAGCTCGGGCGGCCGCTCAGGCCGTCGCGGTTGCCTCAGCCTCTTCCCGACCGCCGCCCGTCATCGCGATCCCGAGCTCCTGCTCGGAGACATCGGGGGTGAACTCGGCGACGATCTCTCCCTCGTACATGACGAGGATCCGGTCGGAGAGCGAGAGCACCTCGTCGATCTCGAGGGAGATCAGCAGCACGGCTCTGCCCTCATCGCGCTCCTCGACGAGACGCCGGTGCACGAACTCGATCGCTCCCACGTCGAGCCCCCTGGTCGGCTGGGCCGCGATCAGGACGCGCGGATCCCGCGAGACCTCGCGGGCGATCACGACCTTCTGCTGGTTCCCGCCCGAGAGCGACGACGCGTGCGTCTGCGGCCCGCCGCCGCGAACGTCGAACTCCTGCAGCAGGCCGCGCGCCCACGAGATGATCCGGCCGGGGCGCAGCCACCCCCATCGCGAGTTCGGCTCCTTGCGATAGTCGTGCAGCGCGAGGTTCTCGGCGAGCGAGAACTCGAGCACCAGCCCGTGCCGCAACCGGTCCTGGGGGATGTGGCCGAGCCCCTCGTCCAGGTGTTCCCGGGCGCTCTCATTGGTGACGTCGCGCCCGCCGACCGTCACTCGGCCTGACTGGGCCGGGCGGAGGCCGGTCAGGGCGTCGATCAGCTCGGTCTGGCCGTTCCCGTCGACCCCTGCGATGCCGACGATCTCGCCTTCGTGCACCTTCAGCGAGATCCCCTTGACGGCCTCGAGCTCACGGTCGTCGAGGACGCTCAGGGCGTCGACGTCCAGCAGGACCTCGCCCGGATGCGGAGGCGACTTGTCGACGCGCAGCAGGACGTCACGACCGACCATCAGCCTGGCGAGGCCCGCCTCGGTCGCCCCCTCCCGCGGAACGGTCTCGATCTTCTTCCCGCGCCTCAGGACGGTGATCCGGTCCGCGATCTCGAGGACCTCCCGCAGCTTGTGCGAGATGAAGATGATCGACATTCCCTCGCGCTGGAGGGTCTTCAGGATCCCGAACAGCTCGTCCGCCTCCTGCGGCGTGAGGACGGCGGTGGGCTCGTCGAGGATGAGGATGTCCGCGCCGCGGAACAGAGCCTTCAGGATCTCGACCCGCTGTTGCTGGCCGACGGTGATGTCCCGCACCTTCGCGTGTGGGTCGATCCTGAAGTTGAAAGCTCTCGAGAGCTCCTCGACCTTGTCGACCGCTTCGTCGAGGTCGAGGAAGACGCCCGCGTGGGTCGGCTCGGCGGCCAGCACGATGTTCTCCGCCACCGTCATCACCGGAATCAGCATGAAGTGCTGGTGCACCATCCCGATGCCGCGGTCGATCGCCTCCCGGGGCGAGTGGATGCGCACCGGCTCGCCGTTGACGAGGATCTCGCCCTCGTCCGGGTGGTAGAGGCCGTAGAGGACGTTCATCAGCGTTGACTTACCGGCACCGTTCTCACCGAGGAGGGCGTGCACCTCGCCCCGTTTGAGGTCGAAGTCGACGTGGTCGTTGGCGAGCACGCCCGGGAAGCGCTTGGTCATTCCGCGCAGCTCGAGGACGGGGGTCTCGGGAGTAACGCTCATTGCTTGGCGTAGGGCCGGCCGATCGCCGCCGGCGGGATCGAGCGCCCGATCACGCCCGCGACCGCGATCAGCGTCAGGACGTACGGAAGCGCTTGGAAGAGCGTGGCCGCCGAGCCGGAGTACTCCGGCAGGCGCTGGGCGAGCGCGCTCGAGAAGCCGAAGAGCAGCGCGGCGGCGAACGCGCCGAACGGCCGCCACGCGCCGAAGATCAACGCGGCGAGCGCGATGAAGCCGCGCCCCGCAGTCATGTTCTCGTTGAACGAGCCGACGAAGCCGATCGAGAGGTAGGCGCCTCCGAGGGCCGCCAGGATCCCCGAGGTGACCACCGACGCGTACCTCGTGCGGTAGACCGAGATCCCGACCGTGTCCGCTGCCCGCGGGTGCTCGCCCACCGACCTGATTCGCAGCCCGATCGGCGTCCTGAACATGACGAGGTAGGACACGATCAGCAGGACGAAGGAGAGCCAGATCATCAGATTGAGCTGACCGAGCACGGGCCCGATGAAGTACCAGTCCGAGATCGCAGGCAGCGTGACGTCGGGGATGCGCGGGATGTCGGCCGGGGTCCCGAGCTCGCCGTAGACGTCGACGAACAGGTAACCGGTGAGCCCGAGCGCGAGGAAGTTGATCGCCGTCCCGATGACGATCTGGTCCGAGCGGAGCTGGATGCAGAAGAACGCGTGGATGAGGGCGAGCCCTGCGCCGGCGGCCGCCCCGGCGAGGACACCGAGCACCCAGGAGTCGAGCTTCTCCGCAGCGAGAATCGCGAAGAAGGCTCCGGAGAGCATCATGCCCTCGAGCGCGATGTTCACGACCCCGCTGCGCTCGGAGAACATCCCGCCGATCGCCGCGTAGGTCAACGGCGTCGCGTAGCGGAGCATCGACGCGAAGAGCGCAGACCACACGACGACGCTGTCGAGATGCCCGACGCTCGAGTTGGTGGCGAGGATGCCGAGCCCCATCGAGGCGATCCCGAGGCCGACCGCGATCCATCCGAGGCGGCGCTCGCCGCGAGTGACCGCCCAGATGCCGGCCGCGACGCCGAGGAACCCGAGCGCGACGGGCCACAGGATCGTCCGCTGCGTGAGCGGCGGGAGGACGAACCAGAAGCCGAGCGCCGAGACGACGATCCCCGCGATCGCGATCGACCGCGGGTGGATGATCTTCACCCAGGTGTACGTGCGCGTCGCGGCCTGGTCGATCACGTCGCCGCCTCCGGGGTGGTGGGAGCAGCGGGCGGTAGGCGGCGTAGGCGGCGAAACCGAGAGAACAGCCAGAGGATCAGGATGTCGGCGCCGACGAAGAGCAGGACGAGCGCCTGGATCATCAGGGTCAGGTTCCCCGCGAGCTCGGGCTGGAAGACCTCGGGATCGAGGTTCCGCGTCGACGTCCCGTTGAGGAGGGCGCCGAACAGGAGCGCCGAGAGTCCGACGCCGATCGCGGTGTTTCTGCCGAGCAGCGCGACCGCGATCCCGATGAACCCGATCTGGGAGTTCTGGACGTCGATCACGCCGAGCCGGAACTGCCAGCCGAGGATGTCGCAGGCTCCCCCGATGCCCGCGAACAGCCCGGCGATCGCCATCGCGAGGAAGTAGTTCCGCGCGACGCTGATCCCGCTGTACCGGGCGGCTTCGGGGCTGAAGCCGACCGCGCGCACCTCGTAACCGAGTGTCGTGCGGTTGAGGATCGCCCAGTACGCGACGAGGGCTGCGAGCGCGAGCAGGAAGCCCATGTGCAGGCCCTGGAGCAGCGGGTCGCCCCAGAGAATGGGCAGCTTGGCGTTCTGGACGACGTCGGACGAGACCGGCACGGACTCGTTGACCTTGTTCTGGAGCGGTCCGCCCTGGCCGAAGGCGTAGTTCCCGATCCAGTAGGCGATCCAGTTGAGCATGATCGTCGTGATCACCTCGTGAGCGCCGACGGCCGCCTTGAGAAAGCCGGCGATGCCCGCCCAGAGCGCGCCGGCCAGTGCGGCGAGGGCGATCGCGAGAAAGATGTGGAGGCCGGACGCGAGGCCGGCCCACGACGACCCGACCCACACGGCGACCATCGCGCCGACGATGTACTGGCCCTGGCCGCCGATGTTGAAGAGGCCGCACCGGAACGCGAAGGCGACGGCCAGCCCCGTGAAGATCAGCGGGGTGGCGGACAGCAGCGTCTGCTGCAGGTTGAAGGCCGCCTCCGACTCGGCGTCGTTCACGTTCCAGGGGAACCAGATCGAGGCGTCGCTCCAGGGAAGCCCGACCTGGTGCGATCCGACCTCGAAGAACCAGCTGAGGCCGGTGCCGTTGAAGATCTCGCGGTAGGTCGTGATCGGGTTGTGTCCGGTCACGGCGACGACGATCCCGCCGATGAAGAAGGCGAGGATCGCTGTCAGGATCGGCGCGGCGATCCCGCCTGCGCGCTGGAACAGGGCGAACCTGGCAGCCGGGCTCGGGACCTCGCCGGGCGGCGGGTCCGGTGTCGTCTGCCGCTCGCTCATGTCCCGGCCTCCTGCTCGGTCACCGGAGCCGCCTCCACCTTGGCGATTCTAAGGTGAAGGCGGCTACGGTCGAGATAGGTCGTTACAGCGTCGCGGGCGCGGTCAGCTCGCCCGAGATCAGCTGATCCTTGACCTCGTTCATCCGATCGATGAACTCCTGAGGCACCTGGTCGCTGATCTTGCCGACGGCCACACCCTCGTTCTCGAGGTCGAAAACCGCGTCGGTGCCGCCCTTGAACTCGCCGTTCACGACGGCTTCCGCGGTCAGGAAGACGGATTGATCGACGCGCTTCACGGCGCTCGTCAGGATGTGCGGGCCGAGGTTCGACTGGTCGCGGTCGACGCCGATCCCCCACTTGTTGCGCTCCTTGGCCGCATCGAGGGCGCCGAGGCCGCAGCCGCCGGCGACCTGGAAGATCACCTGCGAGCCCTGCGCGATCTGGTTGAGCGCGATCTCCTTGCACTTGTCCTGCGCGACGAAGTCCTGCGAGTACCCGATCAGCGTCCGAATCTGCGGGTTGCACTGCTTGGCCCCGGCGCGGTAGCCGGCGATGAAGATGTCGACCGTCGGCAGCTTGATCCCGCCGACCGCGCTGATCACCTGGCGACCGCCCTGCCGCTCCGCCATCAGGCCCGCGAGGCACCCGATCATGTAGCTGTTCTCGTTCGTCGCGAACGTCAGGCCCTGCACGTTCGGGTTGGTCTTGAACGGCGGGGCTTTGACCGAGTAGTCGATGATCGCGAAGTTCGAGTCCTTGAACCGGGTCGCCGCCGTGTTCGTCGCCTCGGCGAGCAGGAAGCCGACCGCGATCGTCAGGTCGAATCCCTCCCGAGCCAGCGACGACAGATTCGGCACGTAGTCGCTCGTCTGCCTCGACTCCACCGGCCGACCGGTGATGCCGAGCTCGTCCTCGGCGCGCTGAAGGCCCTCGAGCGCCGACTGGTTGAACGAGCGATCGTTGAACCGCCCGACGTCGCTGACGAGGCCGACCTGGACGCCCTCTCCGGACCCCGTCGTCGCCTCGGTCGTCGTTTCACCGCCCGCGCTACCTTCATCGTCGCCCCCGCCGCAGGCAAGTCCTATCGCGAGGAGCCCGCAGGCGAGGAGCGCGGCGATCCAATGGATTCTTCGCACGTCAGCCCCCTTGTCGCTCATCGGTGGCCGATCCTACTTGGTGCGCACAACGGGAGGGCGGGCCTTCCGGCCCGCCCTCCCGTGTTCCTACGCCTTGCCGACTAGAGCGTCTTCGGAGGCTTGATCTTGCCGCTGATGATGAGCGGCTTCAGCGCGTTCATCCGCGTGATGAACCGCTTCGGCACGCGGGCGTCGATGCGGCCGACCGCAACGCCGCCGTTCTTCAGGTTGAAGACGGCGTTCCGCTGGCCCTTGAACTTGCCCTCCTTGACCGCCTTGGCGGTCAGGTAGACGGCCTGGTCGACGCGCTTGACCGCGCTCGTCAGGACGTGACGACCGAGGTTCTTCTGGTCCTTGTCGACCCCGAGACCCCAGACACCGCGCTCCTTGGCCGCGTCGAGGGCGCCGAGGCCGCAGCCGCCGGCGACCTGGAAGACGACCTGCGAGCCCTGCGCGATCTGGTTGAGGGCGATCTCCTTGCACTTGTCCTGTGCGACGAAGTCCTGGGAGTAGCCGATCAGGACCTGCGTCCCCGGGACACAGCGGCGGGCACCTGCCCGATAACCGGCGATGAAGATGTCCACCGTCGGAAGCTTGATGCCGCCGACCGCGCTGATCACCTTGCGGCCGCGCTGGTTCGCCATCAAGGCCGAGAGACAACCGATCATGTAGCTGTTCTCGTTCGTGTTGAACGTCAGGCCCTGCACGTTCCGGTTCTTCGTGAACGGCGGAGCCGTGACCGAGTAGTCGATGATCGCGAACTTCGAGTTCGGGAACGCCTTGGCGGCGGTAGCCGTCGCGTCGGCGAGCAGGAACCCGACCGAGATCGAGACGTCATAGCGCTGGCGTGCGAGCGACGAGAGATTCGGGACATAGTCGCTCGTCTGCCGGGACTCGATCGCGCGACCCTGGACCTTCAGGACGCGCTGGGCGCGCCGGAGACCCTCGAGGGCCGACTGGTTGAACGAGCGGTCGTTGAACCGTCCCACGTCGCTGACGAGCCCGACCTTGTAGACCTTCGCCGCAGCGTCGCTCGACCCGCTCGAAGCGAGACCCGCCAGTGCGGCAACGACGATCGCAGCCACTGCGAGCGCACTGAGCGGAATGAGCCTTTTTGCTCTCATGAAACCTCCCTACGAAGACAAAGGCAGACCCCTGTCTGCCTCTGTTGAGACGTCAACCCTAACCGCCTTGTTAGGGGGATTCCAGCCGGTTTCGGCGGGTTTCGGGCCGCTAGGAATGGATCCGCTCGAGCGCGCCCTCCTCGAGGAGCACGCGCCGTGGCTTCGAGCCTTCGTAGCCCGAGATGATGCCGCGCCGTTCGAGCATGTCGATCAGCCGGCCGGCCCGGGTGTAGCCGACGCGGAGGCGGCGCTGGAGCAGGGAGACCGAGGCCGTCTGCGTCTGCACGACGACCTCGATCGCCTTCTCGAGCAGCGGGTCGGAGTCGGGGTCGAAGTCCTCGTCGCCGGCCTCGAGCTCGTCCAGGGCGGGCTCGGGCGCCTCCAGGAGCGACTCGTCGAGCACCTGGCCGCGCTGCGCGCGGCACTGCTCGACGAGCAGAGCGATCTCCTCTTCGCTCACGTACGCGCCCTGCAGCCGCTGGAGCCGAGACGTGCCGAGCGGCTTGAAGAGCATGTCGCCCTGGCCGAGCAGGCTCTCGGCGCCGGCCTGGTCGAGGATCACCCGCGAGTCGGTCTGGCTGGAGACGGCGAAGGCGATCCGCGAGGGGACGTTGGCCTTGATCATCCCGGTGATCACGTCGACCGACGGGCGCTGGGTCGCGAGCACGAGATGGACGCCGACTGCGCGCGACTTCTGCGCCAGGCGGATGACGGCGTCCTCGACCTGCTGCGGCGAGATCATCATCAGGTCGGCGAGCTCGTCGATGACGACGAGGAGGTACGGCAGCGTCGCCTCTCCCCTGCTCCGGAAGGCGCGGTTCGCCTCCTGGAGGTTGCGCGCACGGACCGTCGCCAGCCGCTCGTACCGCCGTTCCATTTCGGCGAGCACGTTCCCGAGCACGATCGCTGCCTCTTTCGGGCTCGACACGACCGGCGTCAGGAGGTGCGGAATCTTCTCGTACAGCGAGAGCTCGATCCGCTTCGGGTCGATCAAGATCAGCCGAAGCTCATCGGGCGTCGCGCGGAGCAGGACCGAGGTGAGCATCGTGTTGATGCAGCCGGACTTGCCCGACCCCGTCGTGCCCGCGATGAGGACGTGCGGCATTCGCGCGAGGTCGGTCCAGACCGCGTTTCCGGCGATGTCCTTCCCGAGCCACACGGCGAGTGGGCTCGCGCTGGACGGCAGGTGGTCGAAGACGTCGCCGAGCGTGACGAGGTTCGGCGCCAGGTTGGGCACCTCGACGCCGACGGCCTGCTTTCCCGGGATCGGCGCGAGGATCCGGATCTCCGTCGTCGCGAGCGCGTAGGAGAGGTCGTCTTTGAGCGCCGAGACCTTGGACATCTTCGTCCCCGAGGCGAGCTGGAGCTCGTACCGGGTCACGCGGGGACCTGTGATCTCGCCGATCACGCGGGCGTCGACGCCGAAGTCCGAGAGCGCCTGGACGAGCGCGTCGGCGACCTGTCCCGTCGCCTCGGCCTTGCCTTTCGCGCCTGCGGGCGAACGCCTGAGCAGCGACGGCTCAGGCAGGACGTAGTCGGCCGCGGCCGGGTTCGGCGGCTCGAAGAGGGTCTGCTGCTCGGTCTCCTCGGTCGGCTCCTCGTCCACGAGCAGCGACGGGGACTCCGCCGGCCCGACGACCTCCGGGAAGTCGGAGACGCCGTCGACGGGCGGCTCCGTCCTCGGACGCAGCGGCACCGGCAGCGGCGGCGGGACGGGCTCGACGCGCTTCGGCGCCCGCTCGAACGTCTGGCGGGCCGCGTTCCGTGCGCGCCGCATGGCCGGCCCGGAGCTGCGGAGCAGCGCACCGACCGACGCGCCGGAGAGGAGCAGCACGCCGGCCGTCAGCGCGGTGACTCCGGCGATGAGGAGGCCGGTGTGCCCGACGAGCGTCCCCACGACCTCCTCGAGTGCGCGTCCGAGGTAGCCACCCCGGCTGCCGAGAACGAGCATCAGGCCGAGCGCCGTGACGACGAGCCCGGTCCGGAACGGCCGCAGCTCGACGATCGCGCTCCGTCCGAGCATTAGCGCGCCGACGACGACGAGGGCGGTCGGAAGCAGGTAGCCGGCGTCCCCGACGAGCGCCCAGAGCCCGTCCTCGACCCAGCCGCCGGCCCGGCCGCCTTCCCACCCCAGGTAGATGAGCGTGGCGAGGAAAACGCCGACCGCGCACAGGCCGAGCCCGATCAGCTCGGGATGGTGGTGGCTGCGCCGCTTCACCGTCTTCCGTCGTTTCTTGACGCGCGCAGGCGTGCGCGGCCTCAGGGCGCGCTTCTTGCGCCGTCTCGCCATGCGCGCCTGCTTCGACGGCGCGTGGGCGTTTCCCTACTTGGGATCCAGCATCGGTATTCGCTCGAGCAGCAGCTGGACGAAGGCATCTCCGTCGACCCCGACTCCGACGTGCGCGTTCGGTTCGGCTCCCATGCGCTGCCACAGGTCGACGACGGTCCGCCCCCGCGTGAGCTCCGAGCCGCATTCGACCGCCACGTGGAGGCGCTCGGTCCGCACGAGGTCGGGTCGGAGCAGGTGCGCGACGGCGACCGCGTCGTGGATCGGTGAGCCGTCGAAGCCGTACGTCTCGGCGTGGAAGCGGTGGAAGAAGTCGTGCAGCTCCGCGACCATGCGTCCCGTCCGGCCCGAGGCTCGCAGTCGTTCGACCTCGGGGCCGCGGAGGAGCGCCTCGTGCGTGACGTCGAGGCCGATCATCGTCACGTCCAGGCCGCTCGCGAAGACGCGGGCCGCGGCCTCGGGGTCGGCCCAGATGTTGAACTCGGCGGCCGGCGTCACGTTGCCGAGCCCGATCGAGCCGCCCATGAGGACGATTCGGTCGGGCCGCGCTTCCGGGTGTTGCTCGAGGAGCAACGCGACGTTGGTGAGTGGGCCGACGGCGACGAGGGTCGTCCCCGAGACGCGCTCGCCGAGGAACTCGACGGCGTGCTGGTCCACCGGCTCCCGCTGCGGCGGCGGCAGGTCGGGGCCGTCGAGGCCGGTCTCGCCGTGGACGTACGCGGCCACGAACGGCTCGCGCTGGAGCGGTCGCGCAGCGCCCGGCGCAACGGGGATGTCGTCACGACCGACGAAGTCGAGGACGCGGATCGCGTTCGCGGTCGTCTTCTCGAGGGTCTGGTTGCCGGCGACGGTCGTTACGCCCAGGACCTCGACCTCGGGGCTCGCCAGGGCCAGGAGCACCGCGATCGCGTCGTCGTGCCCAGGGTCGCAGTCGATCAGGATCGGGATCGCGCTCACGACAAAGCGGCGTCGACCTCGGCGGCCGTGGGGAGCGAGGGTTGCGCGCCGAACCTCGAGGCGGCGATCGCGCCCGCGGCGCACGCTCTCCGGATCGCCTCGTCCCACCCCCTGCCCTCGAGATGGGAAACGACCAGGCAGGCGGTGAAGGCGTCGCCTGCCGCCGTACCGTCGACCGCTTCGACCTGCGGGGGCGTCCCCCGAGCGACTTCCTGCCCGCGTTCGAGCAGCACTGCGCCCTCCGGGCCCAGCGTCAGCGCGACGAGGCCCGGCGGCTCGTGGTCGAGGAGCTCGAGCTCGTACCGGTTGACGACGAGCAGGTCGCACTCCTCGAGCAGCTCGGACGGCAGTGGCTTCGCCGGCGCTGCGTTCAGGCAGAAGAAGTCCGCGGCACGGGCGTTCGCCTTCACTGTCTCGACAGGAATCTCGAGCTGGCAGAGGACATTGCCCGCCGCGACCGCGTCGACCGTCGTGTTGGCCCCGGGCACGACCACGATCTGATTCTCCCCGTCGGCGCCGACCATGATCATCGCCACACCGGTCTCGCCCCTCCGAGCGACGTCGAGCTCGATGCCGGCCTCCAGCAGGCCGGCGAGGGCATGGGCGGCGAAGTCATCCTCGCCGACGGCTCCGACGAAACGCACCTCCGCGCCGAGCCGCGCCGCCGCCACGGCCTGGTTCGCGCCCTTGCCGCCGGCGACACGAGAGAGCGAGGCGCCGGTGAGCGTCTCTCCTGCCCGCGGGAGTCGTTCGACTCGCGTGACGAGGTCGAGGTTGACCGACCCGACGACGGTGAGGCGAGGGCCCTTAGGCAGAGAGCGCCCGCAGGTCGTCCAGTGCCCCGTCGAGCAGGTTCTCGCGCAGGTCGAAGAGCCCCGCCCAGAGCGCGGACCGGTCGGGTGCGGTTCCGAGCCGCATGGCGCTCGTCAGCCCCTCCAGCGCGCGGATCAGGACGGCCAGCTCGAGGTAGGCGTGAGTGACGCGGTGCGGCGCGACCACGACACCGGCCCGATAGAGCACGGGCGCCCACTCCATCAGCTCGGCCGGTCCGGGCTCCCCATACCAGGAGCGCCCCTCTGCGCGATCAGGCTCGAGCTCGAGCAGGTAGCGGCCGAGCGGACGCTCGAGACCCGTCAGCGCAGTCTCGGCCCGGTCTGCAGCCCGGCGGAGGGCGGCCTGGCGCTGGCCGGGCGTCGAGGGCGTCGCTTCGCCTCTCGCCCACCGTTCGAGCAGCCGGCAGAAGGCGAGCGCCGCCGCCTCGCACGCCGCAAGCTGCGAGATCAGGCGGCCGGCGGTGGCCTCCTCAGCGGCGCACTCGCGGAGCGCCTCGGCCCAGGTCGGCTTCATACCTCCACTATGACGGGGAGGATCATCGGCCTGCGCCCGGTTCGGTCCAGGATCAGCTGCGCGATCGCGTCATGGAGGTGCTCCTGGAGGAGCTTGACCTCGGTGATGCGCTGTTCGACGAGCTCGCGGAGGACTCGCTCGGCCTCGGACTGCATCTCGTCGAGCAGCGGCCCGGTCTCGCTGAGCCCGCGCGCGATCACCTCGGGCCTGCTCGTCGGGAAGACCCCGTTCGAGCCGCCGACGGTGGCGACGACGATCAGCACGCCGTCTTCGGACAGGGTTCGCCGGTCGCGGAGAGCAACCGCTTGGACGTCTCCCACTCCGAGCCCGTCGACGAAGGTGACACCGGTCTCGATCTGGTCGACGATGCGGACGCCGGTCGGGCTCAGCTCGACCACGGATCCGTTCTCCGGGAGCACGATCGAGCCCGCCGGGACACCGCTCTGCTGCGCCAGCCGGCCGTGCGCGGCCAGCATGCGGAACTCGCCGTGGACCGGCATCACGGCTTTCGGGCGGACCAGCCCGAGCATCGTCCGCAGCTCCTCCGCGTATGCGTGGCCGGAGACGTGGACGGGTGCGATCTCCTGGTGCAGGACCTCGGCGCCGGCCTTCGACAGCTGGTTGATCGAGTCGTGGACCCGCAGCTCGTTGCCGGGCACGGGCTTCGCCGAGAGGATCACCGTGTCCCCCCGGTCGACCTGGACCGCCGGATGGTCGCCGTAGGCGATCCGCGTCAGGGCTGACATCGGCTCGCCCTGGCTCCCGGTACAGAGGACGAGCAGCTCGCTCGGCCGAAAGTCGTCGATGTCAGCGGGCCGGATCAGCGCGTCCTCTGGAACCTGGACGTAGCCGAGATTCCGCGCAATGTTCAGGTTCTTCCGCATCGAGCGGCCGACCACCGTGACCTTTCGGCCGGTCCGAACGGCGACGTCGATCGCCTGCTGCATCCGGTGGACGTTCGAGGCGAAGCACGCGACGAGGACGCGTCCGGCGCAGCGGGGAATGATCTGCTCGAACGCCTCGCCGACGAGTCGCTCCGAGCCCGTGAAGCCCGGGCGCTCGGCGTTCGTCGAGTCGCCGAGGAGGAGGTCGACGCCTTTGGTGCCCAACTCGGCGAGCCGCCCGACGTCGGTGCGAAGACCATCCACCGGCGTGTGGTCGAGCTTCCAATCGCCGGTCAGCAACGCCCGTCCGGCCGGGCTCTCGAGCACGACGGCGATCGAGTCGGGGACGGAGTGGGCCATGCGAACGAACTCGACTCGGAAGGGACCGATCTCGACCTGGCCCTCCTCTGGCTTGGCCTCGATCAGGTCCGCGGCCTGGAGCAGCCCGTGCTCGTCCAGCCGGGACTGTGCGAGCCCGAGCGTCAGCTTGGTGCCCCAGACCTGGGGGACCCGCACCTCCCGGAGCAGGAACGGCAGCGCGCCGACATGGTCCTCGTGCGCGTGCGTGAGGATGACGGCGCGCACCCGGTCGCGCCGGTCGGCGAGATAGCCGAAGTCCGGCAGGATCAGGTCGACCCCGAGGTGCTCGTCGCGTGGGAAGGCGAGGCCCGCGTCGACGACGACGATCTCGCCGCCGAGCTCGAAGACGGTCATGTTCTTGCCGACCTCGCCGACCCCGCCGAGGGGGATGACGCGAAGCGTGTCGGTCGCCATCACGGCATTCTAGAAAGGCACCTGTGGGGCTGGGCTAGGACGCCGCTAGGCCGAAACCGGCTGGAGGGCGCCCAGGCGCTCCAGATATCCCCGAATGCGCTCCTTCTCCTCGTCGGTTGCTTCCACGAGCGGCAGCCGCAAGCCGCCGACCTCGTGGCCGAGGAGGTTGAGGGCTGCCTTGATCCCGATCGGGCCGACCGTGACCTTGAGGATCTCGTACACGGGCGCCAGTTCCTCGTCGATCCGGCGCGCCGCGTCGACGTCACCCTGCCGAAACCGGGTGATCTGCTCCTTGACCTGGGGGCCGACGACATGGGTGTGGACGCAGACGCCGCCCGTCCCGCCGAGCTCGAGGAACGGCATGACCAGGTTGTCGTCGCCGGCGTAGAGGTCGAGCGGTGTCTCCTCCACGATTCGGCGCGCGTCCTCGAGGTCGTCCCAGGCCTGCTTGACGGCGATCACGTTCGGGATCTGGGACAGCTCGGCGAGCGTCTCCACCGAGACGAGGTTCACGACCCGCGTCGGGATGTTGTAGTAGACGATCGGCTTGTCAGTCACCGCGGCGATCGCCTTCACGTGCTCGACGATCCCGCGCGGCGGCGGCTTGTTGTAGTACGGAGTGACGATCAGGAAGCCGTCGACGCCGAGCTCGTGTGCGCGCTCGGTGAGGTGCACGGAGTGGCGGGTATCGTAGGTCCCGGTGCCGGCGACGACGGTCGCCCGGTCGCCGACCGTCTCGACGGCGGCGGCGTAGAGCTCGAAGCGCTCGTCGTCCGTCAGGGTGGCGGACTCGCCCGTCGACCCGGTGACCGCCAGGCCGTCGGAGCCGTTGTCGACAAGGAACGTCGCCAGTTCCCGGAACTTCGGGACATTGACGGCGCCGTCGGGATCGAAGGGCGTGACGCTCGCGGTCAGGAGCTCGCCGAGCACCTCTCGATCTTACTCCTGCAGACCGGCGAGTCCTGCCTCGAAGGCACGTCGCGCCTCGTCGCCGAACACCGCGAACACGACGCGCTCGAGGGAGCGCGGCTCGTAGGCCCGCACCGCCTCGACCATGATCCGCGCGCACTCGTCGAGCGGGAAGCCGCCCACGCCCGTGCCGAACGCCGGCAGCGCCAGCGACTCGGCCCCGAGCTTGTCGGCGACCCTCAGGCAGCTGTCGGTCGTCCGACGGACGAGCTCGGCGTCGGTGCGCAGGTCCTGGCCCATGACCGCGCCGTGGATTACCCAACGGACAGGAAGGCGACCTGCGCCCGTCGCGACGGCCTCGCCGACCTCGATCGGCCCCAGTGCAACGGCCTCGCGCTCGATCTCCTCTCCCCCGGTCCGCTTGATCGCTCCCGCGACGCCGCTCCCCATCCACAGGTGGTTGTTGGCGGCATTCGCGATCGCGTCGACCTCGAGCGACGTGATGTCGCCCTCGACGACGTCGAGCTCGATCAAAGGAGGGCCTCGAGCCCGATTGTTAGGCCCGGCGGAAGGCTCTGCAACCGCTCCAGGGCGAGCAGGACCCCGGGGACGTACGCCTCGCGCGAGTACGCGTCGTGGCGGATCGTCAGCAACTGTCCGTCACCGCCGAACAGGACCTCCTGGTGTGCGACCAGGCCGGGCAGTCGGACCGAGTGGATCGCGGCGCCTCCGATCAGCTCGCCCGTCGCCTTCGCCGTGCCGGAGGGCGCATCTTTCTTCGCTTCGTTGTGCAGCTCGACGATCTCGGCCCGCGGGAGGTACTTCGCCGCTTCCTCGGCCAGGCGCATCATCAGCACCGCACCGATCGCGAAGTTCGGCGCAACGAACAGGGCCACGCCGCGCTCCTTCGCGAGACCGTCGAGGGCCTGCGGCTCCCATCCGGTCGTCCCGACCACGGCCGGGGTTCCCTGCCCCAACGCCGCCCTGACGTTCCTCTCGACGCTCTCCGGCGCGGTGAAGTCGACCATCGCGTCGGCATCCGGGAGCTCGACGAGCTGGTGTCCTGCAGTCTCCAGCGCAGGCGCGAGCACGGATCCGACCTTCCCGCCGCGCCCGAAGAGCGCGATCTTCACGCCGCGGCCGGGGCCAGCGCGGGGCTCACCCGCTCGACGGCGGCGAGGAAGCGCTCCTCGTCGGCGCCGATGCCCGCCGCCGACAGCCGGTCCGGTGCCAGCAAGAGCTCTGCCAGCTCCGCGAGGCCCTCGGGCTCGACTGCGTCGATCTCGGCCATGATCCGCTCGAGCGAGAGAATCTCCGTGTCGGTGATCAGTGACTTGCCGAGCCGGCTCATCCGGCTCGAGGTCGACTCCATCGACAGCAGGATCCGCCCCTTCAGGTTCTCCTTCGCCCGTTCGAGCTCGTTGGGCTTCAGGTTTCCCGCGGCGATGTCCTCGATCTGCTCGGCGGCGATCGCCAGGCACTCGTCGAGGTTCTCTTCCCTCGTCCCGACGTAGAGGCCGATCTGGCCGGTGTCGGTGTACTGGGACGCGAAGCTGTAGACGGCGTAGGCCATGCCGCGCTTCTCGCGGATCTCCTGGAAAAGGCGTGACGACGCCGAGCCGCCGAGGACCGCGTCGAGGAGCGACGCCGCGAAGCGGCGACGGTCCGAGCGCGCGATGCCGGGCGCGGCGAGGCAGACGTGGTACTGCTCCGTGTCCTTCCGGACGAACCGGACGCTCGGCGGCGGCGCCTTGACGAGTGGCGGCCGGACGCGCCTCGCCTTGGTCGGGGTGTCGCGCACCTTCTTCTCGGCCCGCTCGAGCAGCCGGAGCAGCTCGTTGTGGTCGAGGTTGCCCGCCGCCCCGACGACCACGTTTCCGGGCACGTACATCGAGCGGTGGTACGCCGAGATCGCGCGGCGCGAGACGCTCGAGATGACCTCGGCGGTGCCGATCACGGGCCGGCCGAGCGCATGACGGCCGAAGACCGCCTGGGCCATGAGATCGTGGACGAGCTCCTGCGGCTGGTCCTCGTACATCGCGATCTCCTCGAGGACGACCTCGCGCTCGGAGTCGACCTCCGCGAAGGCAGGAGCGAAGACCATGTCGCTCATGACGTCGATCGCCGTCTCGAGGTGATGATCGGCGACGCGCGCGTAGACGACCGTGTGCTCGCGCGACGTCGCGGCGTTCAGCTCGCCGCCAAGGCCGTCGAAGATCTCGGCGATGTCCTGCGCCGAGTAGCGATCCGTGCCCTTGAAGAGCAGGTGCTCGATGAAGTGCGAGACGCCGGCGCGGTCGTCGCGCTCGTCTCGGGAACCGGCACCGATCCAGTAGCCGAGAGCGACTGAGCGAACGTGCGTCAGCCGCTCGGTGACGACCCTCTGGCCAGAGTCGAGCTCGGAGAGAACGTACTTCTGCACGGCGGGATCGTACTCCCGCCCCGCGCTCTCACCGCGTAGCCGGTCTCGAGAGGGAGAGAGGCCCCGCTGTGCGGGGCCTCTCTCGACGAGCAGTCAGTCCCGATCCAGGCTACGGGACCGTGATGGTCGCGTCGTCACCGACGAAGCTGACCGTTGTCTGCTCGGTGCAGGCACTCGGATCCGCGTCCGTCTGTGCCTGGTTCGCTGAGGTGTAGGTCACCCGCCAGAAGACGGTCGTCCCGGCAGTTACCGCAGCGCTCGTGTTGTTCGTGGTCGCCGTCTGCGGAGCCGGTCCGCTGATCGTGAACGACTGCGGGCCAAACAGCAGCCCGGCGGAGCCGTTCGCCTGACAGTTCGCCAGCGTGTCGTACAGCTTGAACGACACGGAACCGGAGAGGTTCCCGGTGCCGCTGCTGGAGCAGTCGCCGACCGGCGAGCAGGTGATCTTCGCCTTGTCCTGCGGGTACACGAACTGTCTCGTCGACAGGATCGGCTTCACCTGACGGACGATGACGTCCTCGTTCGCGTCGGTGCAGTCCGCGTTGTGGTCATCCGAGTTGGTGTTCGGTGGATCGCCGCCGTAGGACGCCTTCCAGTGGTAGGTGCCAGGCGCCTGTGGCGTGAACGTGACCGGACCGTAGACACCGTCGCCGTTCACGCTCGCCGTGAGCCCTGCCGCCGGGAAGCCCGCTGCAAGCGTTGTGCACGAGTTCGGCCCGAACAGCCTGAAGGTGATCGTCCCTTGGGCGGGACCATTTCCACCAGTCGGGTTGATCGACCCGTCACCGAGCCCGCCGGTGCCGGGTCGGTTGGCCGTGCCGGTGAGGTTGGCGCGGTCAGTTACCGCACTTCCGAAGTTGACCGCACCGGTCGGCGTGCAGGAGCCGTCGGGGTTGTACGTCCCGGCACACGTCGTCAGGGTCGGCGTTCTCGGGGTGATCCTGAAGCATTCCGATTGATTGGTGGCATCGTCCGGGTCACTCGAGCCAGGCACTTGCTTGGCAGGGTCACCCGAGTAAACCGCGCGCCAGCAGTACTTGCCGACCGCCGTGAGCGTGACCGAACTCGACTGAACGGTGTGAGGGCTTGTCACGTTCGTCAGCGTGTGCGAGGAGATCTGCACTCCGCCGGTCTGGCAGTTCGCGGTCGAGTTGAGGGCAAGCGGCCCGCACAGGCTGAACGTCACGGTCCCGCTGAACTGGGACACGTTGGTGACGGTGATCTCCGCGGAGTCGCTACTGGTCACTTGAGCGTTGGCCGGGATCTGCGTCTCCGTGCCGGCTGCCGGTGTCGGCGTCGTCACCGTGTCCGAGAGGCAGCCTCCCAGCGTCCCCAGGGAGAAGTCTTCGAGGTCAGAGGTCGTTGAGCTCGACGCGCGGGTGTCCGCGAGGAAGGTGTTGAAGCACCTGTCCGCCAGGTTGTTCGCGCTGAGATTGAGACCTCCCTCGAAGAACTCACCCGTCCGAAGGCTATTGCCCGGACCGTCGCTCTTGTTCGAGGTCGGCCACGGCGTCGTTATCGTGCCGTTGCCGGTGGTTCCGTCAGGAGGCCGGTTGACGGTCGCGCAGGCCTCGTCGTTGGGGTTTGTGCTCTCGCAGTCCACGCCTTCCGCGATGGGATTGGCGACGTCCAGAGATCCGTTCGCTCCGCCGTTCCAGCGGTAGACCTTGATCGTGCTGACGACGCCGCCTTGGGTGAACTCGGAGACGACGAGCAGGTCCCCGTCCACATGGGCGCCACTGAAGGTTGCGGTTCCCTGCGATCCATCGCAGGCCACAGTTCCGTCCTGGAGGAACCAGAAGCCCACGTCCTGGGTGCCCGTGTTGTCGTTCTTCTCGAGAGCGAAGTACAGGATCTTGTCGCCGTTTGCCGCCGTGAAGGCAGTCGCATAGGCGTTCATGATGTCGTTCTTGTCGGTGACGTTGTTGGACGCCTTGCACTGCCAACCGCTGATCGGCAGCTCGTCCTTACTACCCGTGGTGAAAATGTCGTTGTCCGCGGGGTTGAAGGAACCGTTGGCCTTCAAGGTGAAGTCCTTGTCGAAGCTAGGGTTGTCGGTGAAGCCCGCGGGTTGTGGATCGATTTCTCCGCCCGACGCATCAAAGAGGCTGTTCCAGTCGACCGCCTGCGTGGTACCGCCTACGTTGGTGGTCGTGCTTGCGATGACATCGCCATCGAGCTGGAAGTTCTCGTCGTGCACGGCCTGCGCCGCGCCCACGAGCAGCAGCGCCACGGCAGCGACCAAGAGAATGGGCACAAAGAGAAACCGGCGTCGTCGCCGGCTCCCCGTCGGCCCGAGGACACGTGTTGCCATCCTTTAGTACCTCCTTCGTTCGTGCACCGTTGGTCTTGACGGCCTAGCCCAAGCGGTTGCGCGGGCCGTGAGCCCCGTTTCGATTCACGCTCCTCTCTCAACCGTGGACCCGTGCTTTTCCACTGGACGGGTGTGCCGTCCGCTGCGCCCGACGTTACGACCCTGTGCGAGGCGCGAACAGAGGCGATTTACGGTGTCTTGTTCCTAGTGCCATTACGGCAAAGCACTGCCGTGATTGCCCCGGTTCGCTTGTACTGATTGTGTGAAAGCGATAAGACCTAAGGCAGCGTGACGTCCCCCCAAGCAAGCCCTCCGACACGCCGCTTGATCCTCGTCGTCGACCGCAATGCCGGTGCGCGCAATCAGGTGACGAACCTCCTCGAGCGCATCGGCTACGAGACCCGCCAAGCGCGAAGCGGCCGCGAGGCGCTCGACGCGGCGAGCCAGGTCCAGCCGGCGCTCGTGCTGCTCGAGGTCAACCTCGCCGAAGTGAGCGGCTACGGCGTCTGCCGTCAGCTACGCGACCGATTCGGTGACGACATCGCGATCATCTTCCTGTCAGGCGACCGGACCGAGGTGTACGACCGGGTCGCCGGGCTCCTGGTCGGTGCCGACGACTACATCGTGCGGCCGTTCGACGAGGGCGAGCTGCTGGCGCGGGTCCGAACCGCGCTTCGCCGGCGTTCCGCCCCCGCCGCAGGCGGCCCTGTCAATGGCAATCCCGTCGACGAGCGGCTCACGCGTCGCGAGCGAGAGGTGTTGGGATTGCTTGCCCGAGGGCTGACCCAGCCGCAGATCGCCGCAGAGCTCGTGATCAGCCCGAAGACGGTTGCCGGCCACATCCAACGGATCCTGACGAAGCTCGGTGTCCACAGTCGCGCGCAGGCCGTCGCGCTGTTCCACCAGTTCGGGCTCGCCGACGTGGAAGCGCACGAGCTGGCGGCTTCGATCGACGCGGCCTAGCGGAGCGGGCCCCAGCAACAGAGAAGCCCGGCTCATCGCCGCGCTTCTCAGGGTGTTGCCGACCGCCGGCCCGAATGCCGGGTGGAGCGCGAAGGAGGCCCCTGGTAGGAGGAGCCTCCTTCGTTCTGCCGATGGTGTGTGGCCTCTAAGTCACGGATCGACGAGTGTGATCGTGCAGGTCAGCGTCGACTGGTCGAGCGTCACCTGAGGTGACAGGTAGCCGTTGCCAGCGTCGTCCTCGTCTTCGAGTACCACGTAGCGCGGCGCTCCGCCGCGTTCCTGCGCGCCCGAGCGGGAATGTCAAACCCCCCACGGGCGCCTCACTTACGGCTCGCGAGCGTGAGGTCCTTAGTCTGCTCGCGCGCGGCCTTAGGCAAACCGAGATCGCGGACGAGCTGTCCATCAGTCCCAAGACGGTGGGCGGCCACGTCCAGCGGATCCTGGTGAAGCTAGGTGTGCACAGCCGCGCTCACGCTGTCGCGCTCGCGCACGAGCACGGTCTCACGGCCGTCGAGGCCCTGTCGTAGGGATCGGCTGAGGGCCGCGCCTAAGCGCCGCCCTCAGCTAACTCCTATCGATCGCGCCGGTCGCGGCCGCCTCGGCCGCGTCCGCCGCGTCCGCGATCGCCCTCGCGGCGCGGAGGACGCTCCTCGCGCGGCCGCTCGGGGGCGTCCTTCGCCCGCTCGATCAGCTCCTCGGGCTGAACGAGTGCGCCGTTCTCGTGCTTCGCCACCAGCTTGAGCCCGATCCGGCCGCGCTCCTTGTCGACCTCCTGGACGATGACGTCCAGGACGTCGCCGCGGTTGATCACGTCCTCGATGTGACCGACCCGGCCCGGGCCGACGTTGGAGACGTGGAGCAGCCCGTCGGTGCCCTTCTTGAGCTCGACGAAGGCGCCGAACTGCGTCGTCTTGACGACCTTGCCGGTGTAGGTGTCCCCCACTTCCGGCTCCTTCGTCAGTTCGTCGATCGCCTTCATGGCCGCCTCCGCGTTCGTGCCCTCGGTGGCGTAGATGAGGATCGTGCCGTCCTCCTCGATGTCGATCTGCACGTCGTGCTCCGCCTCGAGCGCGCGGATCGTCTCGCCGCCCTTGCCGATGACCATCCCGATGAACTCGGGGTTGATCTTGATCGTGGAGATCCGTGGCGCGTGCGCGGCGAGCTGCTCGCGCGCCTCCGGGATCGCCTCCAGCATCTTGTCGAGGATGAACTCACGCGCCCGCTTCGCCTGCTCGAGCGCGCTCCTCATGATCTCCTGGGTGACGCCGGTGATCTTGATGTCCATCTGGAGGGCGGTGACGCCGTCGCGGGTCCCGGCGACCTTGAAGTCCATGTCGCCGAGGTGGTCCTCGGCGCCCTGGATGTCGGTCAGGATCACGTAGTCGTCGCCTTCCTTGACGAGGCCCATCGCGATGCCGCCGACGGGCGCCTTGATCGGCACGCCGGCGTCCATCAGGGACAGCGTCGATCCACAGACGGAGCCCATCGACGAGGAGCCGTTCGACTCGAGCGTCTCCGAGACGATCCGGATCGTGTACGGGAACTCGTCCGGGCCGGGGATCACCGCCTCGAGCGCCCGCTGCGCGAGCGCGCCGTGGCCGATGTCACGCCGCTTCGGGCCCCGCATGAACCCGGTCTCGCCGACCGAGTACGGCGGGAAGTTGTAGTGGTGCATGTAGCGGCGCTCCTGCTCCAGCGAGAGGTCGTCGATGCGCTGACCCTCCTTGGCCGTGCCCAGCGTGAGCAGCGACATGATCTGCGTCTGGCCCCGCGTGAAGAGCGCTGAGCCGTGCGTCCGCGGGGCGACGCTGACGTCCACGCTGATCTCGCGGATCTCGTCGGCCGCCCGGCCGTCCGGACGCCGCTTCTCGACGGCGATCTTGCGGCGGACGAGCTCCTTGTAGATGGCCTCGGCCGCCCGCTTGATCCACTGGCGAGTCAGGCCGTCCTTCACCACCGGGGCGTCGCCGTCGACCGTCGCCGGCCCGACCGGGAACGGCAGCTCGACCGTCTCGATGATCCGGTCGAAGAGCAGATGCCGCTTCGCCGAGCGCAGCTCCTTCGAGTCCTGCTCGGCCTCGGTCAGCTCCGTGAGGTCACTCTCGAACTGCTCCCGAATCGGGCCCTCGACTGAGGCCATGCGCTCGCGGTCGAGGATCAGCTCGAGGCTCGACTTGTACTGAACCTGCTTGGTGATGTCCTCTTCGGTCGAGCTCATGTCGAGCGGCGGGCACTCCTCGGCGAGGATCTCCTCCACCGCCGCCGCGGCTTCGCGCAGGCCCTCGGCGTTGATCCGTTCGCTGATCCGGCCGCCGAAGCGCTGCTGAAGCTCCTCGGTGAGCTCGGCATCGAGCCACTTCGGCTTGCCGACCTGCTCCCTGAGCTGTTCCTGCACCTCGCAGATCCGGACGATCTCTGCGTGGGCGCGCTCGAGCGCCTCGAGCAGGAGATCCTCCGGGATCTCGTCCGCGCCGGCCTCGACCATCGTCAGCCCTTCCCTGGTGCCGACGACGATGAGGTCGACCGTGCTCTGCTCCTCGCTCTCCTGGAGCGTCGGGTTGATGACGAGCTCGCCGTCGATCTGGCCGATCCGGACGGCGCCAACCGGGCCGATGAACGGCAGGGGCGAGATCATCAGCGCCGCCGAGGCGCCGTTGATGCACAGGATGTCGTGCGGGGTGACCAGGTCCGCGGAGAGGACGGTGCAGATCACCTGCACCTCGTTGCGGAAGCCCTTCGGCCACAGGGGCCGGATGGGGCGGTCGATCATCCGCGCGGTCAGGATGGCGCGCTCCGTCGGCCGACCCTCCCGCTTGAAGAAACCGCCGGGGATCTTCCCGGCGGCGTACATGCGCTCCTCGACGTCGACGGTGAGCGGGAAGAAGTCCGCGTCGGGCCGCGTCTCCGGCCGTCCCACCGCCGTCGCGAGAATCATCGTGTCGCCGCTGCGGACGGCGACCGCGCCGTCGGCCTGCTTGGCGAGCTTGCCCGTCTCGAAGGTGATCTCCTGACCACCGATCTCGACGGACACCGTGGCGAGTCGCCCGGTTGCGATGCTCATATGTGGTGTCCCTTCACTTCCGATGCGATCGGAAGGTGGAGGTTTGACGGAGCATCGCCGGTCGTCGGCTGGAGCCGCCGGATCGAAGCTCGGTCAAACGTCCACCTTCCGCCAACGAGGGAGCTAGCTAGCGGCGTAGGCCTAGCTCCTTGATGAGGGCGCGGTAGCCCTCGACATCCTTCTTCTGCAGGTAACCGAGGAAGCGACGGCGTCGCCCGACGAGCTTGAGCAGGCCCCTCCGTGAGTAGTGGTCCTTCGGATGGGTGCGGAGGTGCTCGGTGAGGTCGTTGATGCGGCGCGTCAGCATCGCGATCTGGACCTCCGGCGAGCCCGTGTCCGTGCCCGTCCGGCCGTGCTTGTCGATCAGCTCCTGCTTGACTTCCTTGGTGAGAGCCATTCCTCTCCTTCGCTAGTCGTCTCCGCGGTCCCCGCTCGACGTGAAGGAAGGGCACGTCGGGCCGCGGCCGCGGTCGGGCGCATGGTAGCAGCCGCCTCCGGGCTTGTAACACGCTGTCACTAAGTCGGAGCGCGCGTTGCTCCGAGCGCCTCCTCAGAGGTTGACCGTCGTCGAACGCGCGCGCGAGCGGCGATTTCTCGGCTCTCAGGGCACCCGGCAGCCATGTCCTTCCTCTGAGCCTGGGTGACGGTTTGTCCACAGCGGCGTGCGCGGTCGGCAGTACGGTCCCGGCGTGATTCGGGCTGCGGTGGCGGCAGGGCATCCGGCGACCGCGCGCGCCGGAGCGGAGATTCTCGCCGAGGGCGGGACTGCCCTGCGGCACGGCGTCGTTCGCCGCGGTCTCGACGAGCCCGCCCTTGGTCCAGGTCCCGCCGGCCAGGCTCGCCCACTCGAACGGGTTGGTCAGATTGCCGTGGTGTGTGATCAGGCCCTGTCCGGCGCCGTTGACGTCGCTGCTGGCCGGGACCACCTGGATCGCTACAACCGTAAACGCTTCAGTCCCTATGCCTTTTTTTCCGCTGGACGTGGTCACAATCACATCATAGCGATCGGGTGTGGCGTCGGCAGCTATAGTGATGTTCGCGACCAGTTCTTTTGAACTCTTGAAGGTGGTCTTGTTGGTTTTCACGCCTGGCCCGACCACGCCATTTAACGCCATATCCACTCTGGAACCGCTGTCGAACCCGGAGCCGAGAACCCTGACATCGAGGGTGGTATCCTGTTGGGCTGCGGCGGGATCAGTGCTTGTCACGGTGGGAGACGTGCTCCCCGCTGCACTCTCCGGACGAGAACTCGGCGCCGTTGACGGGTCTTCTCTGCAGGCCGCCACCAGAGCGATCAGGACCAGGGAACTGCTGCCGAATCGGGTGAAAGCCCGGTGGGACCGCGTTGCCATGGAGGTCTCCTGAAGAGGTCGGCGCTAAGCCCTACATCGTTGTAGAACGGCACCACCAATCATTTTTGCGCGGTTCTCAGGAGTTCGCCCCGCCCTACTACCTGGTAAGCTGCCCAGTAGTAAGGAGAGCTGTAGCGGGGCTGGCGGAGGAGGTCACGCTGCGCCAGCGCCAATGCCTCGGGAGCTGCCGCCTGTTGGAGGTGACGGTAAAAGCGTTCGGTAAATGCAGCTGCGCCGGCGTCCTGGATGCGCCACAGAGTGGAAATTACGTTTCCAGCGCCGGCATACAGGAATGCCTGGGCCAGAGTAGCGTAATCTTCCCCAACCTCGTAACCATTCGACCACGCGGCACCGGTCCCAGTCTCGCATCCAGAGAGGAAAACGAGCGCGCTGTGAACCGTGAGATCCAACAGCTCGTGCACTTCCAGCTGCCCATCGTCTGTCAGCCGATCCGGCCGCCCGGCTGCGAGCTCCAGGCGAGAAAACATGGGATTAACTGGATTCATCCGCCCGTGGGTAGCCAGGTGAATTACCGCGGTTCCCCTCAGAGCCTTGCGCACGCTACCCTCGGTTGCCTCAGCTCCGATGTGTGATTTGGCGTCAGCCAATGACCGTACGAAGGCCATCGCTTCCAGCCGACTTCCTGGCAACGCCATCGGGAAAGGAGCGAACGCCGCTGCCTGCCGCTGTGGATCAGGCTGCTGCTCAGTCCTTTTCGAGCGCAGGGTCGAGAGGGCCGCCGCAGAGGGCAGAGACATCACCGAGAAATCCTCCGCCAGATAGCGGCCAGTCTCGGGATTGTGCAGGGCGCCAAAAGGGAGATACACCAGGGCCCCGTGCGGGACAATCAGGAGCCGACCTACACCGGCGAGCTGTTCTTGGCCGAGCAATGGCTTGATGAGCAGATCATGTAATGCGTTCAAGACCGGCCCTGTGCGTGAACCGGCGGTTTGGGCCAGGAGCTCCCGCGCGAGACGGATTCGTGACAGCAGGTCCGTGGGCTTTGCCGCAATCAGATAGGGGCGGCATTCTGAGGCAGTAACCAGGAACAGAAACGCGCTGTCCGGACCCACGAAGTACTCCACCAGAGCCTCGTCCTTCCGGAGCTCCGACTGAATAGTCTTCAGACTAACCTGTCCGGCTCCAAGCAGTTGAACTACCGGGGGATCCCTTCCGGCGGCGTGAGCCATGATGGTTTCAAACGAGTTACGGGTCTCTCTAATCTTGCTCGTTAGGTAGCGGCGCATGGCCTGGTGGGTGGAGTCATCCTGGTGCGAAAGGTCCGACTCGAGCTCGGCTAACTCCGCGACCAGGGCGTTACCCCGGCGCAGCAATCCTTCGGCCGACCTGAGGGCCTCGACGGTGGAGTTCGGCCCTTGGCGGTACGGGGTGGCGGCAAGGTGCTCCAGGAGTGCGCGACCGCGGGAAGCATCCGCTGCCTCGAAGGCTCGATCCACTTTCTTCTGTTGGAGCAGGATGCCTATCAGTGTTGCATAGGCCTTGTTCTTGCTTGCCAGGTAGGCCGCCCTGAGTGTGCCGGAGCCGATGTTCCCCCGCAGGCGCTCCACCGTTTGTACAACCAGCGTCGCCGTCGTTTCGGCAGAGTCCAGCTGGTGCAGACGCTTAAAGGCGGCGGATCGCAGCTCCTGGACCTGCAGCTCGACGTCGTATCCTCCGGTCTCGAGGTCGGCTCGAGCATTCCTGAGCAATTGAAGGGCGCTCCGACTCCTGCCGGCTTCTTGCAGTGACCGTGCTGTCGCGATGACCACTTCGGCGCGGGAAATTCGGGTGCCAATCCGGCGGGCGAGAATCCGGGCTTGCTTCAGCTGCTCCGGTGATTTCGCTTGATCCCCTGCGCCGGATGCCAACTCGGCTAAGAGAATACGATCGTGCAGCTCCTCTACGTGGGCCCCGGTAGACTGGTGGAGCCCCAGTGCCGCCGATGCCTTACTCAATCCAACCTGCAGCTCCCCGAGATTGCGATGAATCTCGGCTTCGAGGCGCAGGTCGGTTCCTTCCTCAACTCTGAGGCCCAGCTCGGCATTGACCTTCTGAGCGTCGCTGTAGAGATCAAGGGCCCGATGCCAGTCGCCGGTCTCCTGGTGCAACTGTGCCAAGGTCTCGAGGTTACTCGCCTCCTCCTGCCGTAGTCCTCGCCGCCGAGCCAGGAGCAACGCGCTGTCCAGGACGGATAATGCCGCCTGGAACTCGCCCTTCTCCTGGTACGCCACCCCTAGCTGACCTAGCGCGCTGATCTCACCGGTGACATAGTCGATGCTGCGATAGAGATCGCGTGCTCCCCTCAGGCGTCGAATCGCGGCGTCGGGATCTCCAACCCGCACATCGAGCATGGCCAGATTGGTCAGTGCGTTGCCTTGGACGCGGAGGTCGGACGCCTGTCGTCCAGCATCCAACATCGTGGCGAACCCGGATCGCGCGGCGTCGAATTCACCTAGCTCGGCCTGCACCAGCGCCAGATTTCCCGCTGCTTTTGCGGTGCCATCGGGATCTCCGGCAGCGGCGGCGGAAGCCGAGGCTGCTCTCAGTAATTGGACCGCATCGAGTAGTCGCCCTTGATTCCAGGCGAGCAGCCCCAGCGCGTTGTAGGATTTGAATAGGTCGCGGGTGAGTCCCAGCCGAAGCTTCAGTGCCAGTGCCGCTTCTCCCGACCGGCGAGCCTCAGCGTAATCACCCAATCGCCACGCGGCCAAGCCTTGCCAGGTAAGCAGATGGGCTTGGGAGGCACCGTCGCCGGCGGAACGGCGCGCGATCATCCCGAAGAAAACGCTCGGCGAGTTGTCGCGTCTCCTGACGGAAGGCGACGGCGACGTCTATTACGAGC
>Ga0081455_10000473_pt1 | contig 52197 bp, 49 predicted proteins | sample TabmetS3T2R1_FD_70207 | JGI IMG/M metagenome (GOLD analysis project Ga0081455, IMG submission 70207) | Tabebuia heterophylla rhizosphere microbial communities from the University of Puerto Rico - S3T2R1 | ecosystem: Host-associated > Plants > Roots > Rhizosphere ...
CTTCGATGAGATCGTCGCGCCCGGCTACGTGAACCACAACGCCTTCGCCGAACCCGGTCCGGAGGGCGTCAAGAAGGTCTTCGGCGCAATCATCGCGGGCGTACCCGACCTGAAGGTGTCCGCCGAAGACGTCTTCGTGTCGGCGGATGGCTCGCGCTTGGTGGGTCGCTACCGCTACGAGGGGACGCACACGGGCAACTTCCTCGGATATCCCGCGACAGGCAATGCTTTCGTCATGCGCTCGATCGATATCTGGCGCGTGGAGGATGGACGCTTCATCGAGCATTGGGACGAGCTCAACACCCTCGACATCTTCACCCAGATCGGCGCCGTGGCGCCGCTTGGCCAGCCGTGATGACGCGGCGGATCCTCGCCGTCGGCAAGATGAGGACCAGACTATGCTGGTAGGCAAATTCATCGTGGTCGGGCTTCCGATCGTGCTCGGCGTCATGATGATCGGGGCTGGCGCGGTCACCTTCGTAGCGGGATTGCTGCTGCTGGTCCCGGCTACGTGGTGGGCCGGCGCGATAGGCAGTGTCGTGATCCTCGTGGCCGCGGTGATTACGCTGATCCGTTGTCGCGAGTGGCGCCATCTGCCAGGTGCGGTCGTCCTGACTACGGCGGCGGTGGTGGCGGTGGCGATCCGTGCCTGGAATCTGGCGACTGGTTAAGCGTTGCCGCTTGCGCGGACGCGGCCATTTTCTCTCCTTATCCTTTCTCCGCTCGGACCAGCCGCTCAACAGCCATGGTCGCCAATGTTCGCCCCGTTGGTGCGACGTAGCTGCGGGCGAGCTCTTCATAGCCGACGTCTTCCACGAGCCGCCAACCAAACGTTTGCAGCCAATCACCGACGTGATCCGTTGCAAGCCCAAAGCGCCAAACTCCGCCTCGGACGTAGCGATCGTAGAGCCGTGCCTGGCCCGCAAGGTCACGTCCCTCGATGAAGTCTTCCTGGACATAGGTGAAAATCGCCTGGCTGCCCGGCGCTGCGTTTGACATGAATCGGAACAAGCAGGTGACCGCGGCGACGGTGAGGTACTGGGTCAGGGCCTCCATAATGAAGACTGTGCGGACTTTGGCGCCATAGCCGCACGCGGCCAAAGCCGACCCAAGTCCGTCTTCGTCGAGATCGAAGACGGTTTGGGTTATGTGGGTGGGTGTTCCGCCGAACAGTTTGCGCAGGCGCGCTTTCTTGGCGGCGATCGTGCGGTGCTGATCGACTTCCCAGACGGGGACATGCGCCAGCGCTGGCAGCCGGTAGGCGCGCGTGTCCCAGCCGGCGCCGAGATTGAGCACCGCATCGAGCCGGCCCTCGGCCGTGGTCAACGCCTCATCGATGCGGCGCTTGCGGCACATCACGCCGGCCCAGAGTCCTGGGAAAGCCTGGTCCGTTAGCCACACGAAGCTGTCGCGCACCCTGGGCAGGGCCGCCGTCGCCAAAAGCGCCCGCCCGCCCGCCGGCAGCATCCGGCCCGCCAGCTCGTCGACCAGGATGCGCTGGCCGGGTGGAAAGCGCTGCTCGATGGCTACCAGCGCCATCGGACCCGGGCCGGTCGCTTCGGCGGCTCGCGTCATGACCGTGTCCGCTTCCAGCGGCGCATGGTGTCTTCCATGGCGCCGCGCATGGCGCGATAGAATTCAGCCATCTCCTCAAGACGCGTGATCACCGCCTTTGACGCAACGACCCGGGCCCCGGCGCCGAGTTGGTCAGCCAATGCGTCAAGGAGCTTGTTCTGCTGCTGGATCATCGATTCATAGTTCTCGGCCACAGTGTAGAGCGCCCGTTTCGTGCCAGGCTCGCGATGCCGCTGGGCCAACGTGTAGCGTTCCAACAGCCGGGCGGCCACGCTCGCACTGCTCTTGCTTACGCCGAGATCACGAATGATCTCATCGAGGCTGACAGGGCGCGGACAGAGCAGCAGGTACCCGTAGAGTCGGGCGGCAGCGGCCGGCACGCCCCAAGGCAAGAGGAGGCGGGACACCTCGTCAATGAAGCGCTGCTCGCCCTTTCCGAGAGTCTTTGACATATTCGGCATATTCCGAATATATAGGAACATGAGCCAGGAGCAAGTGTCAGCCAGGAGGAAGGCCCCATGCTTCCTTATCTCGTTGCCGCGATCATCGTTCTCGGGGTGCCGACGATCTACGTCGCAGTGAAGTACCGCGAGTATCGCAAATTCCTTGCCGGCGCATTCTTCGTCAGCAGCGGAATGCAATACTACTTCTATTTAGCGAAGATCCCGATTCCGCTGATGTGGACCAGCGCCGTCCAATCGCCGGAGGTCAGCGCCGTACGCGGTACGATTCACTTTCTGCTCTTTCTCGTTTGTCTGTACTTCGGATGGTTCTTCCGCAAGCGGCCGTCGGCGTAGTTCGACCTTGGAGCAGTACCGGCGAAACCGGCGAGGTAAAGACGTTTGCCTCGCGCAGCCCATGAGAGGAAGCTCGTCGATGGCCTCCATTGTAGATCCCAAGCCCCTGTCACGCGCCGCGGCGATCCTCAGCGCCATAAGCATGCCGCTTGGCCTTGTAGCGCTGGTCTTCGTGTCGGCGGGCCGACTCGATTGGATTCCTGGCTGGATCTTCATCGCAGTCCTCGTTGCCGCCTTTGGTCTTTCCGTGGTGGCAGTGGCCTATTGGAACCCGATCATCTTCCGCGCCCGCAGCCGGTTCCAGCCAGGGACCAAGGGATGGGACCTGATCCTGGTCACGGCGATCCTCTTGGCTTTCGTGGCTGAAATTCCCGTTGCAACGCTCGATGCCGCTCGGCTGGGTTGGTCAGTCATGCCGCGCTGGATTCTCCTGGTGGGCTACGTCCTGCTTGTCGGCGGCATCGCCGTGACGGCCTGGGCCCAGGCCGTCAATCCATTTTTCGAGCCGGGTGTGCGGATCCAGACCGAGCGCGGCCAGCGGGTGATCACGTCAGGGCCATACGGCATCGTCCGCCATCCCGGCTACACGGCCGCGATCGCCATGTTCATCGGAATTCCGCTTGCGCTTGCCTCGTGGTGGGCCTTGTTGCCGGCTGCGCTGGCGATCGCGCTGCTGGTTCTCCGGACGGGCTTGGAAGATCGCCTGCTCCGGGCCGAGCTATCGGGCTATGCCGACTATGCACGACAAACACGTTATCGGCTCGTGCCAGGCCTTTGGTGACGGTAGGTGCCGACGGTATTTTTTCGTGCGAGTGCGTCTAGGGAGGATGACCCATGAGCATGGCGAAACAGGCACATCCCGCCGCGGCCATGACCACTGAAGCCTGGTTTCTGCGCCGCATGATACTTAAATGTTACTTGACATAGGCATTGATATTGCTACAGTGCACTTGTGGCAATCCACGCTCCCCTTCCGCACCGCCCGGGACGGACGCTTCGCCGCTTTCGTCGGGACGACGACCAGCTCATGATTGGCGTGTCACCTGCGGAAATCGGGCGAAATGCGGGAATTTTGTTCCGTAGCTTGGCATCTGATATCAGTCCTGTCAGAAATCCCAATAGTGCCAGAAATCGACCTTGCGCAGTGAACCAGAAGTCTTGCTTATGATGAGACCAGATGTCGGAAACCATCGGAAACCCCGCCAACCGACCCTTGACACGACCTCGTTCCTTCTCCCCGAATAGCCGGCCTGACTTCGATACACGCTACGCCGACACAAGCTACTCCGACACAAGCTACTCCGACACAAGGGAAGATACATGGCCGTCAAGACGATCCTCGCGCCCATCCCCGGCATCTTCTACCGGCGGCCGGCGCCGGATCAGCCGCCCTTCAAGAACGACGGCGATTCCATCGCTGTCGGCGACACCGTCGGACTGATCGAGGTCATGAAGACGTTCACGCCGGTCGCCGCCGAGGAAGCCGGCCGCAACGCCAGGTTCCTCGTCGACAACGAGGAGGCGATCATGGCCGGCCAGCCGCTGGTCGAGCTGGAGGGCTGATCGCCCAGCAAGCGTCCAGATCAAGCGCCGAGGGGCGAGATTCATGCCGATCGCCAAGATGCTGATCGCCAATCGTGGCGAGATCGCCGTGCGCATCATCCGTGCAGCGCAGGCGCTTGGCATCAAGACTGTCCAGGTCGTGAGCGAGGCCGATCGCGAGATGCTGGCGGCCAGGCTCGCCGACGAGACCGTCGTCATCGGCCCGCCGCACGCCGCCAAGTCCTATCTCAACCGGGATGCAATCCTGGCGGCCGCCGCCAAGACGGGCGCCGACGCCATCCATCCGGGCTACGGCTTCCTGTCCGAGAACGCCGATTTTGCCGAGGCGGTCGAGCAGGCCAGCCTCGTCTTCGTCGGGCCGCGCGCCGAGACGATCCGCCAGATGGGCGACAAGGCCGCGGCGCGGGAGGCGGCGGAACGGGCCGGCGTGCCGACCGTGCCCGGCACGGTGGGGCGCGTCTCCAGTGCGACCGCCGCGCAGGCCAACGACATCGGCTTTCCGATCATGATCAAGGCCGCCGCCGGCGGTGGCGGTCGGGGCATTCGCGTCGCGCGCACACCGGCCGAGCTGGAGCAGCTGATGCCACAGGCCAGCAGGGAGGCCACCGCGGCCTTCGGCGACGGCGGCCTGTACCTGGAACGCTTCATCGAGCGGGCGCGCCATGTCGAGGTCCAGGTGCTGGGCGACGGCAACGATGCCATCCATGTCTACGAGCGCGAATGCTCGCTGCAGCGGCGGCGCCAGAAGATCTGGGAGGAGGCGCCGGCCGCCTGCCTCGACGCCGCGACGCGCGAGCGGCTCTGCAGCTCGGCTGTCGCCCTGGCCTGTGCCGCGCGCTATCGCGGCGCCGGCACGCTCGAATATCTCTATGACGAGGCGACGGGCGAGTTCTTCTTCATCGAGATGAACACCCGCATCCAGGTCGAGCATCCGGTCAGCGAGATGGTGACGGGTGTCGATCTGGTGCAGGAGATGATCCGCATTGCCGCCGGTGAACCCTTGTCCATTCGGCAGGCCGATGTGCGGCTGAGCGGCCACGCCATCGAGTGCCGCATCAATGCGGAGAATCCCGCGAAGGGCTTCATGCCGTCGCCGGGCGCGGTGACGGCGCTGCAGGTGCCTGGCGGGCCGGACGTGCGCTTCGACACCATGCTGTACCCGGGATATGTCGTGCCACCCTTCTACGACTCGCTGCTGGGCAAGCTGATCGTACGAGGCGAGACGCGCGATGACGCTCTGGCGCGCCTGAAGGCGGCACTCGACGGTCTCACGGTGCAGGGCATCGAAACGACGGTGCCCTTGCATCGGGCGCTGGCGCGCGATGCCGACGTGGCGGCGCTCAAGATCCATACGCGGTGGCTCGAGGCGTGGCTGGAGTCCCATCCGCTCGCTGGGCCCCGGTGAGCCGAGAAGAGTGAGCCGAGAAAGGTTGGTGGCGATGGAAAGCAGATACACTTTCGGCGGCGATGAGCACGTTTTCGTCGAATGCGACGAGGCGATGTCGCTCGAGGCGTTCTTCAAGAGCCTCTCGATGACCAAGGCCATCCGCGAAAGCGGCATTGCCGGCGTCACCGAGGTCTGCCCGGCGAATGCCTCGCTGCAGGTCAAGTTCGATCCCGACGTGATCGCCCCCGACGACATGATGCAGGAGATCAAGTCGCTCGAAAGGGCGGCGGAGAAGGCAGATCCGGTGATCGCCACCAGGATCATCGAGATCCCCGTCTTCTACGACGACCCGTGGACGCGCGAGACCCTGATGCGCTTTCGCGAGCGCCATCAGGATCCGACCTCGACCGATCTCGAATATGCCGCGCGCAGCAATCACTACGACGGTGTTGCGTCATTCGTTGCAGCGCATTCGGGCTCGCCGTGGTTCGTCTCGATGGTGGGCTTCGTCGCCGGCCTGCCGTGGCTTTACCAGATGGTGGAGCGCCCCAAGCAGATACAGGTGCCGAAATACCTGCGGCCGCGCACCGACACGCCGAAGCTCACGGTCGGCCATGGCGGATGCTTCGGCTGCATCTATTCCGTGCGCGGCGCCGGCGGCTATCAGATGTTCGGCATCACGCCGATGCCGATCTACGATCCCCAGCAGCAGATCAGCTATCTGCGCGACTTCATGATCTTCTTCAATCCCGGCGACATGGTGAAGTTCAAGGCGATCGATCGCGCGGAGTACGATCACGACGTCGCCGAGGTCGCAGCGGGCCGCTTCCAGCCGCGCATCCGGCCGGTCACCTTCTCGCTCGACGCGTTCCACAAGGACGCGACCGCTTGCAACAAGGCCCTGCTGGAGGCGCTCAATGGCAATTGAAGTCGCGAAGCCCGGCCTCAGCACCTCGGTCCAGGATCTCGGTCGGCCCGGCTACTATCATCTCGGCATTCCGGTTTCCGGCGCGATGGACCGCTATTCGCTCAGCGCCGCCAATCTCCTCGTCGGCAACGACGAGGGCGATGCCGCCCTCGAGGCCGTCTTCATGGGACCCGAGCTGCGGTTCACCGAGGATCGGATGGTCGCGGTGACCGGGGCCGAGCTGCCGCCCAAGCTCGACGGGAAGGAGCAGCCGACCTGGACGGCGCTACCGGTCAAGGCCGGCCAGGTCCTCTCCTTCGGCTATCTCAAGAGCGGCGCGCGGGCCTATATCGCGGTGTCGGGCGGCATCGACGTGCCGGTGATCCTGGGCAGCCGCTCGAGCTACCTGCTGGGCGCGCTCGGCGGCTTCGAAGGCCGCACGCTCAAGGCGGGTGACGTCCTGCCAGTCGGCAAGGCCAAGCGGACAGTGCGCACCGGCCTGTCGGTGCCTTCCGAGCTCCGATCCCCGGTCGCGCTGCCGGCAACGCTGCGCGTTCTCACCGGGCTGTACTGGGACCGGGTCACCAAGGCGGCCGGCGAGCGCTTCTTCGCCGACACCTGGAAGGTCGCGCCCGAAGCCGATCGCATCGGCTATCGTTTCCGCGGCGGCACGCCGCTCGAGTTCAATCCGCGCGAGCCGCCGTTTGGCGCCGGCTCGGATCCCTCCAACATCGTCGACAGCTGCTACCCCTACGGCTCGATCCAGGTTCCCGGCGGGACGGAACCGATCGTGCTGCATCGCGACGCGGTTTCCGGCGGCGGCTATTTCATGATCGGCACGGTCATCTCGGCCGACATGGACGCGATCGGCCAGCTGCAGCCGAACAGCCCGACCCGGTTCGTTGCGGTCGACATGGCGGCGGCCCTGGCCGCGCGGCACGAGCGGGCGGGCCTGTTCGAGCGCCTGCGGCGATCACTGGGCTGAACCCGGAGCGCAGAAATTCACTCCCATAATTCTCCATTGATTTGCGCTCGTACGAACGGCCCTAAATAGGGGGCATGATCGAGTGCTGCCACGACCTCAAGCCTGACGACTGCCCGGGGGAAAAAGCCTTACCCCCGGCACCGGTGCTTGGTTATTCCCCCGCGCCGCGCGATTGGCGAGTCACCAGCCGTAACTGCCGTAACTGCGCTAACTCAGGGCGACTGGCGTTGCCGGGCTTGCCGGCGGAACTCGCCGGGCGTCTGGCCGAACTGAGTCTTGAAGAGGCGGGAGAACTGGGCCTGGTCGCCAAGGCCGCATTGCAGCGCGACCTCGCCGATGGAGAGCCGGTTGCCGACGTCGCTCAGTGCCGTGCGCGCCGCTTCGAGCCTCTGCTCGCGGATCCAGCGCCCCAACGTTTGCCCGGTATCGTGGAAGAGCCGGTGCATGTAGCGGATCGAGATGCCCGATGCGGCGGCGACGCGTTCGGGATCGAGGTCGGCCTCGAAGAGGTGCCGCCGGACGTAGCTTTCGATGCGGGCAAGATGCGCGTCGCGTACGCTCGACAGGTTGGAGCTGAGTGTTCGGTCGTCCTCGCTCAGCGCCAGCGCGACCAGCTCCGCAAGCTGCTGGCCGAGCAGCGCGCGGGCTGCCGGCGACAGCCCGTCGAAGCGCTCGGGGATGAGGCGCAGCATGTCGGTCAGGAGACCGCCGATGCCGCTTCTGGCATCGAACGGCAGCGCGCAGAAGCGGCCCGGATCGCGAATCCGGCCCTGCAGGATCGGCGCCGGAATCTTGAGCACATGCAGGTCGTTGGCGCGGTCGTGGCTGAACACGTAGGGCTCGTGGCTGCGCTCGAGCACGAACTGGCCGGGCCGGCAACGCACGCTCACGCCGCCCTGGGCGAAGTCGACGTCGGACGTGGCCGGCACCGTGACCAGGAAGTCCTCGCCCATCCGGCCTGTCAAATGATGGGGCCGACGGCGATAGACCAGCGCATCGCAGACGTTCCGCGTCAGCGAGAGGTCACCGAGATCCCACAGCGCCAGCTGCCCGTTGAACAGGTCGGGACGGCGGAATTCGAGGTCGAGCGGAAAGTAGGTGCGCGCGATGACGTCGCGCCAATGGCGGCTGCGATCGGACGCCGCAACGGCAGCCGCATTGAATCGCATCCGTTCCGCTGTTGCTGCCCCTGGCTCCATCACCGCGAGCCCCTATGCCCATCGCATGGTAGAGCGCCGCGCCCTTGGCCGGCAATAGGCGGACCCCCAGCGCCCAGTCGGGCAGCGCACGCAGGATCAAGATCTCGTGCACGCACGCTCAAGACGTCACCGCTTCGCAGGCATAACATTTGCTCAATGGAAAGCCCGTGAAGGGAACGCCGCAGGAGGGGACAATGAGCATCAGCCCGAAGGTCGATCCGATCACCCTGTCGGTGATCCGCGGCATCCTGGAGACGACACAGCGCGAGATGACGCTGTCGCTGGAGAAGACGGCGCGATCGAGCGTGTTCAACCTGGCGCACGACTATTCGACCGCGCTGTTCAACGCCGTGCCCGAGATGATCCTGCAGGGCCAGGACATCCCGATCCATCTCGGCTCGTTGATCCCGGCGATGAAGGCCGTCGCCGGCTATTTCGGCGACGACATCCACGAGGGCGACCTGATCCTGCACAACGATCCTGCGTTCGGCGGCAGCCATGCCATCGACGTCTGCATGTACAAGCCGGTCTTCCACGAGGGCAAGCTGCGCTACTGGACGGTGTGCAAGGGCCACCTCACCGACATCGGTGGACCGGTGCCGGCCGGCTACAATCCCAACGCCACCGAGATCTACGGCGAGTGCCTGCGCATCCCGCCGGTCAAGATCTGGGATCGCGGCAAGCCGCGCAACGACGTCCTCAATCTGATCTTCACCAACATGCGGGCGCGGCGCGACCAGGAAGGCGATTTCAACGCCCTGGTCGGCGCCTGCCAGGTCGGCGAGCGCCGCCTGCTCGCCATGATCGCCAAGTACGGCGTCGATGAGGTCGAGGCGGCGATCGGCGAGCTGCTGGATCTTGCCGACCGCCACATGCGCAGCCTGATCAGGACGGTGCCCGACGGCACCTACGAGGGCACCGCCATCCTCGAAGATGCCGGCCACGGCTTCGGCGACATCCCGATCACGGCGACGGTCACGATCAGGGACGACACCTGTCACATCGCCATCAAGAGCCCGCCGCAGGTGCCCTATTTCATCAACTCCTACGAGGGCAACTCGCACTCCGGCGTCTATCTCGGCCTGATGATGTTCGCGCAGCTGCCGCCGCCCTACAACGAAGGCCTCTACCGCTGTGTCACGGTCGATTTCGGGCCGAAGGGGACGCTGTGCAATGCGACCGAGCCGGCGCCGCACATGAACTGCACCACGACGCCGATGGAGACGCTCACCGACGCCGTCCGGCTTGCTTTCGAGAAGGCGATGCCGTCGAAGGTCGCGGCCTCGTGGGGGCATTCGAACGGCTTCAACATCTCCGGCTGGGACACGCGCACCAACGAGGAATACGTGACCATGGTGCTGGCCACCATCATCTCGGGCGCCGGCGCGACGCCCAAGCAGGATGGCTGGCACGCCTGCGGGCCTGAATGCTGCTTCGGCGCGCTGACGTCGGGCGATGTCGAGCTGCTCGAATACTCCTATCCCATCATCATCCATCGCTACAGCCTGATCGAGGATTCCGGCGGCGCCGGCGAATATCGCGGCGGCTCAGGCACCGCCTGGGAGGTCGAGCCGCTGGATCGCGACATGACCTTCATCACCTTCGGCGAGGGAAGGCGCATCCCGGCGATGGGGGCGGCCGGCGCCGAATCGAAGATGGTCGACAGCAAGGTCGGGCGCATCGAGGTCAAGCGTGCGGGCAAGGTCGAGACGATCCGCAAGAACGTGATCGAGACGCTGAAGCCCGGCGAGACGGTGACCAATCTCAATCCGGGCGGCGGCGGCTACGGCAATCCCTATGTGCGTCCGGTCGAGAAGGTCCTGCAGGACGTCCAGAACGGTCTCGTGTCGCTTGCCGGCGCGCGCGACGACTACGGTGTCGTGATCACCGAGGGGCCGTCGCATTCGGTGGATGTGGCAGCGACGCGCAAGCTGCGCCAAGGTTCCAACGTCGCGGCCGATTGATGCGTTCCAAATATCGCCTGGGAATCGATGCCGGTGGCACGTTCACCGACTTCGTGCTTGCCGAGCAGGGCGGCAACGTCCGCCTGTTCAAGACGCTGTCGACACCGGCCGACCCGACGCTGGCGATCGAGAATGGACTGCAGCTGATTGCCGAGGAGGTCGGCGAGAGCCCGTCGGAGATCGTGACCGGCTGCGACATCTGCATCAACGGCACCACGGTCGGCCTCAACGCCCTCATCCAGCACAAGGGCGCCAAGACCGGGTTGATCTGCACGGCAGGCCATGAGGACTCGCTCGAGATCCGGCTGGGCCACAAGGAGGACGGCTACCGCTACGATCCGGAATATCCCGCCGCCGTCATGCTGGTGCCGCGCTACCTGCGCAAGGGCGTGCGCGAACGGGTGATCTCCGACGGCTCGGTCCGCACGCCGCTCGTCGAGGACGATGTGCGACAGGCTTGCGCCTTCTTCCAGGCCGAGGGTGTCGAGGCCGTCGCCATCTCGTTCGTCTGGTCGGTGCTCAACCCGGCGCACGAGCGCCGTGCCGCCGAGATCGTGCGCGAGATGATGCCGACGGTCGCGCTCACCGTGGGCGGCGAGCTCTATCCGCAGGTGCGTGAGTACACCCGCACCTCGACCGCCGTCACCAACGCCTATCTCTCTCCTATCCTGTCGCGCTACGTCGCCGGCATCGACGCCTATTTCGCCAGGCTCGGCGCGAAGTATCCGGTGCGCTATTTCCAGTCGAATGGCGGCCTGGCGATCGGTCAGTCGATGACCGACCGCTCGGTCTACGCCATCAATTCGGGGCCGGCCTCGGCGCCGCAGGCCGGGCTGTTCGTCTGCCGGCCGTTCGACAAGAAGGATGTCATCACCGTCGACATGGGCGGCACCTCCTTCGATATCACCTTGACCAAGGACGGCGTCACCAACGTCAACAAGAACATCGACTTCCTGCGCTACCGCATCGGCGTGCCGATGATCCAGGTCGAGACGCTGGGCGCCGGCGGCGGCTCGATCGCCTCGATCGACGCGATGGGGCTGCTGCAGGTCGGGCCACAGAGCGCGGGCGCCGTCCCCGGGCCGGCTTGCTACGGCATCGGCGGCACCCAGGCGACCGTGACCGACGCCAACCTGGTGCTCGGCTACCTGAATCCCGAGGGCCTGCTGGGCGGACGCCTGAAGCTCGATCGCGAGAAGGCCACCGACGCCATCGCGACGATTGCCGGGCGACTGGGCATCTCGGTCGAACGCGCCGCCTACGGCATCTACACCATCGTCAACAACAACATGGTCAACGGCATCCGCCGCGTCTCGATCGAGCGCGGCTACGATCCGCGCGACTTCGTGCTGGTCGGCGCCGGCGGCGCCACCGCCGCCCACATCATCTCGCTTGCCCGCGAGATGGGCATAGGCACCGTCATCCTGCCCAAGCTCGCCTCGGGCCTCTGCGCGTTCGGCCAGATCATCTCCGACGTCAAGTACAACTACATGGCGACGACGCCGGTGCGGCTCAACAACGACGCGGCGTACGGCGCGCTGGATGCGCTGTTTCGCGACATCGAAGCCAAGGGGATGGACCATCTTGCGGCCGACGGCTTCGGCTCCGACCGGATCGACATCAGGCGCAGCATCGACATGCGCTATGTCGGCCAGGTGCACGAATGCTCGGTGGAGATCGGCAATTTTGCCATCGACGCTGCGACGATCGAGAACGTGAAGGAGGCTTTCCATCGCCGTCACGAGGAGCTCTACGCCTACGCCGAGCGCCATACTCCGGTCGAAGCCGTCAACATCGAGAGCACGCTCTACGGCCGTATCGACAAGCCGGCGCCGCCGCGCATCGACAAGGGTCTGGCGGCGAGCGGCGCGCAAAAGGCCAGTCGCGATGCAATCTTCACGCCGGACGGCAAGCGTCAGCCGACGCCTGTCTTTGACGGCGCAAAGCTGGGCGCAGGTGCCACGATTGCAGGGCCCGCCATCATCGAGGAGACGACCACGACCATCGTCATCGAGCCCGGCTGGACGGCCGTCCTCGATGCCAGTGGATCGTATGTCATCACCGATGCGGCTTCGTGAATATGGTTTGATGAATATGGTTTGCTGGCAAACTTGAAACTTGCGATGCTCAAATTGTTGCGTTGTGTGGGCGTCGAACGAAATGACAGCGGCATTGGTTCGCACGGAGGGAGCAACAGGCAATGAGATATGCAACCCTAGTGGCGGCCGGGGCGGTCGCGGTTTGCGGTTTGACCCAGGCAGCAACGGCTCAGGCGCAGGACAAGTGGTGGCCGGCCAAGATCTACAACCTGGATTCGGGAACAGCCAAGGTCGATGAGTATTCGCCGCTCGAGAAGGCGTCGAAGCCCTGGAACATCTGCGTGCTGTTCCCGCACATGAAGGACACCTTCTGGGTGGCCGTCGACTACGGTATCGCGCAGGAAGCCAAGCGCATGGGCGTGAACATGACGCTCTACCAGGCGGGTGGCTACGAGAACCTGCCCAAGCAGCTGTCGCAGTTCGACGACTGTCTCGCCGGCAACTTCGACGCCATCATCGTCGGCCCGATCTCCGAGGCCGGGCTCGACAAGAAATTTGCCGAGGGCGTCAAGGCCGGCAAGACAATCATCAGCACCGTCAATCCGGTGGCGAAGTCCACCGTCAACTCGAAGATGACCGTCGACTTCGACACCATGGGCGAGCAGACCGGCACATATCTGGTCGACTATCTCAAAGGCAAGGACGCCAAGGTCGCGACCTTCCCCGGGCCGGCCGGATCGGGTTGGGCCGAGGATTTCCTCAAGGGCTTCAAGAAGTCCGTCACGGGCAAGAGCAACGTCACCATGCTCGGCGACAAGTTCGGCGATTCCGGCGTCGCGGTGCAGTCGGGCCTCATCCAGAACGCCCTGCAGGCCTATCCGGACATGAACGTGATCTGGGGTTGCGCACCGGCGGCTGAAGCGGCGATCGGCGCCGTCGCCCAGGCGAACCGCAAGGGTGTGCTGATCATGTCGTCGTACGAGAACCAGGCGATGCTCGATTCGTTGAAGAAGGGCGAGATCCTGGGCTTTGCGACGCAGTATCCCGTGCTGCAGGGCCGCATCGCCATCGATACCGCCGTCCGCATCCTCGAGAAGAAGCCGTACGTGAAGAGCGCCAAGGCGATTCCCGACATGATCGCCCAGAGCAACCTGGACAAGATCAAGATGGACCTCGTGCTGGCGCCGGCCAATTTCAACGCCGTCTACAACGTCAAGGCCCCTTGACCGAGCAGGCCGCTAACGCCGGTGGGCTCCTCCTCGAGCTCGCCAAGATCTCGAAGCGCTTCCCCGGCGTCGTGGCGCTCGATGACGTGGACTTCGACCTCCGCCATGGCGAGGTCCACGTGCTGTTCGGCGAGAACGGTGCCGGGAAGTCGACGCTGATCAACATCGTCGCCGGCACCTTCGCGCCCGATTCGGGAAGCTTTCGCTATCAGGGCAAGGAGATCACCCAGCTCTCGCCTCACGCCGCGCGCGTCATCGGCATCAGCCCGGTCTTCCAGGAGTTCAGCCTCGTTCCCGACCTCACGGTCGAGCAGAACCTGTTTCTCGGTCGCGAGCTGACCAAGGGCGGCTTCCTCGATCGCGCGGCGATGCGTGACAAGGCCCAGGCGGTCGTGCGCGAGCTCGGCTTCGATCTCAACCCGGCCGCCAAGGTCGCGGACCTCTCGCGCGCCCACCAGCAGATGGTGGAAATCGCCAAGGCCTTTCTCACCGAGGTTCGCCTCCTCATCCTCGACGAGCCGACCGCGTCGCTGACCGAAGCGGAAGCGGCCAGGCTGTTCGACCTGGTGGCCAAGCTCAAGGCGTCGGGGGCGGGCATCATCTACGTCTCCCATCGCATGCGAGAGATCCGGCAGATCGCCGACCGCATCACGGTGCTGCGCGACGGGCACAAGATCGCGACGGTGCAGGCGCGCGATACGTCGGACACCGAGCTGGTGGAGCTGATGACCGGCCGCAAGATCGGCGTGCTGTTTCCCAGCATCCGCCATCAGCCGGGCGAAGAGCGGCTGGAGGTCGAGCATCTCACGCTCAGCGACCGGACGGTGAACGATGTCAGCTTCCATGCGCGGGCCGGCGAGGTTACGGGCATCGCGGGCCTCGTCGGCTGCGGCAAGTCGGAGGTCATCCGGGCGGTGTTCGGCCTGGAGACGATCGCCTCCGGAACGATCCGGGTCGGCGGCGCACCGATCGCCCATCCGAGCCCCGTCGAGCTGCTGCGCCGCGGCGTCTGCTATTTCCCGTCCGACCGGGTTGCCGAAGGCCTCGCGCTGGGCCGCCCGGTACGCGAGAACGCCTCGATGGCGGCGCTCGACCTGCCGGCGTTCTCGCGCGCCAGCATCCTGCAGCGCCGCAGCGAGCGGCGCGTCGTCCGGGACATCGCCGAGAAGCTGAAGCTGCGACCGCCGCAGATCGAGCGCCTGGTCGCGCAGTTCTCGGGCGGCAATCGCCAGAAGGTCCTGCTGGCGCGCGGCCTGACGCGCGACATCCGTGTCTATCTGTTCGACGAACCAACCGTCGGCATCGATGTCGGCGCCAAGGTCGAGGTCTACGACCTCATGAAGGAGCTGGTGGCGGCTGGTGCCGCCGTCGTCCTTGTCTCGTCCGAGCTGCCCGAGGTCCTGAACCTCTCGCACCGCCTCTATGTCATGCACCGCTCGCGCATGGTGGCCGAACTGACGGGCAGCGACATCAACGAACCCGAGGTGCTCTCTCATTTCTTCCGCGAGCAGACCACGGCATCGGCGGCGGCCGCATGCTGAGCGAGCCCACGACGGACAGGACGGTGCCCGCCCTCGAGCGTTGGCGGCGCCTCTATGAAGCGGTCGGCTTCCTGCCCATCCTGCTGGTGCTCGTCATTGTCGTGCTGGCGCTGTTCGTGCCGCATTTTCTCGCCGTCCAGAACATCTTCAACGTGCTGCGCAGCTCCTCCTATCTGGTGATCCTGGCGGCCGGGCAGATGCTCGTTCTCATCGTCGGCGGCTTCGATCTCTCGGTCGGCGCCGTGGTCGCGCTGACCAGTGTCACCAGCGCCCTGGTGATGGCTGGCCTCAAGGGCACGCTCGGCGAGGACCCTGGCCTGATCATTGCGCTCGGCGTCGCTGCCGGTCTCGGCTGCGGCCTTGCTGTCGGCCTGGTCAATGGCCTCTGCGTGGCCTTCCTGCGCGTCTCGCCCTTCATGGTGACGCTGGGCACGGCCTCGATCGCGACCGGGTTCGCTCTCCTGCTCACCAACGGCATCCCGGTCTATGGCATGCCGAAGGGTTACGTCGACGAATTCGGCCGCGGCCTCTGGTTCGAGTTGCCGACGGCGGTCTATCTCGCCATCGCCGTCGTGATCCTGGTCTGGATCATGCAGAACTTCACGCGCATGGGCCGGTACATCTATGCCATCGGCGGCAACCTGCAGGCCGCGATCGTGTCCGGCGTCCGCGCCCGGACGGTCCTCATCCTCTGCTACGTCCTGTGCTCGCTGCTCGCCTCGGTCTCGGGACTGGCGCTGACGGCGCAGATCGGGTCGGGCCAGGCGGTGATCAACGCACAGCTCACGCTCGAGAGCATCGCCGCCGCCGTCATTGCCGGCGTCAGCCTGAAGGGCGGCGTCGGCCGGGTCGAGATGGTGGCACTCGGCGCCGTTTTCCTGCTGATCCTGACCGACGCGATGGACCTCCTGAAGATCGACCCGCGCATCCAGACGATCTTCCTCGGCATCATCGTCGTCGTGGCGGTGGCCGTGGAGGAGCTGACGAAGCGGAAGGCGCCCCGTGTCTGAGCGCTTGTCTGACGTGGACACCGCCCGACCGGCGCAAGCTGCGATGGGCCAGGGCCTGCTTCGCTGGGTCCTCGCACTGATCCTGCCGCTGCTCATCGTCGTCATGGAGATCGGCGTCGCGATGGTCGAGCCGCGCGTGCTGTCGCAGCGCAACATCGTCAACATCCTGATCCAGTCGAGCTATCTCGTCGTCTTCGCGTCAGCCCAGATGGTCGTCATCCTGACGCGTGGCTTCGATCTGTCGCTGGGCGCCAGCGTGTCGGCGATCAGCGTCATCACGGCGCTGGTGACGACGTCGCTCAACGACTCCGGGACATCGGCGTGGCTGATCGTTGTCGCCGGTCTGGCCGCCGGCCTCGGCTTCGGGGTGCTGGTCGGCCTGTTCAACGGCGTCTTCGTCGCCTGGCTCGGCATCAATCCCTTCGTCGTGACGCTGGGCAGCCTCAATATCTGCCTGGGGATCGCCACGACCGCCTCAGGCGGCCGGCCGGTCTTCAACGTGCCCGACCCGTTCAGCAGTTTCCTCTACGACGGCAAGCTGATCCCAGGCGTTCCGCTGCCCATCACGCTCGCCATCCTGGTGTGCATCGGCCTGCATTTCCTGCTCGAGCACACCGTGTTCGGCCGCTCGCTCTATCTCATCGGCAGCTCGCCGCGCGCGGCGTATCTCGCCGGCCTGCCGAGCCGGCGCCATCTCACGCTCGCTTACATCGCCTGCGGGATGCTCGCCGCCTTCGGCTCGCTGATGCTGACCGCGCGAACCGGATCGGGCGAGCCCAATCTCGGCGGCAGCCTGATGCTCGAGAGCATCGCCGCCGCGGTGATCGGCGGCGTCAGCCTGCAGGGCGGCACGGGCGGCATCGTCCATGTCGTCCTGGGCTCGATCTTCGTCACCATGCTGTCGAACGCCATGAACCTCCTGGAGGTCGGCGGCTACGTGCAGCAGATCCTGCTCGGCTGCGTGATCATCGCCGCGATCTTCCTCGACAGGATCCGCCAGACCCGGGGATAGGTCAGGCGGCGCGCATGTAAGGAGCAACGGCGTCACGCACCGCCGCGGCGATGGCGACGGCGTTGGGCGTGTCGGAATGCACGCAGATGGCGTCGGCCCGGACCCGGACGTCCTTGCCGCCCAGCGAGCGCGTCAGGCCTTCGCGGATCGCCCGCACGCTGCGCGCCGCCGCCTCGGCCGGCTCGACGGCGTGGTGCTCGCGGGTGATCACCAGCTCGCCCTGATCGCCATAGTCGAGATCGGTGTAGAACTCCGAGATGAACTGATGCCCGCGCTGGGGGAAGACCGTCTCGTGCAGGGTCCCGATCATGCCCATCAGCGGCACCTTGAACACGTCGGCGGCATCGGCGAGCGCATGGGCCATCTCCGGATCGCGCGCCGCCATGCCATAGAGCGAGCCGTGCGCCTTGATGTGGTTGAGCTTCATGCCCTCGGCCTCGAGAAAGCCCTTGAGGGCGCCGATCTGGTAGATGAGGCAATTCGCCAGCTCCTCGCGGCCGATCTTCATCTCGCGCCGGCCAAACCCCTGCAGGTCGGGCAGGGAGGGGTGTGCGCCGACCCCGACGCCGTGCCGCTTCGCCAGTCGCACGGTGTTGCGCATGTGGTTGAAATCCGAGGCGTGGAAGCCGCAGGCGACGTTGGCGACCGTGATCAACGGCATCAGCGCAGCGTCGTCGCCGAGGCGATAGATGCCGAAACCCTCGCCCATGTCGCAGTTGATGATGGTCATGCCGCACTGCTCCTGTTGCCCTCAAGGTTTCCAAGAATACACGGCTTCTCGCCAGCTTCACATCGGCCTTCGACGGGCGATGTCGTGCAGCTTTGATCCTCGTCAAAGTCAGCAGGGCTTATTCGCCATATGAGTCGCTTCGGCTGATCGTGATCCAGACAGGAGGAATGCCATGGCTGACCGCCAGTCCCTCATATCGCCGTTCAGAGCGATGTCTCTCCCCTCCGACTTCGAGCAGATCATCGACCGCATCATGGCCGTCCGGCTGGCCTCCAAGGTCGAGGTGAAGGAGAACAACAAGGCCTGCACCATCACCGCCGAGTTGCCCGGCCTCGAGGAGAAGGATCTCAAGGTGCATGTCGACGACGACAGGCTGACCATCTCGGGCGAGAAGAAGGTCGAGCAGAGCGATGACAAGACGCATTATTCGGAGCGCAGCTACGGCAGCTTTTCGCGCAGCTTCACCTTGCCTGCCGACGCCGAGGGCAGCACCGTGGCGGCGCGCTTTGCCAAGGGCGTCTTGACGGTAGAGATCGCCAAGGCCGCCAAGCCGTCTCCAAGAGTCAGGCAAGTCGAAGTCAAGGGGGCCTAGCGTACAAAGCAGCTGCCAGGGCAGGAGCCGGCCGCGCGCGACCGGCTCTTGACGCCGACCGCAGGTTGGCGCCGCATGAGAGGCTTGACGACGATCAAGGACCGATCCGCGTGCCGCGACGGCATGCTCCTTCCTGATGAGGATTCGGATGACGACACCGGCAAGCTTGATGGTCCGCCTTGCAGCGGGCGTTCCCAACGATGCGCTATTGCTGCTCACCGCCGACCTGGCCACCCGGCTCAAGGTGACCCAGGTGATCGGCATCAGCGCTTGCCAACCCGTCCAGATCTACGGCACCCCGGACATGTACGTGCCGCCGGACTTCGTCAACTGGGATCGCGAGCAGATCGACAAGGAGTTGAAAGCGGCGGAGGGGGCGTTCCGCGTCGCGCTTCATGGCAAAGTGACGACAGTTGAATGGCGATCGACAGTCGTCACCTACGGCTCGATTGTCGACTATGTGGCCGACCAGATGCGAGCTGCCGATCTCTTGATTACGACCGCCGAGGAGGGCGGCTCGCTGTTCGACAGGACCCGCCATGTCAACGTTGCCGACCTTGTCTTGCGCGCCGGCAGGCCGGTGCTGGTGGCCGGTTCAACGGTCGACACGCTCGACCTGAGAAGCGTCCTTGTCGCTTGGAAGGATACGCGCGAGGCGCGTCGTGCCGTCGAGGATGCCCTGCCGCTCTTGATGCTGGCCGACCGGGTGATCGTCGTTGAAGTGGCTGCCGCCGAGGATCTTGCCGACGCTCGTATCCGCCTCGAGGATGTCGCCGACTGGCTGGCAAGGCACGGCGTTGCGGCCGCCGTGCGCGCAGTCGCTGCGGCAAACGAGGAGGCCACGGAGCTCGGGAACATCGCCAAGGAGCTCGAGGCAGGACTGTTGGTCGGCGGTGCCTACGGACATACGCGCTTGCGCGAGTGGGTATTGGGAGGGGTCACGAGGGACCTTCTGCTGCGGCCGACTTGCTGCTCGTTGCTTTCCCATTGATCGGACTGGCGCCACCCGGCTATTGCGCCGCGATCCTCGCCTCCTTGAAAGCGGGCATGACGTCTTGCGCGAACCAACGCAGCTGGTCCTTGAACTCTGCGGCCGACAATCCTTCAGCCCAGTGGACCATGAAGTCCTCGAGTCCGGGGTACTTGGCTTCGATCGATTTGATCCCGTCGATGACGTCGGCCGGCGTGCCGCACAGCCATGCTTTCTGTTTCACGCCGTCGCGGATCGACGGGATCGTGGCCGGCGCGCCCGGCGTGCCCCAGGTCCGCCCCTGATCGTCGGCGTAGCGTACGAAGCCGAACGGCGCGAACCACTTGTAGCGCTCGTCGTGCGCAGGCTCGACACGCTGGATCGCCTCCTCCTGGCTGCCGGCGAGATAGAGACCCGTTCCCCAGATCATGTCCTCGCCGAGCTGCTTGGGTCGCCCATGGCGGGCGCACGCAGCATGGTAGGCGCGCACGACATCGTCGAGGATCTTCTCACCGTTCAGGTCGACCATGGCCTTGAGGCCGTAGCGCGCCATCATGTCGATGGTCCGGCCGCTGGCGATCGGCATCCAGATATCGACGGGCAGGTGCTTGGGCCTCGGCACGACCGTGATCTCCTTCAGCCGGTAGCCGCGGTAGTCGACCGCAGGCGGACATTCGAAGTACTTGCCCTTGAAGTGGAAGGACTCCTCGTTGAAGCATTTCAGCAGGAGCTGAAGCTGCTCCTCGAAATATTCTCGATTGGCCTCGGCATCGAGCAACGGCGCGCCGAACGTTTCCACCTCGCGACTGTGGTAACCGCGACCGACACCCATGATCACGCGACCATCGGTCACGATGTCGGCCATGGCATAGTCTTCCGCCAGCCGGATCGGGTGCCACATCGGCAGGACATTGAAGGCGCAGCCAAATTTCAGCCGCTTGGTCTGCGTGGCGAGCCAGAGACTGAGCTGCACCAGATTGGGAAGGCATTCGTAGCCCTCGCGCTGGAAGTGGTGCTCCGCCGTCCAGAGCGCGTGATAACCGAGATCGTCCATGAGCCGGGCGACATCGCGAGCGGTGGCGAACACTTCGCTCAGGCGCTGGTTTGCATAGCGGCGCTCGTTGGCGGGCGTCCCCTGGAGACCGACATTGTCGAGGTCGATCTGGCCGACGTACAGAGCATGAAACCGTTTGATCATGTGCCTGCTCTCATTCGATTCGTTGGCGGCGCGAGTGGGCGTCGGCTGCCATTACAAGCTCGAATTTTGCAGGCTGCAAGACCGCGATATCGCTATGCGCCGTAATCCGACGGCGGACGATCCTTGCGGAACGCCCTCAGGACGAAATGGTCGAGCGAAACCGGACCGGGACCGGCAATGCCCAGCCAGGCGAACATCACGAAGTAGGAGACCTCCTCGAATCCCAGCAAGGTTTCGAGCGAATCGACGTCTGCCCATTTGGCCGAGACGATGGCCACCACCATGATCGCCATCATCGGCACCGCGATGAAGCGCGTGAGCAGGCCGACCAGCAGCAGCAGGCCGCCGACGAACTCCATGCCGGAGACGAAGGGCGTCAGAATCTCCGGCGCCGGAATGCCCCACTCCCTGAAGTTCTCGACCATGCGCGGCAGGACCTGCAGCTTGCCCCAGCCGCTCCACAGGAACACCCAGCCGACCACGATTCGGACGGCGAGCGGCGCCAACCACGTGAGGTAGCTCGCGACGACCCGCGACCAGTCGTAGAAGATCGTGATGATGGTGTTCATGCTGCGGGCCAGGACGCGCCACCGAGGTGGCGCGTCCTTCAGCACTCTACAGCACCTTCCCGCCCTTGGCAGTGCATTCCAGGGAAGTGCCCGCTTCGGTGAAGCCCTGTCCCTTGCAGGCGTTCTGCCCCTTGCAGGCGCTGCTGGCAGTCTTGCAGGCACTTTGTCCCTTGCAGGCATTCGTGCCGCCGCACTTCACACCATCGGCAAAAGCGGCCGTGGCAAAGGTGCTGGCAGCAAAGATCGAGGCAGCAGTCACTACCAATGTGCGCTTGTCCATGAAGGTCCTCCTGGCTGTGCGAGCCTCTCACTCGCATATGTTCCTTTCGGCCCGACCAGTACGAACGTTACGCATGAGGGAACTTTATTTTGAACACAGCGGAGCCCCAGGCGCGGTAGTCGCATCCGCAACCGGCCTGTAATGTTTCCATGCCTCCGACCGAATAAGCATAGAGACTGCACGCCTTGTCCAGTTCCAGGGATCTTTCCGCGCTCATGCGGTTGGCCAGAGGCGGCGACGACGAGGCTTACCGGCTGCTGCTCGGACATGTCGCGGTGTGGTTGCGCGGCGTAGCGCGGCGCGGGTTGGTGCGGGCGGGACGTGGTGTGGAAGACAGCGAGGACATCGTGCAGGAAACGCTGCTGGCCATGCATCTGAAGCGCGACAGCTGGGACGACACGCAGCCCCTCGAACCATGGCTGCGCGCCATTGCGAATCACAAGCTTGTCGATCATCTGCGCCGGCGCGGCTACCGGGACCATGTCGATCTGGATGATCATGCCGAAACGCTGGCCTCGCCATCGGTCGCGGAGGAGGGCGCCTCCGTCGACGCGCGACAGATGCTCTCCTGCCTGTCCGAACGCCAGCGTCACATCGTCGAGGCGATCTCGATCGAGGGCTTCAGCGCGCGCGATGTCGGGCAGCGGCTGGGCATGAGCGAGGGCGCCGTGCGCGTCGCGCTCCATCGCGCCCTGAAGCTCCTGGCGGCGGCTTACCGCAGGCAGCGCCCATGAGGACCGATGAGCTGATTGCGGCACTGGTCGCCGATCGCCCGGTATCGGGCCGATCGTTCGGGCGCCGACTTGCCTTCGCCTTGCTGGCCGGTGGCCTGCTGTCGCTCGGCCTGTTTCTCGTCACGCTCGGACCGCGGGACGATCTCGCCGCTGTCCTGGCCACCTGGCGGTTCGACGTCAAGCTCGGCCTGGTGCTGCTGGCTCTCGTGTTGGCCTACGGACTGTGCCGAGCGGTTGCCCGCCCCCTCACACCGCCACATCCTGGCCGGCGCCTCTTGCCGTTGTTGATCCTCGCGACGGCGGCCATTGCTGTAGAGCTTATCGTCGTGCCTTCGGCGGCGTGGGGGACGCGCCTGATCGGCAGCAATTCATTGATCTGCCTGACAATGGTTCCGCTGCTGTCGCTTGCACCTCTGGCGGCCGTCCTGGCCGTGCTGCGGTCGGCGGCCCCCGCTTCGCCGGCTCTGGCCGGCGCGGCCGCTGGTCTGCTCGCGGCGGCCGGCGGCGCAACACTCTATGCCTTCCACTGCTTCGACGACTCGCCGCTTTTTGTAGTCACCTGGTACTCGCTGGCCGCGATCCTGGTCGTGGCCATCGGCGCCATCGCCGGCTCCCGCCTGCTGCGCTGGTAACGCGACTACTTGGGCACCACAGCCATCGCCTGGATCTCGACCTTGGCCTGATCCTCGACCAGCGCCTCGACCTGGACCACGGCCATCGCCGGGAAGTGGCGTCCCATGACCTCACGGTAGACGCGTCCGATGTCCTTGAGATTGCGCAGATAGTCCTTCTTGTCGGTCAGGTACCAGGTCATCGACACGACGTGCTCGGGCGTGGCGCCGGCTTCCGCCAGCACCTCGACGACGTTCTGCAGCGTCTGGCGCACCTGGCCCACCAGATCGTCGCATTCGAACCGGCTCTGCCGGTTCCAGCCGATCTGCCCGCCGAGGAAGACCAGCTTGCCTTCCGCTGCAATGCCGTAGGCGTAGCCTTTGGGTTGCGCCCAGCCGGCGGGCTGCAGGATCGTATGCATGGTCATGATTGGCTTTGCGTCCTCAACTGGAAGCGCTGGATCTTGCCTGTCTGGGTCTTCGGCAGGCTGGGCGTGAACTTCACGGAACGTGGGTACTTGTAAGGCGCGATCGTTGCCTTGACATGGTCCTGCAATCGTTTCGCGGTGTCGGCATCCGCCGCGATGCCCTCGGCCAGTACGACATGGGCCTGCACGATCTGGCCGCGCTCGGGATCCGCCACGCCGATCACGGCGCATTCCAGCACGTCAGCGTGCGCCAGCAGTGCCGCCTCCACCTCTGGACCGGCAATGTTGTAGCCAGCCGAGATGATCATGTCGTCGGAACGGGCGGCGAAATGGAAGCGGCCCGCCTCGTCCTGCACGAAGGAATCGCCGGTGAGGTTCCAACCGTTGCGCACGTAGCTCTGCTGGCGGTCGTCGGCGAGATAGCGGCAGCCGGTGGGTCCGCGCACGGCGAGCCGGCCGACCGTGCCGCGCGGCACTTCGTTCATGCCGTCGTCGACGATCTTCGCCTCGTAGCCACGCACCGGCTTGCCGGTCGAGCCCGGCGCCATGTCGTCGAGCCGGTTGGAGATGAAGATGTGCAGCATCTCGGTGGCGCCAATGCCGTCCAGGATCGGCTTGCCGGTCTTCTGCATCCACTCGTCGAAGACGGGCGCCGGCAAGGTCTCGCCTGCCGACACGGCAATGCGCAAGGAGGAAAGGTCGGCGCCGTCGTCCTTTGCCGCCAGCATGGCGCGGTAGGCGGTGGGCGCGGTGAAGCTGATGGTGGCGCGATAAGTCTGGATGATCTCGATCATGTTCGCGGGCGATGCGTTCTCGAGCAGCGTCGCCGCCGCGCCGAAGCGCAGCGGGAAGATCGCGAGACCGCCCAGGCCGAACGTGAAGGCGAGCGGCGGCGAGCCCACGAACACGTCGTCCGGCGTCACGCCCAACACCTCCTTGGCGTAGCCGTCGGCGACGATCAGCAGGTCGCGGTGGAAGTGCATGGTGGCTTTCGGGACCCCCGTGGTGCCCGAGGTGAAGCCGAGCAGGGCAACATCGTCGCGTCCCGTGTTCACCGCCTCGAAGCGGACCGACTTGGTGAGCGCAATGCGATCGAGCTCGGCGTCGTGGTTGGCGGTGCCGTCGAAGCCCACGACCTGCTCGAGGAACCGATTGTCCTTGGCGCACGCCACCAGCTCGTCCATCAGCCGCGTGTCGCAAAGCGCCAGGGAGATCTTGGCCTTGTCGACGATCTGCCCCAGCTCGCCGGCGCGCAGCATGGGCATGGTGTTGACGACGACAGCGCCGGCCTTGGTCGCGGCCAGCCAGCAGGCGACCATGGCGGGATTGTTGGCCGAGCGGATCAGCACCCGGTTGCCCGGCCGCACGCCGTAGTTCTCGACCAGCGCACGGGCCAGGCGATTGGTCCAGTCGGTAAGCTCCTTGTAGGTCCGTTGCCGGCCGTTGCCGATCAGCGCCGTGTGGTCACCGAAGCCCTTCTGGACCATGCGATCGGTCAGCTCGACGCCGACATTGAGCCGCTCGGGATAATCGAAACCCTTGAGCAGGAAATCCGGCCACTGATCGCGCCGCGGAAGATTGTCGCGCGTGAAAGTGTCGATGTGTGCGCTGGGGCCCAACATGTCGTCACGTCCCTTGGAACACCGGCCTCTGCTTGGCCACGAACGCACGATAAGCCCGCTCGAAGTCGCGTGTCTGCATGCAGATCGCTTGCGCCTGGGCCTCCGCCTCGATCGCCTGGTCCAGCCCCATCGACCATTCCTGGTTGAGCTGGGTCTTGGTGATGCCATGCGCGAAGGTCGGCCCGGCGACGATGCTGTGGGCGAGGCCGAGCGCCTCCTCGTCCAGTGCCGCGCCATCGACCAGTCGATTGTAGAAGCCCCAGCGCTCGCCTTCCGCCGCCGACATGGTGCGGCCGGTATAGAGCAGCTCAGCGGCGCGGCCTTGACCAATGATGCGCGGCAGGATCGCGCAAGCACCCATGTCGCAGCCGGCGAGCCCTACGCGCGTGAACAGGAACGCCGTCTTGGCCTCGGGCGTGGCAAGGCGGATATCCGACGCCATGACGATGATCGCTCCTGCCCCCACCGCGATGCCATCGACGGCGGCGATGATCGGCTTGCCGCAGGCGAGCATGGCCTTCACGAGGTCGCCGGTCATGCGCGTGAAGGCGAGCAGTTCCTTCACCTCCATGTCGACCAGCGGGCCGATGATGTCGTGCACGTCGCCGCCCGAGCAGAAGTTGCCGCCATTGGGCAGGAAGACCACGGCGTCGACATCGTCGGCATAGCGCAGCTCCCGGAACATGTCGCGCAGCTCGGCATAGGACTGGAACGTCAGCGGGTTCTTGCGCTCCGGTCGGTCCAGCCGCACGTGCGCCACCTTGCCCTCGACCTGCCAGAGGAAGTGCTCGGGCTTGAAGCTCGACATCTTTTTCATTCCCGTCCCTCCCAGTTGCTGCGAAACGCCTTGAGCATCGATGTCAGCCGCCGCGCATCGGTCTTGGAGACATCGGCCAGCAGCTCGTCGACCCACTGTTCATGCGTCGCGGCCATGGTGCGGAAAAGCTCCTTGCCCTTGGTCGTCAGGCGCACGATCGACGTGCGCCGGTCGCCATTGCGCTGGGCGCGCAGAGCAAGGCCTTCGGAGACCAAGCGGTCGACGATGCCGGTGACATTGCCGTTGGACACCAGCAGGAAGCGTGAGAGGTCGCTCATCATCATGCCGTCCGGCGCGCGATAGAGCGCCGCCATGACGTCGAAGCGCGGCAGCGTCGTGTCGAACTCCATCTTCAGTCGCTCGCGCAGCTCGGCCTCGATGGTGCGCGAGGCGCGCAGCAGCCGGATCCAGAGCCGCAGCCTGTCCTTGCTGTCCTGCGGCGCCGTCGAGGCGGGCAGCGGGCCGCTCACCATGTCTCGCCCCCCGACAGGGAAATCGCCTGGCCGGTGATCGACCCGGCCTCGGCGCTGCACAGCCACAGGACAGCCGCCGCGACTTCCTGCGGCTGGATGAAACGGCCTTGCGGATTGGTGGCGGAGAGGCTGGCGCGTGCCTGCTCCACCGTGCGGCCCGTCTTCTCGACGATGCGCTGGACCGATTCCTCCAGCATGTCGGTCTCGACGAATCCCGGACAGACGGCGTTGACGGTAACGCCGGTCCTGGCCATCTCGGTCGCGAGCGCGCGCATCAGGCCGATCACGCCGTGCTTGGCGGCGACATAGGGGGCGACATAGGCATAGCCCTTGAGGCCAGCCGTCGAGGCGATGAAGATGATCCGGCCGGACTTGCGTGACGTCATGCCGGCCAGTGCCGGCTTCACGGTCAGGAACGAGCCAGTCATGTTGACCGCGAGCGTGTGCTGCCAGTCGGCAAGCGACGTGCGATGGGCCGGACTGCTGCCCGACATGCCGGCATTGGCCACGACGACGTCGATCGGCCCTCGTGCCCTTTCCGCTTCGGTGAAGAGCGCGGCCATCGCTGCCTCGTCGGTGACATCGGCCGGGATGGCGGTGACGCGCCCGTTCTCCCGCGTTACCGCGTCGAGCGGTTCCTTGCGGCGTCCACAGATGGTGACGTCGATGCCCGCGCCGGCCAGCGCCAGCGCAATCGCACGTCCCACGCCCGTGCCGCCGCCTGTCACCAGCGCATGCTTGCCTACGATCATACTTTCAGCCCCATCGTCGCCGTGCGTTCGGTCAGTCGGTAAAGCTGGTCCCGCCCGGGCAGGTACGGATCCGGCCACTTGACGTCGCGATCGCCCAGCGCGGCGGCGGCATGCAGGGTCCAGTACGGATCGGCGAGATGCGGTCGTGCCAGGCAGACGAGATCGGCGCGGCCAGCCAGCAGGATCGAGTTGATGTGATCGGGCTCGTAGATGTTGCCCACCGCCAGGGTGGCCATGCCGGTCTCGTTGCGGATGCGGTCGGAGAGGGGGGTCTGGAACATGCGGCCATAGACCGGGCGGGCGCGGATCGAGGTCTGGCCGGCCGAGACGTCGCAAATATCGACGCCAGCCGCCTGCAGCAGGCGCGCGATCTCGACGGCCTCGGCGGGCGTCACGCCTTCGCCCTCCACCCAGTCGTTGGCCGAGATGCGCATCGAGATCGGTTTCCAGGCCGGCCAGACCGCACGCACGGCGTGGAAGATTTCCAGCGGGTAGCGCATGCGGTTCTCGAGCGAGCCGCCGTATTCATCGGTGCGATGGTTGGTGAGCGGGGTGATGAACGACGACAGCAGGTAGCCGTGCGCGGCGTGGATCTCGAGCATGTCGAAGCCGCAGCGTGCCGCCATCTCCACCGAGGCCACGAACTGCTCGCGGACCCTCGCCATGTCGGCGCGGTCCATCGCCTTCGGTATCTGATTTGTGGGCGACCAGGGCGCTTGCGACGCCGCCATGAGCGGCCAGTTGCCAGTGGGCAGCGGCGCATCCATCTGCTGCCAGCCGAGCTGAGTCGAGCCCTTGGGGCCCGAATGGCCGACCTGGGCACAGATCTTGGCCTCGGTCTCGCTATGCACGAAATCGACCAGCCGCTTCCACGCCCGCTCGTGCTCGGGGGCGTAGAAGCCCGTGCAGCCTGGGGTGATGCGGGCTTCGGGGCTGACGCAGGTCATCTCGATGTAGATCAGCCCGGCGCCGCCCTTCGCCCGCTCGGCATAGTGGGCGAAATGCCAGTCGGTCGGGCAGCCGTCGACGGCCTTGTATTGTGCCATCGGCGACACGACCACGCGGTTCTTAAGCGCGAGGTCGCGCAGGCGGAAGGGCGCGAACATCGGCGCGCGGCGAACGTTCTCGGTGTTGCCAGCTTGGCGCTGGAACCACGCCTCGGCATTGCCGAGCCATTCGGGATCGCGCAGCCGCAGGTTCTCGTGGCTGATGCGTTGCGAGCGGGTCAGCAGCGAGTAGTTGAACTGCACCGGATCCAGATCGAGGTAGCGCTCGACCTCCTCGAACCATTCCAGCGAGTTGCGCGCCGCCGACTGCAGCCGGAGCACTTCCGTGCGCCGCGCGCTTTCGTATTTCTCGAAGGCGGCCTCGAGGCTCGGCTCTGAGTGGAGGTAGTCGGCCAGCGCGACCGCGCTCTCGAGCGCGAGCTTGGTGCCGGAGCCGATGGAGAAATGCGCGCTGGCGGCGGCATCGCCCATCAGGGCGAGGTTCTTGTGCGACCACCGCTCGCAGAGCACGCGCGGGAAGTTGATCCAGGCCGAGCCGCGCAGGTGGCCGGCGTTCGACATCAGGCGATGACCGCCGAGATGCTTGGCGAAGATCCGCTCGCAGGTAGCGATCGACTCCTCGCGGCTCATGTCACCGAAGCCGAAACGCGCCCATGTCTCCTCGCTGCATTCGACGATGAAGGTCGCCGTCTCGGGCTCGAACTGGTAGGCATGCGCCCAGACCCATCCGTGCTCGGTCTCCTCGAAGATGAAGGTGAAGGCATCGCCGAATTTCTGCCGGGTGCCGAGCCAGACGAACTTGCACTTGCGCACGTCGATGTCGGGCTTGAAGACCTCGGCAAAGGCGGCCCGCGAGCGCGAGTTCAACCCGTCGGCGCCGATCACCAGGTCGTAGCTCGCCATGTAGGGCTTGGGATCGCCGATCTCGGTCTCGAAGACCATGTTCACGCCGAGCTCGCGCGCGCGCCGCTGCAGCAGCAGGAGCAGCCGCTTGCGGCCAATGCCACAGAAGCCATGCCCGGTCGAGACAGTGCGCACGCCCTTGTGGAAGACGGCGATATCGTCCCAGTAGGCGAAGTAGTCGCGGATCCAGGCGGCGCTCACAGCGTCGTTGGCGGCAAGATTCTCCAGGGTTTCTGCAGAAAGAACGACTCCCCAGCCGAACGTGTCGTCTGGTTGATTGCGCTCGATCACGGTAACTTCATGCGCAGGGTTTCTGCGCTTCATCGAGATCGCGAAGTAGAGGCCGGCGGGGCCGGCGCCGAGAACAGCAACCTTCACCTTGAGGCTCCTCCGTCCTGGGGCGCGCGCACAAGCAATGACTCAGCCGGCGAATTAATTCAAGCATGAAGTTTTAGATATGAAACAATTTGGTGGCAGTTGCCGCAGGCCAGAATTGGCCTACTGTTCACCGTTTCTTCAGCATCGACCTCCGAGGTATGCCGATGAAGCCGACATTGGAGAGACGGACCACGCTCCTTGCTGCAACTGCAACAATGCTGCCGCTGAGCAGATTTTCTGCGCGCGCGCAAGAACGGATCGGCTCTACGCTCAAGCCTGAGGAAGCGCGCGCGCTCGCACGCGAGGCGTGGGTCTTCGGCATGCCCGTCGTCTACCTCGAGAGGCAGATCGACGCGGTCTCCCACGTCACCAAGCCTCAGGGGCCATTCGCGCCGATCAATCAGTTCGCGCACGCCAGGGAGCTGCCGGACGCGTCCAACCGGACGGTCGCCGGACTTGAGGTCGATACACTCTACTCGTTTGCGGCTGTCGATCTTTCGCGGGTCCCGCTCGTGCTGTCCGTCCCCGAGATGGGCAATCGCTATTGGATCATGCAATTGATCGACGTCTGGAACAACGTGCCTCATGCGCCGGGGTCGCGAACCGTTGGCGGCAAGGGCGGCAACTTCGCCATCGTCGGTCCGACCTGGCGAGGAACTTTGCCCACCGGCCTGATCGAGCTGCGCGTGCCGACAACTCTGCTGATGGTTGCCGGCCGCACCCACACCGCGGGCAAGGACGACTATGGAGCGGTGCACGCGCTGCAGGACCAGTACAAGCTGGCGCCGCTGTCCGAATGGGGCAAGGCCTACACGCCGCCCGAGAGCGTGCCGCTGAAGCCGGGTGTCGACGCCAGCACGCCGATCGCGGCACAGGTGTTGGGCATGTCGTCGGAGGCCTTCTTCAATCGGCTGAACGCGCTGATGGTCGCCAATCCGCCCGAGCCATTCGATCCGGAGATGATGGCTCGGCTCTCCAGGCTCGGTGTTGCGCCTGGTGCATCATTCAGCATGGAGGCATTCAGTGTCGAGGTGCGCAATGCGATAGAGGACGGTGTCGCGGCCGGCCAGAGGCTCATGCGCCAAACCCGGCGCGGCAAGAGGGTGAACGGGTGGGAGATCGCGCTCGACATGGGGCGCTACGGCAGGAACTACCCCTATCGCGCAGCCTGGACCTTCTTCGGGCTTGGCGGCAACTTGCCCGAGGACGCCATCTATCCGTTCGCGAGCATGGATGGCAAAGGGAAGCCGCTGGACGGTTCCAGCAAGTACGAGCTGCACTTTGCCGAAGCCGAAATTCCACCGGTAGACGGGTTCTGGTCGCTGACCCTGTACGATGCCGAAGGCTATCTCGTGTCCAACCCCATCGATCGTTACGCGCTCGGCGGCCGGAGCGGGCTGAAGTTCGGCGACGACGGATCGTTGGCCATCTACATCCAGAACGAGGCCCCCGACTCCGACCGGCAGGCCAACTGGCTGCCGGCACCGAAAGGCGCTTTCAGGGTGGCCCTGCGCCTCTACGCGCCGAAGAAACAGGTCGCCGATGGCACCTGGTCCCCTCCGCCCATCAATCGCGCATAGGGACGACCACGGCTAGCGAACTGTCGTGTAATAGGTCGGGGTGGCGACAACCGTCGAGCCGGGGGGTGGAGGCGCCACGACCGCCGCTGGCGGCGGCGGCGGTGCCGTTCGCGTCGTCGTGCTGGAAAAGGAAAAGCAGCCAGACGTGGCTGCGGCAGCGACAAAGACAAATCCCAGGGACAGGAACTTCAGCATGTTGGGGGGCCCTCTCACGCTCAACGGAATGTGGCTGGAAGGGTTCCGCCCTCTGAATCATGTTTCAATGCTTGCCCAGGTAGCTCGCGGAGACCCGCGGATCATGCATCAACGCGGCGGCGCGGCCCGAATGGACGATCTCGCCGGTCTCCAGCACATAGCCGAAGTCGGCGGTTTCCAGCGCGGCGCGCGCATTCTGCTCGACGAGGAGGATCGAGACGCCAAGCTCGCGCAGCGAGGAGATGATCCTGAAGACCTCGCGGACGATGAGCGGGGCCAGGCCAAGGCTCGGCTCGTCGAGCAGCAGCAGGCGCGGCTTGACCATCAGCGCGCGTCCCAGCGCCAGCATCTGCCGCTCGCCGCCCGACAGGGTCGAGGCCCGCTGGCTGCGCCGTTCGCCGAGCCGCGGGAAGCGCGCGTAGACATCGGCCAGGGTCTGTCTCAGGCCTGCCGCGTCGCGGCGCCGCGAATAGCCACCGAGCAGGAGGTTGTCCGCAACCGAGAGCTCGCCGAACAGCTCGCGCTTCTCCGGCACCAGGCAGAAGCCGCGCTCGATGCGCGCCTCGACGTCGAGCCGCCGCAGATCGATGCCGTCGAAGGACATCCGCCCGCGCCAGCGCAGCAGGCCGATCGCGGCGTTGAGCATCGTTGTCTTGCCCGCGCCATTGGGGCCGATGACGGTCACGATCTGGCCCGCCTCGATGGCGAGCGACACGCCGCGCACGGCCTCGATCTTGTCGTACGCCACAGTGAGATCGTCGATCGCGAGGAGCGCCATTCAGGCCACTCCACCCAGATAAGCTTCCTGCACCCGCGGGTCGCGGCGCACGACGGCCGGCGTGCCCTCGCAGAGCTTTGAGCCGAAATCCATCACCACCGTGCGGTCGACAAGGCCCATGACGAAGTCCATGTCGTGCTCGACCAGCAGGATCGTGAGGCCTTCTGCCTTCAGCGCCTTGAGCAGGTCCGCCAGCTCGGCTTTTTCGTTGGCACGCAGGCCGGCAGCCGGTTCGTCAAGCACCAGCAGGGCGGGATCGGCGGCGAGCGCGCGGGCAATCTCGAGCAGCCGCTGATTGCCGAGCGGCAGGTTGCCGGCCAGCTCGAAGGCGCGGTCGGCGAGGCCGACGCGCTGCAGCTGACGCAGGGCCTCCGCCCTGGCCCGCGCTTCCTCGGCGCGATCGAGGCGCAGCGCGCCGGCCACGAAGCCGTTCGAGGTCCGTGCGTAGGTGCCCAGCAGCACGGTATCGAGCAAGGTCATGTTGGGCCTTAGCTTCACGTGCTGGAAGGTGCGCGCGATGCCGGCGCGGGCGATGTGCCGCTGCGGTTGCTGCGTGATGTCCTGTCCGAGGAACTCGATGCGACCCTGGTCGCAGGCGAGAGCGCCGGTGATGAGGTTGAACATCGTGGTCTTGCCGGCGCCATTCGGTCCGATCAGGCCCAGTATCTCTCCGGCCCGGACGTCGAAGCTTACGTCGTTGACGGCCACCAGACCGCCGAAGCGGCGCAGCACGCCGTCGACGTTCAGGATCGGGTCGCCGCGTTCGCGCTGGCGCCGACGATCGAGAGCGGCAGCGGCGATTGGAGCGACCGGCTGCAGGCGCGGCAGGTAACGCAGCGCAAAGGGCACGAGCCCGGCCCGCGCACGTTGCAGCAACAGGATGAAGAGGATCGAGAAGACGACGATCTCGAGCTGGCCCGAAGCCCCGCCGGCGATCTTGGGCAGCCAGTCCTGGATGCTGTTCTTGAGCAGCGTGACGATCGCCGCGCCCAGCACCGCGCCGGACAGGTGGGCCATGCCGCCGATCATGGCCATCAGCAGATAGAGAATGCCGACATTGACGTCGAACGGCGCCGGGCTGACGAACCGGCTCATATGGGCGTAGAGCCAGCCCGACAGCGCCGACAGCAGGGCGGCGATGACGAACGTAACAAGCTTGATGCGGAATGGGTTGATGCCGAGGCTCTCGGTCATGATGCGGCCACCGCGCAGAGCGCGGATGGCGCGCCCTTCGCGCGATGTCAGCAGGTTGGCCGTGAGCACGAAGGCCGCGATCAGGAAAGCCCAGATCAGATAGTAGATGCTCTTGCTGCCGGAGAGCGCCAGATCGCCGATCGAGATCGGCGGCACGTCGCTGATGCCGTTGAACTGCCCGAGCATGGGCAGGTTGCCGAACAAGAAGTAGATCGCCAGTCCCCAGGCGATGGTGCTGAGCGACAGGAAGTGACCGCCGAGGCGGAGTGTGACTGCGCCGAGGACAGCGGCGACCAGGGCCGTCAGCACGAGCCCGAAGGCCAGGCCAAGCCAGGGCGAGCAGCCCTGCTTGACGGTGAGCCAGGCGGTTGCGTAGGCGGCAATGCCGACGAAGGCGGCCTGCCCGAACGACAGCATGCCGCCGATGCCGGTCAGCAAGACGAGGCCCAGGACCGCCAGCGCATAGATGCCGATGAAGTTCATCAGCGTGATGCTGAAGGGACTCAACAAGGCAGGCGCGAGCCCGACCAGCAGGATTGCGGCCAATCCTACAAGGCGCAGCTGGGCGGCGGTCATTCCTCGGCCTCTTCCTCGTCATCGGAGGCGAAGCTGAGGGAGCGCCAGAGCAGCACCGGGATCAGGATGCCGAAGACCACGACCTCCTTGTAGGCGCTGCTCCAGAACGAGGCGAAGCTCTCGAGCAGGCCGACCAGAACGGCGCCCACCGCGGTCAGCGGATAGCTCGCCATGGCGCCGATAATGGCGCCGACGAAGGCTTTCAGGCCGATGAGAAACCCAGAGTCGTAGAAGATGGTCGTCACCGGCGCGATCAGCACGCCCGAGATCCCGGCCAGCAGCGAGGCGAGCAGGTAGGCAATCGTGCCGGTCGCGGCCGGCCGAATGCCGACAAGGCGCGCGCCGGTGCGATTCACCGCGGTCGCGCGCAGCGCCTTGCCCATCATGGTGAACTCGAAGAACAGGAAGAGCATGCCGCTGAAGACGATCGAGGCCACGACGATCAAGATCGTCTGGGCATTGACCACCAGGCCGGAGACATCGAACACGGCCTCGGTCAAAGGCTGGGTGCGCACGCCTTCGGGCCCGAAGAACATCAAGCCGAGCCCGCTCAGCGCGAAATGCAGGGCAACCGCCACGGTGAGCAGCAGCAGGACCGAGGCATCGGCGATCGGCCGGAAGACCACGGAATCGAGCAACGGCGCGATCGGCAGCACCAGCGCAAGAGCAAGCGCAATGCGCAGCGGCATCGAGAGCACGGTGCCCGCCGTCAGCCAGATCGCGACAGCAGGCAGCAGCGGCAGGACGAGATAGAAGAAGAGAGCGCGCGGCAGGCGATCGAACGCTCGCGCCCTGATCAGCGTTGTCGATTCCATGGCCGTCGCCAGGACGGCAAGCACGGCCACGAGGCCGACCGTGCCGGGCCGCTGGCCGGCCTCCAGCGAGGCCAGCGTGAGCGCGGTGAAGGCGGCGATGTCGCCGAACGGCACGAAGATCACGCGCGTCACGGCGAAGATCAGGACGAAACCCAGGCCGATCAGCAGGTAAATTGCACCCGTCGCGATGCCATCCATCGCGAGAATCGCCGCTATGTCGCCATCCATCGGCCGAGCTGTCCTACATCCCGATCTGCGCCGCGATTGATGTTGTTACGGCTCGTACTTCCACTGGCCGTTCACCAAGCGCACCAGCACCAGGCTGCGCTCGTCGACGCCGTAGCTCTCGCCAGGCTTGAAGGTGTAGATGGCATGCGTGCCGACAAGATCCTTGGTGCTGAACATTGCGTTCTTGAGCGCGACGCGGAATTCCGGCGTGCCGGGCTTGGCGTTGGTCATGGCCCGCTTCGCGGCATCGAGGAAGACCAGCCAGGCATCGAAGGAGTAGGCGGAGAAGCCGTCGGTGGTCGCGGTGCCGTTGGCCTTCTGGTAGGCGGCCCGGAATGCCATCGAGATCTTCTTGCTGAAATGCGTGTCCGGCAGCTGCTCGGCCACGATCACCGGTCCCGCCGAGACCTGCACGCCTTCGACGGTCTTGCCGCCGACGCGGATGAAGTCGGCGTTGAGCAGCGCGGGCGTGCCGTAGAGCGGGCCCTTGTAGCCGCGCTCGGCGAGGGCAAGCGGCGGCAGCGCGCCCTGGGTCGCCGATCCGCCCAGCAGCACGGCATCGGGCTTGGTCGCCAGCATCTTGAGGACCTGCCCCGTCACCGAGGTATCGGTGCGGGCATAGCGCTCATTGGTCAGGATCTTGAGGCCATCGGCTTCAGCCGGCTTCTGCGCGCCGTTGTAGACCAGGTCGCCCCAGGCATCGGAGAAGCCGATATAGGCGAAGCTCTTGATGCCGTCGCGCTTCATGCGGTCGACCACCACCTTGACCATCAGGCTGGGCGGCTGCGGCATGGCGATCGCCCAACGATCGCCGCTCTCGGCGGCCGGCACGGTGATCGGCGAGATCGAGATCATGGGCACCTTGAGCTCGTTGGCGACGGCCACCATGGCGATGGAGGAGGGGGCGGTCGCGGTGCCGATCAGCAGGTCGACCTTGTTCTCCTCGACAAGCTTGCGGGCGTTACGCGTCGCGGCCGAGGGATCCGAGCCGTCGTCGAGCTGGATCAGCTTGATCTTCTCCTCGCCGACGCTGGTGGCGTACTCCACCGCGGCCTTCATGCCGCGATCGTAGAGCACGCCGATGGAGGATCCCGGCCCGCTCTGCGACGTCACAAACCCGACGGTGATCTCGGCGTGCGCCGCCGTCCCCGCTCCCAGCGAGGCGGCGACGAGCGCCGCCACGATGCTATGCTTCATTGCGATCTCCTCGTTTTTTCGGCCTACCCTGATGACATTCGTGATTGAAAGATTTTTCGTTCCCCTCCAACACGGCCGCGTGCATGTCGCCACCTGCGGCGCCGGCCGCCCGCTCCTGCTGCTGCACCAGACGCCGCGTTCCTGGGACGAATTCCGCGAGGTGCTGCCGCTGCTGGGATCGGCGGGCTATCGCGCCATTGCCATGGATACGGTCGGCTTCGGCGATTCGGACCCTCTGCCCACTGGCCACGATTCGATCGAGGCTTGGGCTGAGGCGTCGCACGAGCTGCTGGCGGCTCTCGGCTACGAAAGGGCTGTGATCGCCGGCCATCACACCGGTGCGGCCGTCGCGGTCGAGATGGCGGCGTCGAGGCCCGAGCGCGTCGAGGCGCTCGTGCTGTCGGCCTGTCCCTATGTCGATGCGGCGCGACGGCAGGCGGCTGCCGGCAAGCGCGTGATCGATGAGGCGGCGGTGCAGATCGACGGCCGGCATCTCGTGGAAATGTGGGCGATGCGGCAACCCTTCTATCCGGCGGGTCGCAGCGATCTTCTCGAGCGCTTCATCGTCGATGCGCTGAGGGCCGGGCCTCGCGCCGCCGAAGGCCATCGTGTGGTCGGGCGATACGTGATGGAGCGGCGACTGCCGCTCGTGCGCTGCCCCACCCTCGTGATCGCGCCCACCGCGGACCCGCATGCCCATCCGCATGCGCCAAGCGTCGCGGCTGCCATCGCCGGCAGCAGGCTGATCGAGATCGAGGAGGGGATGGTGCCGCTTCCCGATCACATGCCGCAGGCCTTCGCGGCTGCTGTCGACCAGTTCCTGTCGACGCTGCCGTCGCCTGCCGGCCGCTGAGCGGGGCTCACCCATGGCACAATCCCTTTGTCGCGAAGGTCGCGCCGCAGCCGACCCGAGATATTTCAATGCTAAAGTTTCTCGAAAACCGGTGTCAAGGCCACCCCACGGAGAAACAAGAGCGATGCAGCGCAGCATAAAGCGATGCCGCGCGAGCAGTCGATTGACAGAGAAAAGCTTCACCACTTAAATATCTGCGGTCGCGGCAACGGAGGTCTGGGTTCGTCGGTCCCATGCAAATCCGGTGCCGCGTCGGCAGCGCCGCTTCTCGATCCTCAGAGGACCGCCCATGGCCGAACGATCTTTCGCAAAAGAGGTGCAGGACCTCAAGCTCGGGGAAGGGGAGGAGTTTCGCGGCGAAGGCATCCTCGCCATCACCAAGGCCTTGCTGCAATCGGGTGTCGGATACGTGGCCGGCTACCAGGGCGCGCCGATCTCGCATTTGATGGACGTGCTCGCCGATGCGCAGGACATCCTGTCGGATCTCGGCGTGCGCTTCGAAGCGAGCGCCAACGAAGCCACCGCGGCGGCGACCCTGGCCGCTTCCGTCATGTACCCGATCCGCGGTGCCGCCACCTTCAAGTCGACGGTCGGCACCAATGTCGCGTCGGATGCCCTGGCCAATCTGGCGTCGGGTGGGGTCAAGGGTGGCGCCCTCATCATCGTCGGCGAGGATTACGGCGAAGGCTCCTCGATCATGCAGGAGCGCAGCCACGCCTTCGCCATGAAGTCGCAGATCTGGTTGCTCGATCCCAAGCCCGAGCTCGAGAGCATCGTGCGCGCGGTCGAGACCGGCTTCGAGCTGTCCGAAGCCTCCAACACGCCGGTCATGCTCGAGGTCCGCATCCGCGCCTGTCACGTGCGCGGCAGCTTTCGCACCAAGGCCAACAAGCGGCCCTCCATGAGCCTGCAACAGGCGCTCGAGGCGCCGCAGCGCGACACGGGCCGCATCGTGCTGCCACCCGCATCCTACCAGCACGAGAAGGACAAGATCGAAGTCCGCTGGCCGGCCGCCGTCAAGTTCATCCGCGAGCGCAAGCTCAACGAGCTGGTGCCGGGCGATGTCAGCGAGATCGGCATCATTCTCCAGGGCGGCATGTACAACGGCGTCATGCGCGCGCTGCAGGGTCTGGGGCTGGCCGATGTCTGGGGCACGAGCCGCATCCCGCTCTATGTCCTCAACGTCACGTATCCTCTCGTCCCCGAGGAGGTCTCCGAATTCTGCCGCGACAAGCGGGCGGTGCTGATCGTCGAGGAGGGTCAGCCCGACTACATCGAGCAGGCGCTCAACAAGATCCTGCGGCAGGCCGCGGTTCCAACCGTCCTCTCGGGCAAGGACCTGTTCCCGATGGCCGGGGAATATACGGCCGCCGTCATGGGCGGGGCGATCGGCGCCTTCGTCAGGCAGTGGATTCCGAATGTGCTGGCGCCTGCCGTGCGGTCGTCCAACGCCGCGCCGGCCTTGGAGGAGCGCCACGCACGCGCGCTGGCCGAGGTCGTGCCGCCGCGTCCGCCGGGCTTCTGCACCGGCTGTCCGGAACGGCCGATCTTCGCCGCCATGAAGCTGGTCGAACGCGAGCTCGGTCCGCATCACATCGCTGCCGACATCGGCTGCCACCTGTTCTCGATCATGCCGCCCTTCAACATCGGGGCGACGACGATGGGCTATGGGCTGGGCCCCGCGTCAGCCTCGGCCTTCAACGTCAAGGCCGGCAAGCGTGCGATCGCCGTGATGGGCGATGGCGGCTTCTGGCACAACGGCCTCACCTCCGGCATCGGTAACGCCGTGTTCAACAAGAGCGATGGCGTGGTGATGATCGTCGACAACCACTATTCGGCGGCGACCGGCGGCCAGGACATCCTTTCCTCGCGCGCTCTCAATCGCTCGCGCTCGACGCAACACGCCATCACGACGGCGGTCAAAGGCATGGGCGTCCAATGGGTGCGTCAGCTCGACCGTACCTATGACGTCGCGCGCGTGCGCGACACTCTCAAGGAGGCACTGACCAGCCGCGAGCCCGGTCCAAAAGTGATCGTCGCCTCCTCGGAATGCATGCTGAACAGGCAGCGGCGCGAGCGGCCGTTGTTCGCCAAGGCCGTCAAGGCGGGCAGGCGCATGGTGCGCCAGCGCTTCGGCGTCGACGAGGACGTCTGCACCGGCGACCACGCCTGCATTCGCCTGTCCGGTTGCCCCTCGCTGTCGGTGAAGCAGACCTCCGATCCGCTCAAGGATGATCCCGTCGCGGCGATCGACAATTCCTGCGTCGGCTGCGGCAACTGCGGCGAGGTGGCGGAGGCCGCAGTGCTCTGCCCATCCTTCTATCGAGCCGACATCATCATCAATCCCAGCCGTTGGGACCGCGCACTGGCCGACTTGCGCGCCGCCGTCATCGGATTCCTGCAACACCGCCGCGCCAGGCAGCGGTTGCGCTTTGCCTGAGGCTGTGATGGACACGGCCGTCCCCACGACAGGCCCAGTTGCGGGCACCGTTCAGCGCCTTGACGCTGAGCGGCCGATCGCCATTGCGGTCCTGGCGATGGGCGGGCAGGGCGGCGGCGTGCTGGTGGACTGGATCGTCGCCCTCGCGGAATCACAGGGCTGCCTGGCGCAGTCAACATCGGTGCCCGGTGTGGCCCAGCGCACAGGCGCCACGATCTACTACGTCGAGGCGATCGCGCCGGACGGATCCGGCCGCCGCCCCGTCCTGTCGCTGATGCCAGTGCCCGGCGAGGTCGATATCGTGATCGGCGCCGAGCTGATGGAGGCCGGACGCGCCATGCAGCGCGGCCTGGTCTCGCCCGATCGAACGACGCTGATCGCCTCGGCCCACCGCGCCTATGCCGTCAGCGAGAAGATCGTGCCGGGAGATGGCGCCGGTGATCCGGCCAAGGTCTATGAGGCGGCGCGCGCTTCCAGCAAGCAATTCCTCGCCTTCGACATGGCGGCCATCGCCGAGGAAACGGAGAGCGTGATCTCCGCCGCCCTGTTCGGTGCTCTGTCGGCCTCCGGTGCCTTGCCGTTCCCGCGAGCAGCTTATGAGGCCACCATCCGCGCGGCGGGCCTGGGCGTGGAGGCGAGCCTGCGGGCCTTCGCGCGCGCCTACGACGCAGCCATCGCCGAGCTTCGTTCGCCCACGTCCGCTCCATCGCCGACTGTCGTCGCGAAGCGCGTTCCCGAGCTGCGGCCGATCGGTGATGCCGGCTTCGATGCCCTGGTCGAGCGCGCGCGCGCTCGCTTACGGGAGCCCGCGCATGGCATGATCGCGGCCGGACTCGCACGCGTCGTCGATTTCCAAGACGTCGCCTATGGGCGTGAATATCTCGATCGACTCGAGCCGTTCGCCGAGATCGAGGCAAGTCAGCCGACCGATGGTTACCCACTGACCTGCGCTGCCGCGAAGCAGATCGCGCGGGCGATGGCTTACGACGACGTGATCCGTGTCGCCGACCTCAAGACGCGGGACAGCCGTTTCGCCCGTGTACGGCAGGAGGTGGCGGCGCGCGCCGACCAGATCGTCTATGCGACGGAGTTCATGCACCCGCGCATGGAGGAAGTGTGCGGCACGTTGCCGGCGCCGCTCGGGCTCTGGATCGAGGGCAGCCCTCGTCTTCTCGGCGTGCTTCGACGCGTCGTCGATCGTGGCCGGCGGGTGAGGACCGGTACGGTCGGTTGGTTTCTGGTGCTCTATCTCGTGGCCGGCCTGCGACGCTTCCGCCGCGGCACGTTGCGCCACCGCCGCGAGCAGGCGCATATGGAGGCCTGGCTCGACCTCGCTCGGACGGTGGCGAGTCGCGATATCGCCTTCGGAGTCGAGCTCCTCGAAGCGCGTCGGCTGGTCAAAGGTTATTCCGATACGCACGACGCAGGCGAAGGGAAGTTCTCTCGGCTGATGGTGATGGCGCGGCGGCTCGAAGGCCGCACGGACGCCGCCGACTGGATGAGACGCCTGCGCCGGGCGGCGCTCGCCGATGCGGAAGGGCGCGCACTCGACGACACGATCAAGACCGTCGAGACCTTCCTGTGAGGAGGACATCCTGATGATCGGCCAGCATCCGGGCCAATACCCAGGTAAGTACCGTGGCAACCGGCAGGCCATCTCGGCGCTCGTGCGCGAGACCGAGGTCCATCGCGATCTCTATGTCGACCAGGAGCTCTTCGAGCTCGAGCTGGAACACCTTTTCGCCAACACATGGGTCTATGTCGGTCACGAGAGCCAGGTGCCGAAGATCGGCGACTATTATGCCACCACCATCGGCATGCAGCCCGTCCTCATGGTCCGCAATGCCGAGGACAGCATAAAAGTCCTGTACAATCGCTGCCCGCACAAAGGCACCCGGCTGACCGGCGATGCGTGCGGCAATACCGGCCGATTCTTCCGCTGCCCCTATCACGCCTGGACCTTCCGTCTCGACGGCAGCCTGGCAGGCATTCCGCTGAAGACGGGATATGACGGTACAGGATTCGCCGAAGGGCACGCGGCGCGCGGCCTGACGCCGGTGCGCCACGTCCACAACTACCGCGGCTTCGTCTTCGGCAAGCTGAACGATGCTGGCCCGGGCTTCGAGGAGTTCTTCGGCCAGTCCCTTACGAGCATCGACAACATGGTCGACCGCTCGCCGGAGGGAAAGCTGGAGGTGGCGGGCGGCGTGCTGCGCTACATGCACAACTGCAATTGGAAGATGCTGGTCGAGAACCAGACCGATGCCTGCCATCCCATGATCGTGCATCAGTCCTCGGCCGGCATCACGGTCGATGTCTGGAAGGCGGCGTCGGCGGGCACCCGCAAGCCGATGGCCGTCGAAATCTACGCGCCGTTTGCGAGCCCGTACGAGTTCTTCCAGACCATGGGCATCCGCGTGTGGGACAATGGCCATGGCCATACCGGCGTCTCGCACTCGATCCATTCCGACTATTCGGCGGTGCCGGGCTATTTCGACCAGATGAAGGCGGCCTACGGGGAGGAACGGGCCAAGGCGATCCTGGGCGAGAACCGGCACAACACCGTCTATTTCCCCAACCTCATGTTCAAGGGTCCGATCCAGCTCCTGCGCCTCTTCAAGCCGATCGCCGCCAACAAGACGCTGGTCGAGTCCTGGACATTCAGGCTGGTCGGCGCGCCCGACATGCTGCTGGAGCGCACGCTGATGTACAACCGCCTGGTCAATGCACCGACATCAGTCGTCGGCCACGACGATCTCGAGGTCTACGAGCGCGCCCAGGCCGGATTGGTTGCCAACGGCAACGAATGGATCAATGTCCAGCGCCTCTATGTGCCCGACGAGGCGGAACGGCACAACGTCGTCACCGACGGGACGTCGGAATGGCAGATGCGCAATCAGTTCCGCGCCTGGGCCAAGTTCATGACCATGAGCCTGTGATGGCGACACGCGCTCCGCCCACCGACCAGCAGCTGATCGACTTCGTCGTGCGCGAGGCGCGCTTGCTCGACCAGCAGCGTCTGGAGGATTGGCTCGACCTCTTCACCGACGATGGCCACTACTGGATGCCGGTCGAATGGGGGCAGACCGACCCGCGGCTCACGACGTCGCTGATGTACGAGGACAAGCTGCTGCTCAAGATCCGCATCGAGCGGCTCAAGGGCAAGGCGACCTACAGCCAGAGCCCCAAAAGCCGCTGCCATCACGTGCTGCAGGTACCGCAGGTCGACGAGCGCGACGACCAGGAGCGGCGCTACGTGACGTGGACGCCCCTGCACTATGTCGAGAGTCGCGGCGACGAGCAGACACTGTACGCCGCTTGGGCGACCCACCACCTCACCGTGGTCGACGATGAGATCAAGATCCGCCTGAAGCGCGTCGATCTCGTCAATTGCGATGCCGCGCTCGGCAGCATCCAGCTTTTCGTGTGAGTCATGGCGAGCTCGAGTCAGCCGTCGCGAAGACAACCCTATGACGGCGTGGTTGTCGCCGTGCCCGTCACCATTCCCTATCGGCGCTACTCGACCAACACGGCGCATTGGTGGGTCGGACGCGCCGTGCGCGAGGTGGTGCAGCGCGCGGGCCTGCGCAGCGCCGACATCGATGGGCTGTCGCTCTCGAGCTTTACCGTCGGACCCGATACGGCGATCGGCCTGACCCAGCATCTGGGGCTGAGCCCGCGCTGGCTCGATCATGTGCCGCTCGGCGGGGCCAGCGGCGTCGTGGCCTTGCGCCGCGCGGCGCGGGCGGTGCAGTGCGGCGATGCGGAGTTCGTGGTCTGCGTCGCGGGCGACACCAACCAGGTCGACTCCTTCCGCCGCATGCTCTCGACCTTCTCGCGCTTCGCGCAGGATGCCGTCTACCCCTACGGCTCCGGCGGCCCCAATGCGGGCTTCGCGCTGATCACGCGCAACTATATGAAGCACTATGGCGCGACGCGCGAGGACTTCGGCAAGATCTGCGTGGCCCAGCGCACGAACGCGCTCAAGTTTCCGCATGCCTTGATGAAGAAGCCGCTGACGCTCGACGAATATCTTTCGGCGCGCGCGATTTCCGATCCGATCCATCTCTTCGACTGCGTGATGCCGTGTGCCGGTGCCGAAGCTTTTCTCGTATGCCGGGAGGATTCGGCGCAGTCGCTCGGGATCCCCGCTGCCCGGTTGCTCGCCACCATCGAGCGGCACAATGCCTTTCCGGAGGATCCCATTCAGTATCGCGGCGGCTGGGCGCTGGATGTGCCCGAGCTCTATGCCATGGCTGGCGTGACGGCCGATGACGTCGATTTCGTCCAGACCTACGACGACTATCCAGTGATCTGCATGATGCAGATCGAGGATCTCGGCTTCTGCGGCAAGGGCGAGAGCCCCGACTTCATCCGCTCGCACACGCTCACCGCCGACGGCAGCTTTCCGCACAACACGTCGGGCGGACAGCTCTCGGTGGGCCAGGCCGGCGCGGCGGGTGGCTTTCTCGGCCTGGTCGAAGCCGTGCGCCAGCTGACCGGCGGCGCGCTCGGCGCGCAGGTGCAGGACGCCAAGGTCGGCCTCGTGTCCGGCTTCGGCATGATCACCTACGATCGCGGGCTCGCGAGCGGTGCCGCGTTGCTGGCGGGAGGGCACCCATGACCGAGCCGCTGGCCCGTCCCAAGCGCAAGGATCCGCTGAAGAAGACGCGCGTGCCACTGCTGCCGCAAGGTACGCGCAGCCGCACGTCACTTGGCCTCACGGCAGCGGCGGCCGAGGGCCGGTTCCAGCTGCAGGTCTGTGACGAGTGCTCGATGGTGGTCTATCCGCCGCGCGATGCCTGTCCGCGCTGCCTGTCGGCAAAGCTGCCTTTCCGTGACGTCGACAATCGCGGGACACTGCTCGCCGAGACGACCATCCGCACATCGACCGACGTCTATTTCCGCGAACGCATGCCCTGGCGCATCGGCACTGTGGCGCTCGATGCCGGTCCATCGGTCGTGGCGCATCTCCATGGCGACCTGCACGAGGGGCAAAGGACCCGTTTGCACTTGAAGCTCGATAAATCCGGACAGGCGATCGCAATCGCGCTGCCCGCCGACGATACGCCGAACATGGCCGATGATCCGCAATGGCGCGAGCTTACCTGCGATCCGAAGTATCGTCGCGTGCTGATCACCGACGGCCGCACGGCTGTCGGCCAGGCGCTGGCCGAAGCGCTGTCGATGGCGGGGGCGAGCATCGTGTTCGTCGGCATCGCCGATCCGTGGAAGCCGTTTCCCGGCGAGGAGAAGCTGCGCAAGCTCGAGCGCGTCGAGATCGTGGCCCTCGATCTCACCGACACGATTTCGGTCAACGAGTGCGCCGGCGAGTTCGCGCCGCGCGTCGATATCCTGATCAACACCGCCGAGCATGTGCGCACCGGCGGCATCATCGAGCGCAAGGGTCTCACCGTCGCGCGCGAGGAGCTGGAGATCCGCTATTTCGGCCTGACCCGGCTGGCGCAGGCTTTCGGCCCGGTTCTGCGCGCCCGCGGTGCCGACGGTGTCAACTCGGCAGCGGCTTTCGTCAACCTGCTGTCTGTCTATGCGCTGGTGAACTGGCCGGCCTACGGCGCCTTCTCTGCGACCGAGGCGGCCTGCCTGTCGGCGGCGCAGTCGTTGCGCGCCGAGCTTCGGCCGGGTGGAGTCAAGGTGTTGAACGTCTTCTTCGGCCCGCTCGAGACGGAATGGTATCAGGCGGTGCCGCCGCCCAAGGTGGCGCCTTCGGCGCTGGCCCGCTCGGTCGTGCGCGCCCTGCAGCAGGGGCTCGAGGACGTCTTCGTCGGCGACATCGCCGATGACATCCGCGCGCGGCTCGCCGTCAACCCCAAGGCGCTCGAGCGCGAGCTGGGCTCATGAGCAGGAGCAGTAGCGACATGGCCTCCCCCGATCTGATCGCTTTTGCGGGCGCCATTGCCGCCGGCACCATCGAGGTGATCGATCTCACGCACACGCTGACACCGGAGTTCCCGACCATCGTGATGCCGCCGGAGCTCGGCCAGTGCGCGCCCTTCCGCATGGACGAGGTCTCGCGCTACGACGAGCGCGGGCCGGCCTGGTACTGGAACAACATCTCGATGGGCGAGCACACCGGCACGCATTTCGATGCGCCGGTCCACTGGATCTCGGGCAAGGACCTGCCGAACAATTCCGTCGACAGCATCCCGGCGGCGAATTTCATCGCGCCTGCGGTGGTCATCGACATCTCTGCTCAATCCGCCGCCAATCCCGACTACGAGCTGACGGTGACTGATGTGGAGGCGTGGGAGAAGCGGCACGGTCTCATCCCGCCGCGTCACTGGGTCCTGCTGCGCACAGACTGGTCCAAGCGCAGCGGCCGCGACTACGTCAACATGCGCGAGGACGGCCAGCATTCACCAGGCCCCTGTCCAGAGGTCGTGCGCTTTCTTGTCGAGGAGCGCGACGTGCATGGTTTCGGCACCGAGACGATCGGTACCGATGCCGGCCAGGCCTTCCACTTCAACCCGCCTTATCCTGCGCACTACTACATGCACGGCAAGGGCCGTTACGGCTTGCAGTGCCTCGCCAATCTCGACCTGCTGCCGCCGACCGGCGCCGTGATCGTGGCCGCGCCGCTCAAGATCCGGCGCGGTTCGGGCAGCCCGTTGCGTGTGCTGGCGCTGGTGCCGCGGCCGGAGAGCCGGGCGTGAGCGACACCCTGACCGCCATCGTCACCGGCGCCAGCGGTGGCATCGGTGCCGCCATCGCCAAGGCGATGCTGGAACGCGGCTATCGCGTGATCTCGCTGGCGCTCGACAAGCCGGACTGGTCGCATCCGCATCTCGAGTCGCGCACGCTCGACCTGTTCGATGCCGAGGCAACCCAAGCGGCTGCGGCAGAGGTCGCGCGCGAGCATCGCGTCACGCACATCGTGCACAATGCCGGTGTCATCCGGCCAAACGCCGTCGAAAGTGCGACAGCCGGCGACATCGCGGCGCTGGCGCAGCTCCATCTCGGCGCCGCGCTGACCCTGGCGAACGCCGCCCTGCCGCAGATGAAGCAGGCAGGCTTCGGGCGGATCGTGCTGATCTCCTCGAGGGCTGCGTTGGGCGCTACGGGTCGCACCGCCTATTCCGCGACCAAGGCGGGCATCATCGGCATGGGCCGCACCTGGGCGCTGGAGCTGGCGCCGTTCGGCATCACCGTCAATATGGTGGCGCCCGGCCCCATCCAGGGCACGCAGATGTTCCACGAGATCATTCCCGCCGGCAGCGACCGCGAAGCGGCGCTCGCTGCGGCCATCCCGATGCGCCGGCTCGGCCGGCCCGAGGATGTGGCCAACGCCGTCCTGTTCTTTGCCGGACACGAGGCGGCGTTCGTCACCGGCCAGGTCCTCTACGTCTGTGGCGGTGCCAGCGTCGGCACCCTGGTCATCTGAGGAAGTCGAGCATGAGCGAACCCATCACGAAATCCTCGGTGACCAGGACCCGCAACCGCTCGAATGGTGCGTCGCCCTTCGACGGGCGCGAGGCGGCAGCGATGCAGAAGGGACACCTCGAGATCAGGGTCTGGCTTCGCCTGCTTGGCTGCTCGGTCAAGATGGAGAGCATTCTCAGCCAGCGCCTGCGCAAGGAGTTCAAGACATCGCTGGCGCGCTTCGACGTGCTGGCGCAGCTCGAGCGCTTTCCCGACGGCCTCACCATGTCCGAGCTGTCGCGTCGGCTGATCGTGTCGAACGGCGCCATCACCGGCATTGTCGACAAGCTCGCCGCCGGCGGCATGGTCGTGCGCCACGACGATCCCAGCGATCGACGCAGCGTGATCGTTCGCCTGACGCGCAGGGGCCGCGAGAGCTTCCTGCGCATGGCGCGCCGGCACGAGGAATGGGTGGTGTCGATCCTGGGCGAGCTGAGCGTCGCGGCGCAATCGGAGCTGCTGCAGAACCTGACTCTGCTGCAGCGCAATCTCGATCTGCACGGCAGGGCGTGATGAAGATCGCAGTGCTGGGGGGCGGGAACGGCTCCTTTGCGGCGGCCGGCGACCTTGCTCTTGCCGGTCACGAGATCCGGATGTGGCGTCGCGATGCCGACGCCGTCGCCACGCACCGCGCGGCGGGCAATGCGGTTCTGGTCAAGGATTTCCGCGGCGAACACAAGGTCACGCTGGCGCTTGTCACGACCGACATCGCAGCGGCCGTGCGCGGCGCAGAGCTGATCCTCTGCCCGACGCCCGCCTTCGCCCAGGTCGACATCGCCAAGCGCATCGCGCCGTGCGTCGAGGATGGGCAGGTCGTGTTCCTGCCGCCCGGTACCTTCGGATCCTTTCTTCTTGCCCAGACGGCGTGGCAGTCTGGCAATCATGCGCGCGTCGCTTTCGCCGAGACCGGGACCTTGCCGTGGCTCGCGCGCAAGCATGGGCCGCATGACGTTCAGATCTCGGCGCGCGGCAAGCATTTGCCGACCGGCATCTTTCCGCTGACGCTCGCCGATCATGCGTTCGCGGTCATCGGCCGCGCTTTTCCCGACGCGATCGAGCCGTGCGGCGATGCGCTCTCGGGTGCGCTGATGAATGCCGGGCCGATCATCCATCCACCGCTGATCGTCATGAATGCGGGCCCGCTCGAGCATTTCGAGAAGTGGGATATCCACAACGAAGGCACGCAGCCGGCGATCCGCCGCGTGACCGATGCACTCGACCGCGAGCGCGTCGCCATCCGCGAAGCGCTGGGCTACGCGGCGCCGCACTTCCCGCTCGCCGACCACTATGCCGCGACGGGGCCGGAATGGATGTATGGCCGCGGCTCGCACGAAAGGCTGACCAAGTCCGGCGACTGGCGTGAGCGCATCGTGCTCACCGAGCATCGCTACATGGTGGAGGACACGCGCGTCGGCCTGTCCTTCTTCGCTTCGGCGGCGCGGCTTGCCGGCGTCGATACGCCGCTGGTCGAAGCCTTCCTGGCGATCGGCAGCGCGATTTGCGGCGAGGATTCCAACAAGACGGGCCGCACGCTGGCAAGCCTTGGCCTCGGTGACCTCGATCGCGCAGGCCTGCAGGCGCTGCTGCGGGAGGGGTTCCGATGACCAACCCCATTGCTCTGGTCGGTGCCGGCCGCATGGGGCGCGGTCTCGCCGTCGTTTTCGCCTATGCCGGCCACGATGTTGTGTTGATCGACCTGAAGCCGCGCGATGCCGGCCAGTTCGCCCGCCTTGCCGCCGACGCCAAGGGCGAGATCGCGTCCACGTTGGCGACATTGGCGCGTCTTGGCTTCTGTGAGACGACCGACGCCGCTGCGATCGCGGGTCGCGTGCGGATCGTGCCCGCGGCCGACGCCGGCACCCCTCTGGCGGATGCCAGCTTCATATTCGAAGGCGTGCCCGAGGTGCTCGAGCAGAAGCGTGCGGCCCTCGCTCTCGTCTCGCGGCTCGCCGGGCCGAAGCCGATCATCGCCTCGACCACATCGACCATCCTTGTCGACGATATTGCCGGTGCGATCGAGCAGCCGGATCGTTTCCTCAATGCGCATTGGCTCAATCCACCTTATCTCATGCCGCTGGTCGAGCTGTCGGCCAGCGACAAGACTCGGCCGGGCGTCGTCCAGAAGCTGCGCGATCTCCTCGAAGGAATCGGCAAGGTCACCGTGCTCTGCGCGCCGCGTCCCGGTTACATCGTGCCGCGCATCCAGGCACTCGCCATGAACGAGGCCGCGCGCATGGTCGAGGAGGGCGTGGCCTCCGCCGAGGAGATCGACAAGGCGGTCAAGTACGGCTTCGGGCTGCGCTTCGCCGTGCTGGGCCTGCTGGAATTCATCGACTGGGGTGGCGGCGACATTCTTTATTACGCCAGCCGCTATCTTACGCAGGCGCTCGACAATCAGCGCTACGCGGCGCCGGAGATCGTCGAGCGCAACATGCGTGAAGGGCATATCGGCATGAAGACGGGACGTGGCTTTCTCGACTACGACAAGATGGACTTGGAGAGTCATCGTCTGGAACGCTTGGCCGCCTTCGCGGATCTGTTGCGTGGGCTCGGCCTGGTGCGGCCGCCGGTGCTGCCATGATCGCACGCGAACCACTCGATGCTGGCCGCTTCTTTGCTCCCGGCGAGCGCAGCCTTGCCGTCATGCTGCAGGCCCAGGCGAAGAAGTACGGAGCCAAGCCGCTCGTGCAGGCGGGCGAGCAGTGCTGGAGTTTCGCCGGCGCCCTGGAGCTTGCCGCGCGCTCGGCGGGTCGGCTGAAAGCCGCCGGCATCGCTCAAGGCGACCGCGTTGCGTTGATGTGCGAGAACCGGCCGGAGTTCATCGAGATCTTCCTGGGGGCGGCATGGCTGGGGGCAAGCCTTGTGCCCATCAACACGGCTTCGCGCGGCCTGCAGCTCCGTCACATCCTCGAGAATTCCGGCGCCCGGCTGCTCGTGATCGAGGCGGCGTTGTTGGGCGCTTTGGAGCATGTCGGTCTCGCGACCCTGCCGCTGGAAGCGATCTGGATCATCGATCGGCCCAGCGAAGCGGCGCAGGTGCCGTCGATCGCGCAGCCTTTGCCGGCGCCGGGCGGCGCTGTAGGCGCAACGCCGACGCGACCGTCGGACACGCTGGCGATCCTCTACACGTCGGGGACCACTGGCCCGTCCAAGGGCGTGTGCTGTCCCCACGCGCAGTTCTTCTGGTGGGGGCTGAACACGGCTCATCTCCTGGGGGTCGGCGCCGAGGATGTTCTCTGCACGACCCTGCCGCTCTTCCACACCAATGCGCTCAACACCTTCTTCCAGGCGCTCATCACCGGCGCGACAGCCATTTTCGAGAGCCGCTTCTCGGCCTCGGCCTTCTGGACGACGCTTGCGAAGCGGCGTGCCACGGTGACGTATCTCCTGGGCGCCATGGTGCCGATCCTGCTGTCGCGCCAGCCACAGCCTGAGGAGCGCGCCCATCGCACACGCATTGCGCTCGCTCCTGGCGTCCCCGGCCATTTCCATGCCGAGTTCGCGGAGCGCAGCGGCATCGCCTTGCTCGACGGATATGGCTCGACCGAGACCAACTTCGTGATCGGCACTGAGATCGAAGACTGCAAGCCCGGCACCATGGGGCGCCTCTTCGAAGGCTTCGCCGCGCGCGTGGTCGACGACGAGGACAACGAGGTTCTCGACGGCACGCCGGGCGAGCTGATCCTGCGGGCCGAGGCGCCGTTTGCTTTTGCGACGGGCTACTTCGGAACGCCCGAGAAGACGGTCGAGGCGTGGCGCAATCTCTGGTTCCATACCGGTGATCGCGTCATCCGCGAGCCCGACGGCTATTTCAGGTTCGTCGACCGCCTCAAGGATGCGATCCGCCGGCGCGGCGAGAACATCTCCTCCTTCGAGGTCGAACAGGTCCTGCTCAGCCATCCCGAGATTGCCACAGCCGCTGCCTATCCGGTGCGCTCCGAGCTGGCCGAGGACGAGGTCATGGCCGCCATCGTGCGCCAGCCGGCCAGCACGCTCGATGAAGTGACAGTGATCCGCTTCTGCGAGACGCGCATGCCGTATTTCGCCGTGCCGCGTTTCCTCGAGTTCGTCGATGCGCTGCCGGCCACCGAGAACGGCAAGATCCAGAAGTACAAGCTGCGCGAGCGCGGCATCACCGGCCGGACCTGGGATCGCGAGGCTGCCGGCATCACGATCAAGCGGCGTTAAAGCGCGATGGCTTCCATGAAAGCCATCGCGCCATAGACTTTGCTTCGCCGTATCGAGGACTGAGAAGAGGCTTTCTTCCACGACGCCAACTTTGGTTTTTACAACCATTTACGCGTCACGCCGATTCAATCGATGCTGCAGCGCAGAGTGAGTCCCGGAGTGCCCGCAATTGACTGTGAAACCAAGGTCGATCGGGATCATCGGTGCCGGCTTCACGGGCACCATGCTCGCAGTTCACCTGATCGAACACTCGCCGGTCCCTTTGCAGATCAGTCTTTTCGACCGCAGGGCCGCGTTCGGCAGCGGCACGGCGTACGCAACCCCCAACGCCAAGCATTTGTTGAACGTCCGCGTCGCCAACATGAGCGCGTATGATACCGACCCCGATCATTTCATTCGTTGGCTGGACGCCCGGAGTGGAGAAAGCGCCGATGTCCCCTCGCGCGCTGCCTTCGTCTCCAGAGGAAGCTACGGACGCTATCTGCGAGCGACGCTCGAGGCGGCCCGAAGGCGAGGCGGTTCGGGCTCATCCGTTGTCGAGGTCGGGGCAGAAGTGACCGGCCTTCGCGTTCGCGAACAGTCGGTCGAGCTCGACATGGCAGATGGTCGGCGGGTCGACGTCGACTGCGTGGCGTTGTGCATTGGCAATCTGCCGCCGGCATTGCCTGTCCATCCTGCCGTGATGCCGCAAGATCTCGGTTGCTACGTCGCCAACCCCTGGGACACGGGGACCCTGAGCCGGATTGCCTCCGACGAACCTGTCGTGCTCGTCGGCACCGGCCTCACGATGGTCGATGTCGTGCTCGACCTTCGATCGCGCGGTCACCAAGGCCATCTGACAGCCTTGTCACGCCGTGGATTCCTCCCCGTCGCGCACCAGGACGTTCAGCCGTATCGGGCATTCCTGCCGAAAGACTTGCCGACGACGATCAAGGCGTTGTTCCGGTTGGTCCGCCGTGAAGTCGCCACTGCAGCGCGGGCTGGCGTCGACTGGCGGAGCGTGATCGATGCGCTGCGGCCGCAAACGCAGGCATTGTGGCGGAACCTTCCCCTGGACGAGCAACGACGGTTCCTGCGCCACGTTCGACCTCATTGGGAGGTGCATCGCCATCGCGTGGCGCCGGAGGTTGCCGCCGAGATCGCCGAGTTGCAACGTTCCGGGTTGCTCGAGGTCGTGGCGGGACGGATTGCCGCTCTTGAAGCCGATGGCGACGGTGTCTGCCTGCAGGTACGATGTCGAGGCCGCGAACAGGTGCGGCGCCTGCACGGCGGGTGGCTGGTGAATTGCTCAGGCCCGCAGCTCGATTACGGCCGCATTCACGATCCTCTGATCCGGTCTCTGTTCGATGCGGGTCTGGCGCGCCCTGACCGTCTGAGGCTCGGGCTGGATGTGACCGACGACTATCGCCTTCGGGACAGGACGGGCGCCGCCGCCCGCTCGCTG
>Ga0081455_10000474_pt1 | contig 52046 bp, 46 predicted proteins | sample TabmetS3T2R1_FD_70207 | JGI IMG/M metagenome (GOLD analysis project Ga0081455, IMG submission 70207) | Tabebuia heterophylla rhizosphere microbial communities from the University of Puerto Rico - S3T2R1 | ecosystem: Host-associated > Plants > Roots > Rhizosphere ...
GGGGCAGCCGAAGGCGAGCCGAGCGGATACGTAGCTTGGCGAGGGGCAGCCGAAGGCGAGCCGAGCGGATACATACTGCCGCCACCGGCCTCCGCGGCCGCCAGCCTATAGGGATCTGTAGCCCGCCGCTCCATCAGACGGTCCGGATAGCGCGCCTCGCGAAAGCCGTACTGACGATAGAGCCCGTGGGCGTCGCGCGTGAACAGCGTCCAGAGGCGCAGGTTCTGAAGCTCCGGGTGACTGGTGATGCAGCCCATCAGATGCTTGCCGACGGTGCGCCCGCGGTGACTCGGCAGCACGAAGACGTCGGCCACGTAGGCGTAGGTGGCCCGGTCGGTGATGACCCGGGCGAAGCCCACCTGCCGGTCTCCCACGAAGGCGCCGAAGCAGATGGAGTGGCGAATGGATCGCTCCACCACCTCGCGGGACACGCCCTGGGCCCAGTAGGACCCGGTCAGGAAGCCGTGCACCGTCTCGATGTCGAGACGGGCCTGGTCGGTCGTGACCAGGATGTCGCGATGGCGCTGCTCGTGGATCATGGGCTCTCTCCTCGGGGTGCGAGACGAGGGGCGCGGAGAATCAGCCGCGGCCTCGCCCGCTTCCGGTGCGGGCGGGGGCCAGCGGGGCGCGGAGGCGTCGCTCGAGGCGCAGGGCCGCGGCGGGGCCGGATGTCGCCACGAACACGGTGTCGTCGCCCGCGATGGTGCCGACGACGTCGGGCAGGTCGGCCTCGTCCAGCGCGCGGGCCAGGGGATGGGCGCCCGCGGGCGGCGTCCGCACCACCACCAGCGCGGCGGCCGCGCGCACCGAGAGCACGAACTCACCCACCGCGCGGGTGAGCGCGTCCTCGCGCGCCTCGGCCGGGACGGCGGCCGCGGGGGCGGTGACGTAGCCGACCGGGGTCTTGGCGAGCCCGAGCGCCTTGAGGTCGCGGGACAGGGTGGGCTGGGCCACCTCGATGCCGCGGCGCTTGAGCCGCCGCTGCAGATCCTCCTGGGAGCGGACGCCGCCCTCGTCCACGAGGGCGAGGATCGCCCGGCGCCGCCGGCTGCTCTCCCCGGTTCCTGTCGGATATATATTCATATTGGGGAATATACATACATCCGGTCCGGCGGGGCTGTCAAGCGGGTTCGCGGGCGGCTCCGAAAGTTGCCTCGTCGACCGATGGTGCGGTAGCGTGACCGGGTGACGTCGCGGCGCGTGTGGGGGCTGGGGGTGCCGGTGGGCGGGCTACTGCTGGCCACCGCGTGCGGGATCTACGCGACGTCGACGCCCCGCTACGCGCTCTATCGACTGGGGGCGGCGATACAGCGCAACGACCTGGCCGAGGCCGAGCGCTACTTCGACGTCGAGCGCATCGCCGACAGCGCCGCGAACGTGATCGCGGGCGACTATCTGCGCCGCCAGCCCGCGCCCACCACCGAGGCCGAGGCCAACGGCCGCCAGCTCATCGTCACCCTGGTGAAGCGGCGCGTGCGCCCGCAGCTCATCGCCCGCGTGCGCGCGGAGGTCCGCCGGGCCGTGGAGCGGGCCGGCGGGCCGGCGACGCCGGTGGCGCTGCCGACCGGGTTGGTGGCGGTGCTCCGGGCATTTCGAATCTCCGGCCAGGACGGGGATGTGTGGGTGTCGTACCAGGATCCCCACGAGGGGCCGGTCCGCTTCCGGATGAGCCGGCAGCCGGGCCAGCCATGGCGCATCAGCGAGTTCGACCCGGAGTGGGTACGGCGCCGCGCCCGGGAGGAGCCGATCCGGATCCGGTAGTCGACGCGCCCGCCGCGTCAGCGCGGCGCGATCAGCCGCTCCACCACGTTGCGCAGCAGGCGGAGCCCCAGGTCGTCGTCGACCGACATGATCGACTCGGGGTGGAACTGCACCGCCGCGACCGGCAGGCTCGCGTGCTCGATCGCCATCACCACGCCGTCCTCGCTCTCCGCGGTCACCTCGAGGGGCGATGGCAGCGTGTCGCGCATCGCGAACAGCGAGTGGTAGCGGCCCGCGGTGAACTCCTTGGGCAGCCCCTCGAAGAGGCGGCCGCCGCGCACGTGGATGCGTGAGGCCTTGCCGTGCACCGGGTAGTCGAGCACCCCGAGCGTGCCGCCCCAGTGCTCCACCATGCCCTGCAGCCCGAGGCAGACGCCGAAGACGGGCAGGCCGCGCTCGAGCAGCGCGCGGAGCGTGCCCGAGACGTCGAAGTCGGCCGGCGTGCCCGGGCCGGGCGAGAGCACCACCAGGTCCGGGGAGACATCGCCGAGCGCCCGGGCCGGGAATCCGGCGCGGAGCGTGACCACCTCGGCGCCGGTCTGCCGGAGGTAGTTCGCCAGCGTGTGCACGAACGAATCCTGGTGGTCCACCAGCAGCACCCGGCGGCCCACCCCGGGCCGGGGCGCATCCACGCGGGGCATCGCCTCGACGCCGCGTGGCCGGCGGATGGCGTCGAGGAACGCGGAGGCCTTCAGCCGGGTCTCCTCTTCTTCCGCGTCGGGATCGGAGTCGTAGAGCAGGGTGGCTCCGGCCCGGATCTCCGCGGTGCCGTTCTTGATCCGGATGGTCCGCAGGGTGAGGCCGGTGTTGAGGCTGCCGTCGAAGGCGATGAGCCCCACCGCGCCGCCGTACCAGGCGCGCGAGGAGCGCTCGTGGTCCTCGATGAATTGCATGGCCCACGCCTTCGGCGCCCCGGTCACGGTCACCGCCCACGCGTGCGCCAGGAAGGCGTCGAGGGCGTCGAACTCGCGCCGCAGCCGGCCCTCGACGTGATCCACGGTGTGGATCAGGCGCGCGTACATCTCGATCTGACGGCGACCGATCACGCGCACGCTGCCCGGCACGCAGATCCGCGACTTGTCGTTGCGGTCGACGTCGGTGCACATGGTCAGCTCGGACTCGTCCTTGGACGAGGTGAGCAGGGCGAGGATCTGCGCCGCATCGCCCATGGGATCCCGGCCGCGCGCGATCGTGCCCGAGATGGGGCACGTCTCCACGCGGTCGTCGTCGACGCGCACGTACATCTCGGGGGAGGCCCCTACCAGGTACTCCGCGTCGCCAAGGTTCATGAGGAATCCGTAGGGCGCCGGATTGCGCTCGCGCAGGCGCAGGAACAGCTCGGACGGCGGCGACGGGCACGGCTCGAAGAAGGTCTGGCCCGGCACCACCTCGAACAGGTCCCCCCGCTTGAAGGCCTCGCGCGCGAGGCGAACCATGGCCGCGTACTCGCCCGGCTCGTGGTCGGCGCGGCGGGCCACGCGGGTGGCGCCCGCGTACGCGGCCGTGCGGCCGTCGCGCGGCAGCCCCGCGGTGGTGTCCGAGCCGACCTCGAAGTCGTAGCGGCGGCGCTGGGCGACCTCGCGGCGGTGGTCCACGATGACGAGCTCGTCGGGCAGGTAGAGCACCAGGTCCCGCTGGTCGTCCGGGCGGGGCAGGCGAGGACGGATCGGCTCGAACTGGAATGCCAGGTCGTAGCCGAAGGCGCCGTAGAGGCCCAGATGCGGCTCGTCGGGGTGACGGAAGAGATCCACCAGCACCCGGATCACCGAGAACACCGAGGGCTGGCGACTACGCTCCTCCTCGGTGAAGCCGGCCGTGGGCGCTCGGACGGTCATCGTCAAGGAGCCGTGGCCCGGCTCGAGCGCCTCCAGAGCGTCCTGGCCGTGCAGCGCGCCGGCGATGGCGGGCAGCAGCACCGCGCCGCGGGCGTTGAGCGTCTCCACGCGCAGCCGTCGACCGCAGGCCACCAGCACCAGCGGCGGATCGACGAAGCCCATGTCCCAGCGGGTGTAGCGGCCGGGATACTCGTAGCTCGACGCGAGCAGGATGCCGCGGTGGGAGTCCAGCGCCTGGATGACCGGCTCGATCGCGTCCTGGACCGGGATGGCCTGGACCGTCCGGTGGACATGGATGCCCCCGCGCGTGGTGTAGCGGTCGGTCGTCATGGTCTGGCTCTCCTCGTGTCGAGGAGCCGGTCCGCGCGGGTCTGCTCAGCAGAAGAGCCGCCCGCGGGGGGCGGCTCCGATCTCGCGTTCAGGTCACTCGTGCGTGCGCTGGTTGGCGAGCCCGCCCCTCAGGGGAGGGGCCACCACCACATCCAGGCTGCGGCCGAGCGGGTTTGGCTCACGGCCGAGAGACTCGCAGGTGCCGCGCTGCCTGTCAAGGCCCCGGAATGGCTTGACTCGCCGCGCCGCCTTGTGTTACTCCACAGTCCGGGCCGCTGTCGCTCCTCCCACTACGGTCCCCGCGAGGCTACCATGACGCAAGTCGTTGGATTCATTGGGCTCGGAATCATGGGTCGTCCCATGGCCAAGAATTTGCTCAAGGCCGGCTATCCACTAATTGTCCACAGCCGGAGCCAGGGGCCGGTCCAGGAGCTGGTGGGGGCGGGGGCCAAGCCGGGGACCTCCCCCCGGGACGTGGCCGCCCAGGCCGACGTCCTGATCACCATGCTGCCGAACTCCCCCGACGTCGAGCTGGTGACCCTCGGCAAGGACGGCATCCTCGACGGCGCCAAGCGCGGCCTGCTCTTCCTGGACATGTCGACGATCTCGCCGCTGGTGTCGCAGAAGGTGGGCAAGGCGCTGGCGGCCAAGGGCGTGCGCATGCTGGACGCCCCGGTCTCGGGCGGCGAGAAGGGTGCCGTCGACGCCGCGCTGTCCATCATGGTGGGGGGCGAGGCGGCGGACTTCGAGGCCGCGCTGCCGGTGTTCCAGCGCTTGGGCCGGACCATCACGCACCTGGGCCCCCTCGGGGCGGGCGGCTTCACCAAGCTCGCCAACCAGATCATCGTGGCGGTCAACCTCACCGCCCTCGGTGAGGCGCTCACGCTGGCCCGCAAGGCGGGCCTCGACCGGGCGCTGACGCTCAAGGCCCTCGGCGGCGGGCTCGCCGGCTCGAAGTGCCTGGAGCAGAAGACGCCCAACTACACCGCGGGGACCTACAACCCGGGCTTCAAGATCGATCTGCACTTCAAAGACCTGGGGCTGATCATGGAATCCTCGCGCGCCCTCGGCGTGCCGCTGCCGTGCACCGCGGTGGTGCAGGAGCTGTTCAACGCCATGCGGGTGAAGGGCAAGGGCGGGCTCGATCACTCCGGCGTCATCACACTGCTCGAGGAGCTCGCGGGCGTGCCGGAGAAGGCATGAGGGCAACCGTCGATCGGCCGGGCCTCGACTCGCAAGGCCGCTCCCCGCTGATCAAGATCCGCCGCGTCCGCAAGGGTGACCTCTCGAAGGTGCGCGACGTGATCGAGCAGGCCTTCGGCGACTTCTTCGAGCGCCAGGTCGGCACCCGCCCGCGCCAGGTGTTCGGCGGCGCTCAGTACGTGCACCACCGCTGGCTCATGGAGCCGTGGGGCTGCTTCGTGGCCGAGGAGGGTGACGGCAAGATCGTCGGCGCCGCGGTCGCGGTGATGTGGGGCACGATCGGCGTCATCGGCCCGGTGGCGGTGCTGACCAACTACCAGAACCAGGACATCGGCCAGCAGCTGCTCACCGCCTGCCAGGAGTTCTTCGACGAGAACAAGGCGACGCTGCAGGGGCTCGCCACCTATCCCTACAGCCCCAAGCACCTGATCCTCTACCAGAAGTTCGGTTACAAGCCGAAGGGGCTGGTGGTGGTGACGAGCAAGACGCTCGATCGCAACGATCTCGCCGCGGCCAAGACGCCGCCGCGGCCGGGGCTCGCGGTCCGCCGCTATTCCACACTGGAAGAGGCGCGCAAGAAGCAGGTGATGCAGAAGGTCCGGCGCATCACCAACGCGCTGTGGCGGGGCTTCGACCTGGCCAAGGAGATCGAGATCGTGGAGGGGCTCACCCTGGGCGACACCCTGCTGCTCGAGAAGGGGCGCGAGGTCATCGGCTTCGCGGTCTGCCATCTGCCGCCCAACAGCGAGGCGCCGCACGGCAGCGCCTACGTCAAGCTGCTCGCCATCGACAGCCGTCACCGCAAGCCCGAGCACCTGGACAGCCTGCTCGCCGGCATCGAGGAGCTGGCCGCCGCGGGACAGCTGCAGCGAGTGGTCGTGCCCGCCTACACCTACTACTGGACCGCGTACCAGACGCTGCTCCAGCGCGGCTACCACGTCGACTTCACCATGGTGCGCATGAAGCGGGGCAAGCAGGAGGACTACGAAGACGCCAGCGACCTGGTGCTGGACGACTGGCGCTGACCGTCTCGTGACGCGTGCACCGCGGCCGGTCGGAGCGCCGGCCTCGCTGAGTCCGGTCCCCCGCGTCCTGTCTTTCGCCGTCGAGCCGTAGGCCGGAGCGGACGGCCGGCATGGGCGTGCGCGGATTCGCGACGGCGGAAGGCACCGGCGCCTACCGCCGGCGGCTCGGCGCCCGCGCCGCCAAGGGTCACTTCCGGACGTGGCGCGGGCTCATCGTCTCCTCGCTGGGCATCGGCACCTACCTGGGCAACGACGACGAGGCCACCGATCACGCCTACGAGGATTCGGTGCGGCGCGCGCTCGAGCTCGGCTTCAACATGGTGGACACCGCGATCAACTACCGCCACCAGCGGAGCGAGCGGAGTGTCGGGGCGGCGCTGCGGTCGCTGCTGAGCGACGGCAAGATCGCGCGCGAGGAGATCGTGCTGACCACCAAGGGTGGCTTCATCGCCTTCGACGGCAGCAAGCCCGCGAACCCGGTCGCCTACTTCACCGAGACCTACGTGCGCTCCGGCGTCCTGACCCTGGCCGACGTGGTGGCCGGCCAGCACTGCATGACCCCGCGCTACCTGAGCGATCAGCTCGACCGCAGCCGCGCGAACCTGGGCGTCGACACCATCGACGTCTACTACCTGCACAATCCGGAGACGCAGCTGCAGGTGGTGGAGCGCCCGGTCTTCGCCGCGCGCATGCGCGCCGCCTTCGAGTTCCTGGAGAGCGCGGTGAGTGACGGCCGCATTCGCAGCTACGGCACCGCCACCTGGAGCGGCTACCGCCAGCCGCCCACCGCGCGCGACTATTTGTCGCTGCCCGAGCTGGTCACCCTGGCGCGGGAGGTGGCGGGCGACGGGCACCACTTCGGGATGATCCAGCTGCCGTACAACCTGCGCATGACCGAGGCCCTCACGCTGGCCAACCAGGAGGTGGGCAAGGCCCCGCTGCCGATCGTGCAGGCGGCCGAGCATCTCGGCGTCTACGTGACCGCGTCGGCGTCCATGCTGCGGGGGCAGCTCGCCAAGAACCTGCCGCTCGAGCTGGGCCAGGTGGTGGGCGGGCTCAGCACCGACGCGCAGCGCGCGCTCCAGTTCGTGCGCTCCACGCCCGGCGTGGGCACCGCGCTCTGCGGGATGCAGCGGGTGGCGCACGTCGAGGAAAACGCGGCGCTGGTGAAGGTCCCGCCGGCCGGATCGCTCTTCACGCGGGGCTGAGCTGCTTCACGCGGAGGCGGAGCGGCGGGCGAAAGAAGTTGAAAATCCGGGGCTCGTCGGCTAGCGTGATCGTCGGGTCGAGCGCGCCATGGTGAGCAATGTCCATCACGTCGGCATCGCGGTGAAGAGTCTGCCGCGGGCCTATCGATTCTGGCGCGACACGCTCGGCCTGCCGGTCTCGCGCGAGGCGGAGATTCGCGAGCAGGGCGTGCGCGCCGCGCTCCTCGCGGCGGGCGAGAGTGAGATCGAGCTGCTCGAGCCGCTCTCGCCGGAGAGCGCGGTGGGCCGCTTCCTCGCCAAGCGCGGGGAAGGGCTGCACCACATCTGCTTCAAGACCGCGGACGTCGCCTCCGATCTCACCGCGCTGCGCGCGCGGGGCGTGCCGCTCATCGACGAGCAGCCGCGGCAGGGGCTGGCCGGGCTCATCGGCTTCCTCCATCCCAAGGCGTGTCACGGGGTGCTGGTGGAGCTGGCCACGCCCACCAACGGCGAGACCCACGCCGAATCGCCGGTGCGCTTCAAGCGGCTCGTGATCGGCTCGCCGGTCCCGGACGACGCGGCCAAGACCTACCAGGACCTGTTCGGCCTGCCCGAGGTCGAGGTCAACGGTGGTCCGCGCACCATGCTCGGCTGGGCCGGCGGCGCCACCCTGCTCATGGTGCCGGCCGGCGAGGCCCGCGGCATGGAGGGGCTGGTCGCGCTGTCCATGGTCGCGCCCGACCTGCCGCCGCTGGTGGCGCGGCTCGAGAAGGCGAAGGCGTCGCTGCTGCTGGGCGCCGCCGAGCTCACGGTGGAGCCGGCCTCCTCGCACGGAGTCCACCTGCACATCTCGCGGTATCACTTTCCCTGAACCGGGCGCGCGGGAGCGCCCGCCAGGTCGAGTCGATGACGCTCGAGGGCAAGGTCGTACTGGTCACCGGAGGCGCCGGCGGCATCGGCCGCGCCACCGTGCTGGCGCTGGCTCGCGCGGGCGCCCACGTGGCGATCAACTACGCGACGTCGACCGCCGCCGCGCAGGAGACCGCGCGGCTCGCCGAGCGGGCCGGCTCCCGCGCGCTCCCCGTGCAGGCTGACGTTACCCGGGAGCCCCAGGTGCGCGCGATGATGGAGCGGGTGGCCCGCGAGCTGGGCGGGCTCGACGGGCTCGTGAACAACGCGGGCTGGACCGCGCGGGTGCCCCACCGGCAGCTCGAGGACCTCACCGACGACATCTGGGACCGCGTGCTCGCCACCAACCTGCGCGCGCCGTTCTACTGCGCGCGCGCGGCGGTGCCGTATCTCGAGAAGCGCGGCGGCGGGGCCATCGTCAACATCACCTCGGTGGCCGGCTTCACCGGCACCGGCTCCTCGATGGCCTACGCGGCCTCCAAGGCCGGGCTCAACACGCTGACCCGATCGCTCGCCCGCGCGCTCGCCCCGTCGCGGATCCGCGTCAACGCGGTGGCGCCCGGCCTGCTCCGCACCGACTTCGGCGACGGCTTCATCACCGAGGAGCTGCTGGATCAGGCGGCCCGCGTGACGCCGATCGGACGCACCCCGACCGCCGACGAGGTGGCCGACGCGGTGCTGTTCCTCCTCGCCCACCCCGCGATGACCGGGTACACCTCGGTGGTGGACGGCGGGCTCTTCTCGCTCGGCCCGACCGACCCGCGGTCCTGAGTTGGCGGTGAGCCCTCGCCGGCCGTTTCGCGGCATCGGCTCCGCGCGCCGGACGCGACGCACGCTCGAGCGCGGCGGCACCGGCCCCGCCGCCGAGCTGAACCAGACGCTCGGGGGCTGGCCCCGCGTGAAGATCACGCCGATGTTCGGGCGCTGGGGCTACTTCGTGGGCCCCCGCCTCTTCGCGTGCTTTCCCCTGCGCGCGAAGGACTCGGATCTCTGGATTCGGCTCGCACCCGAGGAGCAGCGCCGCGCGCTGGCGGCCGGCTGCTCGCCGCACCGGCGGCTCAGCGCGAGCGGGTGGGTGGAGTGTCGGGTCGAGGCGCCGCGCGACGTGGGGCGCGCCCTCCGCTGGCTGCGCCGCGCCTACGAGGGCGCCAAGCAGATCGTCGAGCGCGAGGAGCGCGCCGGGTCCTGAGGCCACGCGCGCCCGCCCGGATGACCTCGGCCAGCGTGCGGGCGGCCCCACTCAGGTAGCCGTTCTGCCGGCGGACGAGCGTCACCGGCACGCCGCCCCGCAGGGCCGGCACGTCGATGAGCCGCAGCGTCCCCTGCCGCAGCTCCTCCTGTACGCTCGACTCGATCAGCAGCGCGACGCCGAAGCCCGCCTCGACGAGCCGCTTCTGGGCGGTGAGGCTGTCGATGCGCACGATCTCGGCCGGCTCGAGCCGCGCCGCGGCCAGCCGCTGCTCGAGCGCGGTGGCGAAGGGCTCGCGCCGCCGGCGGCGCGGGGGGAAGGCGACCCACCGCTCGCCGGCCAGGGCGGCGGGATCGCGCACGCGGCGCCCAGCCAGCGGGTGGTCTGGAGCGCACACCGCCACCAGCGCCTCCTCCATGACCACCTCCGAGACGAGGCCGGGATCGTCGTCGGTGAAGTAGCGCAGACCGAGCGTCACCTCGCCCAGCCGCACGAGCTCGCTCACCTCGTCGCTGGTGGCGGTGCGCAGCTCGAGCTTCACGTGCGGATGGCGCCGGCCGAACTGACGCAGCATGCCCGCGAACGCGGTGCTGGCCAGCGTGCCGACCAGGGCCACCGACACCCCGCCCCGCTCGCCTCGCGCGAGACCGCGCACCGCCTCCGCCCCATCCCGGAGGCCGGCCAGCACCGTCTCCGCGTAGGGCAGGAACGAGCGGCCGGCCTCGGTGAGGACCGCGCCGCCCCGCACCCGCTCGAAGATGGGCGCGTCGAGCTGCGCCTCCAGCATCTCGATGCGCCGGCTGATCGCCGGCTGCGAGCGCCGCAAGGCCTCGGCGGCGCGCGCGAAGCCTCCGAGCCGTGCGATCGACACGAACGCCTCGATCTCGTCGATGGTCACCGGCATCACTATATCTGACGCCGCCGGTCAGCATTATGCATTCGACTGATGGCGGGCCGGGGAGCACGCTCGGCGAGAAAGGAGATGGTCATGACTATCGACGATCACGGTCGCGGCGGGCCGACCGGACGCTCCGCGCTCGACGCGTCGCGGCGGCGCATCCTGGCGACCGACGGTGACGGCGGCATCACCCTGGCCCATGCCGCGGCCGCGCGTGTGGTGGCCGCGTGGGCCCTCGATCCGGCGCCGCGGGATCCCGCGCGTCACCTCGAGACCGCCCACGGCCGCGCGCGGGAGCACCTCGCCAGGCTCGGCGAGCACGATCCGGCGCGAGAGGTTCCCGCCGCGATGACCGGTGAGCTGTTCACCCGGCTCACCGACCCGCGCCCGGCCCCGCTCACTCGCCCCGCCGGCGTCGAGCGCTACACCTACACGCCGCGCAAGACGTTGCGGCGAGTTCTCGATCACTCGCTCGACCACCTGAATCAGATCGACCAGTGGCTCGCCTGGCAGCGCGAGGGCGTCGTGCCGACGCCCACCGACGGCTGGGTGTCCTCGACCGTGACATTGCCCGACGACCGGCTGCCGCTGCCGCCCGAGGCGCTCGCCGCGTGGCTCTGGCGCATCGACCAGGCCGCGCGGCTGGTCGTCCAGCGCGCCGCCGCGCTGACCGCGGGCGAGCTCGACTGGCTGCCGGACGACGGCGGCTGGCCGTTGCGGCGCGTGCTCCACCACCTGGCCCGCTCCGAGCGGCTCTACGCGGCGGCGCTCGACGAGGCGCTGCCGGGCGGCGGCCCCGCGGAGCGTTACGAGGAGGCCTGCCGGCGCCTCGACGCGGCCGCGCGCGAGGCGGAGCGTCACGCGGGAGACCCCGCGACCGTGTATCCCGGTCTCTACGGGACGCTCAACTCGCCCGCCGAGATCGTCGGCCTGACGCTGACGATCGAGGGCGAGCTGCTGGCCGGAGCGTGAGCGGCCGGGCTAGTCGGCCGGCTCTCGGGCCGCCGCCTCGATGTCGTCGATCGGCACCACCGGCACCAGGATCCACGCGGCCGCGGTGAACACGGTCGAGATCAGCACCAGCGGCGTGTAGCCCACCCGGTCGTACAGATTGGCGCCCACCCATTCCGAGCTGCGCGTGCCCAGGTTGTAGATCGACATGAGCAGCGCGAAGAACGTGGCCTCGGCGTGCCGGGGACACGCCTTGGCGGCCAGATCCAGGAAGGCGAGCTGGGTGGTCATGGCGACCGCGCCGAAGACGAGCGTGATGACCACCGCGGACACGCGCCCGCGGTAGAGGAGATAGGCGAGCGTGCTCACCGAGGCGGCGCCGATCGACCAGACGATCAGCCGCTTCAGCGGAAACGCGCGCGCCAGGCGCGCGTAGAGGGCCGCGCCCGCGATGCTGGCGGCGGCGCCCAGCGAGGCCAGCACCCCGATGAACGTCTGCGAGAAGCCCAGCGCGTCGGTCTCGTAGTAGAAGAACGCGGGCCCGAACGAGGGGCTGAATGCGTAGAAGAAGATGAAGGCGGCCACCGTCCACAGCTCGAGCTGGCCGAGGGACCCGCGGATCGCGGCCCAGGTCTCGCCCAATCCCTCGAGGTTCGGACGCGCCGGCGGCTCGCGCACCACGAAGGCGGCCATGAGGAACGAGACGACCGGGAAGCACGCGACCAGGGCGAAGGCGGTCGCGAAGGCCCGGCGCTCGGCGAGGGAGCCGCCGATCACCCCGGCCAGGATGGAGGCCGCGCCGAGAGCGCCCCATTGCACGGACTGGAACACGCCGGTGAGCCCGCGCGGCTTGCCGGTCTCCACCATCAACGCGTCGGTCAGGACGTCGGTGAAGCCGACGCCCAGCCAGAGCAGCGTGATCACGACCGCGAGGGTGGCGTAGGGCGCCCCCGGCATCAGGCTGACCGCCACCGCGCTCAGCGCCGCCATCGCGGAGGTGATCAGGAAGTAGCTGCGCCGGCGCGTGCCGAAGAGCGGCACGAAGTCCGACAGCAGGCCATAGAGCGGCTTGACGAACCACGGGATCGTGGTGATCCAGGCGAATCCGGCCAGCTGGCCCGCGGTGAGCCCGCGTTCCTTGAACACGATGGCGACGACCTGGTCGGGCAGGTAGACCATGCCCTGCGAGAAGTAGACGATCGCGAACAGGGTAGCGAGGCGCCGCGCCTCGGCGCTCGGCCGCGACGACCAGGGTGCGAGGCCGACGCGCTCGGCCGGCTCGGGCACCGCCCGGTCGCGCATGGCCAATAGTAGCGCGGCTCGGCGCGCGGACGGGCGCCCGAAGCGCGCGAACGGTTGTGCTATTCTAAGCTTTCATGCGAGCGACCGCGCCGTCGGTGTGTCCCCACGATTGCCCGTCGCAGTGCGCGCTCGAGGTCACCGTGGAATCCGGGCGCATCACCGACGTGGCCGGCGACGCGCGGCACCCGTTCACCCGGGGCGTCATCTGCGGCAAGGTGCACGACTACGCCGAGCGGGTCTACGGGCCGACGCGAGTCCTGACCCCGCTGAAGCGCGTGGGCGCGAAGGGCGAGGGCCGCTTCGAGCCGATCGGCTGGGACGACGCGATCGACCTGATCGCGCACCACTGGCAGCGCATCGTCGCGCAGTGGGGCGCGGAGGCGATCCTGCCGTTCTCGTACGGCGGTACCCTCGGGCTCCTGCAGTACTCGGCCGGGCATCCGCTCTTCCACGCCCTCGGAGCATCGCGGCTCGAGCGCACCATCTGCGTGAGCACCGCCTACGCGGGCTGGATGGCCACCCTCGGCACCGTGACCGGCAGCGACTCCGAGCAGATGGTCGACGCGGACCTGGTGGTGCTGTGGGGCATCAACGCCTCCCACACCCACATCAACGCGATGACGCTGGTGAAGGAGGCGCGGCGGCGCGGCGCCTTCATCGTCTGCATCGATCCGTACCGCACCCGCACCGCCCGCCAGGCCGACTGGCACCTCATGCCGCGGCCGGGGACGGACGGGGCGCTGGCCCTCGGCGTGATGCACGTGCTGATCGGCGAGGACCAGGTGGACCACGCCTACCTCCAGCGCGCCACCCTCGGCTTCACCGCGCTGGCCCACCACGTCAAGGCGTACGACCCGGATCGGGTGGCCGCCATCACCGGCCTCGCCGCCGACGACATCGTGGCGTTCGCGCGACGCTATGGCTCGACCGCGGCCGCCTTCATCCGCGTCGGCATCGGGCTCTCCCGCCACGACAACGGCGGCATGACCTGTCGCACCATCGCGTGCCTGCCCGCGCTGACCGGGGCCTACGCGCATCCGGCCGGCGGCGCGCTGCTGTCGTCGACCAGCGCGTTCGGGCTCCGCCACGCGGTGCTGGAGCGTCCGGACCTGATGCCGAAGCCCGCGCCGCGCGCGATCAACATGATCCGGCTCGGGCGCGCGCTGACCGATGCCGAGCTGGCGCCGCCGGTGAAGGCGCTCTACGTCTACAACGCGAACCCCGCCACCGTCCTGCCGAACCAGGAGCTGGTGCTGCAGGGGCTGCGACGCGAGGACCTGTTCACGGTGGTCCACGAGCAGCACCTGACCGATACCACCGACTACGCAGACCTGGTGCTGCCCGCGACGACCTCGATGGAGCACACCGACCTCTACAAGTCGTACGGTCACTTCTACCTGCAGCTGGCCCGCCCGGTGATCGCCCCCGAAGGCGAGTCGCGGTCCAACTGGGAGGTGACGCGATTCCTCGCGCGGGCCATGGGGCTTCGCGATCCGCACTTCGCCAAGAGCGACGACGACCTCATCCGGGAGCTGCTCGCCTCCGGTGACGCCTCGATCGCCGGCATCTCGCTCGAGCGGCTCGAGCGCGAGCATTCGGTGCGTCTCGCGGTGGGCCGGCCGTATCTGCCCTTCGCGGACGGGGCGCCGACGCCGTCCGGCAAGGTGGAATTCGTGTCCGAGGGTCTGGCCCGACGTGGACATCCCGCGCTGCCCACCTACGTTGCCCTGGTGGAGGGGCCCGAGCATGCCGAGCTGGCTCGGCGCTATCCGCTGCAGTGCATCGTGCCGCCCAACCGCTTCTTCCTGAACTCGTCGTTCAGCGACTCGGACCGGGCGCGCCGGCGGCAGCGTGGGCCGGCGGTGCTGCTGCACCCGGCCGACGCGGCGGCCCGCTCGATCCGGAGCGGCGATGCGGTGCTGGTGCGGAGCGCGCGCGGTCAGGCCCGCTTCACCGCCGAGGTCACCGAGGACACCCGGGGCGGCGTCGTCGTGGTGGAGGGTGTCTGGTGGAGCAAGCACCAGCCGGGCGGCCGCTCAGTGAACGCCCTCACCGACGACCGCACCGCGGACATGGGCGGCGGTCCCGCGCTGCATTCCAACCTGGTCCAGATCGAGCGCCTCGGCTGATGGCCGGCTGAGGGCCGGACTCACCCGAACCGAACGGAGCGATGCCAATGTCCGCGAATCCCGGAGCCTCCACCGCCAAGCGGGTGCAGTGGGCACCCGTCGAGGGCGCGGCCGCCCTCTTCACGCCCGAATTCCAGGATTATCTGGTGCGGCTGCACGACGACCTGGGCCCACGCGTGCCCGTGCTGCGCGCCCGGCGGGACGAGCGCCTGGCCCAGGCGCTGCAGCACGGGCGCCTGCCCGCGACGCCTCCGCCCAGCGCGGCGACGACCAGCGACTGGCAGGTGCCGCCGGTGCCGAAGGATCTGGCCACGCCGGGCATCGAGATCTCGGGGCCGTGCTCCATCACCAGCATGTTCATCAACGCGCTGAACCCGGGGCCGGAGGGCGAGCGGGCCGAGGGCGATCTGGACGACGACGAGGACTCGTCCGGCCACCGGCTCATCGACACGGTGCGCGCCTGTCACAACCGTCTTGCCGCGGTCAACCACGAGCTGCAGTACGTGGACACCGCGCGCAAGCGGGAGTACCGGATCGCCCCCGGCGAGCTGCCGTTCTTCATGCACCGCGAGCGCGGGCTGCACCTGGACGAGCCGGACGTCACCATCGACGGTCGCCCGGTCTCGGCGGCCATCCTCGGCACCGCGCTGACCCTGTTCTATCCCGGGCGCGCCCAGGCCAGCCGCGGGCAAGGTATCTACTTCTACCTGCCAAAGGTCGACGGGGCCGAGGAGTGCGCGTGGTACCGTGCCCTGTTCGATCGAAGTCGCGCGCTCCTGCCGTTCTTGCAGGACGCCACCATCCGGGCCATCCCGCTGGTGGAGGCGCTGCCCGCGGTGTACGAGATGGAGGAGATGCTGTACGCCCTCGGCCCCTACGCGGCCGGGCTGAACGCGGCGCGCTGGGACCTGAAGGCGAGCATCTTCGAGTTCGTCATGGCGGACCCGAAGGCGGTGTGGCCCGATCGCTTCGGCGTCGACATCAAGACCACCCCGTTTCTGGCCAACATCTTCCGGCGGCTGGTCGCGGTGTGTCTCAAGCGCGGCGCGGTTCCCATCGGCGGCATGGCCACCGCACTGCCGAACCCCGACCCCGAGGTGAACCGGGTCGCCGCCGAGTCGATCCGGAACGACAAGGTCTGGGAGGCGGAGCAGGGGTTCATCCGCGCGTGGGTGGCCCACATCTTCCACATGAAGACGGCGGCCGACCCCTTCAGGCGCGTGCACGGCGCGGGGACGTGGAAGCCGCAGCCGGAGATGACGAATCCGGACACCTATCCGGTGCGCATCGAGGTGCCGGCGGGGCCCATCACCGTCGAGGGCACCCGGCGCAACGCGCGGATGCTGATCGAGTACGTGGAGGGATGGCTGCAGGGGCGGGGCGCCAAGGGCATCGACAGCCTCGCCGGCAAGCCGGGCGTGCACCCCGCGCTGATGGAGGACCTCGCCACCGGGCGCATGTCCGTCGCGCAGATCGCCCAGCGTATTCGCCACGCGTCCAGAACGACCGAAGGCATTCCGGTCACGCACGATAGGGCGCTCGTGAAGCGCCTGCTGCAGGAGGAGTGCGAGGACATCCTGCGCCTGCTCCCCTCGCGTGACCCGGAGACGGAGGCGCGCTACCGGAAGGCGGTGAAGATCGCGCAGCAGTGGATCGAGAACTACACGCGTCTCGACTACCGTAGCCTCGGCTCCTACACCCGCGCCGATCTCGACACGATCGCCGCCGCCCCCGACGCCCTATAAAAGGTAGCTCCCACCTCTCCCCCTCTCCCCTCAGGGGGAGAGGGCAGGGTGAGGGGTGGTCACGGTTGACTGCCGAGGGCAGGGTGAGGGGTGGTTGCAGCTGACTGCCGAAGGCAGAGTGGGGCGGCTTACGCCGCCGACGACTTCTCCAGCGTCACCACGCTCGGCGCGGCCTGAGCCCGCAGCAGCTGCAGGATCACCGGCAGCACCACCAGCGCCGCCACCATCCCGCAGAACGAGCCCAGGGTGAGCAGGAGCCCCAGGCTGAAGATGCCCTGGTGGGAGGCGATCATGAGGCTGCCGAAGCCCACCATCGTGGTGACCCCGTTCAGCAGCACACCCATCACCGCGCTGCGCGCGATCAGGGGGCCGTGGTGCGAGCGCACCTCGAGGTGGCTGACGATCACGTTCAGGCCGAACTCGGCCGCGGTGCCGATGATCAGCGGCAGGCCCCAGATGTTGGCCAGGTTGAACTTGATGCCGAAGACCTGCATCAGCCCGATGGTCCACAAGAGCGCCAGCACCATGGGAATCAGGGCCAGGGCACTCTCGCGCAGGCGTCGGATCATCAGCATGCTCAGGCCGCCCACCAGCACGAACGCGTAGAGCGTGCCGGTCAGATAGGCGCGCTCCATGAGCACGGTGGCCTCGTAGGTGATGACCGGCGGCCCGGTGACGTCGGGATCCACCGTGCGCATCTCGCGCACGAACTCGGTGGCTCCCGCCTTCTCCCAGATGTCCACCTTGGGGTGGATCTGGATCAGGAACGTCCCGTTCTCGCCGATGAACTTGCGGCGCAGCTCGTCGGGCACGTCCTTGATGGTGATCGCGGTCGGGTTCAGGTTTCGCTGCAGCCCGTAGAACTTGTTGACGAAGTCGCGGTAGAGCTGGGCCTGCAGGTAGTTCAGCGCGGCCTCCGACGAGTCGCGGTTGCCCTTCTCCAGCAGGCGGATCACCGCCGCCGTCTTCTCGCGCACGACCCGCACCTCGGCCGGCAGCTTCGGACCCGCCTCCGCCGCGACCACGTCGAAGCGCCGCCGGATGTCGTAGAGGGCCTTCTTCAGCCGTTCGAGCTCCACCGGGCTCGATCGACCGACGCGGATCGGAGCCACCAGGGGAGCGAAGCTCTTGATGAGGGCGATCTTCTCGACCTGGTCGTCGGGGATGACGCGCAAGACCGAGTCCACGTCGGAGACCGACGGCAGCTTCTCGAACGCGGCCTGCTTCCGGCGCAGCTCGTCGAGCGACGTCGCGGAGGACAGCCCGTTGGAGCCGGAGCGGCCGGTACCGGCCAGGATGCGCCGCTCCCACGCCACCGACTCGGTGCCCTTGGCCTGCAGGTTCAGGACGTTGTAGTCGAAGCCGACGCGAGGGACCGCCCAGATGGATAGCGCGGTGGCGATGCCGGCCCCGATCAAGACGGTGCGCGGGAAGGTGACCAGCCGGTCGAGCAGCGGCACCCGGATCCGCTCGAGCTGGTGGGCGCGCGGGCGACGCTGGCGGGGGCGGTCCGCGTAGTGGCGGTCCACCAGCATGAGCACCGCCGGGAACAGCGTCATCATGCCCACCCACGCGATCAGGATGGCGAGGCCCGCGATCAGGCCCAGCTCCTGGATTCCCCGGAAGTCGGTGAGCATGAGCACGAAGAAGGTGCCGGCCGCGGTCAGGGCGCCGATGAGCATGCCGGGCCCGGTGCGGGCCGCGGTCAGCTCGAGGGCTTCGCGCAGGTTGCGGCCGAGGAAGATCTCCTCCTCGTAGCGGAAGAGATAGTAGATGCCGTAGTCGATGCCGATGCCCACCACGATCGAGATGAACATCACCGAGAACAGCGTCAGGTGGCCGACCACCAGGGTGACCACGCCCATGGACCAGGTCAGGGTCACCGCGAGCACGCCCAGCAACAGCACCGGCTTGCCGACCCGCATGAAGGCCAGGGTCATCACCACCAGGGTGAGGGCGAAGGCCAGCACGTCGGAGATGCCGCTGTCGTGGAAGGCGGTGGCCATCTCGTCGTTGGACAGCGCGGGCGGGCCGGTCACGCCCGCCTGCACGTTCGGGAACGACGGGCGCAGCCCGGCGATGGTGCCTCGGATCGTCTCGATGGCGGCCTGGTCGCCGGTGAAGCTGCCCTTCTCGCTGGGCGGCGTCTCGACCAGGATGAACAGCAGGCTCTTGTCCTCGGAGAGGAAGTAGCCGGCGTCGTCGGGCGGGTCCTCTCCGAAGGAGAACAGCGTGCCCCACGGGGAACGGTAGGGGCCGGGGCGCTCCAGGCGGGAGGCCATCTGATCGAGCAGCACGCGGAGGAAGCGCGTGTCCACCGGAAGGTCCTTGTCCTGGAGCCCGATGTCGAAGAGGTTCGACACGAAGGCGGCCGCCATCTGGGTGTTCACGCCCTCGAGCAGCCGGGCCAGGCTCGGGTCGCCCGCGAAGCTCTCCATGAACTCCTGGTGGTCGAAGATCTTGTCGCGGATCTCGCGCAGCTCGTCGGTGGGCAGGTAGAGGAGCTGGCGGCCCTCGAAGCGCTTGGGATCGATCCGGTAGGCGATGCGGTGGAAGCTGATCGGGCTCTGCCGGAGCTCTTCGGTGAGGCGCGCCGCGTAGGCACGGGCCCCCTCGAAGGAGCCCGCTTCCACCACCACTACGATGTCCTCCAGCTCCCCGAACTCGGCGGCGTACTCTCCGTAGCGCTGCACGTAGCCCGCGTTCTGGGGCAGCAGGGCCCGGGTGGAGGTCTTGAAGGTGAGGGCGTGCATCGTGTAGCCCACCGCCACCGCGGCCAGCAGCAGCGAGAGGGCCACCGTGAGCGCGGGGCGGCGGATGGAGAGGCGCACGAGCCGCCGGAGCAGGCGGCCGGTACGGGAGATGGCGATCATGAGGCGCCCGGGACCGGTGAAGCGCTACGGGACGGCGCGGCTAGTCCGCGCCTCCGATGAACTTCTCCAGCCGCGTGCGCGCCACCTCGTCCGACCACTGCTCGGGCGGCGACTTCATCAGGTACGCGGACGGAGCCAGCAGCGCGCCCTTGATGCCGCGGTCCATCGCGATCTTGCAGGAGCGGATCGCGTCGATCACCACTCCCGCCGAGTTCGGTGAGTCCCAGACCTCGAGCTTCAGCTCCACGTTGATCGGCTGGTCGCCGAAGCTCCGACCTTCCAGGCGGATGTGGGCCCACTTGCGGTCGTGCAGCCACGGCACGTAGTCGCTCGGCCCGATGTGGATGTCGTCGTCGGCCATGTCGTGGGCGAGCTGGGAGCGGACCGAGTCGGTCTTGGAGATCTTCTTGCTGGCCAGACGCTGGCGCTCGAGCATGTTGTAGAAGTCGGTGTTGCCGCCCACGTTGAGCTGGCTGGTCCGCTCGAGCCGCACCCCGCGGTCCATGAAGAGCTTGGTGAGGATCCGGTGGACGATGGTGGCGCCCACCTGCGACTTCACGTCGTCGCCCACCACCGGGAGGCCGCGGTCCTCGAAGCGCCGCCGCCAGTACTCCTCGCGGGCGATGAAGACCGGAATGCAGTTCACGAAGCCGCAGCCCGCGTCCAGCACCTGCTCGACGTACCACTTGGTGGCCATCTCGCTGCCCACCGGCAGGAAGTTCACGACCACGTCGGTGCGGGTCTCGCGCAGGATGCCCTTGATGTCGGCGGTGGTGCCGGGCGCCTTGGTGATGACCTGCGACAGGTAGTGGCCGAGGCCGTCGTGGGTCATGCCGCGCTGCACCGGCACTCCGAGGGCCGGCACCTCCGCGAACCGCACGGTATTGTTGGGCTCGCTCCAGATGGCTTCGCCGAGGTCTACGCCCACCTTGCGGGCGTCGATGTCGAAGGCGGCGGAGAACTCGATGTCGGAGACGTGATAGCCCCCGAGCCGCGGCCGCATGAGGCCCGGGATGAAGCCGTCATCGGCGACGCCTCGGTAATAGTGAACGCCCTGGACGAGAGCGGAGGCGCAGTTGCCAACTCCGACGATGGCCACACGGACTGATCCCACGAGTGCCTCCTCACCTCACCGTCGGCTCGCGCGACGGCGTCAAAAGTGCGCTGCAAGAATGATTGAGTCTAGCACAGCATTTGGGGGCCCGCCTCAGACCGGGCCTGATGTGCGGTCGGCCGCCGCCGATCGCGCGGCGCCCCGGCCGGATACCCCGAGCGCCAGGAAGCCGATGCCGGCCCACGCCATCTCGCGAAGCCGGCGAACCAGCACGAACGAGAGGCCGGCGGTCGCGCCGAAGCCGAAGGCGTCGAAGAACGCCACGTACCCGCCTTCGAGGGCCCCGAGCGAGGCCGGCACCATGAAGCTCGCGAACTTCACGCCGCCCGCGAAGGCCTCGATGATCAAGGACGTCAGCAGCGGCACGTCGGTTCCCAGCAGGCGCATCACGATGTAGACCTCGAGGCCGCCGGTGGCCCAGGCCAGCGCGTGCACCAGCGCGGAGGCGACGAGGCGACGGCGGTCGTCGCGATAGAGGGCGGCGAGCGCCCGGTCCAGATCGCCCAGCCCCTCCAGATAGCGCGCGCCGCCGGCCCATCCCACTCGTGAGCCGAGGCGACCGAGCAGGCGTCCGCCGCCGCCCAGCCCGCCGCGGGCCTGCACCAGCACGAATCCGCCGATGGCGAGGATCTCCACGCCGAGCAGGCCGGTCATGATCGGCACGAGGCGGCCCGACGGCGCCATCGCGTGGGCGGCGAGCAGGCCCGCGGCGAGGAAGACGATCTGCCCGATCACGATGGTGGTCTTGTCGGCGATGACCGACACGAAGCCGTCGACCAGCGGCACGTGGGGCCGCAGTAGATACGCCTTGAGCGGCTCGCCGCCCACCGCCATGGTCGGCGTGGCCAGGTTCACCGCTTCCCCCGCGAGCCGGGCGCGGAAGATGAGCCCGAACGGGACCGGCCCCGGGACCAGCACTCGCCACGCGAGGCTATCGAGCGCGGCGGCGGCCACGTAGGGGAAGACCAGCACCAGCGGCAGGCGCCAGCCCAGCGTCACGAACGACGCCCAGATCGCGGCGGGGCCGATCTGGGCGATCAGGTAGCCGACGACCGCCAGGCCTCCCAGCACCAGCAGCGGTCGAATCCAACGCGACACTAGGCGATCACGTCGAGCTGGCCGATCCGGCCGGTCAGGGTCGAAAGCACGAGCGGAAGCGGTCGCGGATCTCTTCCGGCCGATACGGGATGCGGGGAGCGGGCTGCTCCTCGCCGGTGACCCGCGCGAGGACGAAGCTCGGCCCGCCGCCGGCCAGCGCGTCGGCAACGGCGCGCCGGATCTCCTCGCCGCCCGTCACCGCGATCGCCCGCACGTACCCGGCGGCCCGGGCGATGTCGTGCAGCCCCACCGTGCGCGAGGGCGAGATCTGGTTGCCGGTCGAGCCGTAGAGGCCGTTGTCGAAGACCACGTGCACCAGGTTGGCCGGCCGGCCGCGCCCCATGATCGGGCCGCCGCCGATCATGGGCAGGATGCCCAGGCTCATGAGCAGGTTGCCGTCGCCGTCGAAGACGACGACGGTGCGATCCGGCGTGGCGAGGGCGATGCCCAGGCCGATCGAGGAGGCCATGCCCATCGAGCCGATCATGTAGAAGTTCTCGACACGGTCCTTGACCGCGAACGACTCGCGGCAGATGTAGCCGTTGGCGTGCACCACCGGCTCGGAGCGGAGGGCCGACACCGCGCCGCGAAGCGCCTCGAAGCGAGAGATGGCCGGGCGAGGCGCAGCCGAAGGCGAGTCGAGCGGATCTGAACAGGCCGGGCGAGGTGCAGCCGCAGGCGAGCCGAGCGCATCTGAAGATAAAGCGCGTCCAACGGAACCACCGCGGTCAGCCCGGTTCGCCGACTCGCCTCCACCATGCCCCGCAGCCAGGATCCCCGGCGGCAGCAGCAGCGCCACCGGCTGGCTGAGCCGGTCGGACTCGGCGCGGCCCCACGCGACGTCGGCGGCGATCGTCGCGGCGGAGAGCACGCGGTGCGGGATGCGCATCATGTCGAGCAGACCCGGCGAGATCTCGCCCATCAGCAGGTGCTCGGGCGCGTCCCGGCCCGCGTGCCCGCGCCAGGTGACCAGCAGCAGCGCGGGTAGCCGGTACAGGAGCGAGAGTGACACCAGCGCGTTCATGCTGGTGCCGAGGCCCGAGTTCTGCATGAGCACCATGGGCGTCCGCCCGGCCAGCCACGCGCCGGCCGCGATGCCCACCGCCACGTCCTCGCGCACCGCGGGCACGTAGGGCAGCCGGGGGTGGGTCTCGAGCGACGCGATGAGGCCTTCGATCAGCGAGCAGGGGACGCCGGTGAAGAAATCGTAGCCCTGGGCTTCGAGCAGCCCGGCGAGCTCGGCGCCGGTCACAGCTTCTTCTTCTGCCCCTTGTCCTCCGCCATCAGCTCGTCCTGCTTGGTGCGCAGCTTGGTGACGAGCTCGTTGTAGGAGGAGGTCTGGATGATCTTGTTGAACTGGGTGCGGTAGCTCGAGACCAGGCTCACCCCCTCGATGCTCACGTCGTAGACGAGCCAGTGATCGGCGCGCTTCACCATGCGGTAGTCAACCGGCACCTCGGTGCCGTTCTTGGTGACGATGCGCGTGGACACGGTGGCGTAGTCGCCGTCCATCCGCTCCCCGGTGTACTGGATTTTCTCGCCCCCGTAGGTCTCGATCTTGGAGATGTAGGAGCGCTCCAGGAGGTCGGCGAACAGGCCGACGAACTCGTGGCGCTGCGCCTCCGTGAGCGGCTGCCAGTGCTGCGCGAGCGAGCGCTTGGCGATCTCCGCGAAGTCGAAGATCTCGTTGGCGATCTTGCGCACCGCGGCCCGGCGATCCCCCAGCTTGCTCTGGCCCTTGAGCGAGGGGTCGTCCAGGGCCTTGAGCACCCGCTCGACCGCTCCACGCAGCTGCTCGGTCGGCACCCCCGCCACGGCGGTGCCCGCCGTGATCGCCACCAGTGCCACCATCGCCGCCAGCCTCACCGCGTTTACCCGAACCCAGTTCATAGATCCTCCCGGTGCGCGATCTACACCTTGCCGAAGATGTACTTGGACAGGAGCTCCTCGATGTCGACCGGCGGCTCCACCTCGCGGATCCGTCCGTTGGGCGGGATCAGCTTGTCGGAGCCTCCGGGGCTGATCCGGACGTAGCGCTCGCCGATGAGCCCCTTGGTCTTGATGGACGCGATCGAATCCTCCTGCAGCTTGATCTGGGGCTGGATCACCATGACCACCTGGGCCTGGTAGTCCTTCAGCTGGATGCGGTCGACGCGTCCGACCTCCACGCCCGCGATCTCGATGGTGGAGCCGACCTTGAGGCCGCCCACCGTCGGGAACTCCGCGTTGACCACGTAGCCCTTGCTGCCCAGGAAGTCCACGCGCCCGAGCTTGACCGACATCCAGGCCAGCGCGAGCAGGCCGATGAGCACGAAGATGCCCACCCCCAGGTCCAGTGTCGATCGTCTCATGCTGGGTCTCCCCGACTACCGCCGCGAGTCGGCGGCCACCGCCTCCACTTCCCCGCGGATGAAGTGCTGGACGACCGGATTCGTGGAGGCCCGCACCGCATCGGGCGGGCCGACCTCGACGATCTGGCCGTCGTGGAGCATCGCGACGCGATCCGCGATCTCGAAGATCTCCGGGATCTCGTGACTCACCATGAGCGCGGTGAAGCGGAACCGCTTGTGCAGCTCTACGATCAGGTGGTGGATCGTGTTGACCAGGATCGGATCCAGGCCGGTGGTCGGCTCGTCGAAGAAGACGATCTCCGGCTCGGTGACCAGCGCCCGCGCGATGGCCACCCGCTTGCGCATGCCCCCCGAGATCTCGGCCGGGTTCTTGGCGCCCATGCCGGCCAGCCCCACCTGCGCGAGCTTCTCCTCCACGCGGTCGCGCACCTCGGCCGCCGCGAGCAGGCTCTTCTCCCGCAGCGGGAAGGCCACGTTGTCGTAGACCGACATGGAGTCGAACAGCGCGCCGCCCTGGAACACCACGCCGTAGCGGTCGCGCACGCGGTCCAGATCGCGGCCGCGGAGGCGGGTGATGTCCACCCCGTCCACCACCACCGTGCCCGCGTCGGGCCGCAGCAGGCCAATCAGGTGCTTCAACAGCACCGACTTGCCGCCGCCGCTGCGTCCGATCACCACCATGATCTCGCCGGTGGCGATGTCGAGATCGAGGCCGCGCAGCACCGGCTGGGCGCCGAAGCGCTTCTGGAGCCCTTGCACCCGGATCACGGCAGGACGGAGCCCAGGAAGTAGTCCCACACCAGGATCAGCACCGAGGCCAGCACCACCGCCTGGGTGGTGGCCCGCGCCACCCCCTCCGCGCCGTGCCCGCAGTGGAATCCCTTGTAGGTGCACACCCACGGCACGATGAGGCCGAAGGAGATCGCCTTCCAGTACCCGGTCATCAGGTCCGACCAGTCCACGAAGGTCTTCATCTCGCCGAAGTAGGTGCCGGGCGAGAGGCCGAGCAGCTCGACCCCGACCAGGTAGCCGCCGAAGATGCCGACCACGTCGAAGATCGACACCATCAGCGGAAAGGTGATCAGCCCGGCCAGCAGCGCGGGCACCGCGAGGTAGCGGATCGGGCTCAGGGCCATGACCTGCAGGGCGTCGATCTGCTCGGTGATCTTCATGATCCCGATCTCGGCGGTGAGCGCGGAGCCGGCGAGACCGGTGACGAAGACGGCGCAGAGCACCGGCCCCAGCTCGCGGATCAGCGACAGGGCGACCGCGGGGCCGAGATACGCCTCGGAGCCGAAGCGAGAGAGGGTGAGGAAGATCTGCAGGCCCAGCACCATGCCGGTGAACGCGCCGGTCAGCACCACGATGGTGAGGGAGCGAAAGCCGATGAAGTGGATCCGGTCGAGCAGCCGGACCAGCTTGAAGGGGGGTGTGAACGCGGCGGCGACGGCCTGCGCCAGGAATAGGCCGAAGCGTCCCAGCGCCTCGATCACGTCCAGGACCACGCGGCCCAGCGCCGCCACCGGCCGCAGCGGCAGCGGCCACACGTCGGAATGGGAGGACGAAAACATCGCTAGATACTAGCATGGCGATCCGGCAAGGCTCGCGCGGTTCTTGAAAAAAAACGGTGAGTTCCATACTGTGAGACCGTGGCCACGCTCGCGATGATCGCGACGCTGCTCGTCGGCACCGTCACGCTGCGACCCTACGTGATCGGCTTCCTCGTATTCTTCCTCGCGGCCGCCACCCGAGACCTCGGCGCTCGCCGCGCGCTCGGCTATCTGGCCTGGGGCGTCGGGGTGGCGCTGGTCGCCGAGCTCTCCTCCACGCGGGTGGGCATCCCGTTCGGGCTCTACCACTACACCGGCGACACCCACGGCGCCGAATTGTTCATCGCCAACGTGCCGATCTTCTCGCCGCTCTCCTTCCCGTTCCTCGCCTACGCCGGCTTCTGCGTGGCCCGCCTCGCGCTGCCGCGCACGTGGGCGGTGTCCCGCCGCGGACGGGCGAGCATGGTGCTGCTGGCCGGCGTGTTGATGACCCTGCTGGACGTGGTGATCGACCCGCTGGCGGTCCGCGGCGAGCACTGGTTCCTCGGCCACGTGTTCGACTACCCGGCCGGCGGCGTCTACTTCGGCGTGCCCCTGTCCAACTTCGCGGGATGGCTGCTGGTGGGCTGGATCACGGTGGGCGGGCTCGTGGCCGCCGGCGAATCGGGGGCGGGGTCACCCCGGCTGGGAGCCGCGCTCTACGCCCTGGTGTTGCTGGGCAACCTCGGCCTCACCTTCTGGATCGGGGAATGGGGCCTCGGAGGGGTGGGAATAGTGGTTCATCTCACGGGGTTTCTGCTACTGTATAGCGTCAGCCGGGCCGTGCTCGGCCGGTGGTCGGCCGAGCCTCTGCAGGCGTCCGCAACGTCCGGCGGGAGCCGGACGTCCTAACCGGCGAGAGGGTCGTCGAGTATGAGCGTTCCGCTGTCCCAGATGTTCACGGTCGCGACGTACGTGTTGCGGCAGAAGTTCGCGCGGCGCGAGCGCTATCCCCTCGTGCTGATGCTGGAGCCCCTCTTCCGCTGCAACCTCGCCTGCGCCGGCTGCGGCAAGATCCAGTACCCGGCCCAGATCCTCAAGAAGAACCTGAGCGTCGAGAAGTGCCTCGCCGCGGTGGAGGAGTGCGGGGCGCCTATCGTCAGCATCCCCGGCGGTGAGCCGCTCATGTACCCCGACATCGACCGCCTGGTGGCGGAGCTGGTGGAGCGGAAAAAGTACGTGTACCTCTGCACGAACGCGATCCTATTGAAGGAGAAGCTCGACCTCTTCACGCCGTCGAAGTACCTGTCGTTCAGCGTGCACATGGACGGGCTGCGGGAGGAGCACGACGAGGCGGTGTGTCGAGACGGCGTCTACGACCAGGCCGTCCCCGCTATCCGGGAGGCGGTGGCGCGGGGCTTCCGGGTCACCACCAACAGCACCCTGTTCGACGGCGCGTCGCCCCTGCGGATGCGCGAGTTCTTCGACGAGATGATGAACCTGGGCGTCGAGGGCATGATGGTCTCCCCGGGCTACAGCTATTCGAAGGCACCGGATCAGGAGCACTTCCTGCTGCAGTCGCGCACCCACCAGCTCTTCTCGCGGATGCTGTCGAATCCGAAGAAGCGCTGGCGGTTCAACCAGTCGCCGTTGTTCCTGCGCTTCCTGATGGGCAAGAAGGACTTCGAGTGCACCCCGTGGGGGAATCCGACCTACAACATCTTCGGCTGGCAACGGCCCTGCTACCTGCTGCAGGAAGGCTACGCGCGCACCTTCCAGGAGCTGATGCAGACGACCCCCTGGGAGAACTACGGCAAGAAGAGCGGCAACGACAAGTGCCGGGACTGCATGGTGCACTGCGGGTACGAGGCCACCGCGGTCGACTACACGTTCAGCTCGGTGCGCGGCTTCGTCGAGACGGTCGGAGTCACCCTGACCGGCAAGCTGTAGGTCGCCGCCCGTGAGCCTCGAAGGCTGGGTGCCCGACGTCGGCCCGTACCTCACACTCGAGGAGGTCGTCGAGTTCGCCTTCGACTACCGGGGCAACACCACGATCGTCAAGCGAGACGGGACGGAGATCGTCGGCTACATCTTCAACCGAAGCACCTATGCTCCGGAGCCCTTCATCGAGTACTTCGACGAGAGCGGTGAGGGCCCCTTCAGGCTCCGCTACGCCGAGCTCGCCAACATCAAGTTCACCGGCAAGGACACCGCGGCCGGGAACAGCTGGAAGGCCTGGCTCGAGCGCAAGGAGCGGGAAAAGGCCGAGCGGGCCGTGGCGCGGAGTGTCCCGGATCCTGATCCTCACCGCGGTTGAGCTCGAGGCGCGGGCCATGGCCCGCCACCTCGGGCTGCCCGCGATCCCATCCTTTCCGTTCCCCGTCTTCGGTCGCGGCACCGTCCGGCTCGCCTCGGTGGGCCTCCGGGCCGGGCAGCTCGCCGCGCGCTGGCCCGCCCTGCGCGTCGGGCTCGAGCAGCCGCTGGTGATCTCGGCGGGGGTGTGCGGCGCCCTCTCGCCCGATCTGCGCGCCGGCGATCTGGTGCTGCCGGAGAGCGTGATCGGCCCGGCCGCCGAGCGGCTCAACGTGACGCCCACGCCGTACGGCCGCGCCACCGGCCTGGCCTCCGCGGCCCGCCGCGGCACGCTCACCACCTCGCGCGAGGTGGTCGCGACCCCCGAGGCCAAGGCGGCCCTCTTCTCCCGCACCGGCGCGGTCGCGGTGGACATGGAGTCCTCGCTGATCCTGGCCCACGCCGCGGGCGCCGGGTGTCCCACGCTGGTGGTGCGCGCGGTGTCCGACGTGGCGAGCGAGAGCCTGCCGCCCGAGCTGATCGGCCTGGTGAGCGAGGACGGGACGCTGCGGACGGGGCGCGCACTGGCCCTCGTGGTGACCAGGCCCCGGGTGGTGCCGCAGGCGATGGCCCTGCGGCGCGCCAGCCGGCGGGGGCTCGCCGCGGTGGCCGGCCTCATCGGCGCCTTCGCGGCATAGCGGCGTCATGGACGTCCTCGTCACCGGCGGCACCGGGTTCGTGGGCGCGAACCTGGTGCGGGAGCTCCTCGCGGACGGTCACGCGGTGCGGGTGCTGGCGCGGCCGGGCGGTGATCGCCGCGCACTCGCCGGCTGCGCGGTGGAGCTCGTCGAGGGCGATCTGCTGGACGCCGCCTCCCTGCGCGGGGCGGTGGCGGGAGCCCGTCACGTGTACCACGCGGCGGCGGACTATCGCCTCTGGGCGCCGGACCTGCGCGTGCTCTATCGCGCCAACGTCGACGGCACCCGCCATCTGCTGCAGGCCGCCGCGGAGGCGGGGGCGGAGCGGATCGTCTACACCTCCACGGTGGGCGCGGTCGGCATCCCCAAGGACGGCACGCCCGGCGACGAGGCCACGCCGGTGTCGCTCGACGACATGGTCGGCGCCTACAAGGCCTCCAAGTTCCTCGCCGAGCGCGTGGCCGACGAGTGGGCGGCGCGCGGGGCCCCGGTGGTCATCGTGAACCCCTCGGCGCCCATCGGCCCGTGGGACGTCAAGCCCACTCCCACCGGGCAGATGATCGTCGACTTCATGAACGGCAAGATGGTGGGCTCGGTGGACACCGGGCTCAACGTCGTCCACGTGCGCGACGTGGCTCGCGGCCACATCCTCGCCGCCTTGAAAGGGCGGGTGGGGGAGCGCTACATCCTGGGCCATCGCAACCTGTCGCTGCTCGAGATCTTCCGCATGCTCTCCGCGCTGACCGGCGTGCCGGCCCCGCGCTTCCGCGTGCCCTACGCGGTGGCCTGGATGGCCGCGGCTGCGATGGAAGGCGTCGCGCGGGTGACGCGCCGGCCGCCCGCCGTCCCGCTCACCGCGGTGCGCATGGCGCGCAAGCGCATGTACTTCAGCGCCGACAAGGCCATCCGCGAGCTGGGCCTGCCGCAGACCTCGGCCGAGACCGCCCTGGCCGACGCGGTGGCCTGGTTCACTCAACACGGCTACGTCCGGCCTCCGCGCTCGACGAGGCCCGCCGCATGAACGCCGGGCAGTTCGTTTCCCGGCTCACCCGCAAGAGCCGCTCGAACTTCTTCTACGCGTTCCTGTGCCTGCCCCGCGCCCAGCGTGAGGCCATCTACGCCTGCTACGCGTTCTGCCGAATCGTCGACGACGCGGTGGACCTGGGCCAGGACCGCGCGGCCCAGCGCGCCGAGCTGCAGCGCTGGCGCGACGAGATCGCCCGCGTCTACGAGGGCCGGCCCGAGCATCCCGCCGGGCAGCGCTTGCAGGTGGCGGTCCGCCAGTTCCCGATCCCGCGCGTGGCCCTCGAGGAGATCATCGCGGGCGTCGAGATGGACATGGACCACCCGACCTACGAGACGTTCGAGGCGCTCTATCCCTACTGCTATCGGGTCGCCTCGGCGGTGGGCCTCTGCTGCATCGAGATCTTCGGCTACACCGATCCGCGCACGCGCGAGTACGCGGTCACCCTGGGGGTCGCGCTGCAGCTCACCAACATCCTGCGCGACGTGCACGCCGACGCCCGCGTGGGGCGCGTCTACCTGCCCCAGACGGACCTGCGTCGCTTCGGGGTGACCGCGGAGGATCTGGCCCAGGGGCGCTATACGCCGCAGTTCGTGGAGCTCATGACCTTCGAGGCCGCACGCGCCCGCGAATACTACCAGCGCGCGTGGGCCGCACTGCCACCGGGCGACGCGCGGAGCCTCTTCGCGGCCGAGATCATGGGGCGTACCTACTTCGCTCTGCTGCGCGCCATCGAGGCGCGGCGGTTCGATGTCTTCAACGGGCGCGTGACGCTGCCCGCGCACCGCCGGGTGGGCATCGCCCTCCGCTGCTGGGCCGGCGCCTGGTGGAGCTGATCGCCCGCTAGTCCCATGCGGGCCCAGGTCTTTCACGGCCCCGGCGACCTGCGCTTCGAGGACATCCCGGTGCCGGAGCCGGAGCGGGGCGGCCTCGTGGCGCGCGTCGACGCGGCGCTGACCTGCGGCACCGACGTCAAGACGCTGCGGCGCGGTCATCCGGTGATGATCCCGCGCGTGCCCACCGTCTTCGGTCACGAGCTGGCCGGGGTCGTGACCGCGGTCGGGCGCGAGGTGCGGACGGTGAAGGAGGGCGACCGCATCGTCGCCGCCAACTCCGCCCCGTGCGGCGCCTGTCGCTTCTGTCGGGGCGCGCGCGCCAATCTGTGCGAGGACCTGCTCTTCGTCAATGGCGCGTACGGCGAGCACATCGCGCTCCCCCCACGCCTCGTGCAGCGGAACGTGGTGCCGATCGGCCCCGGGCTCTCCGCCTCCATCGCCGCCTTCGCCGAGCCGCTCGCGTGCGCCCTGTTGGCGGTGGAGCGCGGCCGGGTGGAGGCCGGCATGACGGTTGCCGTGTTCGGACACGGGCCGCTCGGGTGCTTGCTGGCCATGGCGGCCCGCCAGCGGGGGGCCGCGGTCATCGTGGTGGGCAAGCCGGGCTGGCGGCTCGAGCAGGTGCGGGCCATGGGCCTGGGGCCGTGCGTGGACGGGCCGGCGGTGGCCGAGCTGACGCCTCATCTGCGCGGGCTGACCGGCGGCCGCGGGCCCGACGTCACGATCGACGCCACCGGGTTGCCCGAGGTGTGGGAGCAGGCCATACATGCCGTGGGCCGCGGGGGGGCCGTGATATTGTTTGGAGGGTGCGCCCCGGGGACTTCGGTGCGAGTGGACACCCGTCGGACCCACTACGAAGAGCTCACGCTGGTGGGGGCGTTCCACCACACGCCGGCGACGATCCGAAGCGCGGTGGAACTGCTCGAATCGAAAGCGATCGAGCCGGGCGCTCTCCTGAGCCGTCGCGTGGGGCTGGCCGAGGTTCGAGAAGCGCTGGTATCCATGGAGCGGGGTGAGACCATGAAGGTACTGGTGGACCCACGGACATGAGCGCGATCGGGACCCCGACACGATGGGGGCTGGTGATCCTGGTCGTGCTGGCGCTGGCACGGCCGGCGGCGGCCTACGATGCGGAGACCGCCTTCGCGAAGGGCACGATGATCTTCGGACTGCAGGTCGGCGGGGGCGTGCACAACAACATCGAGGAGCAGGCCACCGTCAGCGACATCTCGTTCGTGAACTTCACCCCGCGGGTGTCGTACCTGTTCTTTCCGCCGTTCGGCTCCGGGCTGCTCCGGAGCGCGTTCGAGCCCGGCCTCGAGGGGTGGTTCCAGTACTACCTGTCCCCGAAGGAATCCACCGCGGAGGGTTTGAAGCTGGCCTTCCGCTACCACTTCATCGGGCTCGGCCGGCTGGTGCCCTATCTCGAGGTCCTCGGGGGCGCCGCCGGCACCAGTCTCAGGGTTCCGGAGATCGACTCCTCGTTCACGTTCGTGCTCGAGGCCGGGGTGGGCCTGGCCTACTTCGTGACCGACAACATCGCGCTCAACTTCGGCTATCGGTTCCAGCACATCTCGAACGGGAACACGTCGCAGCCCAACCGGGGGTTCAACTCCGACTCCGGGGTGCTCGGCGTCTCGTACTTCTTCAAGTGAGGGACTCATGACGACGACGCCGCTGCAGCAGATCGTCCTGGCCGGGCCGCGCGGCTTCTGCGCGGGCGTCGACCGTGCCATCGACATCGTGGAGCTGGCCCTGCAGGTCTGCCCGCCCCCGATCTACGTGCGCAGGGAGATCGTGCACAACCGGCACGTGGTGGAGGCGTTGCGGGCCAAGGGCGCCCACTTCGTGGACGAGCTGGACGAGGTGCCGGACGACGCCACCGTGATCTTCAGCGCCCACGGCATCTCGCCCGCGGTGCGGACGGAGGCGCAGCGGCGCCGCCTGCGCGTCATCGACGCCACGTGCCCGCTCGTCACCAAGGTGCACATGGAAGCGGTCCGCTACGCGCGCGAGGGCTACTCCATCATCCTGGTCGGGCACGCCGACCACGACGAGGTGGTGGGCACCATGGGAGAGGCGCCCGAGCGCATGTTCCTCATCGCGCATCCCGAGGACGTGGACAAGCTCGACGTGCCGGATCCGGACAAGGTCGCCTACCTGACCCAGACCACCCTGTCGGTGGACGACACCCGCGACTGCATCGCGGCCCTGCGGCGGCGCTTCCCCAAGATCGCGGGCCCGGCCAAGGACGACATCTGCTACGCGACCCAGAACCGCCAGGCCGCGGTGAAGACGGTGGCCGGCGAGGTCGACGTGCTGCTGGTCATCGGCGCGGCGAACAGCTCGAACGCGAACCGGCTGGTCGAGGTGTCGACCGTGATGGGGACGCCGTCCTACCTCATCAACGACAAGAACGACATCCGCCCGGAGTGGCTCGACGGGGCGGCGCGGGTGGGCGTCACCGCGGGGGCTTCCACCCCGGAGTTCCTGGTGACCGAGGTGGTCGAGGAGCTGCGGCGCGAGCGCGGCTCGAGCGTGCGCGAGGTGCACGTGGTCGAGGAGGACGTGCGCTTCGGCCTGCCCCGCGAGCTGGAGGACATCGCGCGCGCGGCGGGCAAGACGCTGCCCCCGCGCGGTGGCGCTCAGCCGGTGAGCTAGCCATGCGGCTCGTCACCTTTCGTCGCGGACGCGGGGAGCCCAAGCCGGGCGCGCTCTGGCAGGAGCACGTGCTCGACCTGGCCGGGCTGGCCAAGGACCTGGCCGTCCAGCGGGGCACGGTGCGCCGCGGTCGCGGCGGCTTCCCGCGTACCGTGCTCGAGATCGTGCAGGGCAGCGACGCGGTGATGGCGCTCACCCGCGAGGCGTGGGAGCACGGGCAACGGCTGGTGGGCCAGACCGCGGCCGAGGAGCTGGCCCAGCGCCGCCTGGCCTACCCGCAGAAGCGTGTGCGCCTGCTCGCGCCGATCCTGTCGCCGTCCCGGAACATCTTCTGCCTCGGCCGCAACTACGCCGACCACGCGGCCGAGCGCGGGGCGGCAGCCCCCGATCATCCGGTGTACTTCACCAAGCCCGCCACCTCGGTGGTGGGCCCGGGCGACGACGTGGTGCACCACGCCATCACCCGGGAGCTCGACTACGAGGTCGAGCTGGCGGTGGTGATCGGGGTGGGCGGACGGGACATCCCGCGCGCCGACGCGCTCAAGCACGTCTTCGGCTACACCATCGTCAACGACGTCACCGCGCGCGATCTACAGAAGCGGCACCAGCAGTGGTTCAAGGGCAAGTCGCTCGACACGTTCTGCCCCATGGGCCCGGTGCTGGTCACCGCCGACGAGCTGACCGATCCGCAGGGTCTCGCGATCTCGCTCCGGGTCAACGGGCAGCTGCGTCAGTCGAGCCACACCTCGAAGATGATCTTCCCGGTGGCCCAGTGCATCGAGGTGCTGTCGCAGGGCATGATGCTCCTGCCCGGTGACGTCATCGCGACCGGCACCCCGGAGGGCGTGGGTGCCGCCACCGGCAGCTTCCTGAAGGCGGGGGATCGCATCGAGGCCGAGGTCGAGCAGATCGGCATCCTGCACAGCAAGGTCGTCCGACCGTAAATGACTCGGAGGGGGCTTCGCCCCCCTTCCGAAACCTCCCCCCAAAAACCGGATTGCGCAGGCGGAGCCTGCGCTCGAACGCGGCTACTTGGATGCCCCGTGGCGCGCATCGGTGCGCCAGGTGCGGCGCACGGGGCGCATTCGCGGGGTGAGCGGATCTTCCCACCGGGTGTGCATCACGCGTTCCAGCAATAGCTCGAAGACCGTTTCGGAGGTGTCGGCCATGTGCCTGGCGGCGGCCAACACGCTGGCGCGCGTGGCCGCGTCGGCGACCGGGCGAGCTCGGCCGGCCACGTAGAACTCGTCGCTGCCCGGCTTCGGCTGGGGAAAGGTCTGGAGCGCGTAGCGTCCGTCCCGCGCGAGATCGCCGCGCTTCGGCGACGTCGCCGTGATCAGCACGTGGAGACCGTGCGCCGAGAGCACCGGGCACACCGGGTGCAGACGCGGCGCGCCGCGGCCGTCCACGGTGGCCAGGAACGCGAGGCCGACCCCGAACTGATTCAGCAGCGCGGCGCCCACCGCGGCCATCTCCGGCTCGGCGCTCGCGAAGTCGGTCCAGCTGAGCACGCCGGCAGGATAGCCGATTGCGGCCCGGACGGCATCGGGCTAGCATGCGCCGGTGAACCGGGCGGCCGCGCGTCGCGGTCGCGGAAAGGATCGACGCATGCGCACGGTGGTCGAGGGCGGCTGGGTGGTGGCGTGGAACGGCCGGAGCCACGAGGTGCACGAGCACGGCAGCGTGGTCTATGAAGGTGAGCGCATCGTGCACGCGGGCGGGCCGTACGCCGGCGCCGCGGACACGCGCATCGCGGCGCGCGGCAAGCTCGTCTCGCCGGGCTTCATCAATACCCACGTCCACACCACGGGCAACGGGGGCGACTATCTGCTCCTCGACATGGCCAAGAACGACTACCGCACCTCGAACTACATGGCCTTCGCGGCGCCGCTCAAGGGCAGGATGGCCCCGCCGCCCGCCGAGGCCACCGCGGCGATCCGCGCCTTCGTGCTCCTGCACGCGCTCAAGAACGGCACCACCACCGTGACCGACGTGGGCGGCCTGCGCGGCGACTGGGACGGCTACGCCCGGCTGGTCGACGAGCTGGGCGTGCGGGTCTATGCGGGCCCCCCCTTCCGCGACCGGGACACCTACATGGACGCGCAGGGTCGGCTCACCTACGAGGAGGACACCGCGGTCGGCCGCGAGCGCCTGAAGGAGGCGGTCGATTTCGCGCGCAAGTTCGACGGCGCGGCGGGCGGACGGCTGCGTGCCCTGTTCAACGCGGCCCAGGTCGAGACTTGCAGCGAGTCGCTGCTGCGCGCGGGCAAGGAGGCGGCCTCCGGCATGAGCGCGCCGATTCACACCCACGCGGGCGGCAACCTCATCGAGTTCCAGCGCATCATGGACGAGTACCGCAAGACGCCGGTGCGCTTCCTCGCCGACATCGGCTTTCTGGACGAGCGCACCCTGCTGGGCCACGCGGTGTTCACCACCGCGCACGACTGGACGCGCTACCCGTTCGGGGACGACGTGCGGCTGCTCGCCGAGCGCGGCGCCACCGTGGGCCACTGCCCGTACAAGTACGCGAAGATGGCGATGACGCTCCACTCCTTCCAGCGCTATCTCGACGCGGGCGTCACCCTTGCCATCGGCACCGACACCTACCCGATGGACATCGTGTCCGAATTGCGCTGGGCCTCCATCCTGGCCAAGATCACCGACGGCAACTACCAGGCCGGCCTGGCTCGCGACGTGTTCAACGCGGCCACCGTCGGCGGCTGCCGCTTCCTGGGCCGCGAAGACCTGGGCCGGCTGGCCCCCGGGGCGCGCGCCGACATCCTGCTGATCGACCTGGACCACCTGGGCGGACCGGTCTACGTGGATCCGATCAAGGCCCTGGTCGACTCGGCCTCCGGGCGCGACGTCGACACCGTCATCGTGGACGGCCAGATACTGGTGCAGGGTGGCCGGACCACGCGTGTGGACGAGGACGCGGTGTTCGCCCGGGCCCGCGCGGCCACCGAGCACTACTGGAGCCGGGTGCCGTCGTGGCGCTGGGACGGCGCGGGCGTGGACCAGATCGTGCCGCCCGCGTTTCCGATCCGCCGGGCCTCCCGCTCGTGACCAAGCGCGAGCGGGTGATGGCCGCGCTGCGGGGCCGGCCGGTCGACCGCGTCCCGCTCGCCTTCTGGCTCCACAACTTCGAGACCGAGAACTCCGCCCGCGGCCTGGCCGACGAGACCCTACGGCTCGCGCGGACGTTCGACTGGGATTTTCTCAAGCCGCAGTCGCGCGCGCAGTGCTTCGCGGAGGCGTGGGGGCTCACCTACCGGCCGTCCGGCGAGCGGGCGACGCCGTACACGGTGACCCACGCGCCGGTCGGCGACGCGGACGCGCTCGCGCGCATGCCGGTGGCCGATCCGCGCGAGGGCGCCCTCGGCGAGCAGCTCGAGGCGCTCCGGCTCATCCGGGCCGCGGTGGGGCATGATGTGCCCATCATCTGGACGGTGTTCGCGCCGCCCATGATCCTGCCCATGCTGGCGCGGGGCGGGCGCGAGCAGGCTCTGGGATTGCTGCGCGGGGCGCCGCGGGAAACCGCGCGCGCCTTCGACGTGATGGCCGAGACGCTCGGCGAGTACGCCCGCCTCGCGGTGGCCGCGGGGGCCGACGGCCTCTTCTACGCCACCAACGTCGCCAGCGGCGCGCTGCTGAGCGCGGAAGAGTGCCGCCGGTGGCAGCGGCCGTGGGACCTGCGCATCTTGAGCGCGGTCGACGGCGCTTCGTTCAACGTGCTGCACGTCTGCGGAGCGGGCATTCACTTCGAGGAATTCGCGGACTATCCGGTCGGCGCGCTGAGCTTCGCGACGGTGCCCGGCAATCCGACGCTCGCCGCGGCGCACGCGCGCACCGGACGTGCCGTGATCGGCGGGCTGCCGGGCAAGCCGGACATCGCCGCCACCGCCGAAGCCGCGCTGGTGGCCCGCGCGGCCTCGGCCACGCGCGAGATGGGCGGCCGCTGGCTGCTGCTCGGGCCCGACTGCTCGATCAATCCGGAGACGCCGGAGCGCCTGCTCCACGCGGTCGGCGCGGCGCTTCGGGACAGCGCGTCTGCGGGGCTGGAAGGCTCCGGAGCGCTGTGTTAGCATCGCCGCCACACCAGCTCCTGCGCCGGAGGTAGGCATGGCTCTAGACACCGGCAAGATTCGCAACGTTGCGTTCGTCGGCCATGGCGGGGTGGGCAAGACCTCGCTGGTCGAGGGCATTCTGTTCAGCTGCGGGGCCACCACGCGGCTCGGGCGCGTGGACGACGGCACCACCACCACCGACTTCGATCCCGACGAGATCAAGCGCAAGATCTCGCTCAACACCGCGGTGGCCTTCTGCGACTATCAGGGCTACCGCCTGAACCTGATCGACACCCCCGGATACGGCGATTTCGTGGCCGATGCCCGCGCGGGGCTGCGGGTGGCCGGCGCGGCGGTGGTCGTGGTCGACGCGGTGGCGGGGGTGCAGGTGCAGACCGAGAAGGTCTGGAAATACGCCAACGAGTACAACCTGCCCCGCGCGATCGTGGTGAACCGGCTGGACCGCGAGCGCGCCGACTTCTTCCGCACGCTGGAGTCGCTGCAGAAGCGGCTGAAGGGCCGGCTGGTGCCCCTGCAGCTGCCGATCGGCAGCGAGAGCGGCTTCTCCGGCGTGGTGGACCTGATCGCGATGCGGGCCCTGGTGTGGGCCGACGGCAAGATGAAAGAGGCGGAGATCCCGGCCGACCTCGCGGAAAGCGCCAAGTCCTACCGCGAGAAGGTCACCGAGGCCGCCGCCGAGACCGACGACGACCTGCTCGCCAAGTACCTGGAGGAAGGCTCGATCGGCGAAGCCGAGATGCTGGAGGCCCTCCGCCGGGCCATCACCTCCGGCGGCGTGGTGCCGGTGCTCTGTGCCTCCGCGACCCGCGGCATCGGGATCGCGCCGCTGCTCGACCTGATCGTCAAGGAGTTCCCGTCGCCGGTGGAGCACGGGGCGGTGGAGGGCGCCGACGCTCGCACGAAGGCGCCCACGCAGCGCGCGCCCGAATCCAAGGCCCCGCTCTCCGCGATCGTGTTCAAGACCATCTCGGACCCGCACGTGGGCAAGCTCTCGGTGTTCCGCGTCTACTCGGGCACCCTGCGCGCGGACAGCCAGGTCTACAACGCGAGCCGCGAGACCCGCGAGCGGGTCGGCCATCTCGGCTGGCTTTCCGGCAAGACCCAGAAGCCGGTGGAGGCCCTGGGCCCGGGCGAGATCGGGGTGGTGGCCAAGCTCAAGGACACGGTGACCGGCGACACCCTTTGCGACGAGAGCCAGGCCATCGTCCTGCCCGGCATCGTGTTCCCGGAGCCGGCCATCTCGTTTGCGATCCAGCCGAAGACCCGCGGCGACGAGGACAAGATCTCCACCGCGCTGCACCGGATGGCGGAGGAGGATCCCACGCTGCACCACCACTACGACCCGGAGACCAAGCAGCTGCTCGTCTCCGGCATCGGCCAGCTCCACGTGGAGGTGGTGGTGGAGCGGATGAAGCGGAAGTACAACGTCGAGGTCTCGCTGCTGCCCCCGCGCATCCCCTACAAGGAGACCGTGAAGGGCCGCTCCGAGGTGCAGGGCAAGTACAAGAAGCAGACCGGCGGGCGGGGACAGTACGGTGACACCTGGCTGCGCGTGGAGCCCCTCGTGCGCGGCGGCGGCTTCGAGTTCGTCGACGACATCTTCGGCGGCGCGATCCCGCGCAACTTCATCCCGTCGGTGGAGAAGGGCGTCCGCGACTGCATGAAGCGCGGCATCCTGGCCGGTTATCCGGTGGTGGACCTGAAGGTCACGCTCTACGACGGCTCCTACCACGACGTCGACTCCTCGGACATGGCCTTCCAGATCGCCGCATCGATGGGGCTGCAGAAGGGCTTCATGGAGGCCAAGCCCTGCCTCCTGGAGCCGGTGATGAACGTGGAGATCACCGCCCCCGCGGAGGGCGCGGGCGACGTCATCGGCGACGTCAACGGCCGGCGCGGCCGCATCGTGGGCATGGAGCCGGATGGCGACGTGGTGTCGGTGCGCGCCCAGGTGCCGATGGCGGAGATGCTCACCTACGAATCCACCCTGCGGTCCATGACCGGCGGACGCGGCGGCTATTCGATGGAGTTCTCGCACTACGAAGAAGTGCCGAGCCAGCTCGCCGAGAAGGTGGTCGCGGCCCACCGGGCCGAGAAGGAAAAGTCGCACTAGCCCCGCCCGACCCGGCGGGGCGTTCGCCCCCATGTTCGTGACCCACGTCGAGTGCACGGTGTGCGGCCACCGCCACCGGCCGGACCGCCTGCTGACGGTGTGCGAGCAGTGCGGCCAGATGCTGGCGGTGCGCTACGATCTGGCTCGCGCCGCCGCCTCCGTCACCAAGGACGCGCTCGCCCGCCGTTCGCCCGGCATGTACCGCTTCCGCGAGCTGCTCCCCCTCGGGGCCGACGAGGAACCGGTCACCCTCGGGGAAGGGGGCACGCCGCTGCTCGCGCTCCCTCGCCTCGCCGCGCACCTGGGCCTGCGTGACCTCTGGGCCAAGGACGAGGGCCAGAACCCGACCGGCACCTTCAAGGCGCGCGGGCTCGGCATGGCGATCACCCGCGCGCGCATCCTCGGCGTGAAGGGCCTGATGATCCCCTCCGCGGGTAATGCGGGCGGGGCGGCCGCGGTGTACGGCGCGCGGGCCGGGGTGCCGGTGGCGGTGGTCGTCCCGCGCGACACGCCGGAGGCTGCGGTGGCCGAGGCCGCGCTGGCCGGCGCGCGGGTCTTCACCGTCGAGGGCACCATCGCCGACGCGGGCCGCGTCATCGCGGCGGTCGCGGGCGAGGTGGGCTGGTTCGATCTGGCCACCCTCAAGGAGCCGTATCGGCTCGAGGGCAAGAAGACGATGGGCCTCGAGCTGGCCGAGCAGCTGGGCTGGGGCGCACCGGATGCGCTGCTCTATCCGACCGGCGGCGGCACCGGCCTGGTCGGAATCGCGAAGGCGTACGAAGAGCTGACCGCGATGGGCTGGGTGACGTCCGCTCCGCCGCGCTTCGTCGCGGTGCAGGCCGAAGGCTGCGCGCCGCTGGTGCACGCGTGGGAGGAGAAGGCCGAGACGACCACCCCGGTCGAGCGGCCGTTCACGAACGCGCCGGGGTTGCGCGTGCCCGGCCCCTTCGCGGGACGGCAGATGCTGCGCATCATTCGTGACACCGGGGGCCTGGCGATGGCGGTGAGCGAGCAGGCCATCGTGGACGCGCAGCGGCTCATGGCGAAAGTGGAGGGCATCTGGACTGCGCCGGAGGCGGCGGCGACCCTGGCCGCGCTGATCCGCCTGAAGGACGAGGGGCAGATCACCCCGAGCACCCGGGTGGCGCTGATCCTGACCGGCGCCGGCATCAAGTATCCACCGCCGTCAGCCCCGCCGCCGCTTCATCTGGAAGGCAGCCGCGAGCAGATCGCGGCGCGCCTGAAGGACTCCATCCGCACTCGGTTGCCGTGACGAGGCGCGCGCCGACCTGGTCGCCTACTCCGGAGGCCTTCACTCGCCCGACTCGCGCTATCATGTGGCGCGCATGAGCCACCATCCAGGAGGAACGGCGGGGTCGTCTGCGTGACGGTCGCGCTGCCGCTCGTCCTGTTCGGCCTCGCCTTCTGCGGGGCGTTCCTCTCGGGTCTGGTCGGTGTCGGCGGCGCCATCGTGATGATCCCGCTGCTCTACTACGTGCCGCCGCTGCTGGGCGCCGGGGAGCTGACGATCAAGGAGGTCGCCGGGCTCAGCATGACCCAGGTCCTCGCCGCCGCGATCGTCGGGGCCTGGAGCCACGGTCGTCACGCGCTGGTCCACCGGCGGCTGGCGCTGATCGGCGGCTCCGCGATGGCGGCGGGCGCCCTGCTGGGCGCGCTGCTCTCCGCGCAGGTGTCCGGGCGCGCGCTGCTCGCGACGTTCGCGATAATGGCCACGCTCGCGCTGCCGCTCGTGTTCCTTTCGCCCGCCGAGCCTGCGCCCGGCCTGAGCGACCCGGACGCGGTGCCGTTTCATCGCGCGAGCGCAGCCGGGCTGCCCGGCCTCATCGGCCTGGCCGCCGGCGTGGTGGGAGCGGGCGGGGCGTTCCTGCTGGTGCCGGTGATGATCGGGCTGATGCGGATCCCGATGCGGCTCAGCATCGGCACCTCGCTGGCCATGGTGGGCATGTCGGCCGTCGCCGGCTTCCTCGGCAAGGCCCTGACCGGTCAGGTGCCGTTCTGGCCCGCCGCGACCGTCGTCCTGGGCTCGCTCGGCGGCGCCCCGCTCGGCGGGCGCGTGAGCCGGCGCGTACCGGTGCCGGTGCTGCGCGCGGTGCTGGCCGGCATCATCACGCTGGTCGTGCTGCGCGTCTGGGTGGATCTGGCCACCCGCTAGCCATGCGCTACGGCTTCGTGATCGACCAGCGCAAGTGCATCGGCTGTCACGCCTGTGTGGCGGTGCGAGGTGAGCGCCGCTTCTGGGCGCGAGGCGAGCGATCAGAACAGGATCTTGCGACGGTGCAGGCACGGAGCGGCTCGTAGATGCGCTACGGCTTCGTGATCGACCAGCGCAAGTGCATCGGCTGTCACGCCTGCACCGTCGCGTGCAAGGAGGAGAATCAGGTTCCCCTCGGCGTCAACCGCACCTGGGTGAAGTACATCGAGAAGGGCGTGTTCCCGGACACCCGTCGCTACTTCTCGGTGATGCGCTGCAACCACTGCGACAACGCGCCCTGCGTGACGATCTGCCCGACGGTCGCGCTCTACCGCCGGGCCGACGGCATCGTGGACTTCGACGCCCGACGCTGCATCGGCTGCAAGTCGTGCATGCAGGCGTGCCCCTACGACGCGCTCTACATCGATCCGGAGACGAAGACCGCGGCCAAGTGCCACTACTGCGCCCACCGGGTCGAGGTGGGGCTCGAGCCGGCCTGCGTGGTGGTGTGCCCGGTGCAAGCGATCGTGCCCGGAGATCTCGACGATCCGCACAGCCCGATCGCGCGTCTGGTGGCGTCGCAGCAGACGCAGGTACGCAAGCCCGAGCAGGGCACCCGGCCGAAGCTCTTCTATCTGGGAGCGGAGTCGGCCGCGCTCACCCCGGACCGGCAGGAGCGGCGCGGGGGCTTCGTGTTCTCCCAGGTCTCGCACATTCCCGAGCCGGGCCGTCCGAATCGCCCGGCCGCGCCGGCCCCCGCCCCGCTCGACGGGCGCGTGGACCTGCTCGGCCTGGCGCGCACCGTCTACGACGTGGCGCATCCGGAGCGGCCGTGGGGCGGCAAGGTCGCCGCCTATCTCTGGACGAAATCCATCGCGGCCGGAGCGCTCCTGGTGGCCTCGCTCGGCGTGGCCGGGGGATTCCTCACCGCGGACACGCTCACGAGCCTCGCGGCGCCCATCATCGGTCTGCTGTTCCTGCTGATCACCGGCCTGCTGCTGGTGCTGGATCTCAAGCGGCCGGAACGCTTCCTCTACGTGGTCTTGAAGCCGAATCCCCGCTCGTGGCTGGCCCTGGGCGGCTTCATCCTGTTCGCGGCCGGTCTGTTCGGCGGTCTCTGGCTCCTCGCGGGAATCGCCGAGAGCCTCCCCGCGCTGCGCCTGCTGGCCGGGCCGGTGGCGGTGGTGGCGCTCGCGACCGCCGGCTACAGCGCTTTCCTGTTCGGGCAGGCCGAGGGCCGGGATTTCTGGCAGAGCCCGCTCGTGCTGCCGCACTTGCTGGTGGCCGCGCTGGTGGCCGGCTCCGCGAGCTTGCTGCTGGTCGCGCGCGCGCTCGGCAGCGCCCAGATCATCGTGGGCGGGCTCGGTCTGGTGCTCTGGGCCTCGCTGCTGGTGAGCGCGCTGGTGCTCTTCGCCGAGCTGTTCACCGCGCACGCCACCCAGGACGCGGCCCGCGCGGCTCAGCAGCTGACGCGTGGCCCGCTGTGCTGGCCGCTCTGGGGCGGTGTCGTCGGCGCGGGCATCGTGCTGCCACTGCTCCTTCTGATGAGCGCGTCGATCCCGTTCGGCTCGGTGCTGGCCGCCGCGCTCGCCCTGGCCGGTCTCTGGCTCTGGGAGGATCTATGGATCCGCGCCGGCCAGGCCCTCCCCCTCAGCTAGATCGGGGTCAGGTCTTGCATTACGACATTTCCGTCGCGCGAGAGCTGGCCCCGAAGGAGCAGATGTCGCAATGCAAGACCTGACCCCATCCGAGCCGCTGCATCCGACGGCACGGGGGCTGGCGGCCCCTGCGTCCGGCCTCCAGCGCTTCCCGCCCGTCTCGCGCTGGGACGACTGGGAGGAGCTGGACCCGAAGGCGTGGCCGAGCCGGGTCAAGCGCCGCTTCCAGCTGATCCCCACCATCTGCTTCAACTGCGAGGCGGCCTGCGGGCTGCTGGCCTACGTCGACCCCGCGAGCATGAAGATCCACAAGTTCGAGGGAAACCCGGTGCATCCGGGCAGCCGCGGGCGCAACTGCGCGAAGGGCCCCGCCACGCTCAACCAGATCACGGACCCGGAGCGGATCCTCTATCCGCTGCGGCGCGCCGGCCGGCGCGGCGAGGGCCAGTGGGAGCGCGTGACGTGGGACGAGGTGCTCGACGACATCGGCGGACGCATCCGTCGGGCGCTGCTCGAGAAGCGGCCGCAGGAGGTGATGTACCACCTCGGCCGGCCTGGCCACGAGCTGATCTACCTGCAGCGCGTGTTCCACGCCTGGGGCATCGACGGCCACAACAGCCACACCAACGTGTGCTCGGCCTCCGCGCGCGCGGGCTACGCGCTCTGGCACGGCCTCGATCGGCCCTCGCCCGACCACAGCCGGGCGCGCTTCATCCTGCTGCTGTCGTCGCACCTCGAGGCCGGCCACTACTTCAACCCGCACGCCCAGCGCATCATGGACGGCAAGATGGCGGGCGCCAAGATCTGCGTCATCGACACGCGGCTCAGCAACACCGCCTCGATGGCCGACTACTGGCTGTCGCCGTGGCCGGGCACGGAGGCCGCGCTGCTGCTGGCCATCGCCCACTGCCTCCTGCGCGACTCGACCTGGGACCGCGACTTCGTGCGCCGCTGGGTGAACTGGGAGGAGTACCTGCGCGCCGAGCGGCCCGACCTCCCGGTGACCTTGGCCTCATTCGAGGAGGCGCTCAAGGCGCTCTACGCCGAGTACACTCCCGAGTTCGCGGAGCGCGAGTCCGGCGTGCCGGCCGCGCGCATCGAAGACATCGCGCGCGAGGTCGGCCGCGCGGGCTCCGCGCTGTCGACCCACATCTGGCGCAACGCGGCCGCGGGCAACCTGCACGGCTGGCAGGTCGCGCGCGCCCTCGAGCTGGTGGTGGTGCTGGCCGGCGCGGTGGCCACTCCGGGCGGCACCGCGCCCAGCGGCTGGAACAAGACGGTCCCGAATCCGCCGATGATGCCGCCGCCCGGCCAGATCTGGAGCGAGCTGTTGCTGCCGCGGGAGTACCCGCTGGCCTTCTTCGAGATGAGCTTCCTGCTGCCCCACTTCCTCCGGGAAGGCCGCGGCAAGCTCGCGATGTACTTCACGCGCGTCTACAACCCGGTGTGGACCAACCCGGACGGCATGTCGTGGATCGAGATGCTGACCGACGAGGCGAAGGTCGAGCGCCACGCCTGCCTCACCCCGACCTGGAGCGAGACCGCGTGGTTCGCCGACTACGTGCTGCCGATGGGCCACGCCTCCGAGCGCCACGATCTGATGAGCCAGGAGACCCACGCGGCGCGCTGGATCGGCTTCCGCCAGCCGGTGCTCCGGGTGGCGCTGGAGAAGCAGGGCCGGCGGTTCGATTCGACGTGGCAGGCGCACGAGGCGGCCGGGCTGGGGCAGGTGTGGGAGGAGGACGAGTTCTGGATCGAGCTGTCCTGGCGCATCGATCCGGACGGCGTCCTCGGCATTCGCAAGTACTTCGAGTCTCCCTATCGCCCCGGGGAAAAGCTCCGCATCGAGGAGTTCTACCGCTGGATCTTCGAGCACAGCGTTCCGGGTCTGCCGGAGGCCGCGCGGCGCGAAGGCCTGGGCCCGCTCGAATACATGCGCAGGTACGGCGCTTTCCTGGTCCAGAGCGAGGTCTACCGCACCCACGAGACGCCGCTCGGCGACAAGGAGCGAGAGGGCGCCGCCGTCGATCCCGCCACGCATCTGGTGGTGAAGAACGGGGCGCCGGTGGGCGTGGAGGTCGACGGGCAATGGATGGGCGGCTTCCCCACGCCGTCGCGCAAGCTCGAGTTCTACTCCCGCACGTTGAAGGAGTGGAAATGGCCGGAGCACGCGGTGCCCACCTACGCGCGCAGCCACGTGCACTGGCGGGAGATCGACCGGAGCCGCGGGGAGATGGCGCTGCTGCCCACCTTCCGCCTGCCCACCCTCGTGCACTCCCGCTCGGGCAACGCCAAGTGGCTCTACGAGATCTCGCACAACAACCCGCTGTGGCTGCACCCGGAGGACGCCGCGCGCTTCGGGGTCGCGACCGGCGACCTCCTGAAGGTCACCACCGAGATCGGCCACTTCGTCGATCGCGTGTGGGTCACCGAGGCGATCCGCCCGGGCGTGCTCGCCTGCTCGCACCATCTCGGCCGGTGGCGGCTCTCCGAGCACACCGGCGGCGAGCGCTGGTCCACCGCGCTGGCGTCGCTCGAGCGGCCCGCGCCGGGGCAGTGGCGGCTGCGACACGTGCACGGCGTGCGGCCGTTCCCGAGCGACGACCCGGACTCCGCGCGCGTCTGGTGGGAGGACGCGGGCGTGCACCAGAACCTCGCGTTCCCGGTGCATCCGGATCCGGTGAGCGGGCAGCACTGCTGGCACCAGAAGGTCACGGTGAGTCGTCCCGGCCCCGACGATCGCTACGGCGACGTGGTGGTCGACACCAACAAGTCGTTCGAGGTCTACCGCCAGTGGCTGCGGATGGCGCGGCCCGCTCCCGGTCCGGGCGGCCTGCGCCGGCCGCTGTGGCTGCCGCGCGCATTCAAGCCGGACGCCTCCGCCTACCGGATCGACGACGCCTAGCCGGCTGATGAAAGAGGCCCATCCACTTCGTTGGCGGCCTCGGCCGCACGCTCAACGTGGAGAGACCACGCCTCGCGTGCGGCCGTCGGGCGCCGCCTCGTATCTGGACTTTTTGATCAGCCGGCGGGTTGTTTAGCGGGCGCGTAGGCCGTTGACTTCGCGGCCAACCGGCGCATGCTGACGGCCATGAACCCGACCCTCACGCGACCGCGTCGTGGTAAGTTACCTCGGCCGCGGCGTGGTGGACCTCGAGCCCTCGACCGCGTGAGCGAGCATCCGACGTTCGACGGAGTGGGGGAGTGAGGGTCACGTGAAGGCCGAGCGCGGGGCAGCCGACGGCGAGCCGAGCGGATACCTGTTGATCCCACGTCTGCTCGGCGTGCTGCTGGCGCTGCTGGTGCTGGCCGCGCCGGCCGCCGCCGACGACATCGACCGCCTGCTGCGGGAGATGCAGCTGGTGGCCCTGCCCGGCGAGCGCCCGCCGACGTTCACGCTGGCGCGGGTGGACGGCGGCAAGGCCACGCTCGCGGAGCAGCAGGGCAAGGTGGTGCTGGTCTACTTCTGGGCCACGTGGTGCGGCTACTGCCGGCGCGAGCTGCCGGCGGCGGTGGAGAAAGTGGTGCGCCAGCGCAAGGGCCAGCCCTTCACGGTGCTGGCCGTGAACATCGAGGAGCCGCGCGACCTGGTGGCGGCCTACGTGCGCGAAACCGGGATCAGCCCTCCGGTGCTGCTGGATCGCTCGGGTGAGGTGGCGCGCGCGTACCGGGTGACTGCGACGCCGACCACCTACCTGATCGGGCGCGACGGACGGCTCGTCGCGCGCGCCGCCGGCACCCGCGCGTGGGACGGGCCGGCCGGCCGCGCCCTGCTCGACGCGCTGGTGGCCGCGCCCGCCAAGTAGCCGGAGGCGGCGGAGCGATGGCCACCGAGTCCCCCGTCGACACGCTCGCCACCGACATCCTGGTGCTGGGCGCTGGCGGCGCCGGGCTCTGCGCGGCGCTGCACGCGGCCGACCACTCGCCACGGCTGACCATCACGGTGGCGGTGAAGGGCCTGCTCGGGCGCGCCGGCTGCACGCGCATGGTCCAGGGCGGCTACAACGCAGTGCTACAGCCGCCCGACTCCATCGACGCGCATCTGCTCGATACCCTGCGCGGCGGCGCCTGGATCAACGATCAGGAGCTGGTGTGGACGCTGGTCAACGAGGCGCCGGGCCGGCTGCTGGAGCTGGAAGGCCGCTACGGCTGCTTCTTCGATCGCGACGCGGAGGGCCGCATCCATCAGAAGCCGTTCGCGGGGCAGAGCCACGACCGCACCATCCACAAGGGCGATCTCACCGGCATCGAGATCATGAACCGGCTGACCGAGCAGGTGTGGCGCCGGCCGTCCATCCGCACGCTCGAGGAGCATCGCGCGGTCGAGCTGCTGCGAGGCGACGGCGGACAGGTGGGCGGCGTCCTGCTGCTCGACGTGCGTCGTGGCACGTTCGTGCTCGTGCGCGCCCGCGCCATCCTGCTCGCGATGGGCGGCGGCCCCACCATGTACAAGGTCATCGCCTGCTCGGCCGACAAGTCCTCGGACGGCATCGCGCTGGCCCTGCGGGTGGGTGTGCGGCTGCGCGACATGGAGATGGTGCAGTTCCATCCCACCGGGCTCATCGTGCCCAACTCGCTCATGACCGGCGCGCTGCTGGAGGAAGGGCTGCGCGGGGCCGGGGGGCGGCTCCTGAACGGGCGCGGCGAGCGGTTCATGCAGCGCTACGACGGAGCGCGCCTGGAGCGCTCGACGCGCGACCTGGTGGCGCGCGCCTGCTACACCGAGGTGCAACAGGGTCGGGGCACGCCCAACGGCGGGGTGTGGATCGACGTCTCGCACCTGGGCGCCGAGGTGGTGGAGCGGAGCTTCCGCGGGATGGTGCGCCGCTGCCGTGACTTCGGGCGCGACCTGGCCCGCGAGCCGGTGGAGGTGGGGCCGACCGCGCACTTCATGATGGGTGGCGTGGTGATCGACCGCACCTGCCGGACCGACGTGGAAGGCCTCTTCGCGGCCGGCGAGGACTCGGGCGGCGTGCACGGCGCGAATCGGCTCGGCGGCAACGGGGTGGCCGAGTCCACCGTGTTCGGCGGCATCGCGGGCGACGTGATGGCCGACTATGTGCTGGGCCGCCTGCTGACCGAGATCCCGGACGCGGTCGTGCGGGAAGCCTGTGCCGCCACCACCGCGCCGCTCGAGCGGACTGAAGGCGAGAGCGTCTATCCGCTGCAGGCGCGGCTGCGCCAGGTCATGTGGGAGCACGTGGGGCTGATCCGTTCCGGCGAGGGTCTCAAGCTGGCGCTCGGTGAGATCGAGGACATCGGCCAGCGGCTCGACGGCATCGCGATCCGCGGCGGCGGCGCCTACAATCTCGCGTGGCAGGACTGGCTCAATCTGCAGAACCAGGCCACCACCGCGTGGCTGATCGCGCGCAGCGCGCTCGAGCGCACCGAGAGCCGCGGCTCGCACTATCGCCGCGACTTCCCGGACACCGCGCGCGAGGCGGTGGCGGTGCTCGCCGGCTACGAGGACGGCGCCGGCCCCAAGGTCTGGACCGAGCCGGTGCGCTACACGCGGGTCCAACCCGACGCCGGGCGCGTGGCCGCGACGGTGGACATCGGCGACTGATGCCGAAGCGGCCGCGGCGGATCCTGCGGCGCCGGTGGGCCGCCAGCGAGGGGTGGCGCGGCACGCGGGCCGGCATGTGGGCGTGGCTGGTCCAGCGCGGGGCCGCGGTGGCGCTCCTGCTCGTGATCGCGCTCCACCTCCGCAACCCGTTCGTGCGGCCGGTGCAGGCGGCGCTGCTGGGCCTGGTGCTGCTGCACGGCCTGCTCGGCGTTCGCGCGATCCTGCTCGACTTCGGGCTGCCGGTGCGCTGGCACCGCAGCCTGCTGGTGCTGGCGCTGGTGGTCGGGGTGGCCCTGTTCGCCGCGTTCTGGGGGTGGCGATGGTCCTGAAGGTCTTCCGCTGGACGCCGGGCCTCCGCGAGCGCATCCAGCGCTTCTGGGTGCCGGCCCGCGAAGGCATGACCGTGCTCGACGCGCTCATCGATGCGCAGCGACGGCTCGACCCCACGCTCGCCTTTCGCTACGCGTGCCGCGTCGGCATGTGCGGCTCGTGCGCGATGGTGGTCAACGGCCGGGAGCGCTGGGCGTGCCGCACCCTGCTCAAGAGCTTGCGGACCGGCATCGTCACGGTGCGGCCGCTCTACCACTTCCCGCTGATCCGCGATCTGGTCGTGGACATGGCGCCGCTCAGCGAGCAGACCGCTCGGGTGGCGGGCTCCTTCGTGCCCCGGGAGGCCACGCCGACCGCGGCCCGTATCCCGGCGGGCGCGCCGGAGCGCGCGCGGATCGACCCGGCCATCGAGTGCATCGGCTGCGGGATGTGCATGTCGGCCTGCACCATGGTGGCCAACGACGAGCGCTTCCCCGGGCCGGCCGCCCTGAATCGGCTCTACACCCTGCAGGCGGACAGCCGCGACGGCGGCCACGAGGACCGCACCGCGGTGATGCTCTCCGAGGACGCGCTCACGCGCTGCCACACCGAGATGAACTGCACCGACGTCTGCCCGATGGGCATCTCGCCCACCGCCTCGATCCTGGCCCTGCGGCGGCTCGCGGTGCGCCGGCTCCTCGGCTGAACCCGGTGGCGAGCCCGCGCCCGTCCGTCGCGGGCTGCCTGTTCTGCCGCATCGCCCGCGGGGAGGAGCCGGCCGCGATGGTGCTCGAGGGACCCGAGGTGGTCGTGTTCCTCGATCACCGCCCGCTCTTCCCCGGCCACTGCCTGGTGGTGCCGCGCCGTCACGTCGACACCCTCGGCGATCTGCCCCCGGCCCTCACCGCGCCCCTCTTCGACACCGCGGCCGCGGTGGCGCGCGCGATCGAGCCGGCGCTCGGGGCGGACGGCTCCTTCGTGGCGGTGAACAATCGGGTGAGCCAAAGCGTGCCCCACCTGCACGTGCACGTGGTGCCGCGCCGCAAGGGCGACGGCCTGCGCGGCTTCTTCTGGCCGCGCGGCCACTACGCCTCCGACGACGACCGCGAGGCCACGCGCCACCGCCTCGCCACCGCCCTCAGTGCGTTCACTGAGCGCGTTTGAGTGGCCTCCGTTCGAGCGCGGGCTTGGCCCGCGCAATCCTGTTTTTGGGGGAGGCCTCGGAGGGGGCCGTCGAGGCCCCCTCCGACTTCAACTTGCCGCGCGGTCCTCGGCCGGCTTCAGCGCCGCCGACAGGTTGCACGCGCTGTTGATCAACCCGATGTGCGAGAGGGCCTGCGGGAAGTTGCCGAGCTGCCGGCGGGCGTGGGGATCGTACTGCTCGGCGAGCAGGCCCACGTCGTTGCGCAGCGAGAGCAGGTGGTCGAACAGCCGCTGGGCCTCCTCGTGGCGGCGCTGCAGCACCAGGTTGTCCACCAGCCAGAAGGAGCAGCAGAGGAACGCGCCCTCGCCCGGGGGCAGGCCGTCGACGCCGGTCTCGGTGGTGTAGCGCCGCACGAAGCCGTCCCGGACCAGATCGCGCTCGATCGCGGCCAGCGTCCCCCGCACGCGCGGGTCGCTGGCGGGCAGGAAGCCCACCAGCGGGATCATGAGCAGGCTCGCGTCGAGATGGCGCGAGCCGTAGGCCTGCGTGAACGTGTTGCGCTCGGCGTCGAATCCGCGCCGACAGACGTCCTCGTGGATGGCGTTGGCGAGGGCGCGCCACGTCTCGGGGGGCGGCGCGTGCGGCGCGTGATCGGTCAGCTTCGCCATCCGGTCGGCCGCGACCCACGCCATCACCTTGGAGTGGGTGAAGTGCTGGCGCGGCCCGCGCACCTCCCAGATCCCCTCGTCGGGCTGCGTCCACACCTGCTCGAGGTGGCGCATCACGCGGGTGATGATGCGACGGCCTTCCGGATCCGGCTCCAGGCCGGCCCGCTCGGCCGCGTAGGTCGCGTCGAGGAGCTCGCCCCAGACGTCTAGTTGAAACTGAGAATGGGCGGCGTTGCCGATGCGCACCGGCGCCGAATGCTCGTAGCCGAGCAGCCACGGCAGCTCGAGCTCGGTCAAGCGCCGCTCGCCGGCCAGCCCGTACATGATCTGCAGCTGCTCCGGTGTACCGGCCAGCGCGCGCACCAGCCACTGCCGCCAGGCGCGCGCCTCGTCGAGATAGCCGCCGACCACCAGGGCGTAGAGGGCGAAGGTGGCGTCGCGGACCCAGCAGATCCGGTAGTCCCAGTTGCGCACCCCGCCGATCCACTCGGGCAGCGAGGTGGTCGGGGCGGCCACGATGCCGCCGGTGGGCTCGTAGATCAGCGCCTTGATGGTGACCAGCGAGCGTAGCACCGCCTCGCGGTGCGGACCCTGGTAGGTGGTCCGGGACGCCCAGCGTCGCCACCATTGCTCGGTGTCGCGCACCGCCGCCTCCGCGTCGAAGAGCTCGGACCGGGCCGCGTTCGACGGATGCCAGGACAGCGTCATCGACCGGCGCTCACCCGCGCGCACGGAGAATTCCGAGACCGTGGTGTAGCCCTCGCCGTGTGTCGGCAGGTCGCTGTTGAGCGCCAGCGCGTCGGGTCCGGCCACCGCGCTGATGCCGTGCGCGGTGCGACGCACCCACGGCACCACCGAGCCATAGTCGGTGCGGATCACCAGGTCCATCCGCATCGGCACCGTGCCGCGTCGGCCGATGATCTGGCGAACGACAACCGGGGGCCCTTCGCGCAGCGGCATGCAGTCCACCACGGTGACCGCGCCGGCGTCGTGCTCGAAGTTGGTCTCGAGCACCAGGGTGGTGTCCCGATAGCGGCGAGCCGCGGACCGACTTCCCGGCGGCGCCAGCCGCCAGAACCCGTGGTCGGCCGTCCCCAGCAGCGCCGCGAAGCACGCCCCGGAGTCGAAGCGCGGCATGCAGAGTCAGTCGATCGAGCCGGAGCGGGAGACCAGCGCGGCCGTCTCGCCGTCGCCGATGAGCGCGTAGTCCTCGATGCGGTCCGGCATTTCACGTCGGGAAGAGGGCGTTCCCTTGACCTCTCAGGGGGGTCATGTTAGCGTAACTTCGGATTTTAACTAGTCGCCTCCTGCCTCTCACCGGGTAGGAGGCGATACGTATGTGTGCGGTCCG